>Ga0081455_10000466_pt1 | contig 24980 bp, 40 predicted proteins | sample TabmetS3T2R1_FD_70207 | JGI IMG/M metagenome (GOLD analysis project Ga0081455, IMG submission 70207) | Tabebuia heterophylla rhizosphere microbial communities from the University of Puerto Rico - S3T2R1 | ecosystem: Host-associated > Plants > Roots > Rhizosphere ...
TCGGCGCTGGGGGCAGTGTCAGCTTTTGAGACCACCTATTTTAACGCGTGCGTCAGCGGCATTCAGGCGTCGGCGGCTGGCATGGCTATCGGTAGCTTGAGTGAGCTACAGACTACAACGTTTGTGTGGTTAACTCGCTGCGGAACGGCGTGCGTGGCGAATATTGGAGCCAACCTGCGCGGCGGCAGCTGGTTCATGGACACCAATGACTTCGGGATCAACAGCGCCAACGGCAGCACGGTCGTGATGAATCTTGGCATCGGTTCAGCCGTGGGCAATCAGGCCACTGATCTCGTGGCTCAAGCCATGAGTTACATCTCGTGGAACAAGCAGGGAGTCCCTCAATCGTTGAGCACGAGTCCGCCCATTGAAACCGTAGGCAACCAAAACTCGTTCATCCACGTCTATGATACTGGGGCCGGGCCAGGAGAAGGCTAAACGCTCAGGGCTTGCGAAAGATAAGGCAATATTCGTGCCGTTTGGGCAGTATTTTGTTCTCGATGATTTGCGACGCAAACGCTTGCCCAAACGAGCCCCCCAGATCGGTAATAGCAATGTCATGCTGCTTAAAGCCAGCGTCGCGCAGCAGTTGCGCTGTGTGCTCGTGGTAGGAGTAAAACTTGCCGTCCTTGCGAAAGTCGTTGATGCACCAAACGCAAAACGAGCCTGCTTTAAGGCAGCGAAAGTTGGAGTGGCACACCTTGCCGAGCCTGCGCAAAAACTCATCGTAGGAGTTGTCCTTGCCGAGCTGCTCCATTTCGTCCCCGTAATATTCAAGGTCCCAGTAGGGCGGTGATGTAATGGTAAAATCGCCCGCATTGTTTTTAACGGGCGCCATCTCGCGCGAGTCGCACTCGTGCAGCTCAATGGTTGCCGTGTTTTGATCGGCAAACATATCAGCAGCATTTTCTGCCAGCAGCATTTCGCGCAGCCTGAAATTGGCCTCCATAAACTTGTGCGAGATGTCGCAGCCGATGTAATTGCGCCCAGCTTTGTAACAAAACTCCATGCGCGAATTGTGCCCAGCAAAGGGGTCAACCGCCGTTTGTCCGGGTTTGGTATACAGCTTGAGCAGCAAGCGCCCAATGTTTTGTGGGAAGCGCGACAACGCTCCCCAGCGCGCGCCCGCGCCGCTCAGGTGAAACAAGTGCTTCTGACGCTCAGAATCGTCGACGCGCCCAAACTCAGTCGCCGTTTTCTTGGGCTGGTGAAAGGTTGAGGTATAATCGCGCTGCTGCTCTTCAACGAGCAGATCGCGCGCCTGATCTGATTTGTCGTGCAGCAGTATCGACTCAGGTATGCAACCGAGCAGCTGTCGCACGCGCTCACGCTCTTCGCGTGATTTTGCTACATCTTCGAGTGTTTTAGCCATATTCGCAGCATATCTGCTCAGCTCATGCTGTCCAACGGTTCTGGGCGTGTCCTGGGCTCGACAATCGAGCTTTCAGAGCAGCTGCCCGGGCGGCGTCGTGCTCACGCGCTTTACAGGCTCATTCGCTGCTGCCGCTGCTGCTTTTGTGCGCCGCTCGTCGGCAAGCTCCATTATGAGCTGCCAATTGTCGGGCTTGAGATACTCCTCGATGTTTTTGTCGGGAAGCTTATCCCACGAGCCAATCTCAGGGGTAATCCAGCCCTCATCGAGCGCGAGCGCAATGAACTCCTCGGTGTTGAAATTGCCTGCAGCAAGCATGAGCTTGAGCTTTTCGCGATTAGAAGGGTCGGTCGTCGGTGCGGGTGTTGGCACTGGTGTCGATGGAGAACTTGTCGTTGCTGCATCGCCGCGTGATCGTCTTTTTAGTGTTGCACCCTGTTGTTCCTGTTGAGCTGCTGTGCCGCGAGTTGCTTTTTTTTCGGACTCTTTTTGCGGCGCTGGCGCCTGTAGCGGCTCGGGCGCCTTGGTTGTTGTCGGCGTGCTCAACTCAGGCACAACCTGCGTGGTTCCCATTGCTTCAGTAAACGCAGCGTGCGGGATTTCTGTTGCGCTTTGCACGGGCAACTCCTCAGAAATAAACATACCACCGAGCATTGTTGGGAAGCTTGAGCGCAACGCGTCAGCCTCTGCACATTTTACGATCATGCCAGCAGGATCATCGCGCCAGATGCCATAGCCCTTATTGAAACGTGCGAGCCGTAAACGCTTTTTCATCGGGTGGTTCCTGTTCTTGAAGTAAACAGTGGCCCAGCCGCCGAGGACGTTGTCGTTAGGCATGTGCCAATCGCCGATTAAATCAACCACCTCGCCGTTGCGCAGCACAATGGTGCCGCTCTCCATGCCATCAAACTCAGTGTGCACCTCTGCGCGCTTGAGGAACGCCTGATGAGCAGTGATGAGTGAAAACGTGGGCTTATCGGGCTGCTGCGTGTTGTCGTAGCCAATCAAAAAGGCGTCGCCCTCAAACGGATTCAGTTTGCGAGCTTGACACATGAGCATGAACTTAAAAGCCTCCTCGTTGCTGCATGTTTTGCCGCTCTTAGTTTTTACCGCGATGAGGCGTTTGATAAGCTCGATACTCAGCGAGATTTTATCCTTGGCGCCAAAGGGCACAAACTCAATAAGGCGCATCTCTTTATTCTCTGCAGCGGGCGTCTGCTGCTGCTCAATGCTCGCTTTACTCGCCGCCATTCTCGCCCTCCTCATCTTCGCTGCGCACTTTTACCGTATCCTTGGGCGTGAGCGTAACTTTCAAATCGTCATGACTGTAGATCATTACACCCTCAGCATCGCAGCTGAGCTTATCCTTGTTATCTTTCATCGCCTTAATCAGATCAGCCTTGGCGTCGGTCAGCGCCTCTGTTACCTCTCGGTGCTCATCGCGCAGCTCAACGTATTTGCTGATTGCCTTGTTGATTACAGGCACTGAGATGCGCTCAACGCCTTTGCCTTTTAGCCCAAGCTCGGGCGTGCCTTTTGTTACACTCATCACGTCTGGTAGTTCCTCTCCATTGTTTGATTGTTGTTTGTTGTTTCGCTCCTCTTTCTTGCTCGCTCGCGTGGCGCCACGGCTGCTACCGCGACGACGATCGTATTCGTGCTGGCAATTTCTGCACATTGGCGAACGCGATGATGCAAACGAGTCAAGTGGCACCTGCGTGCCCAAACCTTCGTTTTTGTGAAGCGGCCCCTTACAGGGCCTTGTCTGCTGCTCTGCTGCTGCTTTTTTTGCCATATTGCTACGCTGCAGCAATCTCCTTCTCGTATTGCTTGATTGCGCGAGTAAGCACGTCATTGAGGAATTGCTGCATTGAAAGATCACGCTTTAAAGAGATTAGACGCAGCTTGTAGTGCAGATCGCCGCTGATTTTAACGGTGCGCGTCTTGACTTCTTGTGCTTCAGCTGGGGGGTTTGCAACTTTTGCCTTTTTCATGATTTAATGATTTGACAACAAGTTGCAGATTATGCAAGTCTTTTTTTACACAAGTGCGCAAAAACGTGAAACGTAAAGGTGTAAATATCACACTGCAGCAGGCGGATGAACATCAGCGCAAACACGGTTTCAAACCGCTTATCGAGAAGGAACTTGAATTCAGAGGCACTGCGGTTGGCGTTAGGGCGCGAGCAAAAAAATTGCGCGTTGCTGCACGCAAAATGACAGTGCCTGAACGCGAATACAAGGTGCTGCTGGCTGCGCGCAGATCGCATGGCATGATTGAGGATTACAAATACCAAGGCATCCGCCTACCGTGGGGTGATAGTATGTTTTACAAGTGCGATTTTGCAGTGCTAAACCTCGATCACTCAATCACGATCGTTGAAGTAAAGGGCGCAAAAATTTGGGACCGCGACATCGTGCGTTTTAAGGGTTGCCGAGCCGAGTGGAAACACTGGTTCACATTCGAGTTTCACCAACGCACCCCCGACGGCTTATGGCACCAACTACTATAGAACGAGCGATCACCACGCCTTCAAATTTGCTGCGCCGTTGGCTGTGCCCTGGCAGCGCACGCATGGAGGTTGGCTTGAGCGAACCTGACACACAAGACGCGCAGCGCGGGCGCCTGTTTCACAAATACTTTACCAACCCGAATTATGATCGCAGCCTGCTCACACCTGATGAGCGCGAGCTGCTTGCAACGTCTGATCGCCTGCGCAACGACCTGCTCGACATACTGCGCTTTAACGGCACGCAGGAGTTGTGCGTTGAGCAAACAATGACAGGACTCGACGGGCGGCTCACGGGCACCCCCGATGAGGTGCGCATTTGGCCAGATGATGATGCCTCCTTGGTGCTCGATCTAAAAAGCGGCTTTAAAATTGTTGAGCGCGCCGAGCTGAACTTGCAGCTGCGCGGTTACGCAGTGCTTGTGCACGAGCACTTCCTTGAGGCGCAGCGTGTTTTCGTGGCTATTTTGCAGCCGCGCATCTGGCTGCCCAGCGAGCGCGTAACGGTGGCGCAATACGACGAAAAAGAAATTGTTAAATCGCGCGATCAAATCAATCAGATCATCGACCGCACCGAAGACAAAAAGGCGCCGCTCGTTGCTGGTGAAGATCAGTGCCGCTTTTGCCGAGCCAAACTCATCTGCCCAGCCTTTCGCGCCGCACTGCGCAGGCCCTTACGCAAATTTAAAACCGAAGAACAGCTCAGCAAACTCAAGCGCGATGCAGAAATCAAAAAGCGCGTCAAAGGCTGCAACGATCAGCAATTAGAACAGCTGCTTGAGGCGGTAAAAATTGCGCACGTGGTTGACGAAGCTGTGCGCAGCGAGTGCCGCGAACGCATACGTGATGGGCGTTTTACCAATTACGTGCTGGGCAAGGAGAGCGAGGTGCGCAACGTTACCAACGTGCATCGCGCTGTTGCGCTGTTGGCGCTCTCAGGCGTGGCTACGCGCGAAGAAATCATTAATTTGTGCAACATGCCGTTGCACAGCCTTGAGGAGCGTTATCGCGCGCAAAAGGGCGGCACCTGGCGTGATGCGCGCGACAAGATAGACAAAGTGCTCAGCTCGGTATTACAACGCGAGCCGAGAGAACCCAAAATCCTGCCAAGGGAGTTAAGAAAAAAATGAACCAAAACAAGTGCACATCATGCAACGCCAAAATCATCTGGGCTGATACGGTAAAGGGTAGGCGCATCCCACTCGATGCGCAGCCAGTCGACGATGGTAACATGACCCTTGACTACTCTCGTGGCCATGACTACCCGCCGCTTGCGCGCGTTGTATCTGCGCAGGCGCCACCGCGCACGATGATTCTTTACAAATCGCATTTTGCCACGTGCCCAAACGCAGCAGCTCACAGGCGCGGTGGCAAACAACATTGACAACGCAATGAGCTTCAAATTACACCAAGAACCACAAGTTGAGAGTGATGCACAAGCACAACTGCTGTTAAAAATCGAGCACGCGCGCAAGACAATGAAATCCCCTCACGAACTCGTTGAGCACGTAATCAAGCTTTATGGCGCTGAATTTGTTAAGTGCAACGCGCGCATCGCTGACCTCACGCAAAAAAACAAGGAATTGTTCGATCTCAACACGCGCGCCTTTGAAACCAATAAGTCTCTAGGCAAATCGCTCGAAGCCTCAGGGCAATTGCTCGCTGAGCAAAAGGCCGCCAATAACGAGCTGTTCAAGCTCAAGCAGAAAGTGGTCATCGTTAACCGCGAGCTGCTGCACCGCAACAACGAGCTTGCCACAGAGAACAGCAACTTGCGCATCCGCATCGAGCAAATAGCGCAGCTGCTGCAAGGCGTTGAGTTCGATTTTTCAAAGCACCAAGCGCTGCGAACGCTCACAGACGTTGAGGCGCACAAAATTAAAGCTGAGGACACACCCGCATGAATGACTTTGACGACAAGATCGAAGCGTTCCTGAAAGGCGATCTCTCAAAGCCGCTGCTCGAAAAAGTCTACAACGTCGTTCACTGATGTTCGTCAATCCGTGAAAGTCTGGATCGAGACGCGCACTCTCGACTTCCCAAGCTGCGTTGTGCTCGGCCGTTTTGGCGCCAGTTATATGGATGTTGCCTACGAACGCTGGCAAGCGCAATGGTTTTGGGTGCAACCTCGCGGCGTGAGCGAGCGCATACCAGAACCCTCGCATATCTTTGTTGAACAGAGCTGGGCTACTGAGCACACGCTTGAAACTCCGCGCGCTAAATTGCACAAAGCAACTAAGTTGCGACGCAAAAAAGGCGCGCAACAGCTCGCGCTGGAGCTGTGAACAAACCCTGTGGATAAGTAGTAAATAACTTTTTGCAAAAAAGCGCTTGAAGTTGTTGCAGCTGCGCGCTCATCTTGAAAGCGTTCATAATGTTCAGCGCCTTACAACAATCTTCAACTGTGCGGTCGGGCGCCGACGTGTTGGCGACGCGCTCGGGGCTGAACCGCTCGTCCGCACAGTCGAGGGTTGCCCAACAGTAGTGGCAACCGGCTCACGCAATGCCTGAGGGCGACTTCGCCGCCAAACTCGCAGCATCACGAGCAAAACTCGAAGAGAGACGCAAACAGCAGCAGCAAGATAATGGCGCGCAAAATGTTGAGCAAACGCCACCAGCTGCGCTCGCGCCGTTAACATCTGAAAAGCCAACGCGCAAACAAAAGCGCTCGCCTGTAGGGCAGGCAGTCGACGTGCACCGCATGCCGCCGCACAGCGTTGAAATGGAGCTTGGCGTGCTCAGCTCAATTTTGCAGGACGCACAGTGGGGCAGCAAAAACTTCACAGTCTTGGCGGAGGTCGCATCCAAGATCACGCCCGAATATTTCTACGTGCCAGCACACAAGACCATCTATTTGCAATTCTTGCACTTTTGGCGCGAAGGCAAGCCGCTTGACCTAATCGGTTTCACTGACTGGATGCGAGATCGTAATCTGCTCGATGTCGTTGGTGGCGCTCATTATGTGACGCAGCTCATCGATTACGTCCCAACTGCCGCCAACGTGCTTTATTACATCGAGCGCGTCACCGATTTGATGCGCCGGCGCGAAGCCATAGCCGACGGGACCCGCTTAGTGCGCACTGCATACGCTTCGATCGATGAAGACGATTTCATCAACCAACTGCAGCGCGTGAGCAACAGATTACAGTCACTCGTGAGCACCAACGGCAAGTTCCCCGTAATGCTCGATATCGCTGATGTTTGCGCTGATGATACGCCTGATGATTTGCCGCCGCTTGTAATACATTACCTGCTGCATCAGGCGAGCAAGATGTTGCTCGGCGGCAATAGCAAGGGACGCAAAACATGGGCGCTCATGGATCTGGCGCTCAGCGTGGCAACGGGCAGCCAGTGGTGGGGATTCAATACGCGCCGAGGTTGCGTCTGTTACATCAACTTGGAGATACAGCCCGCCTTTTTCAGACAGCGCATACGCAAGATAATAGAGACAAAAGGTTGCGCACCCGAGCGCGGCTCATTTTTGGCGTGGCATCTGCGCGGTTACGCCAAGCCAATGAATCAGCTCGTCAATGATTTGCTCATTTTTCTGCAACAGCACCGCTTTACGCTCATCATTATCGACCCCATCTACAAAACATTGCCCGCGACGCACGGCGCTGAAAACGACTCCGCCATTATCACGCAACTGCTCAACGACGTTGAAGCCATTGCCGTTGAAACAGACGCTGCCGTGCTGTTCAGCTCGCATTTTAGTAAAGGCGACCAGAGCGAGAAGGAGAGCGTGGATCGTGTGAGTGGTAGCGGTGCTTGGGCGCGAGATCCTGATTCCGTGCTAACAATGACGGCGCACGAAGATCAAGATTGCTTCACCGTCGAAGCAACGCTGCGCAACCTCGCGCCGATCAAGCCCTTCGTGGTCAAGTGGGACTATCCGCTTTTCGTGCGGCAAGATGAGGCGGATCCGCACAAGCTCAAGCGACCTGCTGGACGCGGACGCCCAGTTGAACACGAGGCTGCTGAAATACTCGCGCTGATGAAGGAGGCGAGTTGGCGCACAGGCAAGTTGCAAAAGCACTGCAAAACCGAAGAGGGCATCTCAGAGGCCGCATTTTACAGGCTTTGGGCACAGCTCAAAAAAGACGGTGCTGTTACTGAAACAGGAGATGGCGAATGGCAACGAACTGAAGAAGCGGAGTCGCCTTTTTGAGACCATGAGAGTTAATTTTGAGAGCGCAATTTTGAGAGCACCGGAAACCACTCTCAGAACACTACTCTCTGTCTCTTCTCCGAAAGAGATGAGTGGAGCGTCATCACGGGCACGCTCAACGCTCGTCTGCTCGCTCACACTCTCAAAAAGGGAACCGCCCGCTAACGCGTGCACCTTTTTGAGAGTTTCGCTGCGCTTATGAGGAAAGACACCAAAGCACTTCGCCGCGCGGCTCTCATGCCGCCGTTACATCTCGCATTGCCTGATCAGGAGTTCGATATCGACAAATCTGAGGTGATCAACTGGCTGTGCTCACAGCCTGAGCTGCGCAACGCGCTGTTCACGTTCTGCAGAAACTCGGGCGCAATCGTGTTTGATAAAGCCACAGGCAAGTGGCGGGGCAAAGATTACGGCATGGTTGACCACAACGCTTGAGCAGAGCGCATCCGGTGCGTTCTGCTCAAGCGTACCGGATGCGCTCCAAACGCTCCAGGAGTGCGGGATTCGAGTTTCCTGAGCTGGGTGCAGCTCAAGTTGCTTAGGTTTTACCCAAGCGATCTGGCGTCTTTTATTACGCGAGCGGGACTAACGGGGCATCTGATCGCGAGATTTTTCGGTTTGCTCGCTCGACTGCTCGCTTTTGCTTTGCTTGTCGCCGTTGCTTCGCTCCCGGGCCGCCTTTTCGCGTCTCTGCCTGTCTTGCTCCTCGGCGTCCCTGCGTTGTTGCTCTGTCTGCATGCCTGCCCCTACTGCTGCTGATTTTTCTTTCATATTACTGGTTTCGCGTGTGCTCAGCTTTTTGCGTGTATTTTTGAGCGTGAGTGAGCTGCCTGTTGGCAGACAAGTCGGGCAAGTCCTCTGCTCGGCGCGGCGGGACGAATCACGCACAACGCGCACGGCGAATCACGCTCTGCGCAAGTGAGTCTCGCCCACTCACATGCTGAGCTGTTGGTCGAAAACGATCGTGATTTCGCCAAACAACTTGTGCACGCGCTCGCTGATGAGCGACTGCGAGGCGTCGATCGGCAGCGCGTATGCTTGCGCGAACACGTAACCGTCGCAGTGCAGCTCACTACCCACAAACCAAAGCAAGCGTTCACCGTTGTGCGTTGCTGGCGCGCGCACCTCTGGGCTGTTGAGCGCGCACTGTTGTTCAATTTGTTGCCACTCCGCGCGCTTTTTGGCGCTGATCGTTGAGGGGTCAAACTTCATGAAAACTTGAGGGAGCGACGCGGGTGTTCAATGACAACCGCTCTCTCGGTAAAGAGCCTTGCGTCCGGAGTTCTCCTCTCAAGCAGTGTGCGCAACTACGCTTTGCGCAAGCAACTGCCGGCTCTAGTCCCATTCGCCGCTCCCTCAAATTCACAGTGAAAGCCATATTAAGCGCAGCAGCAGCACTGCGAGCGCGAGCAGCGCCAGCATGAGCAATGCGCCGCTGCAGTCAGCGTCGCCAATCATCACTGCATCATCGGGCAAAGTCATCGCACTAAAAACCAATAGGTGGCAATACCCAAGCACGCACCGAGCAGCGCCACAACGAGCCATTGCCACCAACCAAAGTGGTGCTGCTGCTCAGGCAAGCCGTGTTCATTGGGCCACCACTCGCTGCCGCAGTAATGCGCTGACATGTGCCCTTCGACATCTTCGCAGCGCAACAGCTCGCCATTGCGCTCAATACTGTTTTCGCAACGGTGGCTCATCGAAGCTGTTGGAGTTCGGCTTTTAATCTCACCACAATGTCACGAAGTTCCTCGACTGAATCTTTGGCAAGATCGCGTTCACGCTCGATTGCGCCGATCTTCTCTATGACTTCGAGGTTGTATCGCTGAAATTCATCTTTCTCCTTTTGAAGCTGCTGGCGAAGCTGTTGGATGGTTTTGTCGTGGCTAAGATCAACCTGCCTAGAGAAACCCATCCGATACGCTTCGTCGCAGGCGCTGGTGAATGATTCGGGCAGTTGATCCTTAACGACATTAAATGAGGTTTGATCGCGTAACATTGGAGTAAGCCATTTCAACAATGAATTGTATGCTCTCTCTACAATCTCAGCCACGCCTGAGGGTTGTTTCTCTTTCACTAGCTGCTGGCGAAGCTGTTGGATTCGCATATTAGCAGTTGAACCGTGCGAGCTATCCGGTCGTTCGCCGCCGCTCAAAGTTGGTATTGCCTTACACTGTTGCAAAGTTGCATTTCCGTGGGCAGTAATAACTCGATTTTCTAAATCTTGAGGATTTTGATCCGAGCAAAATTTCCCCTTCCATCCACAAACAGGGCAATTCGCAACCACAACCCCGCCGCCGCTCAAAGTTTGGTTGTGGGCATCGGCAATTTCTTTTGCTTGTCTCTCTGAGAGTGAATCCGTTAAGGCGCGACCCTTTCCCGACCAACCCTTTTTTGTTTCGTTTCCGTGGTAAATCGCCCATCCACCCATACCGTCATGTCCAGCCGTCCACGCTTCTTTGCTTGGTGTGCTCATTTCGCCACTCATTTGTTTAGTTCTCCTTTGTTGGCATGTGTTCGGATGGCGGCAGCTTGGTGTAATGCGGCGTGGGCGTTGGGCTCACATACACTTGCAGCTGCACCCATAGCTTGTGCGCTATGCAATCGAGGTCATAGTTGGGCACAGTGAGCACGCGCGGTGTAGGCGTAGGCGTAGGCGTAGGCGTAGGCGTAGGCGTAGGCGTAGGTGAGATCAGGCCTTTTGCTTGACACACTTCAAAGCTGTGTTTGTTCGCCTCATTCACGAAGGTTTTATAGATTGCGCACGTGTAACACTCACTCCACATGGGGTCTTTCACTGCCTTGTCGTTTACTCGTTTCACAAACTGCGCGATCTCATCTTTGTCTAAAAGAGCCTGCATTTCAGGAGTTACGGCAACAACATGGCCGCCAAACTTGCTACTGTCACTAAACTCCAATTTTGTGCTTTTGCGCGACTCAATTGGCAACGGGCTTGGCGTTGCCGTAGACTTGTGCACTGTGTGCGCAACGATCTCAAGCACATCGCTGCGCACGAGTGACGGGCGCGCCTCAATCCACTTGATTTTTGGGTCGCTCATCTTTGCAGCTCTCATTGTTTCAGCGAGCCCAGCAAAATCGTTGTTAAGCACGTGGCTGAACACGAACGGATGGTCGGCCTCCTGCTTTGCAGTTTTTGGCTCGCAATGTGTGAGCGGCCAGATTATGAGCGAGAAGATTGATGCGAGCACAAAAAACACCAATAGCCAGCTCACTCTAAACCAAAGGGCGTGCCCGGGCGGGCTGTGCCCCATTCTGTGCCATTCTTTGTCGGTCATCGCTTGCTTTTTTTCTTGGGCTGCCAGCCGTTGTTAGCAGCGAGGCCGCCCCACTGATCCGCATCGCTCATTGCTTGATCTTCTTGCTCGTGCATCCAGCGCCAAGCGTATTCAGCCTCGCTCCACACGTCGTTATCGCCCTCTTCGTATTCGCTAGAAGTCTCGTCACAGTAGTATTCGCGTTCAATGCGCTGCGCAGTCATGCGTTCCGAGAGCACTTTGATCTGCGCTGCGATCTTCTCTCTGTTGTTAGGAGCCATGCTCGTGTTCTTAATGAAGGGCTGCATCTGTTTGAGCAACGCAACCTCTGCATCGATTTCTTTGTCGCTTCTCATGTGTTATTTTCCTTTCTTTACTCTGTGTTTCCTGATTTTCTTACCACCGATCATGCGCATAAAGTAGCGCGCAGCCTGACTGTTGCAGCCATCGCGGACATAGGCGATTGCGCTAACGATTGCGCCCTCAAGCGTGCTGGCGCCCATGCTCAGTGAGCGCCCTTTGTGGTAGCACGAGAAGCTGGTGGTATCTTTAAACTGCTCGGTGCCACAACTGTTTACGAACACCCGATCTAGGTGCTCGATAAACTGGTAATCGCCGAGCTGGTGTGTTGCCACTATGGGACCCCAAGGAAAACGCGCACCAAGCGCAACGTCGCCCTTGTATGTGTGCCCTCTGTATTTGTGTCGCTTCATTGCGGCAGCCTCCCCTCACGCCCAAGCTGCATCGCTTTCGCTGCGAGCAAGCTGAGCGCGTTATTGTAGGCTTCGCTCAGGTGATTAGCGGCATACTCGTGTCCAAACTCGTGCACGATGAGATCGTCAATGGCGCGCCTGTTGTTATCGAGGTCGAACCAGTGCTTACCCAGGTTGCGCACATTAAACTGCAGCGTGGTGCTGCCGTAGCAGGCGCTTTCGCACGAGGCTTGCTCGCCAAACTCAACAGCGATGTTCACATCCATAAGCAGCACAGCGAGGCGCTTGGTGTAGTCAGCCACCTCAATCATGCCTGTTGTTAACTCAGTGGGCTTATAGGCAACAAAGTGCTGCGAGTGCGTTGGGAACAGCCTGCCCGCAGGCGTGATTGCCTCAGCCTCGCGCACGTTCTGCCATGCAGCTTTTGAGAGCATGCTGCCGTGAACAAGTGTGTAACCGTGAGCCACTGCTTTGTTGTTGGCTTCGGGGTCACTGATGTCATAGCTCACGCGCAGCTCGCCAAAGCGCTTGCTCATGTAATCTTTAACAGCAGCAGGCTTGGCATAGCCGCTCTCGATAGCAGTTTGTGCCCACTCGTGGTTCACATCCTCGCTCTCCAGCAGCTCGTGCGTTTCATTGAAAACTGCAGTGCGTATGTAACGCAAGAATCTACCCGTAACGTTCTCTCGGTCGATTGTGAGCGGCACCTTTTGCAGCACGTCAACGTGGAATGCGCAGTCGTGCTCACAAACCGGAATGCCCATCTCGTAGATCATGGGCACCTCATCTTGCTGCACTCTGTAGCAGTTCACTTTTGTTTTGCGCACTGCTCTGCGCAACACGCCATCGCCGTCAGCGATCTCAGTGGGTAAAAACGCTTCCAGCGTTTTCTCGATGCGCCACGCATAATCAGGCAGAGGCTCGTCGTTAAATGTTGTCGCAATGCCAGCGGGCGTGATGAGTTTTTTGATCTCAGTCGCAACGCGTTCGCGCTGCTCAGCGCTCATTTTGATAAGCGCCTCAAAGCGCGTGCCATGCTCATGCTTTGTGCGTGTGCTCTGGCTGCGGCCACTGTCGTCAAACACAACGCAGCCTTTGGTCGTTGTAATGAGCGCCCAGCGGCAGAGGCTCAACACGAGCTTTTCGCCAATGTTAAATCTGCCGCGTTGCGTGGCGTTTGTTTTCTTGGCCGACTCAGCAAACAGCGTGTAGGCGTGCCGCAGATCAGCGAAGCCCTCAGGCGCATTGTCCGTTACAGTAAGCAGCGAGAGCGAGCGCGGATGCTCGCGGCTCGGCTGCAAACTCACCTCAACGCTTGTGACGCCTGCTTCGTCCCATGCGTTTTGTATCAACTCGAACACGGCAAACTCAATGCCGCGTCGGCGTAGTATTTTCTCAAGCCCGGTGCGATCTACATCGAACCAGCTCGTGTTGTTTTTGGTTGTCATAGTGTTTTGCGCTGCGCGCAGCGTGTTGAGCACCACGCGCAGCAGTCAAATTTTTTTAGCTCAAATCGTCGAGCAACAGCTTGTTGCAGCCAGTAGCTTTTGCCAGCTCGTAACCTTCCCACGAGAAGAAGCGCTCGCGCGGCCGCCCGTAGTAATAGATGGAATTGGCTTCGCAGTATGCGCGAAAAGCTGCCGAGCGAGCTTTGAATTCTTGCTCAGTGCCTTTGAACATATTCTCGCTGCGAAACTCAGTGGGCAGCGAATCTTCACCGATTAAAGTAATGCCGCGTGACGCAGTGCTCACGCCCATTTCAGTCTGAATTGTTGTTGTCATGCGTTGAATTTAAAGCGTGTTTGAAAGTGTGCAAGTAGTTTTTTACACTTTTTTCTTACTGCCGGAGCCAAGTAACTTTGGCACCGCCTGCGCATCAATGAGCGAACGCACCTTGGGGCGCATTAGCCCGCGCATCTCGTTGAGCAACGTGCGCGTAACGTTTCCTTCAATCTCTGTGAGCACCACATCGCGCACCTGCAGTTCGAGTGAGCACACAATGTCGCGCAGCGCATCTGCTTTGTCGTAGTTCCACCAGCGTCGTCGCATATCAGGCTTTACGTCACGCCCATGCTTATCGAGGCAGAGCAAGCGTCTGATTTTTGGCGTCGCAGGGATGTAGAACGACACCCCAAACGATTGCACGGACAAAAAGAAATCAGCTCGCTCGCGCAATCGCGGCGATAGCTCGACGCCCTCAGGCAGCTCCTTTACGATGTAAAGCATCAGATATCTCCTCGACAGGCTCCAGCACGCGATAAATCTGCTTGCCGCCAGCGTCGCACCATTCTTTGGGGCCGCACCATGTTTGCTTTACCCAGCGCGTGGAGCCGCGCGCAAAACGGTAGCGATCGTGCTTGTAGGTGCGCCAATGTCCGCGGCGCGCACCGCTCATGCGCTGCAGCTCAGCTTGCGCATCAACCACAACGCGCTCGCGCTCAGCAACCTCTTTTTTGTTGGCTGGATGCCCATGCGTTATGAGCGTGTGCCGTGTGCGAGCGCGCAGCCACTCAACTGATCGCCCGGGCTGATTAGGGCGCACCTCGGCGATGTGATTTGTGGGCAGCGAGCAATCGAGCGCAAACGACGCCAAGCTGGCAATGGCGCTGCCAGCCATGGCGTGCACAACATCGTTGGGTATGCGCCTCATGTCCCAGCTGCCTTTGCTGCACAGTGATGCAGCACTTTTTTGAGTGCCATCTTCGTTGTAGGTGAAAACGTGCATAACAACATCGTGGCGCTTATCTACGTGATCGCGCCACCAGATGAGCACATCGAGGCAATCGTTTTTGTGTTTTTTAACAACGTAACGTGAGCGATATTCGCTCGTGGCTGTCTCACCATCACCTAATCTAAACGGCACATCGCGTTCAAGCATTGCGAGCCTAAAGGTGTCAAAGGGCCATTGCAGCTGTGCAACTTGCGCGAGCGTCATTGGCTCCTGCAGTAACGTGTGTTCCTTGCACCAAGTTGTTTCGTAATCAAATAGCGGCGCAACGGCCCAGCCGGCAAAATTAATCTGCTTGAGTTTGTCGCTGTGCGGATGCGCATCGAGCACTACCGCAAACCTGTCGTTAAACGTGACGGGGTTCATTGCGGCCAGACGATCAGCTCGCGCAGGCGCTTGGCTGCGCGATACGAATTGAGCGCAATCTCGATTTGCAGGTCGATCCTGCAGCTACTGGTTGCGCGTGCGATGCGCACGGGCGTAACAATGAGATCGTCGCATGCAAAGCAGCAACGCCCATCAATGAGCGGTTGCGCGCTGCAGTTGTTTTTGTCGTCGATTGGAGTGTTGCAGATTGAACAGTTCATGATGCTTTAGGCCATTTCAACAGCAGCAGCTGGCCCCTGAGCGGGGCCAGCGTTGTCGTGATGCGCACAGCCATTGACGTGACTGCTGTTTTTAAAGTAACCCGCACAAACAGGGCCAATTGAGCGCTCAACTGATTTGGCTGCCTTTAGGTGGCGGCCGCACACGATGCAGCGTGAAAACTTGGTGAGAAAATCTTTCGCATCCGCGAGCGCCCAGCGATCCTGCTCGCTGAGCGAGTAAACAACGCCCGGCGCGTAGCGCGTTTCAAAGTCGACTTGCAGGCCGCTCTCCGTCATGCGCGCCGGCGACTCCACAATCTCTTTCGCGTAAACGCGAGTTTTTTCCTTGTTGGGTTTTACAACGTAGATGCGCCCGTCTTTTTTAAAGACGCCCATTGTTACGCTCACTTGCCCGTTGCTGTGCGCGCTCTCGTGCTGCTGCTTTGGGCAAACAACGTGCCAAACGCCAATGTTGCGTTCCCAGCTGCAGCGAGTGCCGCTCAGGATTGTCCCGTTGCACTTTTGGCAACGAGCCGAATATCTTGCAGTAATCTGCTTTTCATTAGTTGTCATGCTGCTACCATTACACAAGTGTAAAAGTATGCAAGCCCCAAAACGCAGATTTTTTAAAGAATTTTTAGCTCGCCGTGGGCAGCCCAAGCTCTCTGCACTTAGCATCCCACGCTGCGTCAGTTGCTGCGCTAATAAAGCCCATGGCGTGAAAGAACTGCAGCTGTATATCGCGAGCGCCGCGGCAGAGCATTGGCGGCTTGCCTGTGCGCTTGTTGATTGCGTTATTGCTGCCGGTTGAATGACAGATGCGCGAAGAATCGCCAAGCGCTGAGTGCGTGAGATCGCGCGCCAGATAGGCGTATGGCGAGCCAGTTCTAAACGGACACGTTGCGCATTGTGTTTTGCACACGGGCAGCGGCTTGTTGCGTTTACTCATAACATCGAGCGACCTAATTCGGCATCCCTAATCTGCGCGGGGTCGATGTCAATGCCCAGCGCAGACATGCCTGCTGCAGCAGCAGCGTGCACGAAGGTGCCACGCCCACAGAAAGGGTCGACCAGCCTGTTGCTTGAGAGTGCGGCAAACTCAACACAGAAACGCGCTGCAGCGTGCCCAGCGGCATTAGGATACGCGAAGTGCCCTGCCTCAATAACGTCATGCCTCGCAGTGCCTGAACTAGCCATGCGCGAGAAGGCAATCATGTGCGTAAAACTCGGGCGATAGAGAGAGATACTGCCTACGGCTTGACGCAGAGCAATTTTGTGCCAGAGACAGTGCACGCCCGCAAGCTCAGCTGCTTTAAAGCAGAGGTGCGATTTGCTCACGAGGCGCCCATCGATTTTGCGATCAGTCTGGTAAAAAATTGAGCAGCTTTTATCTGACGCACTATTCATGCAGGCAGTGACGGCGTTCACGAACCATTGCGTCCATTCGTCGAGCGCCATCCCCATCTCATCGCTGTCGGGTAGGCTTGTTACAATTGTGCCCACATCGCGGTTGGCGCTCAGCCACGGCAATGCATCGCGGCAGATAAACTCGGCGCGCGCTATCATGCCTGAGCTGCAGTGTTGGCGATTGCTGATCTTAGGTGCGCCATCGACGAAGCTAGGTGCTTGCGCCGCGTGATATTCCAATCGCGCTCGACGCGTTTCGCAGCCGCCAGCAATTCGGCGTTGCGCTTGTTTGCCAATAAATAGTTTTTGACGGCCTCTAGGTGCTCGGCTTGTGCAGCCTCTAATCCCTTGGCAAGATGGTCTCTGCGTTCTCGCCATCGTTTGCAGACGATACGTTCCTCTTTTAATGCGGCTTTATATTCGTCTAATTTGCGCTGCAGTTCCATACGCTCGTGCGTTGACACTTTACGAACGCTGTCCAGCTCGCGCTGCAATGCGTCGCGCTCTGCGATGAGCTTTTCGACGCTTGGCGCGTTTCCAATGTCAGTATCAGATTGCGCATAGCCTTGATGCCAAGCGAAGCGAAAACCAGAGTTTTGATATGGGTTGACGTGCCTGTCTTGCAACCTGGCAAGTTTTCCCTCAGCGAAGGCCGCCTGATGCTCACTCATAGCAAGATCGAGGGACTTTTCAGTCTGCTGCAGTGCGTCGCGCTCTGCGATTGCTTTAGCCGCCTCGTGGTTGTGCTCTGGGACCATTAACCTTGCCCGGATTGCGTCAAGCGCATAGCCTCTTGCGGTCTCACGGGAGCAGCCGCGAGTGTCAATGTAGCAATCTTCAAGCGCAATTACGGCTCGAAGTTGCCTGTCGCTGATGTCTTTTTCAGTCTGTGCGGGTTTGGTCTGTGTGTTCATTGTGACTCTCCGATTTGAGTATCAGCGTCCGAATAGCCTTTGTGCCATTGCCAAGCCAGCGTTGAATTTGTGGCGTATGGACAAGGCGCTGGATTATGTAAAACTCCGTCAGGATCGCCAAACCTGGCGGCCCTACCATATTCGTAGGCGGTTTGTAGATCGCGGAGCGGTCGGCGTGTCTGTGTGTTTTGTGTTGTCATGCATGCAATCTATACGCGCAAAACAAGTGTGCAAGTGTTTTTTTACACTTTTCTACCACTTTTTTTAGGGGCTTGAATCATCGATTCCAGCGCTGTGCTGCTCATGCAAGCAAAGAAAACCCTGTTGCCGCAAACGTCGTGCGCGACTAAGCGCGTTCCGAGTGTGTTTGTGCATAAGTAACAGATTTTTTGCTTGCGCGCTCATTGCGCACAGTTTAAACGCGCAACCATGAACAAGCTTTTTTTAACCCTGCTATTCGTTTTTTTGTGTGCAGCTCAGCTCGTTGCGCAGCAGCAGCTGCCAACGCTCAACTTGATTGCGCTCGATGAGAATGGCCCCACTTTCACCGCAATAGCGGGCAGCGAGGCGATGCCCATAGGTTTTAACATTATGATTACCGATGCGGGAGGTGGGCTGATTAATGTCGACAAGTTTCCCGTAACGCGACATCCTGAATGCAGTTCTTTCGCGCTCGAAGCGTTCGAGACAAGCCCAGAATTTCAGATCGTGCCTGACCCCGCGCTCAACGAAGATGAGTGTCAACAGCCGCGTAATTTCAATATCTTGGCGTGTGGCGCGAGCTATGGTTACACCTTGCACGTCCGCAACAGCAAAACGCGCTCTGCAGCGGTAATTTTGCAGCTTCCCTGTCAGTAAAAACAACAAACAAAATCAGCACACACAAGGAGGACACAACACCATGCCACAAACCAGCAACAAATCGAACGGGCTGTATTACTGTGACCCACCATACAAAGACGCCAACAAATACCCCAACCCAACGAGCAGCAAAGGACTGCAGAACCCCAACATGCGTGGCATTCGCTACGGGATTTTCTGGAGCCTTCTGCAAACTGCAGGCAATAAGGAGTCGATTGATTACAGGTATTTTGACGACGCGCTCGCAGCAGCGAGTGGCGCTGGCAAGTTTTGTTATTTTCAAACACCCGCAGGCTTGTTCACGCCCGATTGGTTTTTTGAACTCGACGGTGCCATTAAATACGTGACGCTCGATGGGCGCATGCAAGTGCCGTGGTGCCCAGTGTTTCAGAAATACTGGAACAACCTGCACAGGACATTGGCGCCACGCTATAAGACCAATCCCGCGCTAAAGTTCGTGGTCATGAGCGGGCAAGGGCAACAGATTGAATCGTTCTTTGCCAGCAAGCCAGAGGAAGTCGAGACCGCAACACAGTTGGCACTCGATAGCGGCTATCCAACCTTGCGCGCTGCGTGGGTCACTGGCAGTAAAAAAGTCCTCGACAATTATATGGCGGCTTGGGAACCACTACCGATTCAGTTGGTGACCGGCCAACCGTGGCAAGGTCAGGACGGCACCGACGCACAGCAAGAGTTGTTCGATTACGGTCGGACTACATACGGAAATCGCTTCGGTGCATCCAATCACGGCCTTACGGACAAAGAACCCAAGGCCGGTCAGCCAGGTGCCACTATCATCGGGCAATGCTCGGGCTGTGAGGCCACCGGCTACGAGTCGCACAACGCGATGGAAACATCCGCGCGGCTCGACGCCCAACTTAATAACGCGCGCAACTGGGGCGCCAACGTAATCGCCGTATGGAAGAGCGACGCTGACACGCAAGCCAACGCCAGCGTGCTCAAAAAACATAACGACGCGCTCATGGCGTAAACATGAACGCCGACACGCTCATGCTCTGGCTAAAGGGCAGGCTCGATGCGCTCGAAACGCAGCACCTCGCCATTATAGCCCGGCTTGAAGATAATTACGTGTCGCCTGAGCTTGAGCAGCAAGTGCGGCGCGCAAGACAGTTGTCGGCCTCAATAGATCAAAAAGTGCCCGATGTGAGCACACCAACAAACAAAGGAGAAAACACACAATGGCAATGACAGATGCAGAAGCAGTTGCAGCGCTAACCAAAACCAACGAAACGCTCGTGAAAGTGAGCAACGAAACGGATGCGTTGCTGAGAGAGATTGAGCGCTTGAATAAGGCGCTGGCAGATGCAATCGCAGCAGGCAATCAAATCACGCCCGAGCTTGAGGCAGCAATTAAAGCGGTTGATACGCGAGCCAATTCGATTGACGCATTGGTTGGAGATGTGCCTCAGCCTGAGGGCTAAAAGTTTTCTGGAGGAAGGAAGCGGGAGAGAAACGAGAAACGCGCCGCCCTCACGGGATGGCGCGTCCTCGCCCTCGTTTGAAGTGTTTGATTAGTTGTTGCCGTGTATCTCGATGGTGCCCTCGCCCTCAACGAGCTGCGCATCTGCGCGCTTCTCCAAGCTCAGTCCAACCTGTGTATCAAACAGGCCGTGCAAGCGCTGAGTGCGCAGCGAGAGTTCATTGAGGTTTAAGCCCTTGATTGTCTCAGTGAAGCTGTTGAACAAGCTCCAAGCGGTGCGCGGGGCAAACGCTTCGTGCTGCGGGTGCCGCCACTCCTGCAGCAGTCCAGGCACTTGCGTTGCTGTTGCCGCGCGAGCATCAATGGCGCGCACGATCATGTCGTGTGCTTGCATGTCGGTGAGCGCGAAGTTTTTATACGCCTCGATGCGCGTATCCTGATCATGCCAGCGCGTCATCAGCTGCCCGATTGAGCGCTGCACGAGTCCTGGCAGATCTCGCATGATGTGCACCGTGTGCTTGCGCGTCATGCGGATCTCGCCGCTGAAGCTCAAGTTGTCGCACACGAACACGCTTGCGCCCACAACGAGTCCAGCCGGGAAGCTTTTGTCATGTGAATTGCGCAAGCCCAACACCCAAGCGTAATCGTCGGAGTTGTGCCCGTTGGCAATTTGCATCAGCCCGAAGTAGCGGTTACCGCCGCGCGTCATACTGTGTGTTTGGTTAACGATGCTTAGCCCATCAGATTTGAGCGTGTCCTCGACGCGCTCGATGAGTGTGAGGTGAGGGATTGGCGTCCAAGTTTCAGTGGCGTCTGGTGTTGGGACGATTTCAACCTCAGCTCGCTCGACTTTGGCCGCACCGCAGTGCAGCATTAGATCAGTTTTGTGCATAGTTTTTCTTTCTAGTTTTTTGTTGTCTTACTTGTTTGCAGCTCTCGCTGCGTTTGCTGTCATGCAGCGACTTTTACACAAGTGCACAAGTAGCGCAACAACTATTTTCTACTTTTTTTGAGGCTGTGGACTGAACGTTATCGACGCTCTTTTCGCAGGCACTGTGCGCAAAGGATGCGATGCGGCTTGCTGCGCATAATAAAGACGCGCCTGTGTTTATGACAGATGTCGCAACGGATAGGATCAGTGAGCAGGTGCTTGCTCGCATCGTAGCCAGTAGCCTTATCGATCATGGCTTCAATGGGACTGCGCGGTATAATCACACGCGTTTGCATGCAGTAGCAGCCTTCTCAGCATCGCCCTTTAAAAACACGAGCACGTTCTGGTGGGTTTTCCCGAGCTTGCGTGTTGCTTCAAACGCCATGCTGGCACGCAGAGGCAGCGAGCCCACGCTGGTTATTAAAATCACCTCGTTGTAAAGCACCAGACCAGCGCGCAAAAAGCAGGCGATTGTTAAGCCGGGGAAATTGCGATAAGCGCCGCGCTCGTCGCGTATATCACCCACCACAAAGCAGGCAAAGCGATTGTTTTTGAGCCTGCGGCATGCCTTCTCGATGATGTCGAGATAGGCTTCGCCAAAGTGGCTCCAGCTCATGTTGCACAAATCTTGCGGCAGCTCGCTGTAGATTTCCAAATCAAAGTAGGGCGGGCACGAGAACACGAAATCAGCCATAAACGGCGCGTCAGCCTGCTGCGCAAGCTCGTTGCGCGAGTCGCCGCATACCCATTGCGGCAGGATGTCGTGCTCACTGCAGATGTCACGTGCCTGCTCTCTATTTGCAGCAATTTGCTCCTCACGCAGATCGCATCCCCAGTAAGCTCGCTGCATTTTGGCTGCCACAATCCCGCGCACACTGCCGCCAGCAAAGGGGTCGATTATCTGCCCGCGCACGGGGCAAAACCAGCGATAGGCAAGCTCGCAGAGCACAGGATCAAAAATGCTCGTGGCTGAGTCGTAGATGCCAATGCCGCCATCTGCCAGCCCCGCCTCATCGCGTCCGTAGCGCTCAGCCAATGATTGCGCCTGTTCAGCTGTATTGCCGCTACCACCGCCCCCCAGCAGGGCTTTCCCTCTGCCCACCTCGCTCTGTATGCCCAACGCCAGCCAGCGCGTTTTCCTGCTCTGCCAATCGCCCTCGCGCGAATTGAGCACACTGAAGGGCGCCATTAAAAAACGATCGTTCATCGCGCCGCGCGAAGCTTGTGAGGCGGTTAGGCCAAACAAATCCTTCTCGGCGTGCGGATCGTGCTGACTCACAGCTCAGCGTATAGGTGCTCCCAGCAGCGCTTGGGTGCGCGCTTGCTCGCGCTCACAATAACAATCTTGTGCCCACGCTGCACCTCGAAAGGCTGCTCAAAAGTGCGCAGTTTGCGTCCGTAATAGCCAACAAAGCGCTCGCGCTCGCCTGCAGCCTCTGCAGCGCTGAGCAGCTGAATGCCGTAGCATTTTGTGGTGTCAACGTCGATTAGCTCACGAAAGAGCTGCACATCCTCTCTGCCTTGCGCAACCTCGCGCACCGTCATTTTGAAGCTTGTAACACTCATCGTGCACGCACTCCAATAAGGTTGTCGCGCTCGAACACTGCACCATTGCGGTAGATGTCGAGCTGCCTACGGCCAATTATGAGGCGCTTGGTTGGCACGCCCTGCACGCTGTAAGATTGCTGCCTGCGCAGCACGTAATTGCGCTGCTCGCGGCGATGATCGTCAGCGTGCGCGCCGACAAGCGACGCGCACGCCATGACAACTGCGCACATTGAGCGCGCAAAAAAAATGTTACGCATTATGGAACCACCAGTTACTGCACATCATCGAGCACTGTTTTGATAACGGCAATTTTCTCATCCGCGCTCAACTGCTGCGCGTTAGCGTCGCCCTTGATATCACGCAATGCGTTGCGAAGCTCGTTGTTCTCGCAGATCAAGCGCTTGTAAGCGCTCTCGGTGCGCTCACTGAGCGAACCATCCTCGCGGCGCACAAATTGACGCAGTGTTTTACTGGCCGAGTCAAACATTACGCAGTTGAGGATTTCGCCGTAAAAACGCTCCTGCTCAGGGCTGCACCACTTGAGCAGCACAGATAATACTTCGTCAGGATAGCGCGTCCATACTTGCGACGTGATTGTGCGCCCATCTACAGTGATGGCAGCAATGTTAAAATAACGCTCGTTTTCGCGTGACGCAGTGCTCACGCCCGTTTTACTGTTTGCTTGAGTTGTCATGCTGCTACTTTTACACATTGCTACTCCTGCGCAAGCACTTTTTTTAACTATTTTTCGAGTGCTCAATCCTTGTCTTCTGATGCGCGCTTTTTAAACTGCAACAGCTGCTCTTCAATATGTGCAACGTCTCTCATCGCCACCTCTTCCGGCAGCGCATAACTGACTTTCAGCATGTGCTGCAGCAAGGCCCACATCCCAGCAAAAAACACGCGCCTGCTCTCTCGATATTGCGCACTGTGCTGCTCAACGCTTGGATTTACGACGCGCATGAATTTGTCGAACGTATCGTCTATGTCCATGCTTCGCGCAGCAACACCCTTTTAAGCCCTTTTGTTACTGCGCGCGTGTATGAGCAACGACCCTATTACCGTAAGAACAATTGGTAGCTCACATGGTTAATGGCCCTGTTCGGATACGGTTGATACTGTGCGACCTGTTTTTCTTGGATGCCTTTCACAGCTTTCCTTAGCACCTTGTCGAAATTACCCTGTTCCTCGACAGAGAATGTCGGAAGCGTAATGCTGTGCATGTTTGGTGTGCACCCCCTGAAGCCCTCCTTCGAGAACTCGATCACCTTGTATCTCGATTTCAAGATAACTTGTTTCATCTAATCTGCGCAGCGAGGCGGACACGGTATAATTGTCCGTCCGAATACTGCGACCTTCAACGGTCGAACAAACTCACCTTCGCCACTTGGCGAGGTTCGCTTGTGGATTATGACTCGCGGTTGCTCTGCAACTTCGATCTGCTTTGCTACATCGCGCAATGCCTTCTCGAAGTTGACCTGTTCGTCAACTGCGACCGTAGGATTGCTGATGCGATGCATCAGATTCGGACAGCCAATCCAGATCACATTGTCACGCACCATTCCCGCTGGTAACAGCGATTGGATGAACTGTTGCGTGTGCGCCTCAGCCGGACTAACCTCATGCGCGTAAATCTTGCTCGCATCTGTCTGGACTTGAACAAGCGCGATCTGATCAGCCTTCTGCTGCGCTTTGGACACGACAACGCTACTGGCTGCAACCACGAGGGCTGCAACGGCTATTGCTATCACTGTCTTGTGCATGGTCTTTCACCTCCTTCCTAATTAACTTTCAAGTTCTTCTGCTATCCTTTGTTGAATTATCATCATGACGCGGTGCCTGTCAGCCGCTTCCAAATAAGTCAGGATGATAACTTGCGCGTCACCTAGTTCAGCAATGCGCAGCGATGTGTTGTTACACAGTTCCACAGAACAGTCCCGTGCCAGTTCTTCGAGTGTTTTCATTCCTCGGGCGGTGGCGATGGGTCTGGGAACGGTTCCGGTGGCGGATGTTGTGGCATCATATCCATTCACCTCCTTTCTTTTTTGGTCTTGGTCTGGGGAGCAAGAAAACCTGTTGGTTGACCAGTTCAATGATTTTCTCGGCGCGCACACTCTGAGTTTTATCGTGATACTTTTTAAGCAACCAGCGAATCAACTCCCAATTTTCAAATGAAAGCTGGACAAAGGGCTTGGCCTGTAAGTAGTGCTCACTCCACTCTTTTTTGCTCAGTCGGGACAAACTCCGCTTTAATCTAATTTTCATCACACACTTTTGATTCTGTCGGCTTAATGCGATGCGCGCGCACAGTTGGTGCCGTCCTCATCACAGCATCCGGTGTCGTGACACGCGAACCACTCAAACTCGAAGTCCTCACAAACCTTCCCCGGTGCGCAGCAACCACCGCTTGTCCAGCGTGGAGGCGCGCAGTCGCCGCCGCAGTAATTAGTCGCGTCGCACCATGCCGGCGGGCAATAATGCCAGCCCGGCCCGTATCGCTGCACGCAATCAATCGGCGTTGGCGAA
>Ga0081455_10001918_pt1 | contig 24976 bp, 20 predicted proteins | sample TabmetS3T2R1_FD_70207 | JGI IMG/M metagenome (GOLD analysis project Ga0081455, IMG submission 70207) | Tabebuia heterophylla rhizosphere microbial communities from the University of Puerto Rico - S3T2R1 | ecosystem: Host-associated > Plants > Roots > Rhizosphere ...
ACTTGTGCCGACCGTGTCCAGCGCGGCGCCGCGTCGGAGTCTCGCGGTCCGGAGACGGGTTACTGCCGGCCCGGTCCCATCGTGGTCCAGGCCACCATGCCGTTCGGATCGATCTTCGGCGCGGGGCTGCCCTGCCGGGACACGTAGACGAACGGCCGGGTGGCGATCGGGATGATGAACGCCTGGTCCATCATGTACTGGTTCAGCTCCTGGTATTTCCGGGTGCGCTGGGCAGGGTCGAGTGTGCCCTGCGCGTCGGTCACCATCCGGGCGTACTCCGGCGGCGAGAACAACGAGATGTTCGAGGCAGGCCGGAAATGCCCGGAGCTGAACAACTGTGCCGGGTCGACGTTCCCCCAGGCGTAGAAGTCGGTCACCAGCTGGTAGTCGTGGTTCTGCTCGTGGGTGGCGAGGTCGGTGGCGGACACGTCGCTCAACTGCAGCGTGACCCCGATCTTCGCCAGGTCGTCCTTCCAGATCGGCGCGAACGTGGCCAGCTCCGGATAGAAGCTGCTGCTCATGGTCAACGTGAGCGTCAGACCGCTCGGATATCCGGCCCGCGCCAGCAAGGCCTTCGCCGCGTCCGGGTCGAAGGAGCAACCGTTGCCCGCCTCCTGGGTGTAGACCGATGACCCCGGCGGATACACGCTGCAGTCCGGTTGGCTCACCCCGCCACCGGCCACCTGCACAAATGCGGCGCGGTTCAGGCTCGCGCTCAACGCACGCCGGACGTCGGGATTCGCCACCGCGCCGCTCTTGACGTTGACCTGGATCACGAAGTTCCCGGCGGGAGCCTCGGCGGTGACCGTGGCCCCCTGCTTCTTCAGTGGTGGCAGCTGTGCGAACGACGGGAACGCCAGCGCGTCGATCTGGCCGCTGCTCAGTGCCGCGTTCGCCGCCGAAGCGTCCTGGTACACGCGCACCCGCACCTCGCGGTACCGCCCGGCGCTCTGCTTGTCCCAGTAGTCGTCATTGCGCGTCAGCGTGAGCTGGTAGTTGGGTGCGAGGTTGCCGACCTGGTAGGCACCGATCCCGGACGGCGCGGAAACGATCTTCGGGTCTGTCGCGTCGAGGATCGGGGTCAGCGCGAGCGTGGACAGCAGCTGCGGTGTCGGCTGCGGATTGGACATCCTGATCGTCAGGGAATCCACCACCTCGGCCTTGGTCGCCGCGAACAGCTCGACGCTCGACACCTTGTTCTCGGGTTTGGCCGACCAATGGATCATGTCGGCCACCGCTTGCGCGTCGAACGGCCTGCCATTACTGAACTTCAGTCCTGGCCGCAGATGGAACGTGTAGACACGCCCGTCGGGACTGACCTCCCACGACGTGGCGAGCCTGCCGGCGGCCGGTGCGGCCTGCCCGCCCGGCGCGCTGTCGACACTCACGAGGGGGTCGTAGAGCGCGCGGAGCCAGGCCCGGTTGCTGTTGCTCCACGGGAACGGGTTCAGCGTGTTGATCGGGGCGACCTGGCCGACGGCGTAGGAATCCTGCGTGCCACTGTTCGCGGTCGGCGATGTGGCGCAACCGGCCAGCACCCCGGCGACCAGCAAGAGGATTCCGGTGAGAGCGCCCCGCCATCGCGGTGCGCGGATGTTCGACTTTGAACAAGACCTCATTGGGTGCTCCCGCGTGAGTTGATGCCCGCAGTAGCCGCACGGAACGGCAGGCCTCGGCGATCACGCTAGGCTGGCGAGGCCTCGGGTCCCGCTCAGTGTGCAAGGCCACTAGTTGACTGTCAAGTTATCTTGTCTAGCAATACGAACCTACGGTGACTGGACGGCGAGCCGGTCCCTGGCGGCGTGAATGTGGCGCAGGATGGCGGCTTCGGCCTTCGCCGGGATGCCACCCTTGATCGCGGCGAGGACACCGGCGTGCTGGCGCACGATGTACCGGGTTGCGGAAAAGTCGGAGTTGCGTCCCGCCAAACGAATCTCGGCGTGGGCGACAGGTCCGGCTGCCCGCTCGATCGCAGCGCTCACGGCGGCGGGAAGGTCCTGCCAGGTGCTGCGAGCTATCAGCCCTAGCCCCTTCTTAGTGACGTGCAGGACGCGGATTGTCGTGGCTCCCATTGTGGCAACCGGTGCATCCGGCCTACGCGACACTCGGCCAGAGGTGGTCGTCGAGCGCAAACCCGGCAGCCTCGATCCGGGACATGGCGCGCACCATGGTGTCGCGCATCGACGAAGGTCCGGCTGGAGGATTAGGTGACCTCCGTCCAGGCGAGACCAAAGCCTGACACGTCGGGTATCAACCAGCCCCTGGGCAGACCCGAGTCCGGCTGGACTACTCCAACAGTGGCGCGCGGCGACGGGTGAGGGGGTGGGTCGTGGGTCATCCGGCTCGGGCCAGGGCCCACGGGTTCTCCGTTGCTCTCGGGGGTTCAGTGTTCGGTGGGGGTGGGCCGATGGTGTGGGCGAGGTTGCGGATCGGTTGTCGTGCGGGATCCATCCGGGCCGGGGGAAGGAACTCGGCGGAACCGCCGCGGAGCCTCACCTGCCACTCGGTGTGATGGACCATCCGATGATGGACCCGGCACAGCAACACCAGGTTGTCGAGGTCCGTGGCCCCGCCACGGGACCACCAGCGAACATGGTGGGGCGTGCACCAGCGTGGCCCCCGGGAACACCCCGGAAACGTGCACCCGAGGTCTCGGTGCGCCAACGCCCGGCGCTGCGCCCGTGAGGCCAGCCGCTGAGCGCGACCAAGGTAAAGCGGCTGGCCGTCGCCCGCGAACATCGCGGGCAGGATCGCCGCTTCGCACGCCAGCCGCCGCACCTCGTCCGGACTACGACGACCGAGCCCGGGCACCTCCAGCACCGTGTGGCGGAGTTCCTCCCGCACCTGATCCAGGGACACGGTGACGGTCATCAACGCTTGCTCGCCGCCCTGCACCGCCCCGTCATCAACCCGTGCCGCCAGCGCGATGATCTCGGCCAGCGCGTCACCCTCCCGTTCCGGGGTGCTGCGCCCATCCCGGCTACCGTCGGGCTCGGGACGGGGCGCGGCCAACGCCCCGAACAGCCCCTCCAGGGTCGCCGCGGCCTCGGGATCAAGCCGCCCACTGAACCGCAACCGGCCGTGCCGGTCATACCGACGCTCCACCCGGTTCCCCGACACCAGTTCCCCGGACGGGTCCGCCGGTTCGACGTCCTCTCGCCACCGGGCCAGCACCCGCGCCGACACCCGCGCGAGGTCCTCCGGCCGCAACTGCCGGGCCGCCGTCACCATCACGCGCTGCAACTCGGCCCGATCGGGCGCGCTTTCCGTGGGCGGGCACACCGCGAACAACCGATGGATCTGGTCGTAGTGTTCCCGCGAAATCTCGCCCTCGCCGAGCGCGACGGCCACCTCAGCAAGATCAGCCGCCCGTGGTTGCCCACCCAACATGGTGCCGAGCGTGGCGGAGTGGGCATGTGCCACCACCGTTTTCGCCTCGCGTCGCGACAGGCGCAGCTCCTCCCCCAGCCACGCCGCCGTGTCCCGGTACCCGAACCGTGCCGCGATGTCGCGCTGGTCGAACGTGCCCACCGCTGCAAGCACATCCGCATAGGCGCGATGCAACGCCACCACCCGCGCAGACACCACCGCGGCCACCTCCGACTCGGGAAGCTGCCACAACACGGACTCAACCATCACCCCACAAAGCCTACTCGAATTCGGCCACATGTTCGAGAAAATAACCGCACCAATGGACCACTCGCGCATTCCACCGTCTGGCCTGTCCAGCCCCGGGATTGACGAAGTGTTGCGATCTCGACGTTGTCGATCCCTGGCCACTGTCCACGGTCACGGACGAGTTCGGCCCGGCACAGCGAGTTGAACGAGTCTGCCATCTCGTTTTCGCGGCTGTCGCTTTTGGACCCGCGGGACCCCCGATACCGGCGGCGCGGTCGCTGCGATCGACCAGACCGGTCAGATCGGCCGGAGCCCTCCTCGCGACTCGCGCTGTCACCGCAGGAGCCGGGGCGCGGTGCGGCGCGGGCCTCGGCGACTCAGATCAGCAGGGCCGGCCGCGCCAGCAGGACGATCGCCGTCGCGACGAGCAGGCCGCCGGCCACCCGGCTGTCCAGTTCGCCATTGCGAGTGATCTCCTCCAGTGCAACGACGATCGCGAACACGGCCATCCAGACCAGCGCACCCCGGCGACGAGCAGCACCACTCCCCGACTCGCACGGTGGCCCTGGGGCCGGCCACGACCGTCTCCAGCCCGCGCACGAACGCGAGCGCCCCGAACCCCGCCAAGGTCCACCCAATGAAGTAGCCGACGAACAGGCCATGACCGCGCACACCCCGGCTGCGCAGCAGACGGCGCATGCCCCAGCCTGAACGGCACGATGCTCGGCAAACATGATCGCCGCCGTCATCACGACCCACACTCCCATAAACAACACCGCTTCCCAGGGCCACGGCCGCATCGCACCGGCCATCTCGTCCATCGCCGGACCGCCCGTCAGGACGTGAGTACCCAGGCCGGGCGGCGAGCACCCCGGCCGCCGTTGCCGTCGAGCGCCGGAGGTCGCGGGCGACCGGTTGGCCGAGATCAACCACACCGCGGCCACCACCGGCAACGACCCGTCCGCTGGTTCGGTCTCGCGATCGACGCTTGACCTCACGTGCCGTGCGATGCATGCTCGTAACATCTTCCACTGGTCGGACCAGTAGTCGAGGTTCGACCCTGTCAGGTGCTAGGCGAGAGTTCGCCTGAAGGAGAGTGTTGATGAGCTCGAGGACAAGGTTCGCGCTTCCCGGCCACCCCACCGGCCTGCCGATCGGGCCGGACTGGGTGCCGGCAACCGAGACCGCTCCGGTGACGTTTCCCTACGACGGCTCGATCGTCGGGCACGCACCGGTCGGAAGCGTGGCGCATGCCGAGGCCGCACTCGAAGCGGGCTTGGCGGTGGCTCGCCGGGTCGGCAAACTCAGCTCGGCCACCCGGCGCGCGATCCTGCTCGATGTCGAGCGCGAGCTCACCGCGCATCGCGAACAGATGATCGACCTACTGGTCGCCGAGACCGGCAAGACCTCGGCCGATTGTGCCGTCGAGTTCGCGCGAACCGTCTTCACCTGGTCTGTCACCGCCGACGAGGTCGCCCACCTGCACGGTGAGACCGTGCCGCTGGATCTGCAGGAGTCAGGCGCCGGAATGATCGGCTTCTGGCAGCGCAAGCCCATCGGGCTCGTCATCGGGATCGCCGGCTTCAATGCTCCGCTCCTGCTGGCCACCCACAAGATCGCGCCGGCGATCGCCGCCGGCTGCCCGGTGATCTGCAAGCCCGCTCCGGCGACACCGCTGGCCACACTCTGGCTCGCGGACATCGTGCGCCGAGCCGCGATCAGGCACGCCGCCCCCGCCGAGATCGTCCAGGTCGTCACCGGTGACTCCGCTGTCGGTGCGCGACTGACGACCGATCCGCGGGTGGGCGCGGTTTCCTTCACCGGCTCGGCCGCGGTGGGTCACGCCATCGCCCGGGACGCGGCTCCGCGCAAGGCGCTGCTCGAACTCGGGTCGAACACGGCGCTCGTCGTCGACACCGACGCCGACCTGGACAGTGCGGCGGACGCGGTACTCAGGGGCGGGTTCTACTTCAACGGGCAGGCTTGCATCGCGGTGCAGCGAGTGATCGTGTGCTCCCCCGTGCTGGACGAGTTCGTAGGGAAACTGACGGCCCGGATCGGTGAGCTGACGGTTGGTGATCCGCGGGATCCCGCCACCCGGGTGGCGCCGCTGATCAACCAAGGCTCGACCGACCGGGTCCTCCAGTGGATCGCCGAAGCCGAAGCCGCCGGGGCGAAGGTGCTGTGCGGCGGGAAGATCGTCGACCGCGCGATCGAACCGACCCTCCTGCTCGACGTCCCGGAGTCGGCCAACGCCTGGTGTGAGGAGGTCTTCGGCCCGGTTGTCGCCATCCGGTCGGCCCCGGACCTGCGCACCGCGCTGGAAACGGTGAACCGGTCGCGGTACGGCCTGCATGCCAGCGTGTTCACCCGCTCGCTGGCGACTGCGTTCGCCGCGATCGAGGACCTCGACGTAGGCGGCGTCGTGATCAACGAGATACCCGGCTTCCGGTCGGACATCATGCCCTACGGCGGGGTCAAGGACTCCGGGATCGGGCGCGAGAGCCCGCGATTCGCGATCGAAGAACTGACCGTCACCCGGATGGCCATCATCCGGCCGGAATGAGCAGCGAAATGACCGAAAACCCTTACAACACAATGTTTCGGCTCAACGGCAAGCGTGCGGTGCTGATCGGCGCCGGCGGGATCGGGCGTGAGGTGGCGCTCGCCCTCGCCGCCCAGGGAGCCCACGTCATCTGCGCGGACAAGGACGCCGAGGTCGCCAAGGACACCGCGGCCGAGGTCGACGGCGACGCGGTCACGCTCGACGTGACCGATGTCGAGTCGGTGCGGAGCGTCGCCGCCAACCTCGGAGCTGTCGACGTTCTCGTGCTCACCGCGGCGATGAACGTGCGCAAGCGCATCCTCGATTACACTCCCGAGGAATTCGACCGGGTGAGCCGGCTCAATCTCAAGGGCACTTTCACGGTGCTGCAAGCCTTCGGCCGCGCGATGGTCGAGCGGCGCGCGGGCAGCATCGTGGTGTTCTCCTCGGTTCGTGGCTTCGTCGTCGAGGCCGGCCAGTCGGTCTACGCCGCGACGAAGGCCGGCGCGATCCAGCTGGTCAAGGCCGCGGCGGCCGAGTTCGGCGAGGCGGGAGTGCGAGTCAACGCGGTCGCGCCGGGGGTCGTCGAAACACCACTGACAACGCAGATCAAGGCCAACGCGGACTGGTACCAGGCCTACGCGACCAAAGGTGCGCTCGGACGCTGGGCCCGGCCGGCCGAACTCGCCGGAGCTGTCGTGTACCTGGCATCTGACGCCGCGAGCTACGTGACCGGGTCGACCCTGCTGGTCGACGGCGGCTGGACGGCGGTGGACGGGCGCTTCACCCCGCCGACCTGAGCACGCCCCGGGGGTGTCCAAACACGACTCGCCCGCCGCTGCGCGCGGACGGGCCAGGGAGGAACTGCTCCATGAACAAGATCGCTATCGTCGGCACGGGCGCGATGGGCTCGGTCTACGCCGGATTGCTCGCCTCCGCGGGCAACGACGTGTGGGCGGTCGACACCTGGGCCGAGCACATCGACGCCATCCGGCGCAACGGGCTGCGGGTGGAAGGTGCCAGCGGTGACCGCGTCGCGCACCCCCATGCCACCACCGACGTCACCGACGTCGGGCCCTGCGATCTCGTCGTCATCGCCACCAAGGCCCGCGACGTCGTCGCCGCCGCCGAATCCGCCAAGGCACTCATCGGCGACGGGACGGTCGTGCTGGCCATCCAGAACGGGCTCGGCAGCGCCGATCGTGTCGCCGGCGTCCTGGGCAGCCAGGGCATCGCCGTCGGCATCGTCGGCGGCTTTGGCGCATCGATTCCCGAACCGGGCCACGTCCGGCACGAAGGCTGGGAGATGCTGCACATGGGTGAACTCGCCGGGCCGGTGACGGCTCAGCTGCGGAACACGGCGTCGATCTGGTCGGATGCCGGCTTCCGCGTCTCGACCTACGACGACTCCGAGCTCATGGTGTGGGAGAAGTTCATCTGCAACGTGTGCTACTCGGGCACCTGTGCGATCACCGGCCTCACCATCGGCGAGGTGATGGCGGACCCGGACGCGTGGGCCATCGCCTCCGGATGCGCCACCGAGGCGTGGGAGGTGGGGCGTGCGCTGGGCGTCGCGCTGACCATCGAGGACCCCGTCGAGTACGTGCGCTCCTTCGGCGCTGCTATCCCGGACGCGCGCCCGTCGATGCTGCTCGATGTGCTCGCCGGCCGGCCCACCGAGATCGATGTCATCAACGGGGCGGTCCCCCGGCAGGCCCAGCGCGCCGGTCTGCCCGCGCCCAGGAACGAAGTTGTTTCCGCGCTGGTGCGCCAGCGCGACTCGCGGGTACTGCCGCGGCCCGCCTGACCGACAAGGAGCACACATCATGACTGAGCCGACGACGCCTCACTCCCTGGCCGGCCTACGGGTGATAGACGCGGCCTCGCTGGCGGCGGGCCCGCTTGTCGCGACCTGGCTCGGCGAGCTCGGCGCGCAGGTGATCAAGATCGAGCAGCCGGGCGGTGGCGATGCCGTCCGCCAGTGGGGGGCGCAGAAGGACGGCGTCGGGCTGATGTGGAAGAGCCTGGGCCGCAACAAGAAGTCGGTCACTCTCAACCTCCGGGCCGACCGCGGCCGGGAGATCCTGCGCGAGCTGGCGCGCGGCGCGGACGTGCTCATCATGAACTTGCGGCCCTCGACGATGAAGCGCTGGCACATCGACTACGCGTCGATGGCGGCTCAGAACAGCGGTCTCGTCATGGTGCACATCACCGGGTTCGGCGCGGGCGGGCCGAAGTCGGACTATCCGGGCTTCGGGACCCTCGGTGAGGCGATGAGCGGCTTCGCCCACATGACAGGTCATCCAGACGGTCCGCCCACGCTACCGTCTTTCATGCTCGGCGATGGGGTGGCCGCGCTGAACGCCACATACGCCGTGCTGGCCGCGCTCTACCACCGGGACGCGCACGGGGGAACCGGCCAGCTGATCGACGTCAACCTCATCGAGCCGCTCGCGCGGCTGCTCGAACAGCCCGTCCTGACCTACGACCAGTTCGGCACGATCCCCAACCGGACCGGGAACCGCTGGGACATCTCGGCTCCGCGCAACACCTACCGGACGAAGGACGACCGGTGGCTGGCGATGTCGGGCAGCGCGCCGTCCATCGCGATGCGTGCCCTGCGGGCGGTCGGGCGTGCCGATCTCACCACCGACCCGCGGTTCGCCGAGGCCCAGCAACGACTCCGCAACGCCGCCGAGATCGACAAGGTGATCGCGGACTGGGTCACCGAGCACACCCTCGACGAGGCGATGGCGGTGTTCGAGGAAGCCCAGGTGGCCGCCGCACCCGTTTACGACGCGGAGCAGCTACTGGCAGATCCCCAGCTGCGGGCCAGGAACGTCTACCGCACGATGGCCGATCCGGAGCTGGGCCGGATGACGGTACAGGCACCGGTGCCGCGGCTCTCGGCGACGCCCGGCCGCCTCGATCACCTCGGGCCCGCGCTCGGCCAGCACACCGACGAGGTGCTCGGCGAACTTCTCGACCTCAGCGATACGGACCTGAACTTCCTGCGCGAAAACGGAGTGATCTGACATGACCCGTACGCCTCGGCCGCGGCGATCCGAGCTGGCGACACCGGCCAGCAACGAGTGGATGTTCGCCAAGGCCGCCGCCTCGGATGCGGATCTCGTCTTCCTCGACCTCGAGGACGCTTGCGCGCCCGCCGAACGTGAATCCGCCCGTAGGAAGGCCGCGGACGCACTCCGCGACTACGACTGGGGCCGGACCACCCGGGCGATCCGCATGAACGCGATCGAGACCAAATGGGCCTACGGCGACGTCATCGAAACCGTCACCCGGGCCAGGGAGGCACTCGACGTGATCATCGTTCCGAAGGTCCGCCGCGCGCGCGACGTCTGGTGGGTCGACACCCTGCTCACCCAGCTCGAAGATGACCTCGGGCTGACCAAGCGCATCGCGCTCGAGGTTCTCATCGAGGAGACCGAAGGACTGGAGTACGTAGGAGAGATCGCGCGCTCCAGTGATCGGCTCGAAGCGATCATCTTCGGCGCCGGCGACTTCTCGGCCTCGCAGGGCGCGCGGGTCGACACCAACTTCGATCCCGTCGTCGACTACCCCGGCGACATGTGGCACTACGCGCGGGCCCGCGTCGTCGTCGCCGCCCGGTCCGCGGGCGTCGACGCCATCGACGCTCCGTTCCCGAACTTTCGCGATCCGCAGGCATACCGGACCGCCTGCGAGCGCGCCGCCGCGATGGGCTTCGTCGGGAAGTGGTCGATCCACCCGAGTCAGGTGGAACTCGCCAACTCCGCTTTCGCGCCCACCGCAGACGAAATCGAGCACGCCCGCCGGGTCGTGGCCGCCTATCGTGAGGCCGAGTCGACGGGCAAGGGCGCGACCAGCCTGGACGGGATGCTCGTCGACGCCGCGCATCTGCGCCACGCCGAGACGATCGCCCGCACCGCGGAATTGCTGGCAGGCACGAGTCCGGTCGTGTCCTAGCACGACGTCCGGGATCGACTGCCGGGGTTTCTCCTTGGCGCCGAAGGAAAGCCCGCATCGGAAAGGCGAGCCTTTCCGATGCGGGCCGACGGCGGCAAGTGGCCGGCCGCACGTGGCGCTGCCGGCCGAAAACCTATCGCGCTAGTCAGGACTCCGCGAGCGCCGGCGCGCTCATCCGCGGAACCGCATTCAGGAGCGACCTGGTGTATTCGTGCTGGGGATTCTCGTAAACCTGCTCCGTCGCACCGTCCTCGACCACTTGGCCCCGGAAGATGACCACAACGCGGTCGCACAGATGCCGAACCACCGCCATGTCGTGGGAGATGAACAGCAGGGTGAGCCGATAGTCGCGCACGAGCTGGGTGAGCAGATTGAGAACCTGCGCGCGAACGGACACGTCCAGCGCGCTGACCGGCTCGTCGGCGATCAGCACGTCGGGCCGCGGGCCGAGGGTGCGCGCGATCGCGATCCGTTGCCGCTGGCCGCCGGAAAACTGATGCGGGAAGGAGCGGCTCGCCTCGGCAGGCAGGGCGACGGCCGCGAGGAGTTCGGCCACGGTCGCCTTCTCGTCGGCGCGGTTCAGGCCAAGGGCGCGCAGTGGCTCGGCGAGGATTTCGCCCACCCGCATTCGCGGATCCAACGACCCCATCGGGTCCTGGAACACCATCTGCACCTTGCGGCGGAATTCCTTGAGGCGCCGCTCGGACTGATGGCTGACCAGCCGGCCGCGGTAGCGCACCTCGCCGGCGGTGGGCGTGTCCAGTGCGATCAGCATCCGGGCCAAAGTGGACTTGCCGGAACCCGACTCGCCGACGATGCCTACCGTTTCCCCCTCGAAGACGGTCAGATTGACGTCCCGCAGCGCCGCCACCGGCGCCCCGGCCGGCCGTGCGCGGTAGCTCTTGCCGAGGCCGCGCGCCTCCAGCACGACGGCGCGGCCATCCGCGGGCGCAGGAGAATTGCTGTCCGTCATGTCGAACTCCCATCGGTGCCCGCGGCAGCAAGTGAAGCCGTCGGTGTGATCGGATGCCAGCAGGCGAGGAGACGCTCATCGGCGGCCGCCAGCGGCGGCATTGTGGCGCACTCCTCGCTCGCCCGGGTACATCGCGTACGGAACGGGCAACCAGGCGGGAAGCGGCCGGCGCCGGGCACCTGCCCGGGGATGAAGGGCAGTTCGGAGAGCGTGCGGTCGCTGTCCAGCGACACGGCCGCCGAAGTCGACCGCAGGCCGGCCGTGTACGGGTGGCGCGGCTCCCCGAAGATCTTCCGGGTCTCGCCGCTCTCGACGATCCGGCCGCCGTACATGGTCACCACGCGGGAACACATCCGGTCGACGACGGCGAGGTCATGGCTGATCAGCAGGAGCGCGGCGCCCTGCTCGTCGACCAGCCGGCTCATCAGGTCGAGCATCTGCGCCTGGACGGTGACGTCCAGCGCGGTCGTCGGCTCGTCGGCCAGGATGACGGCCGGATCGCAGGCGATGGCGATGGCCAGCGCAACGCGCTGCCGCTGCCCGCCGGACAACTGGTGGGGGTAGCGCCGAGCCTGGGCCGCCGGGTCGGGGAACTCGACTCGTGCCAGCAGGTCCACCGCGTGCTGCCAGGCGGCTCGCCGGCGCAGCCCTCGATGGATCCTGACCACCTCGGCGATCTGGGCGCCCACTCGCATGGTGGGGTTGAGGGCCGTCATCGGCTCCTGGAACACCATACCCACGCGGTTGCCACGCAGCTCGCATCGCTGCTTTTCGGTCATTTCCAGCGTGTTGGAGCCATCGAGACGGATCTGACCGGAGACCGTCATGGTGTCGGGAAGCAGTCCCATCACGGCGAACGCGGTCATGGACTTGCCGGACCCGGACTCGCCGATCAGGCCCACTCGTTCGCCTCGGTCCAGCTCGAACGACACGTCACTGACGACCGGTGTCTCGCCGATCGAGATGGTCAGATCCGTTACGGAAAGAACGCTCATCGTGTCACCGCCGGAGTCGGGGATCGAGGACCTCGCGCAGCCCGTCGCTGAGGAGGTTGAAGCCGAGCACCGCGACGAAAACCGTCAGTGCCGGCCAGATCTCGAGGCCGAGGTCCACCGAGATGTAGTTCTGGCCGGTGCTCAGCATCTGCCCCCACGACGCGGTCGGCGGTGCTGTTCCCAGGCCGAGGTAGTCGAGGGCCGATTCGGTGAGAATCGCCAGCGAGAGCATCAGCGTCGCCTGGACGAGAATGACCGCAGCGATGTTGGGCAGCACATGCCTTCTCACGATCGCCAGTCGCCGACGGCCGTACGTGCGTGCCGCCAGCACGAACTCCGACCCGATCACCCCCAGCGCGGCGCTTCGCGTCACCCGGGCGAACTGGGGAATGAAAGCGATTCCGATGGAGACCATGGCGACGGTGGTGGAGGCGCCGAGCGCGGCGGTCATCGCGATCGCTGCCAGCAACGCCGGGAACGCGAAGAGGATGTCGGCAGTGCGCATGATGATCTCGCTGATCACCCCACCCCGTACCGCGGCCACCAGGCCCGCCGGCACTCCGACGACGAGCCCGATGAGTACCGCCGCGACGCTCGCGTAGGTGGTGATCCGGCTGCCGGCCATCAGGCGGCTGAGCACGTCGCGTCCGTACTCGTCGGTGCCCAGCACGTGGCCGCCGCTGGGGCCCTTCAGCGCCAGGCTGGGCGCGATGCCGAGCGGGTCATATGGCGTCCACACGAGGGAAACCAAGGCCGCGGCCAGAATGACGGCGACGATGATGCCGCCGATCAGCGCGCTGGGGTTGCGTACCCATCGTCGCGGTAGTGATGCCCCCGCCGGCCGTCGAACGGCGGGTTCGGTGGCCTCAGCGGGGCTCGGGAGCGTGGTTGCACTCACCGGGTACCTCCCAGTCGCGGGTCGAGCAGCCGGTAGGAGAAGTCGAGCAGCATGTTGATCGCCAGAACCAGGACCGCGACGAACATGACGATGTCCTGGACCACGACGAGGTCTCGATTGGTGACAGCCTGGAGCAGCATGGTGCCGACACCGGGCAACGTGTAGACGTTCTCGATCACGATGGCGCCGACGATCAGGCTGCCGAGTTCCATGCCGAACACCGTGCTCACCGGAATGCTCGCGTTGCGCAGCCCGTGCCGCAGCAGTGCTTGGAAGGGAGGCAGTCCCTTTGCCCGGGCCGTGCGGTAGTAGTCCGACTTCACCACGTCCAGTAGCGCGGCTCGCAGGAACCGGCTGATGATCGCGCCCTGAACCAGTCCGAGCGAGATCGCCGGCAGCAACAGTGACTGCAGCGCGTGCCACGGGTCGACCTGCCAGCCGGGAAACCCTCCTGGCGGCAGGGCGTGTAGCTTGGCGCTGAACACAACGATCAGCAGGATGCCGCTGACGAAGGTCGGGATCGCGACGCCGAGCTGGCTGACTGCCCCGACCCCGGTGCCGACCGCGTGGTTGTGCCGGAGCGCGCCGACAACGCCGAGCGGTACCGCGATCACCAGACCGACCGCGGTGCCCAGGATGATCAGCGGGATGGTCACCTGCAGCGCCTGCGCGAGCAAGCCGCTGATCGACAGGCCCGAAAGGTAGGAATCCCCTAGCCGGCCGGTGATCAGGCCGTGGATCCAGTCCAGGTACTGACTCAGCAGCGAGTCGTCGAGACCGAGTTTCGAATTGAGGCTGGCTACCGCGTCAGGCGTGGCCTGCGTCCCGAGCATCACCTCTGCCGGAGACCCTGGCAGCACATGCAGCAGGGCGAAGGTGAGCACTGAAGCCCCGAGCAGGCAACCCACCAGGATTGCCAGTCGGCGCACTGCGTACACCATGTTCCTCCCTTCTTCGTCCTGTCATGACGGTCGACGGCCGTAGGAATATTTGGTGGCCCTGGAAATGGTGCGAAGGTCAGTCGCTGAAACCCTGTGCGCGAGCGTCGTCGGACAATGGTCCGCCGAAGGAGACGTTGCTCAGATCGAACGAGGCCGCGAGGCCCGATCCCGGCAGTCCCACGATGTTCTTCCTCGCGACGGTGATCTGTGCCGGGTCGTACAGCCAGACGTTGACGGCGTCCGACGTGAGCTTGTTCAGCACCTGCCGGTACAACGAGATCTGCTCCGGCTGGGTCGGTGCGGCCTTGGCTTCGGCCAGCATGCGGCCGACCTGGTCGGCGTCCGGGTAGCCCCAGTAGTACTTGGGGTTCGCGTAGTTGTTCAGATCGTGCGCCAGCGCCTGATTGACTATCGTGGCGTCGAAGCCGTGCCCGGAAAAGACCTTGCTCAGCCAGAGCGGCCACGACACGGTGTTGATCGTCGCGTTGATGCCGACAGCCTTCAGCTGGGAAGCGATCAGGGGGCCAAGGGTCTGCGCGTAGCCGTAGGCCGGCAACGTGAGCGACATGTCGAACCCGTGCGGATATCCGGCTTGTGTCAGCAACTGCTTCGCCTCGGCCGGGTCGTAGTCGTACGCGCCGGCCAGTGCGGGGTCGTACCACGGGTCGCCCGGCACGGTATTGCTGCCAATGATCTCGCCGTAACCGTTCCCGCCGATCTGCAGGATGGCCTTCTTGTCGAGCGCGTGCGAGATCGCGCGGCGCACGAGGACGTTGCCGAGTTGAGGGTTGGCATTGTTCAGCGACAGCTGCACTTTTCCGGTGCTCAACCCGGCGATGACCTTGAAGCCGGGGTCGTTCTTGAACTGGTTCGCGTCGATCGGGTTGGAGTTCGTCAGGTTGTCGATCACGTCGATCTGCCCGCTCCGGAGTGCGCTGACTGCCGCGCTGGGAGCGGAGAAGTAGCGAAACACCACCGATTTGGGACCCGGTGCGGCGCCCCAGTAGTGGGTGTTGCGCGTGAACGTCAGGCTGTAGTTCGGCTTGAAGGAAGAGAATGCGTACGGCCCGGTGCCGACCGGCGTGGTGCTGATCTGGCCGACTGCCGTGGGATCGAGGATGACGCCGTTGCTGTACGCAGCCAGCTGGTAGAGCCACTCCGCGTCGGGCTGGGCCAGGGAGACACTGACCTGCGACTCGCTCAACTTGGTCACCGCGGTCAACGTGCCCATCGCCCGCTTGTTCGGGTAGGTCGAATTGGGTGCCATCACCCGCTTGAAGTTGAAGACGACGACGTCGGCGGTAAGCGGGTTGCCGTTGGAGAACTTCACGTTCGGACGGATGGTGAACGTGTAGGTCTTGCGGTCGGGCGAGAGGGTGTAGCCGGTGGCCAGCACCGGGACGATGTCTCCCTTGGGATTCACCTGAACCAGATGCTGGTAGATGTTGTAGTCCAGCGGCTCGGTGATCGACGCGGCCGCACTCGCCGTCGGGTCGAGTGAGGGCGGAGCGACCGACGAGCCGATGGTGAGGGTTGGTTCTGCCGTACCAGCCGCGCCCCCTGCGTTCGTACAGGCGACGGACGTGGCCGCGACGACGGTGAGCGCTGCCGCCAAGGCGGTGACGGATGATCCGGCCCGCTTGAGCATAGGACGACTCCAGATGATGGCGGGGAGCGAGCGCGCCTCCGTGGGAAGAAACGCGCCGACTCACATTCGGGTCCGCCTATCTTGACCGCGGCCGCATCGCCTGTCAAGCACTAAGTAGACTGGTCTGACCGGTTGGCGGCTTGGGCGACCAACATCTACTTGTCGAGGAGCGCCCGTAGCGTGTGGTCGGACTCTTCGGGCAGATACGACGCGTAGTACTCGTAGAGATTGCAGCGGGCGACCTGGTCGGCCCGGATATGGTCGCCGTCGCGCACCGCTTCGAAGACCTCGGTGTGATGGGCAACGGACTGCCGCATCAGGGCAGCCCTGTCCGGTGCCCGTTGCAGCTTGTCCTCGATGAGCGCGAGAACCACGTCGCGCACGACGTCGCTGCAGACCAAGATCAAACTGTTCCCACTGGCCTGCGCCACCACATCGTGGAAGGCGACGTCTGCCGCACTGAAGGCGGCGTACCCCTCATCGATCGCCTCGCTCATCCGCCGCAGGCTGGCGTCGATGGCCTCCACCTGCTCATCGGTGCGTAGCTGGGCTGCCAGCCGGTTGGCCGAGCCCTCGAGGATCATCCGGAACTGGATCAGTTCGCCCAGCGAAAGGCCCTCCATCCTGGCGAGCCGCTCGAGTGGCTTACGCAGATGCATCGTCGAGAAGGGCAGCACCTCGGCGCCGTTCGGATCGCCCGGCCGTGACCGGATCAGGCCCGCACTCTCGAGAACTCGCAGTGCCTCGCGCACCGTGGATCTGCTCACCGAGAACTGACGCATCAGGTCCCGCTCGCTCGGCAGCCGGCTGCCCGGCCGCAACGTGCCCCGGGTGAGTGCGTCCTCGATCTGCGCAACGATCGCCTCGTAGGCGCGCGTCGGACGCACTGGCTGGAACTGTCCCTCTTCTGACACCGTCCACCTTCCTGGCCGGTCGTGGTTACGCGGAGTTGATACTCACTGCCCTTGACAACAGTATGTGGCTCGCGTGACACTCTTTCAACTAGTCAGACCAGAGTGCTGGTCAGACCATGATCAAGGGAGAGTCGGCTTCTCCGGCGAGGCATTCCTTCACGGGGAACTGCAGGAGGGGCGATGGCTCGTGGGCCGGACGCCGATGAACCAGGTCAGACGGAGTTAGCGCACCGGAAGCCCACGTTGGCCGACGCGGAGTCGGGCGTGTTGCAGGAGCGGGCGGCTGCTCGGTATCGGTAGCAATATGAGTCGTGGCAGAGGTAAGACCCTCCGCGCATCACCCGAGCCGCCCCGGCTTGTGGACCCTTCGGGTCATTGGACGGCGAGCGAGCGTAGTAGCCGGGGTCGAACCAGTCGGCGCACCACTCCCACACGTTTCCGACCATCTGATGAAGGCCGAACCCGTTGGGCGGGAACGACGAGACCGGCGCGGTCGTCAGGAAGCCGTCGTCCCTGGTGTTGCGCGTCGGGAAGTCCCCCTGCCAGATGTTGCACAGCCACTCACCCTGCGGTTTCAGCGCGTTTCCCCAGGGGAACCGTGCTCCGTCGATTCCGCCGCGGGCGGCGAACTCCCACTCGGCTTCGGTCGGCAAGCGCTTTCCAGCCCACGCCGCGTAGGCCGCTGCGTCGTTCCAGGTGACGTGGACGACCGGATGTTCCAGGCGCTCGTCCAGGTTCGACCCGGGCCCTTCGGGTTGGGTCCAGTTGGCACCACGGACGGCGAGCCACCATGGCGCTTCTGCGACCTGATTGATCACGTCGCCGGGATTGCCGCGAAAGGCGAGGTGAAAGACGGCGGAGACCCCGAGGCTCTCAGCTTCGGTGGTGTAGCCGGTGGCGTTCACGAAGGCGGCAAACTGCGCGTTGGTCACGGCTGTGGTGTCGAGGTAGAAGTCTCCGAGCTCAACCGGGTGCACCGGCGTCTCACCGTCACTGAGATTGCCCTCGCCGAAGCAGTCACCCATCTGGAACGCGCGCCCATGGATGAGCACCTGGCCGGTCGTACTGCGAACGGGAGCCTGGGAAGGCACGGCGTGGCTCCGGACGCCGGGGGGCGTGCCGTGCTCAGCGGGTGCGCAACAGGGCCGCCGCATCACATTCCCTTCCCTCGGACCAGCTCACTCGGTCTCAGCGGCGAGGCGCGACGCCTCGGCCGGCACCGGCGTCGCGGAGTCCAGTTCGAAGGTAACCGAGCGCAGCGTGGCGGAAGCCAGCGGGAAGGGGGACCGATACTCTTGCGAGACAGCCGATCCCCGATCCCGCCGAAGCGTCATCCCCTCACTGAGGGAGAACCGGTACGGCACCGTGCGCGGGATCGAGCTCCGTCCGACCTCGACGTCGTCGAGGAGCAGACGGACCTCTCCGGGGCGCCCGAGCCCGGGGCCATCGATGGTGAAGTCGACCGTCACGCGCGACAAGCCCGCACCCAGGGCTTGATCACTGCGAACGACGTGGCGTCGAAGGTCCAGGTAGTTGTAGCAGAAGGTTGGGCGCCCCTCCATCAGGTAGAGGGACCAGCCGCCGAACCTTCCCCCTTGCGCGACGACGACGCCACTGGGAACGCGATTTCCGGCCGGCACCTCAAGCTCCACCACCAGGCGATGGGATCGGTTCTTGACGTCGGGGGCGGCGCCCTCTCCCAGCCAGTCGATTGAGGGGTCGAGCCGGACAACGGTGCCCTCGAACCTCGTCGGCCGCCCGGCCAGCGAGGGGAGAAAGCGTTCCAGGCGGCGGCTGTCGAGCGGATGAACGTGGTTGCGTCGAGCCTCGACCTCGAACAGCTGCCTCATCTGATCCAGGACCTCGGGGTAGGCCTCGGCCAGGTCGTGAGCCTGGGACCAGTCTCCTGGCGCGTAGAGCTCCCAGCGATCGTCCTCGAAGGGCCTGGGGTCGCTGGCGATCCACGGCACGTCGTGCTTGGCGCAAGCCCACCAGCCGTTGAACCACACCGCTCGGTTGCCATGGACCTCGAAGTACTGTGGCGACCGCAGGTACTCGTGGGCCCCGTCGGCCATGCTCGGCGCCATGCTGGTGCCGTCGATGGGTCGCTGGGCGGTCCCTCGGAACTCGACCGGGGGCGTCACTCCGGCGAGTTCGAGGATGGTCGGCATCACGTCGACCACGTGGTGCCACTGATGTCGCAGTTCGCCGCCGGTCGCGATGCCGGCGGGCCAATGGACGACCAGGCCCTGCCGGGTGCCCCCGAGGTGCGAAGCGATGATTTTGGTCCACTGGAACGGCGTGTTCATCGCGTGAGCCCACCCGACGGGGTATTCGCAATACGTCCCGGCGGATCCGATGTCGTCAAGCCTTTCGAGCATGTCTTCGGCGCTCAAGTGGATTCCGTTGAGCGCCGCATTCTCGTTGGTCGTGCCCAGACGACCGCCCCCTTGTGCCGCGCCGTTGTCGCCGAGGATGTAAAGGACGAGGGTGTCCTCGAGTTGACCAGCCGCTTCCAGGCGGTCGAGAAGCCGACCGACCTCATGGTCGGTGTGCTCCGCGAAGGCGGCGTAAGACTCCATCAATCGCGAGGCGACGCGTTGCTCGGTCGGCGTGAGGTCCGTCCACGCAGGGATCTCGGGCGGACGCGGCGTCAACTCCGCATCGTCGGGGATCACGCCGAGCGACTTCTGCCTCTCGAGCGTCGCCTCCCGGTGCGCATCCCAGCCGTCGTCGAATCGGCCCCGGTAGCGCTCGCGGAAGGCAGCCGGGGCGTGGTGGGGTGCGTGTGTCGCGCCGAACGAGAGATAGGCGAAGCGGGGCGCATCGGGGTCCAGGGAACCCTGGCGAAGAAACCAGTCCGCTGTGCGGTCGACGAGATCGGTGGAGAGGTGGTAGTCCGGGTCGTCCGGCGGATCTACCGGCTGGGTCCCGTGAAAGAGCGTTGGGGAGTAGTGATCACAATCAGCCCCGATGAATCCGAAGAACTCGTCGAACCCTTCGCCGGTGGGCCAGGAACGCAAGGACGCCGACTCGGGAGCGTGCATCCACTCCGGCAGTTGGTGCCACTTCCCGAACGCCGCGGTCCGGTAGCCGGCGTCGCTGAGGATGGCCGCCAGCGGCGCGCAGTCGGAGGGACGAACCGACGTGTAACCCCGCACAGGGGTCGCGCGGTCGGTGATCGTGCCCATGTTGACCGCGTGATGGTTGCGCCCCGTCAACAGGGACTGTCGGGTGGGCGAGCAGACCCCGGTGGAGTGGAAGCGGGTGAACGTCAGTCCGCGACCTGCGATTCGCTCGGCGACCGGCATCTGGCACGGGCCTCCGAATGCGCTCGATGCGCCGAACCCCATGTCATCGACCAGGATCATCAGAATGTCGGGTGGCTTGGTCGCCATGATCGTCCTCGCTTTCTCAGTGGCTGCTGACAGGTCAGACCGACAGCGGAACTCGCCACTGATTTGAGAAGGCGCGAACGTCACCGATCTTCACCTCGGCGTCCGCGATCATGATCCCGTGGGTTGTGTTGACCCTCGCGGTGACAACGACCTCCTCACCCGACCGCATCGTGGCGATGATCGATCCCTCACCGCGATAGACGACGTCGTGCGGCGCCCCGCGGGACACGTACGCCTCGGAACGGGTGTTCTCCCGAATTTGGTGGCCCTGCGGAGCGATGTAGTCCCGGCGAGACCACATGCGAAACCCAAGGGCGTCGCGACCGGGCTGCTCCTCGATTGCCCAGCTACCCTCCGCGAACCGCATCCCCGACAGCGGCTCATCGACCGTGGCGACCTCGACCGGCCGAGAGTCCTCCTCGCCAAGCGTCGGCACGCGCAGCGTGACGTCGACCACTTTGAAGGGTTGGGGATCTGCCAGGGGCACCAGCCACGGGAATGCCGAATCACTGACGACAACCCGGAGCCGGTGCCCGGCGGCGAGGCGGTACGCAGTGGGCCAGAAACGAAGTGAACACGGCTGTCCAGCGTCTACGGCAGTGGCCAGACAGGTGGTGATCATCGTGGACCGTCCGGCCGGGTCCACGTCGGTGAGGCGGAGCACGACGCGTTCGATCGCCGACTGCTCCTTCGCGATGCCGTCGACCTGCAGCGCGATCTCCGCGAGTCCACAGATGACGACGTCGTGGTCGAGCGCATCCGTCGTCAGCGTGCAGGACCGCATGTCGTCCAGATGCTGGTCGACCGGAAGCACGAGGCGCGAGCTGGCACCGATGCACTGGATGCCCGAGTAGGGCCCGACGCGGGGGTCCGGGTCGTAGACCGGGCCGGAGTCGTACTCTAGGCCACCGCCGTCAGCCGAGTGAACCAACAGCTCGGACGATGATGCCGGAGGCCAGGCGGTCAACGAGCGCCATTCCGGCTGTGCCCCTTGGACATAGGCCACCACCGGCGGCTCTTCCATCACGCCGTTGTCGATACCCCGCAGCCAGTGGTCCCACCATCGGAGCGCCAACTCCCGGAAGTCGATGGCGGAGAACGGCGATCCCTGGGGAATCACGTGACCCCAGGGCCCCATCATCAGCCGCTTGGGTCCCTGCATCAGTTCGTATGCGCGCGGGATCGACCACTGGAACGAATCTCGCCAGCCGCCGACACAGAACGCCGGCGTGGTGATGGTCTCCGGATGGAGGACGCGCTCCTTCCAGGTCGGGTCACCCGGTCCGTGGACCGCAAGATCCATGAGCGCGGGGTCATGCGAGACGCGCTCGTGCCACCTCCGTTGCTGCGCGGGATCTTCGCTGTCGAGCATCGGCGGAAGCAGTTGGTAGGTCAGCTGCTGCAGCCCCCACTGCACGAGGGGCTGCAGCCCACCGCGAGCGCCCTGGGGATGCATCGTCTCCCTCTCCGGGTCGAGCGAGTTCATCAGCGGCATGATCGCCTTGAGCTCTTCCGGCTTCCTCTGCGCGGTCGCCATGGTCATGAACCCACCGAACGAGATCCCCCACATCCCGACCGATCCCGTGCACCAGTCCTGCGCGGCCGCCCACCGCACAGAACACACGCCGTCGTCGGCCTCGGCTGGATCATGAAAGGGCCGGAGCACACCATCAGAGCCGCCCGTCCCGAGAAGGTCCACGAGCACGCAGGCGTAGCCGCGCTGGGCGAACCACTCCAGGTATGGACGCACGTACTCATGGATCCACGCGTCGGAGCGGTAGGGGTACACCGAAACCAGCGCGGGCACCGGTTCGCTTCCGGCCGGCCGGTACACGACCGCGGAGAGCGACACGCCCGGAACGTCGGTGGGGATGCGTACGTTCCTGTCGACCACTATCCGCTGGTCGTGACCCAGTTCGCGCTGTTCTGCCGACACGTCGTCGCCCTTCCCTATCTCCAAGCTGGTCTGACCAGTAGACTACCTAAATATAGAACCAGGAGGCCTGGGGTAGTCAACCCGCACAGCTCACGCAGGCGTTCCCACCGCTCGCCGGTCTTGCGGACGAGGACTGGGCTCCTACGACTACGCGGGAAGAACAACAACGCCCGCCGGCAACCAGCCCCACACTCATCGCCGTCCGGAGCCGGACCCGCCCGCGTTCTACCGTCGTGGAGCAACTGGGTAACGTGCGCGCTGCGGTTCAGGGTCGAGGTCAAACCTCCGCATGATCCGCTCCGCGTGAGCTTCCCCCCGTTTGCCGGACACGGCAGTTGTGGGGTCAGGTCGCCGCGTGTGGTCGCTGGTTGAGGGCTTCGAATGTGGCGGGGCTGTGCATCCCGATCTTGGAGTGTCTCCGTTTCGGGTTGTACCAGCACTCTATCCATTCGAATATTGCGTTGGCAAGTTCGTCACGTGTTTTCCAGCTTTTCGAGTCGAGAAGTTCGAGCTGGAGAGTGCCCCAGAACGATTCCATCATGGCGTTGTCGTAACAGTCGCCGACGGTTCCCATGGAGGCGAGCAGTCCGGCCGCGCGGAGGCGTTGCCCGAATGCCCACGACGTGTATTGCGAGCCGTGGTCGGAATGCAGAATGGTGGTGTTGTTCTCGGGTTGCCGGCGGAGAATGGCCATGCCGAGAGCGTCGGTGACCAGTTCGGTGCGCATGTGGTCGGCGATGGACCAGCCGATGATCAGCCGGGAGTAGGCGTCCATCACCGCGGCAGTAGAGCCGGCCTTCCTCGGTGGGGTGCTCGGTGATGTCGGTGATCGACAAGCGATCCGGCTCAGTGGCGGTGAACCGGCGATTGACCAGGTCGGTACGGGGCTGTCCGGCCGGGTCGCGCACCGTGGTGACGTGGCGGCGGCGCCGGTAGAGGCCCTGGATGCCGGCCTCGCGCATGAGCCGCTCAACCCGCTTGAGGTTGACCGGCAGGCCCAGCCCGAGCGTGAGTTCAGCGTGCACCCGCGGGGAGCCGTAGGTGCCGCGGGAATCGGCATGGATTTGTTCGATGTATTTGAGTAGCACTGCGTTCTCCTCGTCCCGGGCCGAGGCCGGCCGGTCGCGCCATTCGTAATAGCCGGACCGGGACACGTTCAGTACCCGGCAGGCCACCGCGACGTCAATACCGTCGGCGGCAAGTTCGTGGACCAGCGGGAAGGTTACTTTGGGAGAATGTTCTCCCGCGCGAAGTACGCTGCGGCACGTTTTAGGATCTCGTTCTCCAACTCGAGCTGCCGGTTCTTCCGGCGCAGCTCGGCGAGTTCCTTCTTCTGGCTCTTCGCAGTTGAGGGTGTGGGGCCTGGTCGGCGCGTCGGTGCCCGGATAGGGGTCGAGGTCTTCCGATGATGGGAGTTCTCACGCTGCCCATCTGGAAGACCTCGACGTGCCTGACGTTACCGCTGATGCCGGCTTCGGCTGTGCTGATCTGACCACGTTTTGCCGACTTGATGAGCTCGGTCTTGAAGTCACGGGGCAGCGGCTTGAGCCCGGCCGGGCGATGCTGGCGTGCCGGGTCGTCGAGCCGGACCGGTGGTGCCGCCGCTGCGGGCGCGAAGGGACGCCGCGTGACACCGTGGTTCGGCGGCTGGCGCACGAGCCGCTCGGGTGGCGCCCGACGACCCTGCTGGTCACGGTCCGCCGCTACCGGTGCGGCGGGTGCGGGCATGTGTGGCGCCAGGACACCAGCCGTGCGGCCGAGCCGCGGGCGAAGCTGTCGCGGCGTGGGTTGCGGTGGGCGCTGGAAGGGATCGTGGTCCAGCACCTGACCGTCGCCCGTGTCGCCGAAGGTCTCGGGGTGTCGTGGAATACCGCCAACGACGCGGTCCTGGCCGAGGGCAAGCGGGTGCTGATCGATGACCCCGGTCGGTTCGACGGCGTGGCAGTGATCGGGGTCGACGAGCACGTGTGGCGTCACACCCGCGGCAGCGACAAGTACGTCACCGTGATCATCGACCTGACCGGCATCCGCGACGGCACCGGCCCGGCGCGGCTACTAGACATGATCGAAGGCCGCTCCAAACAGGCGTTCAAGCAGTGGCTGGCCGAGCGTCCCGACCCCTGGCGTGACCGGGTGGAGGTCGTCGCGATGGACGGGTTCACCGGATTCAAGACCGCCACGACCGAGGAATTGCCCGAGGCTGTGGCCGTGATGGACCCATTTCATGTCGTGCGCCTCGCCGGCGATGCCCTGGACCGGTGCCGCAGGCGGGTCCAGCAGGCCGTTCACGGGCACCGGGGCCGCAAGAGCGACCCGCTCTATGCCGCCAGGAGGACCCTGCACACCGGAGCCGACCTGCTCACCGACAAGCAGAAACAGCGACTGCACACCCTGTTCGCGGCCGACGAGCACGTCGAAGTCGAAGCGACCTGGGGCATCTATCAGCGAATGATCGCCGCTTACCGCGAACCCGACCCGAAGACGGGACGGGACCTGATGGCCACGCTGATCACCTCGATCGGCCACGGCGTCCCGAGCGCCCTGAGCGAGGTCACCACCCTCGGGCGGACGATGACAAAGCGAGCCACCGACGTCCTGGGCTACTTCGACCGACCCGGCACCAGCAACGGCCCGACCGAAGCCATCAACGGCCGACTCGAACACCTCCGCGGATCAGCACTCGGCTTCCGCAACCTCACCAACTACATCGCCAGATCCCTACTCGAAACCGGCGGATTCAGACCCCGACTACACCCTCGATCATGAAGAGCCCCTTTTCCTCATCGCTCACCACGACGGTCGTCAACCAACGCAGCATGAGGTGGTTTGGAGCCTCCCGCCCGACAGGCGACTCCGAAGGGCCACAACCCCTTCATCATCCGCACAGCACCACGATCCGCTGCCTGCCCTACCTCACGCAGCTTCCCGTGTTCGTGGCACACCTTTTTTCAGGAACTCGGTCTGCATGCGCAGTTCCCGATTCTCCCGTTCCAGCTCGCGCAATCGGGCTCGCTCGCTCAGCTTGAGCGGCTCCTCCTCCCGAGGGTTAGCCTTTCGGAACGTGGCAACCCAGTTCCCGAGGGTGCCCTCGTTGAGCCCGAGTTCACGGGCGACCTCGGCGATAGGCCGAGGGCCGTCGAGGAC
>Ga0081455_10001919_pt1 | contig 24976 bp, 23 predicted proteins | sample TabmetS3T2R1_FD_70207 | JGI IMG/M metagenome (GOLD analysis project Ga0081455, IMG submission 70207) | Tabebuia heterophylla rhizosphere microbial communities from the University of Puerto Rico - S3T2R1 | ecosystem: Host-associated > Plants > Roots > Rhizosphere ...
CGATGGGCCGATTCGGGTTCGACGAATACCTCGAGGTCAAATCCATCTACGGCTTCGAAAGCGAGGCGCAAGCCTTGCCGACGTTGTTCAACTGACAGACCACTGGTCGAAGAAACCGCCGACCATGAACAACGTCGCCGAACCACTGCTGCGTAACCACCTCAAGGAGAAGCTGTCCAGAGGTGAAACGGCGTACTCGATGACTGTTCGCCTGGTGCGCACCGTCGACATCGCCGCCATCGCCTTTACGGCGGGTTTCGACTCGGTGTACATCGACCTGGAGCACAGCAGTTTCTCCCTGGAAGCGGCCGGTCAGATCTGTATGGCCTGCCACTCCTTGGGCGTCACTCCGCTGGTCCGCGTCCCCGGCCTGGATGTCGCCCTCATCGCCAGGGTCATGGACGCCGGCGCCATGGGGGTCATTCTGCCCGGTGTGGAGTCCGCCGACGAGGCGCGCATGGCGGTCCGGGCCGTCAAACATGCGCCCCTCGGCGAGCGGTCACTGTCGGGTGCAGCGCCACAACTGCTCTACCGGACCCTGCCACCGGATCAAACCATCGCTGAGCTCGACGACGCATCCATGGTGGTGCCGATGATCGAGTCCCGCGCCGGCCTGGACGCAGCCGACGCGATAGCTGCGGTGGACGGGGTGGACATGCTCCTCGTGGGCGCGAACGACCTCAGCGTCGAGCTCGGCGTGGCCGGACAGATGGACCACCCCCAGGTCCACGAAGCCTATCTTCACGTCATCGAGGTCAGCCGCGCACACGGAAAGGCCACGGGCATCGGCGGGCTGGGCGGACGGCCCGATCTCGTCCGTCGCTATCTCGAACTCGGCGCCAGCTACGTCTCCACCGGCAACGACATCTCCTTGCTGAGCACCGCCGCAGCGCAGAAGCGTCGGCAGTTCGACTGAGCAGCCACCGATCACGAACTCTTGGGGGTAGGACGCAAATGAAGATCTGCGTGTACGGCGCAGGAGCCGTGGGCGGTCAGATCGCCGGACGGCTCGCCGCGGCCGGAACCGAGGTCTCCTTGATCGCCCGCGGTGAGCAGCTCGCCGCGATCCGCGACCAGGGGCTGCGAGTCGAAACCCGTGAGAACACGCTGATCTCTCGTCCGTACGCCACGGACCGACCCACCGACCTGGAGCCACAGGACGTCGTCATCGTCGCAATCAAGGCACCGTCCATGCCGGCGATCGCCGAGCCCGTCGGCGCACTGCTGCACCCTGACAGCTCGGTGTTGTTCGTCATGAACGGCATTCCCTGGTGGTACTTCCACTCCTCCGGTGGACCCCTGGACGGTACCCGGCTCCCCCGGCTGGATCCCACGAGCGCCCTCTGGGACCACATCGGTCCAGAACGCGCGGTGGGCGCCGTCGCCTACACCGCCTGCAGCGTCTCGGCACCGGGGGTGATCCAAGCCGAGAACCCGCACAACCGGCTGATCGTCGGACGCCCCGACGGGCAACCCGACCCAAGGCTCGATACCCTGGCGTCGCTCCTCACTCCGACGGGTCTCGAGGTCACTGTCACGCCGGTGATCCGCAACGCGATCTGGGCCAAGCTGCTGATGAACCTCATCGGCGGCCCGCTGGGCATCCTCAGCGCCTCAGCCATGAAGAACGTCCTGGACAAGCCCGCCATCGCCGCTGCCGCGAGAGAGATGGCGGCCGAAGGTGCCGCCATCGCCCGTGCCCTGGGCTGCGACCCGGGCGACCCCTACGAGGGCCTGAACAAACTGAAGACATCCAGCCACCTCCAGAGCATCGCGCAGGATCTACACGCGGGCCGGGCGATGGAGATCGACGCCATGTTCCGCGTTCCTCTCGACCTGGCCGACCTCCTGGACGTGCCGACCCCCAGCCTCGGCCTGATGATCGAACTGGCTACCCAACGCGCCCGCGCCGCAGGTCTGTACCAAGACAGGTCGCCATGAGCCACGGGCACGAGCCGGACGTGGCGCAGTACTTCGGTAGGTTGGCTGCGCTGACTTCGGTGGGCGATCTCGACGACGCGGCCGTCACCGCCGCCAAGATGAGCGTCCTCGACACAATCGGCGTTGCGCTCGCCGCGACCTCGGCCGAGCCCGCCGTGGCCACGGTGATCGAACTCGTGCTGGCCGACGGCGGTCGGCCCGAGGCAGCGGTCTGGGGATCCGGGAGGCGAGTTCCAGCCGCCGGGGCCGCATTCGCCAATGGCGCCATGGCGCACGGGTTGGACTTCGACGACCAGACCCCGTGGGGCCAGCACGCGTCGAGCTCGGTGGTGCCAGCCGCGCTGGCGGTCGCCGACCGGCGTGGCGCCATCAGCGGTGCTGAGCTCGTGACCGCCGTCGCCGTCGGCCAAGACATCTTCGCCCGGCTCCGATGCCATGTCGGCTGGCGCAAGGACTGGAACACCTCCAGCGTCCTCGGCGTGTACGCGGGCGCAGCAGCCGCGGCGCGGATTCTGGGGCTTTCACCCGAGCGATGCGAGCACGCGCTCGGCATCGCCAGTCAGCAGTCCTCAGGGGTGATGGAGGTGGTCGCCGGCACCGGCAGCAACCTGCGCAGTACCTACGCGGGTTTCTCGGCACGCGGGGCGGTGACCGCGGCCTTGCTCGCTGAGCGAGGGCTAACCGGTGTGGCGGAGGTCTTCGAGGGTCCTCTCGGCGTCTTCGCGTGCTACTTCGGGGGGCGTTACGACCGCGAGGCGATGCTGGCCGACCTGGGCACAGACTTCCGGGGAGGCCGCACCCTCTACAAGGTGTGGCCAGCGGTCGGAACCTCCCATAGCCATATCCATGCGGTGGTTGAGCTGATGCGCGAACACGATCTGACTGTTGAAGACATTGCGGAGCTCCGCCTCGCAGTGGGCGACTACCACCGGGTGATGTGCACGCCGCTCGCGGAACGCCGCGCACCGAAAACACTCGTCGATGCCAAGTTCAGCCTCCCGTTCTTGGTCGCGCTCGCCGCTGTGCACGGCACGGTGGAGGTGGTGCACTTCACCCAGACCGGACTTCACGATCCGCGGGTCCGAGCAGTTGCGCAGAAGGTAGTTGCCGTCGACGACGCGCTCCTCGACTGGCATCTCGAGCTGCCTCCTGGTCGCGTCGAAGTGACCACGACCGATGGTCGCGTCCTCAGCCGTGTCGGGTTAGCATTCCCGGGCAGTCAGGAGCGGCCAGTGACGTGGCCCGAGCTCGCCGAGAAGTTCCGCCGCTGCGCGGCTTTCGCTTCCCGTCCTCCCGCTGAGGCCGACATCGAGCAGGCTATCGACGTCGCCCAGAATCTGGACACGGCGCCGGACGCCACTGTTCTGAGCCGGCTGCTCGGTTGATTGTGACCGACGGGTCGCCGACTCACCGGATCACCGACCATACCCAGCTCTTGATCTTGTCCGCTATCCCTCCCGCGCAGGCGGGACATCATCGAGAAAGGCCTTTGCCATGTTCGAGTCGAGTCGCAGGATTATCGTGGGCCTCACCGACGACGGCCGCTCTACTGTGAATAGGGACGCGCAAGATGTCGCCGTCCTCGACCCCGTTCCCGGGTTCCGGGTCCTCGAAGTCTGGTGCCAACGGGCTGTGCCCGGCCGAGTGGACGAGCACGGTGCCAGGTCCGATGACGCAGAGGTCACACCGCCCCCCGGCGGCGCACTGGTCCGCGTGCTGACCATCGCGCCCGTGGCACTTGCGGATTGGGCTCCGAACCTCCACGGCGACAACGATCGTCACGTCCTGCTGCTGGTGTCTGGGACGGTCGACCTGATCTTGGAAGACACCGAGGTCACCATGACCGTCGGTGACAGTGTCGTACTCAGCGGCCATGTGCACGACTGGCGCAACACTTCCGGCGAGCCTGCCGTCATCGTGTACACCACTTTCGCGCTCACCGCCAGCGGTTCCGCGATCTGAAGCGAGATTATCGGACGTCGTTACACGGCGCGATCGCTTCCGCAGCTCACCAGGTACTCACTGATCTCACGCCCATGGACGCTCCCCTCGCCCGCTGTCGTGCCATCAGAGTCCCAACCCACTCCTCAGGCTCGACCCCGACCGACGCCCCAAGCGGTACCGTTCGAGCACTGGCCTGACTCAGCGGTGGCGTCCACAGGACGGTGCAAAGTACCCAACGACGAACAGTGTCTGATTCCCACAATGTGTGGTCCCTGGCGGGCCTGCTCTCGGTCCTCCTCGCGTTACGGCGCAATGGCTGCGGCCACCTACTCAAGCTTGTCGCAGCGACCGCAACCGGGCCCTCTCCAGCGTCGCATACGCAGCGATCGCGGCAAGCAGCACCACGCCGTTCAAGATCTGGGCCCACGATGGATCGATCTCGAGCAGCGGCACCGAGTTGTTGATGAGGGCTAGGAACATTGCTCCGAGAAGCGCCCCGACGAACGAACCTCGACCCCCCGTCATCACGGCACCGCCAAGGAACACTGCCGCAAACACAGGCAGTGCGTAGGAGGCGCCGATGTTGTTCGCACCCGCGCCGGCCTGGCTCGCGAGGACGACGCCGCCAAGAACTGCGCCGAGCGTGGAAATGAACAGGGCGCCGGTCCGGATCCGGCCGACCCGCCATCCGACCCGAAGGGCAGACTCTGAACGCAGTCCGGTCCCTCGCAGCGCGAGACCACGAGGCGTCTTGTACAACCACCACTCGAGGGCGATTGCCAATACTGCCACCACGATGAACGAGATCGGGATGAAGCCAACGCTCTTGGCGAAGACGCCGTACAGGTCCCCCGCGATGATGCCGCCGTACTCTGGTCGGAGCCAGATGGCGATGCCTTGAACGACACCCAACGAGGCGACCGTGGCCACGATGGGCGTCACGTTCAGGGCCTCGATCAGAAGTGCATTGAATGCACCCACCGCCAGGACCGCCACGACGCAAACCGCTGCCGACTTCACAATGGACCCGGGCGCCAGGTCGGGAAGGGTGAACGACAAGAGCACGACCGTCAGGCTCATGACTGATCCGATCGAGATGTCGAACAACCCTGAGATCAGGTTGTACTGCTGGGCCAGCGCAACCAAGGCGAGCGGCAGCGTAAGGATCAGCCAGCTGGTCAGGTTGAAAGTGTCCCAGAACACGGGGGTCTGAATACCGGTGTAGAGGGCCAGCGCTGTGATGAGGATGAGCAGAACAATGATGGGAGTGTGTGCGGACAGCCGATCGAACCAGTTCCGGAAGCCCGAACGCTGGCGTAGCTCAACCTGCGCCTCCGACACGTCGGTGGCAGCGACGAAGCTCTGAACGATCTGGCCCTCGGAGGTGGGTTCGACGATCTCCTCGACGACGACCCCTCGGGACATCACGTAGACCCGGTCGCACAGTCCGGCGAGCTCGGCGGAGTCTGAGGAGTTAACGAGCACTCCGACGCCGTTCTCGGCTGCTTGCGACAAGACCTGGTAGATGTCGAGGCGAGCCTTCGCATCGACCCCCTGAGTGGGTTCGTCGACGATCAGCACCTCGGGCTTGCGAAGCCACGGCCGCGCTAGTACAACCTTTTGCTGGTTGCCTCCCGAAAGACTCTCGACGGGCATGTAGGGGGACCCTGCGATGATGTTCAGTCGCTTTTTGACATCGCGGAACTTTGACACCAGACGTCGGCGCAGAGAGGTCCCCATCGGGCCCGAGTCGGCGCCCAGCTGACTCGTCGCATTGTCGAGGACCGAAACAGCTGGGTAGATCGATTCCCTGACGCGATCCCCGCTCTGGAAGCTGATCCTGGACTGCAGCGCGGTCGCCGGAGAGATCCGCGACAGCTCCTTGCTATCGACCGCGACAATGCCGCCGGACTTGCTGATTCCGATGATGCCGCGAAGCAGTCCCCGCTGGCCATTCCCCTCGGCACCAGCGACGCCGACGATCTCCCCCGCTCCGACGGAGAGGGACACCGGGCCGAAGCCATCGCCTTTCAGGTCATGCAGCTCAAGGCGGGCTGTACGGTCAACTGGTCGAGTCCTGTCGGGGAACTCGAGTGATGTCGGCGCGCCGACCATCATCTCGACGATCTCCTCGACCTTCCAGTCCGAGTGGCCGTAAGTGCCCTGGATCTCACCGTCACGGATCACGGTCAGCCGGTTGGCGAGACGCCGCACCTCCTCGAGCCGGTGGCTCACATACACGATCGCCGTTCCCTCATCGCGCGCTCGCTTGATGATCTCCTCGAGCTTGATCGCAAGATCCATGTCCAGCGCGGCCGTTGGCTCATCGAGCATGAGCACTTTGGGCTTGTGCGCCATGGCGCGAGCGACTTCAAGCAGCTGACGAGCGCCCGGACCGAGTGCGGCGACCAGGTCCGACTGCCGGAAAGGCAGGTCGAAAGCACGCAGGTACTCCTGAATGTCTGGAGGTTGGGCCTCGCCCAGTGCGTTGAACGACAGTGAGATGTTGTCCGCAACGGTGAGCTCGTTCACCAACGAGGTGTCCTGGTAGGCCGTGATCAGCCCAAGACGACGCGAGCGCTGCACGCCGCCGCGGCCGAGTTCCTCACCTCCAATGAAGATCTGACCTTCGTCGATGTCGTAGACACCGCAGGCGGCCTTGATCATGGTCGACTTGCCCGAGCCGTTCTCACCGACAAGCGCGTGGACCTCTCCCTCCCGGCAGTCGAAGTTGGCCGCTGAGAGGGCGCGTACGCCTGGGAACGTCTTCGTCACGCCGACGACCCGCAGGGCCGCGGTCTCGGAAAGCTGCTCGCTGGACTCAGAGGTGGTAAGAAGGTCGCCGGTTTCCATGCTGTGACTCCCTAAAGTTGGCGCCTGGCCGGGCCATGACGTGCGGCCCGGCTAGGCGTGCGGGATCGACCGATGGGTCAGGCCTGGGCGGACAGAATCCACTCCTCCTGCTCAGGGGTGAAGTAGGTCGGGATCGGCGCGTTCGCCGGCATGGCCGGGTTGTGATTCGCCAAGAGCTCCTCGAGAGTGGCGACACCAGTCGGCATCATGAAGGGCTCGATCTTCTCGCCCGCCTTGAGCCCGATCCCGTAATCGACACCGACCCGTGGGAACCAGGCGCGGCCAACGGAGATGTGAGCCTGCATCTTGATGCCGTCCTTTTGAGCCTGTTGGGCCTGGGTGAGGAGTGAGTAGTTCTCAGCGTCCGAACCCAGGATCGGCGGTGTCTTTCCGGCCTTGAGGTAAGGTGCGGCGAAGTCCTCGACGGTGTAGTCATAGGCGACGAAGTCGGGGTTCTTGCCGGACGCATACAGCGCGTTGCCCTGTTGGGCCCCTCCCTGTTCCGTCCACTCGGTGAAGCCTTCGATGACCTTGGTCCAGCCAGCGGCGTCAAGCTTCTTGGTCAGGCAGGGCTGCCAGGTCGCAGCGCTGTTGTTACCCGGAATGCCGGTGTAGAGACCATAGGTGCCACCGCCGGGGATCTCCGCGATCAACGCGTCGGCGGTCAGTTCTTGTGGCGTGCACAGGTCTTCGCTTGCCTGGCCGGAAAGCTGCGACACGACCTGATCGGGCATGGGTGAGCCCACCTGGATGATCGCCACGTTTGCCCTCTTGGCCGCCTGCACGGCGGGTAGAACGGCTGCCCCATAGACGGTGTTGATGATGAGGATGTCCACCTTCTGCGCGATCATGCTATTGATGTTGGCGAGCAGCTTCGGGACGTCAGCGCCCAGGCTGTAGACGACTTTCCCGACCTCTGGGGACTGGATGGCAGCCGCGGTGGTCTCGGCTCGCGAGGTCTGGCGCCACGGGTTGATCCCGTCCCAGGCCAAGCCGACGGTGAGGTCGCCGCCGCTGCCGGTTTCACAGGACGTCGCCTTCAAGCATTCCTGCACCTTGGTCCACTGTTCGTCGGTCAGCGGAGTCGCCACCTTGTTGATGGTGCGCTGCAGGACAGGATTGAGGTCTTCGTACTTCAGGTCCTTGTTCAAGAAGCCTTGTACGATCGCAGCCTGTCGGGCCTCGGCGGACGCCTCCGGCACGGTGAAGGACCCCCCCGAGGGCGAGTCGCCGCCCGATTCGCCGCCCGAGTCGTCGCCACCGGAACCGCATGCCGCCAGGAACAACGCGGCAGCCGTAACGGTGACCATGGCGAACTTGAGCCTGAGGCGGCTCTTGAAACCGTTTGACATCTTACCTCTTCCAGTTAGTGAAACTCTTTCGGTCCCGACGCTTCGCACGATGGAGAGCATTGGTTCCGACGAAGGGCATGGGAGTTGCTAGGTGGAGCGGCGGATTCGGAACCTGCCAAGACTGGACGCACCCTTCTGACCGATGGTGATGGCGGCGACGGCAACCGCGAGGACTAGACCTTGAATCACCACGCGCGTTCCTGAAGACATCCCTTGAACCGAGAGAACCTGGTCGAGCAGGACAAGGAACAAACACGCGCTGACAACGCTGGAGATGCTCCCGGGGCCTCCGGTGAAGAGCACCCCCGCCACGCCCGCGACAGTAATTGCCAACAGTTGGTACGCGCTGCCCGATAGGACGTCGGGGGACCCGACATAGCCGGCGAGCAGAACGCCGGCCGCCCCGTACAGCAGCCCGGCAAGCGCGAAAGCCATCAGCTCTACGGCCTTGACGCGAATACCGAGCATGTGCGCGGCACGAGAGTTGGAGCCGGCGAGGCCGATGGACTTCCCGAGTCGAGTCTTGTTCAAGAATGTGGCGAGCGCGACCGCGATGATCAACGCGGCGATGAAGACCACGTTGATGTTGAGAACCTCGGATTGGGCGATGTCCACGAGCGTCTGAGGAGTGCGAGCGGTGGCCGAGAGCGCCACACCAGTCCAAAGCTGGATCAAACCAATGAGGATGCCGACCGTCGCAAGGGTGACGATGAGCGCGTTCAGCCGCAGAATGACGATGAGAATGCCGTTGGCGAGGCTGAGCAGGACACCGACGCACAAGGAGGCCAGCGCCAGAACCCACACGCTCGTGACGCCGGCGTAGTGGACGACAATTCCTGCGCCGACCGAAACGATCGCAGAGATCGACAGGTCGATGGCGCCGGTCATCACGATTAGCACCTGACCGAATGCGGCGATCGCGAGTACGCCCGCCAACGCTGTCACCAGGGCTATCGAGGGACCGCTGAGCGCGCTTCGGGAGAAGACAGCGGCGCCCAGCACCACCAAGATCAACGCCCCCCAGGAAGCCCGATAGCGAGCGGGCCAGCGGTATTTCAGGTCCGTCAGGCGCTGGTCTGATCCGCTAGCTCTCGAGCGCCCGGACCGGATCCCTGGCAGCTCTTGGTCCCGATCTGTCGGCTGATCGATCTGGCTCGCCACGCCGCCACCCCTATGCTCGCCTTCGCCAAATGAAGTTGCGCGCGCACTCTTTGATGTGGTCGCGCGATGTTGAACTTATCCCGCTAAATGGGATACTGTCAATCATCACGGGTGTATCACAGTCGTAACGATGACAGCGAGCGGCCCTGGCGCTACGACCACTTCGGCTCGTGCCGGGGATGAATCGACCTTGATGAGGAGTGGGACATGCGGGTGAGTAAGGCGGCCGATACTGACATCGAGCAGGTCGGGTCGATGCGTGAGGGAAAGCTGGATCAGAAGCATCTGTTGTTCGGGAAGGACGGTTCGCCGAACAACTACGACCTGAACATGGGTCTGACCGGTGGTGGTGGGTGGCGGACTCCTCGGCATCGGCACAATTTCGACCAGATCCGCTATGTGATCACGGGTCAGCTGCCTTACACCGAGACCGAGGTGCTCGAACAAGGGTGGGTGGGCTACTTCCCCGAGAGTGTCCACTACGGTCCGCAGGAGCGGGCCGAGGGTCTGCGGACCATGGTGTTGCAGTGCGGCGGTGCGAGCGGCCAGGGGTATCTAAGTGTGGCGCAGCGGGAGGCGACCAACGCCGAGTTGAACAAGACCGGTGAGTTCAAAAAGGGTCTGTACCACTACACCGACGCCAACGGCGTGGAACAGACCCTGGACGGCTCGCAGGCGATCTTCGAACATGCCATGGGTCATCCGCTGGAGTTCGCGGCCCCGCGCTACACCGATGTGATCGCGATGAACCCGCAGGCCTACGATTGGCTACCGCAGGGCGACCCGGGGGTGTGGGAGAAGCAGCTCGGCAGCTTCACCGAACGCGACCTGCGGATCAGGTTCCTCCGCCTCGACGCCGGCGCGGTCTACCAGGCCGGTCAGCACCCCTCCATCGAGATCTTGTTTCAGATCAATGGCCAAGTCAGCGCGCGCGGAGAGAAGTACGGCCCCGAAACCGGATACGAATTCCTGGCCAACGAAGGCCCGGTGCCCATCGAAGCCATCGAACCCAGCGAATTCTTCCAAGCCATCCTCCACACCTTCTAAACCGACCCGATGCGCGACGGTGCAGCACCGGGCCGATCAGGTCCCGTGCTGCACCATCGGACGGAGCGCACAGTGCTGCTTGAAGCAGAGGTCCTGGCCGCCTTCCCGGCTGAGGTCCCGATCCCAGCCGCGGCCGTCGCCGCCGCCCTCGCAGCTTCCAACACCGAGACCCCCCGAGTGCTGGTCGTGCTCGACGACGATCCCACCGGAACCCAATCAGTCGCAGACCTGCCGGTGCTCACTCGCTGGGATATCGCAGACTTCACCTGGGCGTTCGAGCACATCTCCAGAAGCGGCTGCAAGCCTGCTGTCTACGTGCTGACCAACACCCGGAGCCTCGACTCGGCAGAGACGGCAGCCCGCAATGAAGAGGTTGTCCGCAACGCACTCGCGGCCGCAGGATCCCCAAAGGGCAGTATCGGTCCCCGTATTCGACTGAGGTTCGTCAGCCGAAGCGACTCCACGCTCCGCGGCCACTATCCATTGGAGCCTGACGTCATAGCTGCGACCGTAGCGGAGGTCACAGGAGAGGAAACGGATGGCGTGGTGCTGGTTCCCGCCTTCCCCGATGCCGGACGGGTCACCATCGGAGGAGTCCATTACATGCGCGGCTCCGAAGGGAGCCTGATTCCCGTGGCGGAAACCGAATTCGCCAAGGATGCCACCTTCGGTTACACGACATCAGATCTGGCCCATTACATCGAGGAAAAGTCGAGCGGCCGGATCGCCGCAGACTCTGTCATCGCCTTGGACCTCAACATCATTCGCGCCGGCGCGTCCAAGGATGGCTCCAACGCTGAACCTGCCATCTCCGCCAAAATCATCGCCAATGTCATCGACGGCGCCTTCAACTCGACCCCGATCGTGGCAGACATCGTTACCGAGAACGATCTTCGTGCGCTGGCTTTGGGCTTGGAAGAGTCGGAAAGGCGTGGCAAAAAGCTTCTCTACCGCGTAGGGCCGCCGTTCATGCGCGCGCGCATCGGCCAAGAGATCCGCGCCGAACTTACCGGAGCGGAAGCTTACGCCGGCAACAGAACTTCCGAGGCTGGCGGCCTGATCGTCGTGGGCTCACACACCGGGCTCACCACCCGTCAGTTGAGAGCCCTCATTGAGCAGCACAGTTCTGCGCGCATCGTTGAGATCGACGTCCAACAGCTTCTAGCAGCAGGAGAGAACGCAGAGAGCTTCCTCAACCAGGTAGTGGTGAGCGTGGTCGACGCCCTGAGCGGTGGCGACGTCATCGTCCATACGAGCAGACTGCTCATCAAGGCCGGCGACCCGACGGGGAGTCTGCGGATTGCGCGGACTGTGTCAGCCGGCGTCGTGACTGTGGTCAACAGGACGCTGAGAACCTTCCCGCCGCGGTTCGTCATAGCGAAGGGCGGCATCACGTCCTCCGATGTCGCTGTGCACGGTCTCGGGATACGCCACGCCGTTGTCCGCGGGCCCCTGCTTCCCGGCCTCGTCAGCCTCTGGGAACCGGTGGACGGTCCCGCCAAGGGCATTCCTTTCATTGTCTTCGCCGGCAACGTAGGCGATGACGAATCCCTCGCCAAGGTAACCCGCAAACTCAGCAAGGAAGTCAGGTAGCGTGTCGAAAAAGATTGCAATCCTACACACAAGCTTCGTATTTGTTTCTGTCGAGCCAATTATCAATGATCTCATTTCTGAGCTGATCCCCGACGCCGAAGTCATGCACTTTGTTGACTCCGACGTTTTGGCTACGGTTGTGCGCGAGCAAGGAATCTCGTCGAAGAGTGAGGCCCGAATGACGCATCTTGCGCAGGCAGCAGAAGCAGCCGGCGCTGATGTCATCTTTTCCGCATGCTCTTCCTTAGGGCCAGCCATGGACGTCGCAGCCCGCAGCGTCCGCACACCAGTCGTAAAGATCGACGAAGCGATGGCAATTCAGGCCGCCAGCGAGGGTAACCGCATTGGTGTCTTAGCGACCGTGCCCACTACGCTCAGTCCAACGTCAGCCTTGATACAAGAAAAAGCAGATGAAATCGGACGCAAAATCACGCTCGAGCAACGGTTATGCGAAGGAGCATTCTCGATCTTGATGTCGGGCGACCGCGAGACACACGATGCAATGGTCATTGAACAGGCGAAGGACCTCGCAAACGACGTTGACTTGATCGTGTTAGCGCAGGCATCAATGTCCCGCCTTGCCGACGTCCTCCAAGAAAAGACCAAGATTCCGGTTCTGTCGAGCCCTCGCATGGGAGTGAATTACCTGGCTCGTCGCGTTGCCGAGCACGCTACGTGACCACGCCGAAGCTGACACCGAATTGCGACGGGTCGACCTGATTCTGACTGCATCATCGACCGTCGCAGTGCTGACGTCGACCTTCTGTCGTAGCCGTTAGTAGGTGTGTTTGGCCGCGATCGACCGTGCTTCAGACAGTCTGGCCGCCGTCAACGACCAAAGCGTGTCCAACGGCGAAGGAGGACTGCTCGGAGCACAGCCATAGCACGGCGTCGGCGATCTCTTCTGGCCTGCCCATGCGCCCGATCGGTTCCTGGTCGAGGATGGCTTGGTGGCCCTCAGGGGTACCGCCAAAGACCCGCTCGATCATCTTGGTGTCAATGATGCCGGGACAGATTGCGTTGATGCGAATGCCCTGGTTGGCGTAGTCCAGGGCCGCGCACTTGGTGGCTCCGATCACGCCGAACTTCGAGGCGCCGTACGCGGCGCCGCCAGCGAAACCTTTGACGCCTGCGCCGGACGACGTATTCACGATGGCGCCGCCGCCGCGCTGCAGCATCAGCGGGATCTCGTGCTTCATCGACACGAAGACGCCTGTCAGATTGACCGCGATGATCTTGTCCCACGCGTCGTCGTCGATGTCGGCCAGCGCCTCGCCCCCGGGTTCGACACCGGCGTTATTGAAGGCGATGTCCAGCCCGCCGAACCGCTCAACCGCCAAGCTGACGACCGCCTTGATCTCCTCGGACTTGGTGACGTCGGATCGGAGCGCAGCAGCCTGGCCTCCAGCCTGCTCGATGAGCCGGGCGGTTTCGTTGTTCGCTTCCTCATTGGCGTCGGTCACGACCACCTGGGCGCCTTCCCGGGCGAACGCCAAGGCAGTAGCGCGGCCGATGCCGCCGGCTGCACCGGTCACAATTGCGACCTTTCCGGCGAACCGGCCAGCGTTGCCTGCTTGGGCGGTCGCATTCGTGCTGGTGCTGGTTTCACCGCTGCTGGTGGTCATTCCGAAGGTGTCCTTTCGTAGGGGCGATTAGGGGTGTTGTGGGGAATGAGAATCAGAGGGGCTCCGGCTTAGCGCTCATCGGTGACGGCGAGGCTGGCGGCGTCGATGACGAAGCGGTAGCGGACGTCGGAGCTGAGGACTCGTTTCCAGGCGTCGTTGATGTCTGCAGCATCGATCAACTCGGTCTCCGGCTCGATGCCATGCTCCGCGCAGAAGTCGAGCATCTCCTGGGTCTCGGCGAGGCCGCCGGTCGAGGATCCGGCGAAGGAGCGCCGATTCCCGAACAAGGAGAACACCGCAACTGGAAGCGGCTCAGGTGGAGCGCCGACGCTGACCAAGGTGCCGTCTCGGCGCAGCAGCCGCAGGTACGCGTCAAGCTCGATCGGGGCTGAGACGGTGTTGATGATCAGGTCAAAGCTGTTGGCGAGTTGGTCGAAGGTGGCGAGGTCGCTGGTGGCGTAGTAGGCGTCAGCACCAAAGCGGACTCCGTCGTCCCGCTTGGACAGGCTCTGCGACAGGACGGTCACTTCGGCGCCCATGGCGTGTGCCAGTTTCACGGCTAGGTGGCCGAGCCCGCCCATTCCGACGACGGCCACATTGCGGTCAGGTCCGGCCCGCCAGTGTCGCAACGGGGAGTACGTCGTAATGCCAGCACACAGCAGCGGGGCGACCTTGCTGAAGTCGAGGGCCTCGGGAATGCGGAGGACGAAGTCCTCATCGACGACCACGTGAGTGGAGTAGCCGCCCTGGGTGATGGTGCCGTCTCGGTCGACGCTGCCATAGGCCTGCGTGTTGCCTTCCAGGCAGTACTGCTCCTCCCCGGCTCGGCAGTTGTCACATTCTCGGCAGGAGTTGACGATGGTGCCGACGCCGACGCGGTCGCCGACGGCGTGTGTGGTCACCCCCGCCCCGACCTCGAGCACCGTGCCGGCCACCTCGTGGCCGACCACCTGCGGATAGGTGATCGGGCCCCAGTCGCCACGAACGGTGTGGATGTCGGAGTGGCAGACGCCCGCGTAGGCGATCTCGATCAGGACATCCCTCGGTCCGACGTCACGCCGAGTGATGGTGGTCGGGACTAGAGGGTCGGTCGGCGAGGTCGCCGCGTAGGCATTGACGGTCAGCATCGGTGGTTCCTTATCTAGCGATGATCGGCGGCTTCGACTGCGGCGGCCGCCTCGGCCTCCTCGGTGGCCTGCCAGGAGGCGAGCAACTCGAGGGCGTGGGCAGTCGGTGATCCGGGCTCAGCGGCGTACATGGTGAGGGTGAGGCCCGGGTCGGAGATCATGTCGACGCTCTCGTAGGCGAGGTCGAGGTCACCGACCACGGCGCGGTGGAAGAGTTTGCTACCGGCCCCATGGAGCCGAACATCGTGGCTGCCCCAACGGCGCCTGAAGTCCTCGCTTCGGGTGGACAGCTCCCCAACAAGATCATGCATGTCCTTGTCGTGCGGATCGCGGCCAGCTTCGGTGTGCAGGATGGCGACGCAAGTGTCGGCGGCCGCCTCCCAGTTGGGATAGAAGTCGTGAGCGGCGTCGAGGTCGAGGAAGGTGAAGCGGGCAAAGTTGGGCGGATCGCTGCCAGCACTGTCGTAGAGGGCGGCGTGCATGGCTCGACCGAGCTGGTTGGTCGCGAGCAGGTCCATGCGGCCGTTGCGGATGATGGCGGGAGCAGTGATCTTGTTCAGAACCCAGATCAGGCTCGGCCGCGGCTGCCACTGCCTGCTGGTCCGGCGACGCGGAAGCATGCCGGCGCTGGTTCCGTCGGCGGCGTGGGCGAGATGGAACAGGTGGGTGCGCTCGGCATCGTCGAGCTGCAGGGCACGGGCGATGGCATCCAGCACCGAGGCGGAGACGCCGCCAATGGCGCCGCGCTCCAGCTTGGAGTAGTACTCCACACTGACCCCGGCGAGGGCGGCGACCTCTCCGCGGCGGAGTCCAGGGACACGGCGGGCACCGATATCTGGCATTCCGGCCTGCTGCGGGGTGATCTTGGCCCGCCGCGAAGTCAAGAACTCACGAACCTCGACCCGGTTGTCCATGTCTCGACCGTACGGCAGAATCCCAGCATTAGGGATTCCCTGTCAGTACGTGTCGCGACAGAGGCTCCCTCGCCAGGTCGGCATGGTGTTTGCTGGGGATAGCCTCGCTAATAGGGCGATCACTCTGCGGGCCACCCAACCATCTCAAGGAGTCCCAAGCTATGCGTGTTGCCGTGATGACCGCCCCCGGCGAAGTCGACGTCCAGGACTACGCCGAGCCGACCATCCTCAAACCGACCGACGCCGTCATCCGGTTGTCGGCAACCTGCATCTGCGGGTCCGACCTGTGGCCCTACCGAGGAATCGAACCACTTGACGGGCCGCGCCCGATGGGTCACGAGTACTGCGGCATCGTGGAGGAGATTGGCTCTGAAGTCACCAGTGTGAAGCCGGGTCAGTTTGTCGTGGGGTCGTTCTTCGCCTCCGACAACACCTGCGAGATCTGCCGGTCCGGGTACCAGCCCTCTTGTCCGCACAAGGAGGCGTTCGGCCCATCCGGCGCCGCTCAGGCCGAACGGATGCGTGTCCCGCTGGCCGACGGCACCCTCGTCGCCACCCCCGAGGTGCCCGACGATGACCTGGTGCCGCACTTCCTGGCAACCTCCGACGTGCTGGGTACGGGCTGGTTCGGCGCCGTCGCTGCCGAGGCAGGCCCAGGCAAGACCGTCGTCGTCGTCGGGGACGGCGCCGTCGGGCTACTCGGCGTGCTGGCAGCCAGGGAACTCGGATCAGAGCGAATCATCGCGATGAGCCGGCATGAGCCGCGGCAGCAGCTGGCCCTGGAGTTCGGCGCCACCGACATCGTCACCGAACGGGGCAAGGAAGGGGTGGCGGCGATCAAGGACCTCACCAACGGGTTGGGGGCCGACTCGGTGATCGAGGCCGTCGGCACCCAGGAGTCGATGATGCAGGCCATCCACTCCACGCGTGCCGGTGGGCATGTCGGTTATGTCGGAGTGACCCACGAGGTTGCCCTCCCGGGCATGGAACTGTTCTTCACCCACGTCCACCTCCACGGCGGGCCGGCTCCGGTGCGCCGCTTTCTGCCTGACCTGATGGATCGGGTGCGGAACCGCCAGATCCAGCCCGGCAAGGTGTTCGACTCAGAACTACCCCTCGACGAGGCCGCAGAGGGGTATCGGGCGATGGACACCAGGCAGTCCATCAAGGTTCTCCTGCGCCCCTAACCGACCGGTCTTGATGCGGAACCGGTCCCGCGCTACATCATCGGTGATCAGGTCGCTTCGTGACGGGCACGGGCCAACCACCGCTGGGTGTCTGATCAGCCGTCGAGTCGAGCGGCCACGTCGGCCGGGAATCCTCCAGTAGCGATCGGGCCCCAGCGAGTCGGCGTGATGCGGATCAGCGACTTGTCCTGAATACGCATCGCCTCCCGATACTCATCCCAGTCGGGGTGCTCGCCCGAGATGCACCGAAAGTACTCAACAAGAGCATCGGCTGCCTCAGGCATGTGCAGCACCTTGGCGTCGCCGTCGACCTGTACCCACGGACCGTTCCAATCGTCGGACACCACCAGCACTGAGACTCGCGAATCTCGCGCGGCGTTGCGAGTCTTCGCTCGCGCCGGATAGGTGGAGATGACAATCCGACCTTCCATGTCGACCCCGCCAGTCACCGGAGAAATCTGCGGGCGCCCATCCCGGCGGGCCGTTGCGAGCAGCAGCCGATGGCGGGGACGGATGAAATCAAGAAGCTCTGCCAACCCAACTGTCGTGCTGGTCGCAATGGATCTGGCCATGTTGGGACCGTACTTCAGGGTCACCCGCAACGAACAGCAGCCGTGCATTCGTGTTCCCTAACGGGATCCGAACCCGCGCTGCCGCATTGAAGCGCCGAAGGCGCATGCTTACCTTCCGCAGCGTTGGCATCTCCCATCGGAAATGACCCCTCATCGGCCGTCGGCATCACGCAGCGTTTCCATCGACGTGGGCAGTTAGTTATGTGTCCGCGAAACCGTTACTCGAGTCGATGTTCGATTTCTGAATACAGCTAGGGCACCGTTCCTCCAGCTGTGGAGCAAGCCGATCAGTTCCACGGTCGGCCCGTGACTCGGTGAAAGGCTCCGTGTGTTATGTGCTCAAGTCGATGTACCGCGGCCGAGCCTTCATGGCGTGAATGAGCAGCTCAGTGCCGCTGTCAAAGCGAAGCACGACGAGTTCAAGCAGGAGACCGGCAGTGTCGAACCCCAGCCTGGACTCGCGCTGCGGACTCTCCTCATCAAGGTCCGCGACATAGATCCAGTGTTCTGCCGTGTGAGCACCGTCCTCAGCGGTGACTCCGCGCCTCAGTGCCGATTGGTGAAACTGCACTACGCGGCATCAATCCAAGCCTTCACGGCTACCCGGATCGCCTCCGAACGACTGATGTGATCTCGTTCGGCCCGAGCAGTCAGCTGGGCGAGCAAAGCCTCATCCATGCGGACCGCGATCATCTCGCCTGGCCCGTCGCCGACTGGGCGCCGGCCGCGCCTGCGTAACTGCTCTACCGGGAAGCCCTTCTCCGCCTCATCGGCCCAACCCTGGATCTGCTCCTCCGTCACCGGCTTGCCCCGAATCGTCTATTCGACAACACACAAATCGTAATACGAAACGTGAAAGCTCGATGGATGCTGACGGGAGCGAGACTGATCGGTTGGAGGTACGCAACATCCACCCGAAGGACGACTGAGCCAGCACACCCATTGCACGGGGTGCGGGGTACGTGACCGCCGGCCGATAGCTGAGCGCCATAGGGTTGGTGTGACGGTGAGCTTGCACAAGCTGTCGGCCGGGCATGGCTATGACTATCTGATCCGTCAGGTGGCCGCCCATGACGCCTCCCATCGGGGCCGGATAGATCTGGCCAGCTACTACGAGGGACGGGGTGAGACGCCGGGTCGCTGGATCGGTCGCGGCCTCGCCGGGATCGGCGGCCTCGAGATCGGGGATGAGGTCACGGCCGACCAGATGCGGCTGCTGTTCGCCGAGGGCCGCCATCCAATGGCCGGCACATCACCTGGCCGCGCGGGTGGACCGGCCCTGTCCCTCGGTCTGCCGTACCGGCGGGGTGGCCGAGAGCAGCCGTTCTTGGCGGCACTGCGGGATCGGTTCGCCGCCCACAACACCGCACTGGGCCTACCGGCGCAGGCGGCGGTGCCGGCGGACACGCGGGCGCGGATGCGGACCGAGCTGGCCGCGGAGTGGTTCCAACAGGAGCACGGCCGTACCCCCCGCGACCAGCTGGAACTCGTTGGCGCGCTGGCGCGGTGGTCACGGCCAGCGGCATCCGTGGTCGGGGGGTACGACCTGACGTTCTCCCCGGTGAAGTCGGTATCCGCTTTGTGGGCCATGGCAGACTCGCCGATCGCGGCGAAGATCGAGCAAGCTCACCATTCCGCGGTCGCCGCGGCGCTCAGGTTCGTGGAGGATCACGCACTGTTCACCCGGGAGGGTACGGGCGGGGTACGTCAGGTCAACGTCACCGGATTGGTCGCCTGCTCGTTCACCCACCGCGACAGCCGGGCCGGGGATCCGGATCTGCACACTCATGTTGCGGTGGCGAACAAAGTCCAGACACTCGACGGACGCTGGTTGTCGATCGACGGGCGGGTGCTGCACGCCGCCGCCGTCGCCGTATCGGAGACCTGATATGTAGTGGGCTTTGTCAAGAGGGCATGATGGGGCCGACCGCCTGGCTGGGTGTCGGGCGGCCGGCCCTGTTTCCTGGTGTCTCCCGGTTCGGCGTGTTGGCGACGCGCGGTCAGACTGATATGCGCGGGTTGGTTACCTGCAGGATGGGCTTTCGGCTGGAACGGCGTCACTGTCTACAGAACGCGAACGTAGCCAGTCCTGGTGGTCTGGTTGTTCATAGGTCTCTCGTGGATCCGTTCCTCGCGCGGCTGCCGGTCGACGGTAACCCAGGAAATTCATGGTGATCATCTCAATTGGCGACTCCTGGCTGGTGTGCTGCGCCGCTGGTTGCCGGGCAGATTGGCCTGCCCGGTTGTTGATCTTGCCGGCGGCCGTGGAGGCTGCGGGGTCAAGGGCGGCCGCAGGCCGTCGCGAAGCGATCGCGTCAGCGACCCTTGAGGCCGGAGAGACGGCCGCATACGCTGCGCGGCGCGCCACACCAGGCTTGGACTGCAGGTGTGGGCTAGTCGTCCATGATCGCTAGCGACCAGGCCCAGCCGGCGAGTTCCCGGGCAACCGCGACAGCGGCAATGGTGTTCTTCTTCTTCCTCGCCTGGAAGTATCGCCAACGCTGGTGCAGCCGCCGATTGCCTTGATGGCCACGTATCCGCGCCGCGCTAGGCGCCAGCTCCCAGCGCTCCCTGATGATCTTGCTCGGACTGCGGTAGCTTCGGCGGTGCTGCCAGGCCGCCTCCACCAACAGCCTGCGGACATGGGTGTTGCCGGCCTTGGTGATGGAGCCTTGAGATCGGGATTGCCCCGAGGAATCTTCGGTGGGCACCAGACCCAAGAACGCCCCGATCGAGGAGCCGGTGAACCGGCGCCAATCCCCGATCTCAACCGCCAACCCGAACCCGGTCAGAGTCGAGATGCCGCGCAGACAGCACAGCCGACGCACCAGCAAGGTGTAGTTGCTGTCGGCGGCCATAGCCTCGATCGCCTTGTCCAGCCGGTCCCGCCGGTCGGTCATCAACACCACAGCTTCCACAGCATCCTCGAACACCAGCTGCCGAGCCGGCGCATCGAAACGTTGGGTTTGCAGCCAACGTTGGTGCGCCGCGGTCCAAGATTTGCCGCCGCCATAGACGATGCCCTGCCGCAACAGCAGATGGGTAACCCGATGCCGAACCCGCATCAAATCACTGCGGACATCCTCCCGCGCCCGCACCAAATCCCGTGCCGCCTCCTGCTGCACATCAGGCAGCGCCACCTCCACGATCTCCCCCAGCCGTAACAGCCGCCACAGCTGCTCCGCGTCACGAGCATCAGTTTTGATCCGACTCCCTACCGGGCGTTGCAGCTTCGACGGCGCCGCCACCGAACAGGTGATGCCGCGGCTCGACAGAAACCGGGCCAGCCCGTAACCAGTCGGGCCCGCCTCATACGTCGCCTTCACCGGCTGCGGCAACGACTCCAACCAACGGCTAACCTCGACCGGATCGGCAGGCAGCAGCCGCTGCCACACCTCACCGGTCCACTCATCCATCGCATGCCCAGTCACCGACCGAGCGTGCACATCCAAACCGGCGAACGTACGATTCTTGTTCACTGAGGCCTCCCGCAACTTGTGGCACTACCGGACATGGCGTTAGCCTCCGGCAACCCACGTGCAATTGCGAGCGAGGCCTCAGCCTCCTCATACCGTCTACAACACCGCCCTCGAGCATCACCTCACCGCAAACCTCGGGGTGAGGTTCGCCGAACGACCCGGCCGGGACCGCTCGAAGCGCCCGGTCCGCGAGGTCGTCGGCGTAGACCCGACGCTCAACCAAAGGTGGTCGCGCCGCCGACAGGTGATCGACATCCGGCGAGCCGAGCTGGCCGCCGCCTTCACCCGCGATCATGGGCGTCCGCCGTCGCGGGTGGAGATGCTGCAGCTGGCTCAGCAGGCCACGTTGGAGACCCGGGACCGCAAGCATGAACCGCGGACGCTGACGGAGCAGCGCAGCGTCTGGCGCACCGAAGCAATCAACACGCTCGGCGGACCGGAGCGAATCGACGCCATGCTGCAGCAGGTGCTCAACCCACCGGATCTTCCATTGCCGGCAGCGACGGCGGTGTGGCGGGCTCGGACGGCGGACCGGGTGCTCGCGGCATTGGAGGAGCATCGGGCAACCTGGCAGTTCTGGCATCTGTGGGCCGAAACCCAACGACAACTCCGCGGCGCTGACATCCACCCGGCCGGCCTCCGGGCTGTCGCCGCGTCCGTGATGGAAGAAGCGATCACCCGGTCCGTGCGGCTTGCCCCGGTTGACGATGCCGCGGAGGTGCTTGCCGAGGACCGGCGTCGGGATGGTGCGTCGGTGTTCACCGTGGCCGGCAGCACCCACTACACCTCCACCCGCATCCTCGCCGCCGAGCAGCGGGTTCTGGACGCGGCTGCCCTGACCGACGGGCAAGCCCTGGAACCCACTGCAGTCGACATCGCCCTGGCCGCAGCGGACACTACCGGCACCGTCCTCGATGCGGGGCAGAAGCATATGGTGCGGACTGTGGCGACGGACCGCCGCCGAGTCCAGCTGGTCCTCGCCCCTGCCGGGGCCGGCAAGACCACAGCCGTCAAAGTGCTCGCCGACTTGTGGACCACCGGCGGCGGACACATTGTGGGCTTGGCTCCCTCCGCTGCCGCGGCTGCCCAGCTCGGCGAAGCCACTGGCATCACGACTGACACCTTGGCCCGGCTCACCTGGGCGCTCGATCACCACCAACCTTTGCCGGACTGGGCCGACCAGATCGGGCCCCGCACCCTGTTGCTGATCGACGAGGCCGGGATGGCCGACACCCCCACCCTCGACACCGCCATCGGCCACACCATCGAGCGCGGCGGGAGAGTGTGCCTGGTCGGCGACGACCAGCAACTCGGCGCCATCGGCGCCGGCGGCATCCTCACCGACCTCCAGCGAACCTACGGGGCGGTCCGGCTCACCCAGCTGCACCGCTTCGCCGACCCCGACGAAGCCGCCGCCACCCTCCAAGTGCGCGACGGACACGCCGACGCCATCGACTTCTACACTCACCACGACCGCATCAGAATCGGCGACCCGGACGGCCTGCCCGACCAGCTGCTCGCCGCCTGGCAGCACGACCAACGGCAAGGTCTCGACGCGCTCATGCTCGCCCCCGCCCGCTATCAGGTCGCCGACCTCAATCAGCGGGCCCGCACCGCACGCCTCGCCGGGCACACGCCGACCCTGGAGGTCGACCTGGCGGACGGGAACCGGGCCAGTGTCGGTGACCTGATCATCACCCGCCGCAACGACCGCCGCCTCACCGCCGGCCGGGACTGGGTTCGCAACGGTGACCGGTGGACCGTCACCGGCCTCACCCCTGCCGGCGGCATGAAAGCGGTCCACCAGCGCACCGGCAAGTCGGTGACCCTGCCCGCCGGCTATGTGCGGGAAGCCGTCGAACTCGGTTACGCCACCACCATCCACACCGCCCAAGGGGTCACCGCCGACACCACCCACGGCCTGCTCGACGAGCTGATGACCCGCGAACAGCTCTACACCATGATCAGCCGCGGCCGGACCGCCAACCATATGTACGTAGCCGTAGGCGGTGATGGGGACCCCCACGGCATCCTCCAGGCCGAGGTTAATGAACTGACCGCTGCCGACGTGCTGGGCCGGGTCCTGTCCCGCAGCAGCCTCGCTGCCTCCGCGACCACGATCCGCCGGCAGGAACAGACCGCGGCCGACCTGCGACGCCGGCTCCACACTCCTCGCCCGTCCCACGGCCAGAGTTACGGACGCGAGTCGGTCGCCCGCGGGCCGGCCGGCCCCGGACGGTAGTCCACAGCTGTTGATCATGGTGTTCGGCGGTCACCGAGCAGAGACAGAGGAGACTCGGCCTCCCCGCCTATTGATTGTTTGGTGCCCGGTCCGATTGTCAAGGGCGCTTCGCGTCCTAGGGATTCGCTTCGCTCACCCCTGATAGCCGACCCGAAGACCAAGATTTGGCTGGTCAACGGGAGGCCGAAGAGGAGTGGTCGTCCAGTGATCGCTAGCCGAGAAGTGCATCCAGTCGATCAACCGCTGCGTCGCTACCGTCGTCGAACAGGCCGCCGTACCGGGTCAGGGTGAACGCGACGCTGTTGTGGCCGGCCCACTCGGACACCTCTCTTACGTTGCAACCCGCGGCGACCAAGATGGCCACGAAACTGTGCCGCAGACTGTGGAAGGTCAGGTGCTCGAGGCCAGCCGCTTGTACTGCGCCTCGCAATACGGTTTGCCCGAACGATCGGAAAAGAGGGCCGCCGGCGACGGTGGTGAACACCAGGTCCGGGCTGCTCTCGCAGACGAACGAGTCGAGGTGTTCTTGGATCCTGAGCATCACCGACCGTGCGACCGGTACCGACCGAACGGAGCGGGTCGTCTTCGGCGGGTTGTTTAAGGTGATGACGCCGCGGAGCTCGACGGCGGTGTGGGTCACCCGGATGCGGGATCGCTGGAGGTCGATATCTTGTCGTCTCAAACCAACAGCCTCGCCCCAGCGGAGGCCGGCGTAGGCGCCGACCAGCACCAGAGCCTGATACCTCGGCGGTGTCGCGTCGACGAGGCGCTCCACCTCGGCTCGGGACAGGAAGCGCGCAGGCTTCTGGCGCTCGCTGGGCAGAGGGATCTGCAAGGCCGGATTGTGGGACAGTCGATCATCGGCAACGGCTGCTGCCAGGCATTGGCGGAGTGCGAACACCCCCTTCCGAACGGTTGCCGGCGACAGGCCGGAGTCCAGCAGTTCGGTGACCCAGCGACGGATGTTCCCGTTCGTGATCTTGTTCAACGGAACGCGTCCAAAATGGGGAAGGACTTGCTTGCGCATGACGCCCTCCAGGCGCGCCCATGTGGTGGCCCGCAGGTCGTGGCGCGTAGGCAACCAGGTTTCGGCCCACACCTGCAGCGGGATGTCACCATGACGTGGGTCGCGCCAAGCGGAGTTGCCCAGCTCGAGTTCGATCTCGGCCTTGCGACGGTCCGCGTCGACGGCTCGCGCATGCGTCTCGCCGCGCTGTCTGCCACTCGGATCCCGGTAACGCACGCGGTACCGAACGACACGACGAGTACGACCTGAGGCTTCCCGTCGAGTCGCCACACGCCGCTCGATGTAGGCCACGGCTATCCGCTGTCCTCAGGTCGGACATCGGCCTGCCGGGCCAGCCAGGATTCGACCGTGGAACGGCGATAGCGGACGTGGCGACCGATCCGGTAGCCAGCTGGTCCAACACCACGGTGCCGCCAGCCGTAGAGAGTGTCGATCGGCACGCCCAGCATCGCCGACAGTTCGCGAATGGTCATCAGCCGCTCTGAATCGGTAGTCGTCATGGTTGCTCCTCCGTGCCGAGCGGGCGCGCAACTTGTTCAGCAGCCGCCGGCGTCTGTCGAGTTCGGTCACTCAACCGAAGGCGGCACAGTGGGCTTCGACGGTCGTTGGAGTCCCGGAAGGCAGCCCGCGTTGACGGTCGGGACGCCCACGCCGACGCCCCGCAACAGGCCTTGAGAAGCCTCGATTCGACGAGCGGAAGGAAACAGGTGGGCCCCTGTTGCTCCCATGGAACGATTTCTAGATCAACATGCTCGCCGCGCTTCGAAGCGTTTGCCCTAGTCAGAGCACCAAAATAGACGGTGTCCCCAACGGGATTCGAACCCGCGCTGCCGCCTTGAAAGGGCGGTGTCCTAGGCCACTAGACGATGGGGACCTGATTAGCAACAGCAACCATAGCGTGATCAGCCCTCT
>Ga0081455_10001920_pt1 | contig 24974 bp, 20 predicted proteins | sample TabmetS3T2R1_FD_70207 | JGI IMG/M metagenome (GOLD analysis project Ga0081455, IMG submission 70207) | Tabebuia heterophylla rhizosphere microbial communities from the University of Puerto Rico - S3T2R1 | ecosystem: Host-associated > Plants > Roots > Rhizosphere ...
GTGATGCATTGCGCTGTCTAAACTGGCCAACGTGAGTCAGCAACCGAGTCCCGGCGCCCAAACCATCGTCGACGAGCGCACTCAGGAGCGTCCCGACTACCGCGTTGAGGAGGGCGATCACGAGCGCTTCTCCCACTACGTGCCCAAGGACAAGCTGACCGAAGCCATGGTGATGGGAACACCAGTGGTCGCACTCTGCGGCAAGGTGTGGGTACCGAGCCGCGACCCGGAGCGGTTCCCGGTGTGCCCGGAATGCAAGGAAATCTGGGAGTCGCTGGGCCCGGGCAGCAACGACAACAACTGACTAGCGCCGTCCCACTGCCGTTCGACGGCGCGTACCTCTAGTCTGACGCCATGGACTCCGAGGTCACCAACGAGCGGACCCTGGTGATCGTCCGACATTCCAAGTCCTCGTGGGATTTCGACGTCGATGATCATGAGCGGCCGTTGTCCGCACGCGGACGCCGAGACGCTGAGGCGCTCGGCCAACTGCTCAGCCAGCGATCACTGCGCCCGGAGCTCGTGCTCTGCTCGACAGCGACCCGTACCAGGCAGAGCTGGGAATACGCGAAGGCCGGCGGCGCCACCTCGGGTGAGGTTCGGTACGTCCGAGAGATCTATCACGCCTGGGTGCCCGAGCTGCTGTCGATGATTCGGGAGATGCCCGACCAGATCCATACCTTGCTCGTGCTGGGACATGCACCCGGCATCCCCGACCTCGTCGAGCACATCTGTGTCCGCACTGATTCGTCGGACTGGATTCACATGGACAGCAAGTTCCCGACCAGCGCGCTCGCCATCGTGAACGTTCCCCGGCCGTGGTCGGAACTGGGGAAGGATCGTGCCGAGTTGGACAGCTTCCTGGTGCCGCGGGGGTGATCCCGGACTTTGGTTGCTCCACCCGGCTACTGAGGCTTCAGCCCGACCTTGGTGACCAGGTCGGCAACGAAAGCCAGCTTCGTGATCACTGGCGCCGAAAGAACGAAGGGGTAGAGATCAGAGCGGCCCATGCTCCGATTGATCTGATTCAAGCCCCGTGTCAGTGGCAGCCAGGTCCGCGCAATCACCTCAGCCATCGGCGCCTCGAGGAGACGTACTACTGGCTCGTCTGAGATGAGGCCGACTTCCTCAGCTGTTTGCAGTGTGTCGGCAATGTGCAAGAAATGCCCAAAAACTTCCGCAAAGTCTTCCAGCGGATGCATGGTCGCGTACGCGCTGATGAAGTTGCTCTGCCAGCCCTGGCCAGCCCTGGTCGAGTAGTGGCGCTGCAGCGCTTCGTCATAGGAGGTGGTTTCATCTCCAAACAGCACACGGAATTCTTCGCGGTGGTCGGCGGTGAGGGCGAGTTCTTCGCAGTAATAGTGGCCGATCTCATGCCGAAAGTGCCCAAGCACGGTGCGGTAGGGCTCGTCCATGCTCTCTCGTAGCGCCTCGCGATGGGCGTCGTTGCTTTCCGCCAGGTCGAGGGTGATGATCCCGCTCAGGTGGCCGGTGATGACTTTTTGCTGGCTACTGGAGAGCAGGTCGAACGCTAGACCGCTGGAGCCGTCGCTGACCTTGATCGGAAGCTGGAGCTCGTCGAGCCCGAAGATCAACCGGCGCTTGGCGGCCTCGGCAATCCAGTACTGACTAAGGCCCACCGTGTCGGCGTCGGCCGGCCGGGTCCTGGTCAACGAGCAGCTGAAGCACAATCCGCGTGCCTCGGCGATCCAGTTGCAGCCGCAGCGGTTGAGATTGGCACAGATGGGTCGATCATCACTGACCGCCACCATGGTGCCTTGCTCGCGTGAATATCCGACGGCCGAGCCGCACCTCACACAAACGGAGTTCTCGAAGAAAAGCTCCGCTCCACAGACTTCGCATTGAAATGCGCGCACGCCCGCCCACTTTGCCAGTCGAAGTCTTGCTGTCCGGCCGCGGGTCGAGCCTGATCGCTACACCTCGGCCATGTCGACCGAGACTTCCATCTTGGACTTCTTCGCTTCTGTGAAGATCACGCCCTTGACGGGAGGCACATCGCCATAGTCGCGACCCCACGCAACAGTGGTGTGCGAGTCGTCGATGACGCGGTCGTTGGTCGGGTCCAGATAGAGCCAGCCAGCACCCGGGATCCAGCAGCCCACCCAGGCGTGGCTAGCGGCATCCTCGGCCACCCGCGGCTTGCCTGGCGCTGGCCGGGTGGCCAGGTAGCCGCTGACGTAACGTCCGGCCAGGCCAAGCGAGCGCAGGCCGGCGACCATGAAGTGGGCGAAGTCCTGGCAGACCCCGGTCCGCTTCTCGAGGATTTCAGAGGTCCTGGTGTGCAGCGTCGTCGAGCCGGATTTGTAGGTGAAGTCCTGGTGAATCCGGTGCATCAGCTCGACCGCGGCCACGCCGATAGGGCGTCCTGCCGGGAAGGACTGCCTGGCGTAGTCCTCGATCGCCGGGAGGACTTCGACATACGGCGACGGGAAGGTGAAGTCCATTGCTTCCCAGGCTTCGCCGTCGTCGTCGCGCACCCGTGGCCGCGTCCATTCCCACGGCACAGTCAACGCCTCGGGATCCAGATCGTGCGCGCCGATCTCGACAATGCTGATCGATGTGACTACCAGTCTGGTGTGGGGCTGGGTGAGGTGGAAGTAGGCCATGGCGTTGCCATAGAGGTCAACGTGCTGGACCAGGTCTGCCGCCTCAGGTTCGATGGCGACCTCATGGGCCAGGCAGCTCTGCCACGCTAGATCGCGCGGACGAAGATGAAACACCCCGTAGCTTCCCGTGACATCGGAGTCATAGGTGTAGGTCGTGCGGTGCTCGATGCGGTAGCTGGTCATGCGGTGCCGCCCAACGCGTCGGTACGAAACAGTGGACGCTGAGTTGGGGGCGGCTGCTGGTACTGATCACGGATTGCGTCGGACAGCACACGCAACTGCTTCTGAAGACCCGCAAGGAATTCCTCGAGCGGAGCCCGACGACCGTTGGCCGACTCCGCGAGCGCTACCGGGTCAGCGATGCGTACGCGCTCTGCCAAAGCGTCAAGCAGCCGCAATGGTCGAGTCGTCGGTGAGGTGTTGGGCAAGGTTCGCAGGTCGGCCCTGATGCGCTGCAATTGATAGGCGACCGAACGTGGGTTGAAGCGGTCTACGACGAGCAACTCGATCACTGCGTCGACGCTGGATCGAGTGTGGTAACGGCGGCGGAACGTAACGATCGATTCGGCCGCGGAGAGCACCGCCTCCAAGATCAGGTGATCGCTGTCTGGTGATCGCTCGCGGCAGATCGTCACCCGCAGCAGGGCCAGAATCTGCAATGCGCGCTCTACTCCGCGACCGGAGTCGAGCATGTACCAACCGGGGTCGCGGACCATGTTTTCGGTCGCGATACCCGCGAGGGCAAGCAAGCCCGACAGCACTCGTTGGCTGGCGTCGGTTAGCTGAAGACCTTGATCATCCGGGCTGGCGGACAGCGCGGCGAGGGCCCGCTCGATGTCGGCCAGCACCATCCAGACATCTTCGGAGAGCTGGTCGCGTACTCCTTGTGCCGCCATCGACAGCGCCGCCAGTGACTGAGCAGCAGTGCCGGTCCGGTAGCGATCCAGAAGCAACGATCGAAGCTCCGAGGTCATCTCGACCTGCGGGTTCAGGAAGCCGGGGTAGGTGGTACTGACGTGCGTGATCGCTTGCAGCAACACGTCCAAGGTTCCATGGGACACGCCCAGATCCGTCTCGAGCGCCACCGTACGCGTGGCCAGCACCAGCCGGAGCAGGTCCTCAGCGCGTTCTGCGTACCGGCCGAACCAGTAGAGGTCGTTCAGTACTCGAGGCACCATGGCGATCGAAGCCGACATCGCCGGGACGAAGCCAGGCTCCTCGCCAAGCCGAGCGCGGGCCACAATCCGTGGGGCGGCGACTGGCTCGCTACCCACGACCCAGACATCCTTGGCCAGCTGCCCGTTGGGTTCTGTGACGAACACGCCGCGCCGCTCCGACATGTCATCGGTCACTCGGGCGAGACCGCCCAACATCGCGGTATACGACGCACCGCTCCGGACCGCGAAGGAACGCAAGACGACGTTGCGGCGAACCAACCGATCCTCCTGGCTGGTCGGCGCGGAGGACAGCTGCAGGACCTCTTGACCAACGTAGCGGTGCGGCGCGGCGTTGATCTTGGCAGCCAGCAGCTCGCGCTGCCGCCGGCTCAAAGCTGCACCACGGACGCTTCGACCGTGACCACGGCCGATCGGTCGGATGACGACCGACTCCATGCTCTTGAGCACGTGCCTCAGCGCAGCTTCGTCGCCGCACCACCAGGTATCAACAGAAGGCAGCCGCAATGATTGGCCGAGCAGCCCTTCACACAGCTCAGGAAGCAATGGGAGCAGCGCGGGATTCTCGAGCACGCCGGAGCCGAGGTTGTTCAGCACACTGACGGTGCCCTGGCGTACGCATTCCATCAATCCAGTGACACCAAGGCGCGAGTCGGGCCGCAGCTCCAAGGGATCCATATAGGTGCAGTCCACGCGGCGCAAGATCACGTCGACCTGCTCGAGCTTGCCAAGAACCCGCATCCACACCCGGCCGTCCCGAACCGTCAGGTCGCTGCCCTCAAGCAGCGGGAAGCCGAGTAGCGAGGCGACGAAAGCTTGATCAAAAGCGGTCTCGGAATGGGTGCCCGGACTCAGCACGACGACTCGTGGATCCTCGACTGCGCTGGAGGCCGCATCGACCAGGGCAAGGCGCATCGCCTGGAAGAAGGGGGTCAGCCGGTGCAGGTTGGCCTGGTGATAGATCTCCGGCATCACCCGCGATATCACGCGGCGGTTCTGCATGGCATAACCGGCACCAGAGGGCGCCTGGGTGCGATCGGAGATCACTTTCCATTGTCCGCTGGGGTCCCGCCCCAAATCAGCGGCGATCATGAACAACCGCTGGCCCGCCATTGCCTCGCTGCCGACGAGTGGCCGTAGATACTCGTCGTGGTCGAAGATCGCTGCGGCTGGGATATGTCGCCGCGACAGCAGCCGGCGGGCGCCATAAAGATCGGCCATGATCGCATCCAGCAGCTCAGCCCGCTGCACCAGACCAGCCTCGAGCCCAGCCCACTCGCGGTCATCGATGATCAACGGCAACGGGTCAAGCCGCCACGGCTGTGGCTCTACCAGACCGGTCGAGGTCTCCGGCGGGCCATGGCCGTTCGGCTCGTCGGCGATCGAGATCGCCGACGCCGGGCTTGGCGTGTATGTGACGTTGTCGTCCTCCAGCAGGCGGGTTACCTCGTGCTGGGCCCGTACCAGGTCGGCATCAGCGAACTCATCGAGGCCATCAAGCAGTGATGACCAGCCCTCGCGTACGGTGCCGTCCGCAGCCGCGAACTCGTCGAAGACCGGCTCCTGCTCCGTGGCTGTTGACTGGCTCGCCGTGGCGAGGTAGCGCCCCAGGACGGTCATGTCCCGCCCCAAGGCTGAGTGCTGCTGCTTCCCCAGGCGCGTGGCACCCGACGGCGCAGATCCAGCGTCGACGGATACTCGTCGTCGCCGGCGGCGCGCATGATCAACTGCGCATCCAGTGCCTCGACGTCGATCATCCCCGTGGCATGACCCAGCGCTTCAAATCGCCGGGCCCGGCGAGCCTCGGCCTCTGACGCATTGACCGGCGGCTGGTGATAGGAGCGGCCGCCGGGATGGACCACGTGGTAAGTCGCGCCACCGAGGGACAAGCGGCTCACTCGATCGATGAGGTCGAACGAGAGCGGCGAATCGACATCGATGCTCGGATGCAGCGCAGACCACGGTTTCCACGCCTTGTAACGGACACCGGCAACGTAGCTGCCGGGTGTACCGGTCGCCGTCAACGGAACAGGTCGTCCGTTGCAGGCAAGCAGATGCCGCTCGGGGACGAAACCCTTCACCGCGACCTGCAGTCGTTCGGTCGAGGAATCCACATACCGCGCGGTACCCCCAGTGGTCGCCTCCTCACCGAGCACATGCCATGGCTCGATAGCGCTGCGGAGTTCCAACTCCGCGCCGCCGATCTTGGTCAAACCGATCCGCGGGAACCGGAACTCCAGAAACGGCAACAGCCAGGACAGCTCGAACTCGATGCCGTGCGCGCGCAGGTCGGTGACCACTTCGGCCAGGTCAGCCAGCACGAAGTGTGGAAGCAGGAATCGCTCGTGCAGCGCCATGCCCCACCTGATCAGTGGTGCAGAGTAGCGCTCCTCGGCGAACCGGGCAACCAGCGCACGGACCAGCAGCGCTTGCACCAGAGCCATGTCCGGATGTGGCGGCATTTCGAATCCGCGCAATTCCAGCAATCCAAGCCTGCCAGTCATGGAATCGGGGTTGTAGAGCTTGTCGATGCAGAACTCGGCGCGATGTGTGTTGCCGGTGATGTCGGTGAGCAGGCTGCGCAGCGCGCGATCGACCGCCCACGGCCGATGCTGAGTGTCGGCCAGCTTGTCGATCTCGGCAAAGGAAATCTCTAGCTCGTACAGCGTCTCCGGTCTACCCTCATCGACGCGTGGTGCTTGGCTGGTCGGTCCGACGAATCGTCCTGCGAACAGGTAGGACAAGCCGGGATGGTGTTGCCAGAAGGTGATCATGCTGACCAGCAGATCGGGCCGCTTGAGTAGCGGAGATCGTGCCGGTTCGGGCCCGCCAAGCGTCAGGTGGTTACCACCGCCGGTACCGCTGTGCCGCCCGTCCAGGGCGAAGGTCTCAGCGCACAGCCGCTGCTCGCGGGCGATCTTGTAGAGCGCCTGGATCACGTTGGAAAGCTCAGCCCAGCTGGAGGTTGGGTGGAGGTTCACCTCGATCACTCCGGGATCGGGAGTGACCAGCAAGGTCTTGATGCGAGAGTCCGGCGGCGGGCCGTAGCCTTCCAGAATCACGGCAGTGCCGGTCTGTGTCGCAGCCTGATCAACAAGCCCGACGAGCTCGATGAATTTTTCCAACTTCTCCAGCGGAGGTAGGAACACGTGCACAAAGGAGTCCCGAGCCTCCACCACGAGCGCGGTACGCGCCGGCGCGTCATCCGGATCGACGACGACAGCGCGTGGACTCCCAATCACCTGGCTGAGCGCCGGTCCTGCTTTTGTATACGACTCTTCGCCGACGTAGTCCGGATCCGTCCAGGACAGCGCATCCAGCGGCAGCCGTGAGCCGGCCGCCGTGTCGCCCGGATGCAGTACCAGGCGGCTGCGTCGGGTTCTCCATGCAGGGCTCGCCCAGCCTTCGCCGAACCACGCTGGCACCAGTGGTAGCACCCAAGCTGCCGGTTCGCTCTCGGACTCATCCAGTTCTTCGACGAGCTGCGGATCCGGCTGCTCTGGATCAGCTGCCGGAGGCCGCCCGGCCGGCTGACTCACCTCGGTCATGAGTCGCGCGAGTGGATCTTCAAACGCGGGTTGCAACACCTCGTCCGGCAGGGAGAACTCCGCGGTGATCGCCCGGGCCAGCCGCTCAGCAGATGCCGCCGCGTTCGGATCCGCCTTGTCGGCATCGAACGGATCTGCCAGCAGTGCAGGATCACTCCACAGCTGCTCGCCATCGTCCCGCCAGATCAGGCGGATCTGCCAGCGGGGCAGCTGCTCATCCGGATACCGCTTGCCCTCGCCACGCTGCACCACGCCGCCTTTTGCGAAACGTTCCGTCAGCGCTGCGGCGAGCCGGTTCGCGATCTCCCGCTTCTCCGGCCCGTCCGCCGCAACTGTCCACTGGGCGGAGGTCATGTCGTCAGCTGACACGAATGTGGGCTCACCGCCCATAGTGAGCTCCAGGCCCGCGGCATGCAGCCGCCCGTCGACCGTCTCCCCCAACCGCTGGATATCGTCGATCTGCGCCAGCGTGTACGGCAAGGTGCTTCGAGGTTCCTCCTGGGCACGCCACACGATGTTGGAGAACTCCAGCGTGGTCACCGACGGCTCAGTTGCCCCAGTGATCGCGGCCGCGGATGCCGGATGAGGCGTGGCAGCCAGCGGAATGTGACCCTCATCGGCAAACAATGCCGAGGTCGGATCCAGTCCGATCCAGCCGGCGCCGGGGATGTAGACCTCGGCCCAGGCGTGCAGGTCGGTGAGGTCTTCAGTCGGACTGGCGCCATCATCACTTGGCGCATCGGGGGCGAGCTGCACCAGGTAGCCCGACACGAACCGAGCTGCCAGGCCAGACTGCCGAAGCGCGGTCACGAGCAGCCAGGCTGAGTCACGACAGGAACCGATACGCCGGGTGAGCGTCTCATCGGGCCTGTGGACGCCGGGCTCCATGCGGACCGAATACGCGACATCGCGACAGACCGCGGCGTTCAGCGCGCTGAGAAACTGGACCGTACGCTGCCCGTCGGCCGGCGGCGTGGCGCTCGCGGTGACCCACTCGTCCAGCAACGGGCCGCGGGCGGAGTCTGGGATGTCGAGATACGGCTTGAGATCAGCGGCGAGTTCAGGCGGATAGCTGAAGGGATAGGTCTCGGCGTAGTTCTCGACAAAGAAGTCGAAGGGGTTGATCACGCCCATGTCGGCCACCAGTCCGACTGTGATCTCTAGCTCGCTGGCCTTGTTCGGAAAGACGACTCGTGCGAGGTAGTTGCCGAAAGGGTCTTGCTGCCAGTTGAGGAAATGGTCGGTGGGGGAAATCGTGAGCGAGTAGGCCTCGATAGACGTCCGCGAATGCGGCGCGGGACGCAGCCGAATGACGTGCGGCCCGATCGCGATCGACCGGTCGAACCGGAAGGTCGTACGGTGCTCGAGCGCGATCTTCATTGCCTGCTACCCGATCTTCGTTGTCTGCTAGTAGCGGTAGTGATCGGACTTGTACGGCCCGCCGATGTCAACGCCCAGATAGGCCGCCTGCTTCGGAGTGAGCTCGGTCAGCTGCACACCGAGCGCGTCCAGATGCAGCCGTGCTACCGCCTCGTCGAGCTGCTTGGGCAGCGTGTACACACCGAGCGGATACTGCTCGGGCCTGGTGAAGAGCTCAACCTGGGCAAGCACCTGGTTGGTGAAGGAGTTGCTCATAACGAAGCTGGGGTGCCCGGTCGCATTGCCGAGATTCATCAGCCGGCCTTCGCTGAGCACGATGATGCTGTGTGGTTCGGCGCCGTTCTCGGCGAATTCCCACTCGTCGACCTGAGGTTTGATGTTGATCTTGGTCGCATTCGGCAGCGCGTCCAGTCCCGCCATGTCGATCTCGTTGTCGAAGTGCCCGATGTTGCAGACGATCGCCTGGTGCTTCATCCGTCGCATCTGGTCGGCAGTGATCACATCGCGGCAGCCGGTGGCCGTGACGAAGATATCGCCGACGTCGAGCACGTCCTCCAGGGTGGTCACCTGGAAGCCGTCCATCGCTGCCTGAAGCGCGCAGATCGGGTCGATCTCGGTGATGATCACGCGGGCGCCCTGCCCGCCAAGCGATTCCGCACAGCCCTTGCCGACGTCGCCATAACCGCAAACGACCGCGACCTTGCCGCCGATCAAGACATCGGTAGCACGGTTGAGACCATCAATCAGCGAATGCCGAACGCCGTACTTGTTGTCGAACTTCGACTTGGTGACCGAGTCGTTGACGTTGATGGCAGGGAACATCAAAGTGCCGGCGCGCATCATCTCGTACAGCCGGTGTACACCAGTGGTGGTCTCCTCCGTGACGCCCTTGATGGCATTCGCGATCTCAACCCAGGACCACCCATCAGCCAGCGTCTGGCGTATCAGCTCGAGGAACACGCGCCACTCGACCGAGTCCTCTGCCGAAGGTTCCGGCACCTCGCCGGCCTTTTCGGCCTCGGCGGCCTTGTGCACGAGCATCGTGGCGTCCCCGCCATCGTCGAGGATCATGTTCGCCAGCTCGTCATCGGGCCACCGGAGAACCTGGCTGGTACACCACCAGTACTCCTCCAGCGTCTCGCCCTTCCAGGCGAAGACTGGTGCGCCCTGGGGGTCGTCCGGTGTGCCGTCCGGCCCGACCACCACAGCGGCGGCGGCATGATCCTGGGTCGAGAAGATGTTGCAGCTGGCCCAGCGCACTTCGGCGCCCAACGCCACCAGGGTCTCGATGAGCACTGCTGTCTGCACCGTCATATGCAGCGAGCCCGCGATCCGTGCTCCCGCGAGCGGCCTGGACTCGCCGTACTGCGCCCGCATCGCCATCAAGCCCGGCATCTCGTGCTCGGCCAGGCTGATCTCCTTGCGGCCGAACTCGGCAAGGGTCAGATCCGCAACGCGAAAATCCATGACTGGAAGCCTAGGGGAGCTAGGGGAAATCCAAAGAATCTTGATCGCTGAGGGCGTGCATCATCCATCACAGCCTTCGACGTCTTCGGGCTGCGCCGACGACTGCGAGCGTCGGGAATCGCGCGCCGCCCAAGACATCAGTGGCTTGGGGCGGCGGGGCGTTCCGGCCGCGGAGCGGGAACGTGGTCCGGGTCGTAGATGTCCGGCTCGAGATAGAGCGCGGTCACCATCGGCTCGGCTTCGCGAATCCTCATCTCGGCAAGATTGATCGTCGTTGTCACATCGGAGGCGCTCGTCTGAGGGCCAACCCCGATCTTGGCAGCGACCAACACCTCCTCTGGACCAAGGTGGAGGGTCTTCATGTGAATGATGCGCTCGACACCGGGCGTCTCGGTCAGCGCACGCCCGATCCTACGAACCGCCTCCGGGCTGGCCGCCTCACCAAGCAGCAGGCTCTTGGTCTCAATCGCCAGCGCAATCGCAACCGCGACGAGCAGCAAGCCGATCATGACGGTACCGATCACATCGAAGATGCCGTTGTGAGTCAGCAGCGTCATCCCCACACCGAACAGCGCGAACACCAAGCCCACCAATGCAGCGAAATCCTCCAGCAAGATCACCGGGAGCTCGGGCGCCTTGGCAGCGCGGATGTATTTGCTCCAGTTTTGCTTGCCGCGTACTTTGTTGGACTCCCTGATGGCAGTTCGGAATGAGAGGCTCTCGGCCACAATCGCAGCTATCAAGATGACGACTGGGACCCACCACCACCTACTCTCCAGCAGCTCGTTCGGGTGGCCTTCCTGGATTTCGTGCCACTTGTGGTACGCCTCGTAAAGCGCGAAGAGTCCGCCGACGCTGAACAGCACGACGGACACGATGAAGCCGAAGATGTAACGCTCCCGGCCGTAACCGAACGGGTGCTCCTCGGTCGCCCGCTTCTGGGAGCGCCGCCCGCCGACCAGCAGCAGCACCTGGTTGCCAGCATCTGCTAACGAGTGGATCGCCTCAGCCAGTATCGAGGAAGCCCCGGTGAGTACCCACGCGCCGAACTTGGTCACGGCGATGAAGCAATTCGCAAGCAAGGCCGCAATGACCGCTCTGGTCCCACCTTCAGCGCTCACACGGAAATCCTGCCCCAGAAATGAGTGACTGTCAGCGCTCCAGGCTGCGCCCAAGGCCGACAGCCAGATATACGGCCGCGAACATCCCGGTCTGCAGCAAGGTTGCGTACCGCTCCACGTCGGAGCCCGACCAGTGGGCGATAGGACAGACGCGTACATCGTTGCGTTCCGCGGCGGCGACCAGGCGTTGATGATCAGAACGGATCAGGCTCTCGGTGTTCCCGTCGTCGAGCAGCACCAGAGTTGGCCGTCGATCGACTGATACCTGGTCCTCGAATGGGTCGGCAAAAGGATCCCGCTGTGGCGTGGAGTCGAGGATGGGCAGCAGTGCCTCGGCGTCCGCTGCTAGTGCCGCGCGGCCGCTCGCCGCGCGCAGTGCCTCGGCTAGCCGCCGACTGGCCCGCGCCGCGAGCACCGAGCCACCCCAGACGAGTGGTTGCGCATCGGCCAAACCCATGGCGAGGTCCTTAGCAGGATTCTCTGATACGTCGGCGAAGGGCGAACAGTCTTCGGCAACCTTGTCCATGGCGTCGGCAACCAGCTGCGGGTAGACCTCTGGTCCGAGCTGCATGCTGTGCAGACCATGCAGAACCACGATCGCCGCCGCCAGCGGATCGGCCGTGGCGGTCGGCAGCACGATGGTGGATCGGGAGGCCGCGTGCTCGGAGATTACGGAGGGTCGCGGGCATGCGATCAACAGCTGGCAACCGCGGCGCACGGCTTCGTGCACCGTCGCGATCAGGCCGGCCGAGGCGCTCTCGCTCGCCATCACAACCACCAAGTCGAGCGCGCCAACCCAGCCCGGTAGGCCATGGGTGGGCCAGGCGACAAACGGCACCGGGCAGACAGGTTCCAGCATCGCCCGAATGAAGCGAGCCTCCGTGCCAGCAGCGATCACCGCCCTGGGTCGTGGCAGCTCTTGCAGCCGACTGATCGGCTCCGCGGAGTCAGCTGTCTCCCGCCGGACCCGGGCGCCGGCCTCGGCCAACCGGCGCAGGATCGAATCGGCCCCGATCATCGCTCTCTGATCGTCGAGCCAGGAGTCGTTGAAGACTGACATCACCGACCGGGTGAGGTACCCGGGCGATCGGTGCGAGAGCCAGGGCGGCGGGCCTCGTCGATCAGCAGCACCGGAATCTGTTGCCGTACCGGATAGGCCAGGCCACAGTCGGCCGCCAGACACACCAGCTCGTCGCGGTCATGATCAACAGCGAGTGCTCCATGACAGTTGGGACAGGCCAGAATCTCCAGCAACTCCGGCGCCAGATCGACCGCCACGCTCATCCTCCTCGACTCGATTCCGCTAGGCGCGGATCAAACCTAACGTCTCGTCACGCAAAGCCGCCATCGTCTCCCGGTTCGCGGCTTCGACATTGAGCCTGAGCAGCGGCTCAGTGTTGCTTGGTCGTACGTTCACCCACCAGTCCGGGCCAGAAATAGTCAACCCGTCGATTCGATCTTGCTCGCCGCGGCCGGCGAATGCGGTCGCCACTCGATCCATGATCATCTGCTGGTCACTGACGACGCTATTGATCTCTCCGGATGCCGCGTAGCGATCGAAGCGAGCCACCAACTCTGACAGCGGTCGGTCCGAATGGCCCGCTGCCGACAGTACGTGCAGAGCCGCGAGCATGCCCGTGTCAGCTCCCCAGAAGTCGCGGAAGTAGTAGTGCGCTGAGTGTTCGCCACCGAAGATCGCGTTGTGCTCCGCCATGGCAGCCTTCACGAAAGTGTGACCGACTCTAGTGATGACGATCTTGCCGCCTTCCTCCAGCACGACTTCCGGGACCACCCGTGAGGTGATCTTGTTGCAGACGACGGCGGCCCCCGGCTCGCGTGCCAGCTCATGGCTGGCGATCATGGCGGTGATCGCCGACGGGCTGATCACCTCGCCGCGCTCATCGATGATGAAACAACGATCCGCGTCGCCGTCGAAGACCAGAGCAAGATCAGCTGACTTCTCACGAACCGCCGCCTGCGCATCAAGGAGGTTCTCGGGCACGAGCGGATTCGGCGGGTGGTTGGGGAAAGTGCCATCGAGCTCCAGGAACAGGCCGATCACCTCAAGATCATTCCCGCCCAGCACGGCCGGCAGCGTGAATCCGGCCATCCCATTGCCGGCATCAGCCACCACCCGCAACCGGCGGATGTTGGTCAGGTCCACCAGGGAGTGCAGGTAGTTTGCGTACGCAGGCAGCAAGTCCTCCTCGGAGCGCTGCCCCGGCGCCACCGCCGGCGGGGGTTCGCCCGCGATGGAGCGCTCGGCGATCTCGGCCAGCGCGGCTGGAGTGATCGGCTTTGCACCCGCCAGGCAGAATTTGATCCCGTTGTACTCACTGGGATTGTGACTGGCGGTGAACATGGCGCCCGGCAGGCCAAGCGACCCCGAGGCGAACCACAACTGATCGGTACTGGAGAGGCCGATGTCGATCACGTTGACACCACGACTCAGCACGCCATCGATGAAGGCAGCCGCCATCTGCGGACCACTGGTACGCATGTCCCGGCCCACGACGAGCGCTCCAGGATCCCTGTTGAGCTCGAGCACCTCAACCAGGGCGGCACCGATGGCGTACGACCCGGCGGCGTCCCACTCCGGGTCAGAACCCTCGGTGATTCCCCGAATGTCGTTGGCTTTGAAAATCCCCCGCTTGATCATCGCGTGAGAATCCTAGACGGTTCGGCCGGGCGCGGCAGGACTCAGCGCGCTGCAGGATCTGCCAGTACGGTCAGATGTCCGCGGCGCGCCAGCTCGACCAGGCCGCTACGCCGCTGCGGCGGCTCCGTCGTCGGCGGATCGTAGGACAGGCCGACATCGCGCACCGCGTCGGCAAGCGCGAGCAAGTCATCGGCAGTCGGTTTCGGTTGCTCCTCCACTGTGAGCCTGATCACTTCCCAGCCTCGCGGTGCTGAGAGCGTCTGCGCGTGCTGCTGGCACAGGTCGTAACAGTGTGGTTCCGCCTGGCTCGCCAGTGGCCCCAGGACCGCGGTGGAGTCGCGATAGGCGTACGTCAGGGTCGAGGTGGCCGGACGCTGGCACCCTGCTCGTGAACAGCGGCGCGTCCTCACGTGCCCGACGGTACTCCGACGGCGGGTTCGATCGTGGGATGCGCTGCCGTGTCCGAGCGGAGCGAGCCGTTGGACACAGCGAGCGATGGCGAGCGGAGCAATCAACGCGACTACAGTGCTCACGTGTCCAGCCGTCGTCGGGACCGTCATGGCCGCGGGCTTCGCGGACCTCTGGCATTACCAAACGCATTGACAGTGCGGCGCGCTCAGCCACCACATCCGGCCAACAAGGCCGACTTCTTCAGTGACGTCGTCAATGATGCGGTAGATCGCGTGGGACTGCAGTGTCCAGATGTGCTGGTCGGAATCACCTTCGGAATCGAGGATGTGCCTCACCAATGGTCCGGTGATCGGGTGCCGCTTGCGGCCGCGGTCGAGGGTACGGCGGATCGGCTGGGCCAGGTCGTGATCTATCGCCGGCCGCTGGAGCATCGCGCAATGAGCCGTCGCGGTCTCCGCATCCTGGTTTACCGCACAATCGTTGAACAGCTTTCTGCGCTCACCGGTCGCAGCGTCGACGAGATCGACCCTGACGGCGCGGGAGCCGAGGACGAGTGAGCCGGCGCCTGGTTTTGCATCACTCACGCGCACCCATGCCACGAATGGGAGCCTTCTCGGTTCAATCGTGATGTGTTTTCAGTGCAGCGCGTCGATAACAGCCGCGATAAACACCTCAGGGTGATCGCGCAACATCGCCATGGTGAAACGGAGAACTCGCCAGCCCTCCGCTACCAGCGCGTTCTGCCGCCAGCGGTCCGACTCGAAGAGATCCTCGTCCGTCTCATGCAACCGTCCGTCGATCTCGACTGCCAACTTCTGCTGTTTGAAGGCGATATCGATGTAGAACAATCGACCACCTGCCCGCACCGGCAGGTTGGTCTCCCAGCCCTTGATGTGCGCCGCACGCAGCAGTCGGTGGCTCAGGCGCTCCGCAGCCGACCACGGCTCGCACCGTGAGTCGATCAAGAGCCGTAGCCTTTCCCGGTTGCCCGCGCGGTGAGGTGTCATGCGCAACGCCTCATGCATGCTCGCCAGGGTTGCTGCTCGAGTCCGCAGTGCGATATCGATGGCGTCGCTGCACGCGAATGTGGCCAGGTCGGTCGCAGTAAGGGCAGGGACCGAGTAGCGCAGGCCCTCGCGCTCGGCGATCAGTTCCGCGGGAATGTAACGCCGATTGAAGGAGAAACCTGGCTGTGGCTTCAGTGCACTGGGTACCGCCGCCTCGATGCGATCGAGGGGCGCCTCGGGCCAGAACGAGACTCGTGCAGCTGCGGCACCAAGCATTACTGCATCGCTGTGACGAAGGCTGAGCGCTCGCACCCTTGTTTGCCAGGTCTGCGCAATCTCGGGCACGGCGTAGACGCCAGGCAGCACGGCAATGAGCCTCCCATCCCGCACCAGAGAGTCGAAGGAGGCAGCAAGCTCCGGATGATCACGCCGCGAAACGAGTCCGCCAGCAGCCTGCACCAAAGCATTGACCTCTTGGCGTGCAGTCACGCGGAAAGGATGTGGACGCGATTGATCAATTGTGCGCTAGGAGGCAGATCTGTGGATAGCGGCGATCGCGGTAGGCAGCCTGTGCATCGGCAGCCCCTGGAAACGCATCACCAGTAGGGCAAAAGAGCTGCATCTGGGGCCGTTCGGGCTCAACCGTGATGCATTTTCAGGCAAACGCCTAGCGGCCCACCGAATAGTCAGGCCTGGTCGCAGGCGCCCGGCTGGCCAGGTCAGGTGAGCCGAGTGGAATCGTGGCAAGCCCTGCAACGTCTCGATCTGGCTGAGTCAGCACCACCCCTCCCACCACCGAGGAACCGGCTGGCACCTTGACGACAACATAGGACGGCGCGGGCGAGTTCAACCGCCTGGTGGCGGTGCTATTCGATCCGAGCACCAGGTCCGCGGTCCGCAGCATGACGCCGTCGTAGCTGAATATCTCGAAGGAGATCTGTGCGTCGCCGTCGCCGGTATTGCTGACGATCAGCACGCTATCGGCGAGATTGATGGTCGCAAGCGCGCTGACCCCGGTTCCGATCAACGGGACGGCGGCGGACTGGACGGCGAGATCGATACCAGTGCCGCCCCGTTTGCTTGTGGAGATGACCGCGCCGGTCACAGGCACATTGCTGGTCAACTTAACGCTGCCCGCCCCGCCAGCCAGCCCTGGTCCGAGGTCTACTGTCGCGGTGCTCTCGGGTGGGACGTCAAGCGAACCCGCTCCCTTCGGCTCGTACGGTCCCTGGAAACCGAGAACCTGCACGGCAACGCTGGCCCGCGTCGGGCTCGGATTGGTCACGACCAGCTTGCGGCCGCCGTCATCCTCCGGGATGCCCGGGATGACGACCATCGTGCTCGGCGATGCTGATGGAATCTGCCAGTCGACCCCAGCGGGTCTGAGCTGAACGGTCTGCGACCGCTTGGCAACTGCCGTGACCCGGCCCTGACTCGCCTGCACCGCGACGCTGAGCTCGCCCTCAGTCTCGACCAGGCTGCTCAACGAGACCGTACGCGAGTCATGCCCCCTGATCACGATCCCCGGGCTACCTGGCACCGCAACCCGACCGCTCCTGCCATAGAACCGAAGATCGACCTGCGCCTGGGCGTCGTCCGGATTGCTCAAGATCAGATCAGTGCGATCGGCATCTGTCGCGCCGAGACCGGAGAACCAGTGTGAGGTTCCCGGAGCCAGGCACGGCGCCGCCTTGAGCCCGCCTTCAGGGCCCTCCAGTACGTCGTTGACAATCACTGCGGTGCTGGCGCTCGCCATGCTTCCGTCAGCGGAGACCACGATCGATGAGTTGACTCCAGACAGTTGCTTGCCCTTCCCGGGCTCGGTGAGATTCAGGTCGGTCGGCTTCGACTTAAGCGTCGATGCCGTCAGCAAGCCTGTTCGACCAGGTGCCTCGCGAATTGAGACCGCAGAGACCTCGGTCTTCCCAGCGGGCTCACCGCTCGGCCGGGTCGACGAGGTGCAGATCATTGTGGTGCGACCTACCAGGGGGACTCGACTGGCATGAGACGCCGACCCACCCTGGCCCAGGAGCGTTCCGCCGCCGAGGATCACCAGCAAGCCCACCAGGGCTGCGGCAACCGCAGTGGCGCGGCGGCGCCGCAGTGATCGTCCGCGTAGTCGAGGATCAGGCATCAGGCAAGTCCGAAAGAGTCGCGGCGCGGCGGGCCGACTTGGCCGGATCACGCACCTCGGGTCGTCGGATGGCTGGAGCGGCGAGGACGCCCGCCACCACGAGAACCAAGACTTGAGCTGCCAGCAGCCATGGCATCAGGGACGGCAAGGTGAATGTCACGGTCCCGCCCCCTGCAGGAACCGCAAACACCTGCTGCCACCCATCCGGAACCGGGGCAAGAGATCGTCCGTCCAGCTCGGCCTGCCACCGCACGTCGGCAGACTCACCGATCTGAAGCTGCCGTTCCTGCCCAGCCGCTGGTACGGCCGCCGGGGACCGACCGATGGGTAGCCGCGATGAACCATCTACCAGCACGGTGCGGGATACGGCCGGTTCGAGCTTCCAGACGATTCCGCGCTCGTTTCCGCTGGCTGTGCCTAGCCCCGGCGTGTTGTCGATCCTGGCCTTGATGTCCTCGTCTGCACCGGTCACCCAGACGTAGCCGATCCCGAGGTTGGCCAGCTGTGGGTTGATATCGGAGTCCGCAGTCCCGGCTACCAGGCGGACCACCAAGTCATCGACCTGCTCGCGGGCAGAGACCGAGCCGCCGTAGGTGAAGCCACGGTCGGCGTCGCCCAGCCGGAGGTGATCATCAGCCAACACGGCGTAGCGGGCAGAGCCGTCAGAGAGATCGATGGCCAGCAGCCGTGGCCGCGCGTCCGCATTCATGGCGTTCATGACGTAGGGAGGAATTGCGTTGAGTCGAGAACGCTCGATCGGGCCGTGCGCGCCGGCCAGCACCCACCACACCGCACCGCCGACGCTGACCAGGCAGACCGCAACAGCAGCGAGAACCGAAGCGGGCTGCAGCCAGCTGAAGCTGCGCTCCTTCATATCCAGTGAGAATCCGTCGAGGCCCATGCCCCCACTGATGATCAATGCGCCGAAGCCGAGCAGCAGGTAGCTGCCAACCCAAGGCCGAACCTCAATACCAGCCGGAGGCACTGCGACGACCAATCTGGATAGGACGACGGCCATCGCAAGAGCGACCAGCGCAGCCGCCCAGGCAGCCAGCACGGCGCGCCGGGCAGGACGGCGCGCGAGCCCGAGAAGTGCGATGAGCCAGATGACGCCGAAGATCACAGCGCCGACCCATAGTGGCGGGAGGCCGGGGCCAACATCGCGGCCGAGCAACAGCTGCCACGCCGGGGCTGCGGCTGTCACACCGGCTAGCGTGGCGTCGGGCCCAACGAACAGCCGTCCCGGCGCCGAGATCAGGGTGGGCCACCAGGGCAGCAGCACGACCAGCGGCACTCCGAGTGCGATGCCGATACGGCCGACCTTGCGTGGGCTGCGGCGCAGCACGATTGCGCCGAGTATCCCGACGAGCATGGCAAAGATGATCATGGATGGCTCGAAGGCCACCAGGGCGACCAGAACCACTCCAGCACCCCAGCCGCCGCGCCACGCCTCGGGCGTCCGCGTTCGGCGCAGCACCAGGGCCCGCGCCGCCATGACCAACAGCGGCAGGCTAATGGCCACCACCGACAGGGCGAGCCGCCCCTGATTCGTACCACCGAGCAGAACTGGAAGCAGCGCGTACGTCCCGCACACCCAGAGCCGGACTCTGCGGTCGTTGATCAGGCGCCGCCCAAGTGGGTACGCCGCCAACAGCGTCAGTGGCACGACCCCGCACAGCAGCAGTGTGGTGAGCCACTCGGGCTGACCGAACAGAGCCGTCGAACCTAGGGCGACGAGCGCCTCCCACGGCGGCGTCACTTGTGCAGGCGCCCCAGGGATTGCACTGACAACAGTGCGCCACAGCGTAACGAGGCTGTCGTGCGCGGGAAGCAACGCCGGACCAACCAGCGAGCCACTGCCGAAGAGGCTCCGAGCGGCGAGAAGACTTGCGACGACTGCGATGGCGGTGGCGATCGCCGCTGGGCTGAGCCAAAGGTTTCGGGGACGGTCATCGGCCGCCGAGCTGAAGTCATCACCAGTGAGCTCGTCGATCGTGGCCACATCGGAGTCGCCGGCTACCAGCCGATAACGCTCGGATGCGGCACCGGTCAGAGCGTCGAGTCCAACCCGTAGGCCGCTCCACCACGGTGGTCGCAGGGACTCGACGACCTCGCTGGTCCCTGGCGCGGGGTCAATGGCGGCAGTCCGCCTGCGCAGGTCGCGCAGCCGACCTGGATGCGCAACGAACGAGCCCATTGCCTGCACCTCATCGAGTGCTCGACCCGGGACCTTACCGATCAGATACCCGACTGCACGCACCAGACAGCTCCAGACCAACCGGAGCCAAACCAGGGCCAGCGTCTTGCGCGAGGCATGACCGGCTACGACCAGCATCCCGAGCAGTCGGTCAACCTTGCCCGGCCTGCGTCCAGTAAGACCGTGAGGACGAAGCCCGGCGCGCCCGACCTGCCGGTGTGTGAGCTCTGAATTCGGGGTTGTGACGACGCGGTATCCGTTGAGGTGGGCACGCCACCCGAACTCGACACCATCCCGGAACACCGGCAAGGCCGGGTCAAGACCGTCGAGCTGCTCCCAGACTGCGGTCCGGACGAGCATGCCGCAGGTCGAGACGCCGAGCCGCTCCAGGGGCTCGTCACGCTGACCCTGGTCGATTTCGTCCACGTCGAGGTCGAGCTCGCGACGCCCGGTCCCGGAAATGCTCACCCCGACCTCGCTGATCGGCTGGCCGCCGTGGCGGCGTCGCGGCAACAGCAACTTCGGGCCCGTCAGGTCGATGCTCGGGTCGATTGTCACGTGAGCCAGTAGCTGATAGAGCGCGTCCGGCGCTGGCGCGGCATCGTCGTGCAGCAGCCACAGCCAGTGCGTGTCGTCCGCCGATATCGCGCGAAAGCCGATGGTGTCTGCGTCGTCTTGCAGATTTGCGGCATCGGCCTCCAGTGCCGTCCTCACAGCGGTGCCGAACCCGAAGTCCCGCCGCCCTTCATAGACAGCGTCCAGTAGGTCCTCGTCCTGTGCCCGGCCCAAGAGGGTTCTCGTCGCATCGGTGCTCGCGTTGTCAATCGCGATCAGGCGAGTGGGTCGCGTATCGAGGTTGGCCAATGCCTCCAGGGTCGCCGGCAGCCATCGTGCCGCATCCAATGTGACGAGGACAGCAACGACATGGGCGCCGGCAACGTCGACCCGTTCGGTCTCGTCGTCGCCATAGTCCGCCCATGCCCACGGATTCTCATCGAACCCGAGATCCTCGACATCGACCGGCATCAGCTCAGGCCAGGCGCCAGAGCCTCCTGGTCGGTCCTCGAAAGAACCGGTCAGGGTGATGTGGCTATCCATCAGATCCTGTGCAACCCCCGATTACCAATCGGGCCCCGCAACGCGTAAGAGGGGCTGCCCGGTTGGGCGGCCCCTTACTTTACGCGAGTCGGCTGGGTGCTCGGCAATGCGTCTCGGCTACACAGCCCGCTTCTTCAGCTTTCGACGCTCCCGCTCACTCAATCCGCCCCAGATACCGAAGCGTTCATCGTTGGCCAGCGCGTACTCGAGGCACTCGCCGCGCACTTCGCAGGACAAGCAAACCTTCTTTGCCTCACGCGTCGACCCGCCCTTCTCAGGGAAAAACGCCTCTGGGTCGGTTTGCGCGCACAGTGCGCGCTCTTGCCAGCTCAGTGCACCCCCCTCGTCGGTGCCCCTCAGCTCGTACATCTGGTTGTGCCTCCTCGACCCGCATGATGGAAAACCCCCGTAACCGGTACGACTTCGCGGGCCGTAGCGGTTTTGGCTTGCGCCGTATGCACCTGCCACCCGCTGCTACTGGGTGCCCCCTTGGCTGTGCAGCAACTCATCTGAGTACGACTCCGCCGGATCAGCAGAAGACTGCAAATGACATTGGTGAAATTACATGCCTGTCAATACCGTAAAGTCAAGCGGTTTCCTGATATTGGGTACAGATTCGAGGGTGAGGGGCTCCAGTCAGGCCTGAGGTCGGCCCCACCAGTCCAAAGCTGGCGGTGGCACCTCGCGTTGTCCCTTGGATCGGCTGGCAGGGTCCTCGGCGATTTGCACCTGCGGCTGCGGACCATTGGGCTGCGTCGGAATCGGCTGCCAGGCTGCCGAGGTCTCGGTCCCCCAACCAGTCGCGGGGGCGCCGGCTGCTGCTTCACCCGCCGTACGCCAGACCGCACCTGCGGCTGCGTCTGGCTCCCAGGTCGGCTGCAGCCGCGGATCCCGAGGCTGCGGTATCGGCAGCGGTTCGGGGTACGGCGCCAGCCCGATTCCGGCTGGAAGCCGACGCGGCACAGCCTGGAGCTGCAAGAGCTTGATCAACAGCCCAACCGCAATAACCGACGTCACCTGCACCACGATGGCGGCGAGTACGCCAAGGACTGGTGCCGGCTCCGCAGCGAGCCCGAGCAACGCAAGCGTCAGACCGAGCAGCAAGACGAGGCCGCCTACCACAAGACTGAGGATCGTCAGCAGGCGGGCGTGCGGCGTGCGCTCACGCAATACACAAAAGCTCACCAGAATCGCCAGCACGACCAGTGGCACCGGATTCGCAGCTCGCGCGCTCAATGCCACTGCGACATTGGCAAGCGGGCCTGAGTAAGTCGCCATCCCTACGATGGCGAGCACGAGGTTGAGCACCAAGGCTCCGAATGCGACCCAAGCCGCCGGCTCCCGCAACCGCATCAAACTATCCATCCTTTCAGCGTAACGACATTGACGCTGTAAGGAGGCTGAGCCGGATGAACTGGGTCCACGCCACCCTCGCCGCACGTGGCTGATGGAAGACTGTTGCGGGTGCGGATCGTGATCTTGGCCGGTGGCGTCGGCGGCTCAAAGTTCATCCTCGGCGTACGTTGCGCCTATCCGACCGCCGAGCTCACAGTGATCGCCAACACGGCTGACGACATCACACTGCACGGTTTGCGGATCTGCCCTGATCTCGACACGATCATGTACTCCCTCGGTGGCGGCGGGGATCCGGTACGCGGTTGGGGACGTCAGGATGAGAGCTGGCGGGTCATGGAGGAGTTGAACTCCTACGGCGTCGAGCCGTCCTGGTTCTCCCTCGGCGATCGCGATGTCGGCACCCATCTGGTACGAACTCAGATGCTGAACGCCGGCTACCCGCTCTCTGAGGTGACCGCGGCACTGTGCAGCCGCTGGCTGGCTGATGACCAGCGGCTGAGATTGCTTCCCATGACCGACGATCGTGTTGAGACCCACGTAACAGTCGCGGATCCTGAGACACCAGATAAGCGACTGGCCGTGCATTTTCAGGAGTACTGGGTGCGGCTTCGCGCCCAACCGGAGGCACTTGGCGTCACCCTGGTCGGGATCGAGGCGGCCCGCCCGGCGCCAGGTGTGATCGAGGCGCTCGAGCAAGCTGACTTGATCTTGGTAGCGCCGAGCAATCCCGTCGTCTCCATCGGTCCGATCCTTGCCATGCCGGGTCTGCGGGCTGGCCTGCAGCGCGCACCTGCTCCGGTAGTGGGCTTCACGGGGATTCTCGGCGGCTCTCCTGTGCTGGGGATGGCTCACCGGCTGCTGCCCGCCATCGGCGTCGCCGTCGATGCCGCAGCGGTCGGCCTGCATTACGGTGCTCGCTCGCGCGGCGGCGTCCTGGACGCCTGGGCAATGGACCATGTCGACGCAGCCTCCGCCGAACGTGTCCAGCAGGCCGGCTTGCAGGCCGTGGTCACGGATCTGATCATGCGGGACCCGACGACGACGGCTGCCTTCGTCCGTTTTGCGATCAAGTCTGTGCATCCATGATCAACATCTTCGCACCTGCCGGCATCACAGAGGTGGTTGCCGACACTGATCTTGCTGCGGCGATACTCGCCGCGGTTGAGGCCGACCCACGTGGACCGCTTCGAGATGGCGACATCATCGTCGTCACTTCCAAGATCATCAGTAAGGCCGAAGGCTGCATTGCGCCGGTGTCACAGCGCGCGGAGCTGATCACTTCAGAGAGCCGCCGCACCGTTGCGCGCCGCGGGGAGACCCGGATCGTCCGCACTCACGGCGGGCTGACGATCGCCGCTGCCGGAGTGGATACCTCGAACATCTCTCCGGAATCGATCTTGCTGCTGCCGCGTGATCCCGACGGCAGCGCGGGGGCGCTTCGGGAACAGTTGGTAGCCGCCACCGGGCTCCGGCTCGGCGTGATCATCTCCGACACCGCCGGGCGGCCGTGGCGGATGGGACAGACCGACCACGCTATCGGCGTTTCCGGAGTTGAGGTCCTGCAGAATTACGTGGGCGTCAAGGATACCTATGGCAATGAGCTGCAGGTGACAGTCATGGCCGTCGCCGACGAGCTGGCGGCCGCCGCGGACCTGGTGAAGGGCAAGTTGCGCGGGCGTCCGGTTGCCGTCGTACGCGGCGTTGGTTCGCTGGTCCGGGAGTCCGACTCGTCGGCTCGGGAGCTGCTTCGCGATCCGGCGAAGGACATGTTCAGTTTCGGAAGCCAGGAAGCGGTCTTGGCCGCAGTACTCGTCGCCACTGGGCAGCAGGATCGCTACGAGGAGCTGGTCGCGCTCGAGCGCACGGAGCAAACGTCTCGGCTGCTCGCTGGGACGACGCTGGGCAAGGAAGCTCAAGATCTGCTGCGCGCCATGATGTCTGTTGACCTGACTAACACCCAGAGTTTCGAGTTAGACTCGCCACTCCTTGAGACGGATCGGCAGGAGTGACCCCGGTGGCGAAAGCCAAGAGTGACGAGAAGGCTACCCCCAAGAGCGGGGCGTCAGCGAAGACGCCGTCCTCGCCACAGAGCCGCCGGGACAAGCTGGCGTCCTTCGAGGCCGCGCGGAAGAAGGAACAACGCAACCGAACCATCCGGCTGCTGGTTATCTGCCTCGTGCTCGCCATGGCACTGCTGGCCTATCCGATCTATCTCTTCATCGATGACTATCGCGCCCGTACCGCGACTGCCGCCGACATCGGCAGCAGCGTTGCCGACGCCGGTTGCGACCCGGTTGTCGAGGACGCGGCAACCGGCAACCAAGATCACGTTCCGGACGGCACCAAGGTGCCCTACGCCCAGACCCCACCGGACTCGGGCAGTCACTACGCCAATCCTGCCCCGTTCACCAAGCACTTCTATGCCGAAGCAGATCGGCCTGCGGTGGAGACGCTGGTGCACAATCTGGAGCACGGCTACACGATCGTCTGGTATCGCGCGAACGCTCCCGAGAAGGAGATCGACAACCTGCAACGGATCGCCAAGACCTTCGGCAGCGAGGAGTACGACCCGGCCGACAAGTTCATTGCGGCGCCCTGGTCCGATGCCGATGGTCCCGGCTTCCCAGCCGGGAAGAACGTCGTGATGGCACGTTGGACCGCCGACCCCAGTGACCCTGGCGACGTCACCAAGCAAAAAGGTGTCCGCCAAGCTTGCACCATGGTCAGCGGCGCCGCCATCGGTGAGTTCATGGCCAAATACCCGGTCGCCAACTCTCCGGAGCCCAGCGGCGCC
>Ga0081455_10001921_pt1 | contig 24972 bp, 25 predicted proteins | sample TabmetS3T2R1_FD_70207 | JGI IMG/M metagenome (GOLD analysis project Ga0081455, IMG submission 70207) | Tabebuia heterophylla rhizosphere microbial communities from the University of Puerto Rico - S3T2R1 | ecosystem: Host-associated > Plants > Roots > Rhizosphere ...
CCCCGCCGTAGATCAGGATTTGTTTCAACGCACTAAGGAAGGCGAACGCTTCCTCGGGCGAATTGATTTCAGGCTGGGTCACGATCTCCATCAGCGGTGTGCCGGCGCGATTGAAATCAATGCCGGTGCTGTTCTCGAAATGGAAACTCTTTGCTACGTCTTCCTCCAGATGGATCCGTACCAGGTGCACTTCCTTGTCATGCGTGACGATATTTTTCTGAGCGTCCTTGGGATAAGCGAGATCATGCAACGGCACGCTGCCGTTCGTGCACAGCGGCATGTCGTATTGCGAAATCTGATAATTTTTCGGCATGTCCGGATAGAAATAGTTTTTGCGATCGAACTTGCTGACCGGCGCGATGTCGCATCCGAGCATGAGCCCCGTTAGCACGGTCATGCGCAATGCTTCGTGATTCATCACCGGCAACGCTCCTGGCATCCCGAGACAAACTGGACAAGTGTGCGTGTTCGGCTCGGCGCCAAATTCAACCGGTGAAGCACAAAACATTTTGGATCGGGTCTTGAGCTGCACGTGTACTTCGAGACCGATCGTGGCGACGTAGTTCATGTCGAATTTCTCACACAACGGCCACAAAGGTCACAACGAACGCTCACAGGGAGTTTCAAAATCCAAATGGCCGTTAATGACGCGCCTAATCCCGTCCTTTAGGTGCGCTTCGCCGAAATTAATGAGAAGGCCCAGCTTAAGGCCGTTGAGACGCAGCTGCGTCAGAAGCTGTTTCGCATGCACCGGAAGCAGTGCTTTTAAAGAGTTGAGTTCGGCAATAACTTTTCCATTCACGACCACGTCGCATCGGAATGCTTCATCAAATCGTATGTTATCATACAGAATGGGCATCGGCTTCTGGCGCTCCGCAATTAAGCCTCTCTTTTTCAGTTCGCAGCCCGTTATCACTTCATACACCGATTCGAGGAAACCAGGACCGAGCTTGGTATGAACAACGGACGCTGCATCCAAAATGTGCTTGGCAGTTTCGTTCTCTGTCATCCCTTTCTGTCCTTTGTGGACTTTGTGGGAGGCGATTTGAGAATTCCGCAGCTGATCGCGTTTTGCCGCAACGCGTGATCGCAAAGAACGAGCGCGGCCATGGCTTCGACGATCGGCACGGCTCGTGGAAGAACACACGGATCATGGCGTCCGCGGGCGGCAAGCGCAGTCTCCTCCTTTGACATGGTGACGGTTTTCTGTTCGAGCGCAATTGTCGCGGGCGGCTTAAACGCAATGCGAAAAAAAATGTCTTCGCCATTGCTGATGCCACCTTGCACGCCTCCGGAGTTGTTGGTGGTTGTCCGAATTCTTCCAGCGCGGGTTTCGAATGCATCGTTGTGCTGCGAACCTCGCATTTGCGCCGCTCTGAATCCCGAACCGATCTCGAACGCCTTTGCTGCCGGAATGCTCAGCATGGCTTTCGCCAGATCCGCTTCAAGCTTGTCGAACACCGGTTCGCCAAGTCCGGGTGGGATGCCGCGCGCTACACACTCGATAACTCCGCCGACGGAGTCGCCTGCATCCCGAATCTGCTCGACCAGCGAGATCATTTTTTTCGCAGCAGCAGGATCCGGGCAGCGGACAATATTTTTCTCAACGTCGTTCAGCTTCACAACGGAACGGTCAATCTTCGCCATCACGTCATGGATTTGAGTGACGTATGCGATAACTTCGAACTCCGGGTACAACACCGACAATGCTTTCTTTGCAATTGCACCCGCTGCAACGCGACCGATTGTTTCCCGAGCAGACGCGCGACCGCCGCCCTGCCAGTTTCGAATTCCGTATTTGACCTCGTAAGTGTAATCGGCATGGGAGGGCCGAAATTTGCGCGCGATTTCAGTGTAATCTTCAGGTCGAGCGTCTTTGTTCCGAACAAGAATTGCGATCGGCGTCCCGAGCGTTCTCCCGTCAAAAACGCCCGATAGAATTTCGCATCGATCTTCTTCTTTACGTTGAGTCGTCAATTTGCTTTGACTCGGGCGACGACGATTCAACTCTCGTTGAATTTCCATTTCGGAGATTTCGATCCGAGGCGGGCAACCATCGATCACCACCCCAATGCCGCCGCCATGAGATTCGCCAAATGTGGTAACGCGAAATAGTTGGCCAAATGTGTTGGACATCGCAAAGGGAAGCTTAAACGAGACACGCCCACTTTGTAGGGCGTTTGTGTCTAACGCCGGCAGCTGCCCTACAATTCAAATCGCTTCCAGCGCGCTCTTCAAATCATCGATCAAATCGCGGACATCCTCGACGCCAACCGAAAGCCTGACGAGCGAATCAGTAACGCCCAACTCTTCGCGCTTTTCCTTCGGGACCGAAGCATGCGTCATGAGCGCCGGGTGATTGATGAGGCTTTCTACGCCGCCCAAACTTTCCGCCAGCGCAAAGAGGTGCGTGTTCTCCAGGAAACGCCTGGTGTCCGCCAGATCGCCTTTCAAGACGATCGTTACGATCCCTCCGAAACCGCGCATTTGTTGCCGCGCCAGGTCGTGTTGCGGATGCGATTTTAACCCAGGATAACGAACAGATTCTACCTCGCGTTGTTCCTCCAGCCAGCGCGCAATTTCCAGCGCATTTGAGCAATGCCGCTCCATCCGGAGCGCCAATGTTTTCAAACTCCGTAACACAAGGAAGCTGTCGATCGCGCCGGCTACTGCGCCGATCGAGTTTTGCAAAAACCAAATTTGATCACCGAGTTCCTTGCTATCGCCGACTACGACCACTCCATTTACCAGATCGGAGTGACCGTTTAGGTATTTCGTGGCGGAATGCACCACGATGTCGAATCCGTTTTCAATCGGGCGTTGGATCCACGGCGTCGCAAATGTGTTATCGCAAACCGAGATAATGTTGTGCTTGCGCGCGATCTTTGCGATCGCTTCGAGATCGATCAGCTTCAATAGCGGATTGCTTGGAGTTTCAATCCAGACCATGCGCGTGTTTGGTTTGATTGCCCGCTCGAAATCCTCCGCATTGGTCAGATCCACATAAGTGAAATCAAGATTCGCCGAGCGACGGCGCACTTTGTCGAATAATCGAAACGTGCCGCCGTAAAGATCATCGCTTGCGACGATATGCGAGCCGCTTTCGACCAGCTCGAGCACAGTCGCCATTGCAGCGAGGCCGGACGCGAACGCGAATCCCCGTGTGCCGCTTTCCAGATCGGCAATGCATTTTTCATAAGCCAGGCGCGTGGGATTGATCGAACGCGCGTAATCGTAACCTTTGTGCTTTCCCGGGCTCTCCTGCACATAGGTCGATGTCGCGTAGATCGGCGTCATCACCGCGCCAGTCGAAGGGTCGGGCTCCTGCCCCGCGTGGATCGCCCGCGTGGCAAATTCATGTTCCTTTTTCATGTCTGGTTAATTTAACCGCGAATGGTGCGATTAGCCCTCAGAAAAATCGGAGTCCTGGCAACGGTTCACTGCTTTGGCATGTGCAACCGCAAATAGGATAGCAGGTCGGACCGCGTGACCAGCCCGAGGAACTTGTCGTCTTCCATCACGATGGCGACGCGGCCGCGATCAAATACATCCAAAAGATCCTTGATCGTCGCTTTTGGCGAGAGTGTTTCCAACTTCGATGTCATCGCTTTTTTAACCGGATCATTAAAGTGCGACGGATCGCGGTGCACTTTCACGAGAACATCGGACTCGTCGAGAATCCCTACTGCACGTCCACGTTGATCGAGAACTGGGACCTGCGAGACATCTGCGTTGCGCATGCGCTTGAACGCGGTCAGCAATGTATCCTTTGGTCCGACGGAGATCACTTCGCCAGCTTCGTAACGATGCGAGATCAGGTCACTCAAATCGCCATGCGGCGGACGATGAATGAAACCTTGCTCCGCCATCCAGAAATCGTCGTACATCTTGGACAGATATTTGTTCCCGGTATCGACGACAAAGCTGACCACGCGCTTCGGTTTCGTCTGTTTACGGCAATAACGCAGAGCTCCGGCGACGAGCGTGCCCGTGGAAGATCCGCCGAAAATTCCTTCCTTGCTCAACAGCTCGCGCACCGTGGCAAAGCTTTCCGCGTCATCAATCTCGAATGCTTCCGTCACCAGCGACATGTCGGCGATCTCAGGAATGAAATCCTCGCCGATGCCTTCCACCGCCCAGCTTCCTGCTTCGAGCATCTTGCCTGACTTAACGTACTCGTAAAGCACCGAACCTTTTGGGTCCGCCAAAACCATTTCGATGCCGCGCCGCGGTTTAACGCGATTGAAAAATCGCCCAAGACCAGTCAGCGTTCCACCGGAACCGACTCCGACGACAATTGCATCGACATCGTGCCTCATTTGTTCCCAGATTTCGGGCCCAGTGGTGCGCTCGTGTGCGAGAGGATTTGCGGGGTTCCCAAACTGATTCACGTAAAATGCGCCCGGGATTTCTTCGGCAAGTCGCGCAGCGACATCCTGGTAGTATTCCGGATGTCCGCGCGTCACGTCCGAACGGGTGATCCGCACTTCGGCGCCGAGCGCTTTAACGTGCGAGATTTTCTCCTGCGACATCTTGTCGGGAATCACCAGCACAACGCGATAGCCTTTCGCGCCGGCAACCAGCGCAAGGCCCAAACCGGTGTTCCCTGCAGTGGCCTCCACAACCGTCCCGCCCGGTCGCAATCTCCCTTCATCCTCCGCGGCTTCGATCATCGATAAAGCAATCCGATCCTTGATCGAGCCGCCTGGATTCTGATTTTCAAGTTTGAGAAAAAGCTGACAAGGACCCGTGTCGAGCTTTGTGATCTCTACGAGAGGCGTGTCGCCGATCAGCGACAAGATCGCCGGAGGTTTGCTTAAGCTGATTGCAGGGGCTGTATGGACTTCAGGCATTTAGAATAAACTGAGGAGTTCGCCGGGGTAATCGATCATGACTTTGTAATTGCGCAGGAAGTTGTAACCCACAATGCCGTCTAGCTTCGCGCCGACAGCGCTGCTTAGGGCATCAAAAAAGTCTGCCACAATCACTGGTATGCTGTCGATCCTGGCGCCGCCGACTTGAAAGGATTTAAGATTGCCAGCTGAAGCAGCGACACGCGCACTACCAGTCGTTATTGGTCCGATCGGCGAGGTTTCGACACCGAGCTGCCGCGCAGCTTCAGGCGTGATGGCGGTTGTTGACGTCCCGGTGTCGATTGCAAACTGATAGGGTCCACGGCCGTTTGCGTAAACATCGACAAGAATTAGCGGCTTGGCCGGGTTTGCCAATCGAATCGGTACCTCGGTTTTCGCCGTGTGACCAAAACTGTCAATCCCATTCGGATCCTCGAACCGGATTTCGCTCCCTCGATAATCGATCGTGATACGGAAATGCTTGAGAAAGTTGTAGCCTATATCGCCTTCAATGGTCGCGCCGACGGTCTTCCCCAGATGGCCAAGATCGACAACGGCAACATCGACATTGTCTAATTTCGCTTCCCCGACTGCAAGGGACTCGACTTTCGCTAGCGAGACTGAAACTTTGCCGCCAGCGGTCTGACCTTCCTTTATACCCAAGATCTTGACGCCGAGCTGCGCAGCTAATTCCGAAGAGAGCAACGACGTTCCTGCGCCGGTATCGAGAATGAAATCAAACGGGCCGCGATCGTTCACTTGAACGGGGACGAGAATCAGTGGTTGCGCGCCACCTGTGAGACGAAATTTTATCTTCGTGCTAGCTGGCGAAGGCGTCGCAGTGGTCATTCTTGCAATATCGCTTCGCCTTTATGCGACCATTCCGATTTGCTGTCTGCGAGAAATTGTTGGAGCACATCGAACCGAACTTCGCCGTAGTTCAATGCGTAGAGGAGATTGCCGCCTTCGTAAATCCAGGTCGTGGGAATCCATGAGAGCGGCATTCCGGCAAGTTGCTTGATCTTGTTGTCCCCTTTTCGCGGCCCCGGGTCCGCCAGGACGGTAACGTTCGGTTGATCTGTAATTTGGAACTTCTGCAACATGGCATGGCCATCTCCGCCATCGTTCCAAACAGACACGAAATAGAATTTCACTTGCGGGTTGTCCTTTATCATTTTGAGCCACCCGCCACTCTTTAATTCCGCCTGACAATTGGAACACCATGGCGCCCAAAGATGCACGACGCTGAGATCAGGCGATTTGATCGCTTCGAGTATTTTTTGCTCGGCGGGAGACTCAGCGCGGAGGGATGTAGTCGCGAGAAGTGTGCCCAGGGCCAGCAAACGTAACATCAACAACATGTCTCTTCAGGATACCGGAGAAAAGCAGCGCACTCAAGGGTCGGGGAAGTGCACTGCCCACAGTTGACCTGAGCACAGAAAACGCCTACTGTGCCGTCCCATTCCGCCGCTCTGGCTGCGCGGAAAGATCGGCGCTCCACCGGAAGCGCCGCTTTGCCTGAAGGAGGCCTACTTAAGTTTTATGATTCACATGCAGGATGTAATGGCGAAGCCGATGCCCGACTTTCGCGAGGGAAGCATCGTCAAGGGACGCATTTTGGAAATTCGGCCACGCGAAGTATTGGTCGACGTTGGATACAAATCCGAAGGCGTCATTCCGTTAACAGAATTTGATGATGTCGATGCTCTGGAGGTCGGCGACGAAGTCGATGTGCTTCTGGAGCGGCTTGAGAACGAGGAAGGCATGGTCGTTCTCTCGAAGGAGAAAGCCGCTTATCGTCAAAATTGGAACAAGATCGTCGGCGTGTTTGAAGGCGACGGCTTGATCAAAGGCAAGGTGAAATCGGTAGTAAAAGGCGGGTTGATGGTAAATATCGGCGTGGAGGCGTTTTTGCCGGCGTCTCAAATCGATGTTGTTCCCCCAAAAGATTTGCAACAATTCGTTGGCAACACGTACGACTTCAAAATTGTTAAGCTCAATGACGACCGCAAAAACGTGGTTTTGAGCCGCCGCGAAGTGATCGAGCAGGAGCGCAGCGAGAAGCGGCAAAAATTCATGGAAGGCGTGAACGTCGGCGACCGCGTGGTCGGCACTGTGAAGAACATCACCGACTTCGGCGCGTTCATCGATCTCGACGGGATGGATGGCTTGCTGCACGTAACCGACATGACCTGGGGCCGGCTGGGACATCCCAGCGAACTATTGAAAGTCGGCCAACAGTTGGAAGTCGTCGTGCTCGACATCAACAAGGAAAAAGAGCGCGTGTCGCTCGGCCTTAAGCAAACGCAGAAAAATCCGTGGGACCAAATCGAGGAGCGTTTCCCAGCCGGTCAGCGTATCAAGGGGAAAATCACGAACCTCGTTCCCTACGGCGCGTTCGTTGAGATCGAAGAGGGCGTCGAAGGACTCATTCATGTCTCCGAGCTTTCGTGGACGAAACGGATCATGCGCCCCTCGGATATTCTCAGCGTGGGCCAGGAAGTGGAAGCTGTTGTGCTCGGCGTTAACAAAGAGGAACAAAAGATTTCATTGGGTCTGCGCCAACTCGAACCGAACCCGTGGGATGAGATTGAGAAGAAGTTCACAATCGGCAGTCAGGTGAAAGGCAAGATTCGCAACATGACCGCATACGGTGCGTTCGTGGAACTGGAGGAAGGCATTGATGGGATGATTCACGTCTCCGATTTGAGCTGGACTCGCAAGATCAATCATCCCAGCGAAGTTTTTAAGAAAGGCGATGAAGTCGACGCAGTGGTGATTGATATCGACAAGGTAAATCAGCGGATCAGCCTCGGAATCAAACAACTCGCCGACGATCCATGGAAGACGATCGACGAGAAATACAAGATCGGCGATCTGGTGAAGGGGAAAGTGACCAAGCTCGCCAGTTTTGGCGCCTTTGTGCAGTTGCAAGACGATATCGACGGGCTCGTGCACATCTCGCAATTGAGCGAAGAGCATGTTGCGAAGGTGAAAGACGTCCTCAAAGTTGGTCAGGAAGTCGAAGCACGCGTGATCAAGGTGGACAAACTCGAGCGGCGCATCGGATTGTCGATCAAAGCGGCGAACTACACTGAGGAACAACTACGGAAGGAAGCTGAAGCCCTCGACATTCTTCGCCCGGGCGAAGACATGGTTGGCCTTGAAAAGGCTTTCGCAGCCGCCGAGCAGGAAGAGTATCGCCCGAGCGAGTCCAAGAAGACGACCAAGGAATCAAAGGAACCCAAGCGCGAGTCAAAGAAGGACTCGAAGAAGAAGTAGGTTCCACTCAACCCGCGTCGCTAAAGCTTTCGCGTTATGCGGTCCGGATTGCGGATAATTGCTACGGCCGTTCTCCTATGCATGGTGGCTGGCTGTGGAAACTCCAGCATCGTTGGCAAGTGGCGCCTGATGGGAGGATCAAATGCAATTCTGTGGGAATTTTCGGCAAATGGCGCCGTCCTGGTTGGGGATATCCGTGGCCGATACAAATTTGGCGACCAAGACCGAATCAAAATCGAAACGCCATTCGCAACGTCAGTTTACCAGATGAAAATTTCCGGCGACCGGATGACGTTGCAAGAGCCCGGCGGCGGTTCCAAGCTCGAGTTTACTAGAATAAAAGACGCGCAGAACTGATCTCCGACCCCAAGCTAGACCCGCTAATTGGTCTTCCGATTAGGTGTTGACCGTCGCCTTTTCCCGTTCGTCGCAGCGGCGGAAGTCTTGGCTTTTTGTCGCGTTCTGGACGTGCTGGTACCGATTGGTGGCGTATGATGAAGCGCTAACGCGCGGCCGAGCTCTTTTTCGTCCGTCAGATCGAGACGCAATGGAGTAACGGAGACCCAGTTGTGTTCGACCGCCCATCGATCGGTGCCTTCTTCGGCCCCCTCGAGCGGGATTATTGTGAACCAGAAGATTGGGCGACCCATTGGATCTTTACTGGGCGCGACTTTTCCGTCGTAATGGCGCACCGATTGGCGCGTCCAGCGAATGCCGCGTGGCTTCTCTGGGAAATTCACGTTTATAAGGGACATCGTTTTTTCTTCGAGTAGCATCTCGATTACCTTTGCAACGTACGGATCGAGCTTGTCGAAATCCGGCTCCTGGTTTTCGCTCACCGATGTACTGAACGCGATCCCACGCACTCCAAGCAGCGCGGCTTGTTTTGCGGCCGCCAATGTGCCGGAATGCCAGCAGGAATTGCCGAGATTCAGTCCGAGATTGATTCCCGAAAGAACAAGATCGACATGCTGCCAATGATGCGTTCCCAGTGCGACGCAATCCGCCGGAGTGCCATTCACGCGATAGGCCTCGAAGTCGCCCAGGCGAATCCGTTTGTACCGAAGAGGACGCGACGAAGTGATGGCATGACTCATCGAGGATTGTTCCACATCAGGTGCGACGATGCGCACCTCGCCAAAACGCGAGGCGACTTTCGCCAGGGCAACAATCCCCGGGCTATAAATGCCATCGTCGTTCGAAATTAAAATTCGCATGCCTTTATTTATGAAACGTGTGTCAGATTGTTTTTGGCCGAACCGTTCCAGATAGTATCTACGATTGCGAAAGAGGATGCGAATCACACTGATACACAATCCAAAGGCGGGCGACGCCGAACATGGCAAGAAACAATTGATGGCGGCATTGGCCAAGGCTGGACATCACGCCACCTACCAGTCCACGAAAGAACCCGGCTTTAAGAAGGCTCTCAAGCAACCTACCGACCTCGTGCTTGCGGCCGGCGGCGACGGGACGACTGCAAAGATTGCGTTCCGCCTTATCGATAGCGGCATTCCGTTGAGTGTGCTGCCTCTGGGCACAGCGAATAACCTTGCGCGGGCGCTCGGATTCGTCGCTTCGCCCGAGGAAATCATCGCGAGACTCGAAGGCGGAAAAAAACAGGTCTTTGACGTGGGACTAGCGACTGGTCCCTGGGGCGAACGATATTTTTTTGAAGGGGCTGGCGGTGGATTGCTTGCGGATTACGTTCGAGCCGCAAAGAAAGAGGAGAAAGAGAACGGGAAAGGAGAAGAACTTTCCAAGGAACAACAGATGGCACGCCATGGAGCGTTGTTACGCCGGATGCTACATGACTATAGGGTCCGCCAATGGAAGATTAAGATCGACGGAAAAGATATTTCCGGCCCTTATATTCTTTGGGAGGCGATGAACATTCGCTCGGTTGGGCCCGCGCTCCACCTGGCGCCGCAAGCCGAGACTAGAGATGGCCGATTCGATTTTGTTTGCGCGCGCGCAGCCGACCGCGAGCTCTTAACGGAACATTTCGATGCGCGCGTGGCCGGGAAGAAAAACAAATCTCCGTTGCCGGCGAGGAGATTCCGCGAATTGCGGATCGTTTGGAAGGGATCAACAATTCATTTGGACGACGAACTTTTCCGGAACAAGAAGAACAAGAAGTCGTCGGACGAAATTAAAATCACGGTCAAACCGTCGGCGCTGATCGTTCTGCACCCCGCTGCGACGATCAAAGCGTAGGCCGCGAATCAGAATTCGGCGCTGCCAGGCGTGCGAGCGAACGGGATCACGTCGCGGATATTGGGCACGCCGGTAATGAACATCAGCATTCGCTCAAAACCGAGGCCGAAACCGGAGTGCGGCGCGGTACCGTAACGCCGCAGGTCGAGATACCATTTGTAATCGGCAGGATTCATGTTGTGTAGGCGCATGTTCTCCTCCAGCATCGCCAGCCGTTCCTCACGCTGACTGCCACCGACGATTTCGCCGATTCCAGGCACGAGCAAATCCATGGCGGTTACGGTCTTTCCGTCATCATTCAAACGCATATAGAACGGTTTGATTTCCTTCGGGTAATTGAAGACCGTGATCGGACACTGAAAGTGTTTCTCGGTTAGCCAGCGCTCATGTTCTGATTGCAGATTTAATCCGTAATCAATCGGGAACTCGAATTTCTCTCCGCTCTTCTTTAGCAATTCGACAGCCTCAGCATAGGTGATCCGCTGGAATGGCCGGTCTACAACGAAATCAAGGCGTGCAAGCAGCTCCTTATCCACGAACTTGCCGAAAAGTTCCATCTCATCGGGACAATGTTGGCGCGCGTCTACGACCAGATACTTAACAAACGCCTCCGCGAGATCCATATTGCCGTTGAGATCGCAAAACGCCATCTCCGGTTCGATCATCCAAAACTCGCTGGCGTGCCTGGAGGTGTTGGAATTCTCAGCGCGAAACGTGGGCCCAAAGGTGTAGACCTTGGATAAAGCGAGCGCGAATGCTTCCGCTTCCAGCTGGCCGCTTACGGTCAAGTAAGTCTGCCGCGCAAAGAAATCTTTCGCATAATCGATTTCGCCCTTGGCGGTTCGCGGGATCTCCTCGGCGTCCAGTGTCGTGACGCGAAACAATTCTCCAGCTCCCTCGCAATCGCTGCCTGTGATGATTGGCGTATGCACATAAACAAAACCGCGCTCCTGAAAAAACTGGTGAACGGCAAAGGCCAGCCTGCTCCGCACGCGAAAGACGCTGCTAAAAAGATTCGATCGGGGACGGAGATGAGCGATTTCCCGCAGAAATTCAGGCGTGTGCCCCTTCTTTTGCAATGGATAGGAATCGTCGGCCGTTCCTACGACCTCGATTTCGTTCGCCACCAGCTCCCATTTTTGTCCTTTACCCTGAGATGCGACCAAGGCGCCAGCTACTCTAATTGATGCTCCCGTTGTGAGGCGTTGAACGGCAGAGTAACTCGGCAACGTGTTCTTCGCGATCACCTGAAGATTGCGCAGGCTGGAGCCGTCGTTCAGCTCGATGAATGAAAAATCCTTCGAATCACGGCGCGTCCGAATCCAGCCCTGAATCTGAATCGCATCAATGGGCTCTGTGCTTTGCAACGCGTCTTTAATCGGAGTTGGAGAAATCTGCGTCATACTTGGAGCGTGCAATTTCAACGCTCAACTTTCAATGTTCAACGCGAAAGAGGTCATTCCGAGCGCAGCGAGGAACCTCACATTCGGAGTGGCGATTACCTGGCTACCTTGCGTGATGCAGCAATGAGTGGGTGAGGTCCTCCGCTTCGCTCAGGATGACACACGTTGGCGCGCGCTACAAGATAGACACTTAACTTAATGGCAGCCAACTACCTGATTGCGGCTGCAGTTTGACGCCGTTAAGCGAGAGATAGGTGTATTCCTGCAAAAGGCGCTCGTAATCGTCCAACAGTCTCATGGCATCGTTAGGCTTGAGGCGATCGGTTTTGATGGCGTCATCCACCTGTGCCTTGAGCAAGCGCATCAGTTCGACTTTGTCCCATTGCGTCATGGAAAGGACTTCGCCAATCGTGCTGCCGCCAATTACCTCTTCAATATACCAGCCGGATTCCTCATCTGGATCGAGGAAAACGTGCACCTCGGTCACACGCCCAAACAAATTGTGCAGGTCACCCATGATGTCCTGATACGCGCCGACCATGAACACGCCGAGATAATACATTTCGCCCGGAACGATGCGGTGCAGCGGAATCGTGTCACGCACGTCCTGTAGATCAGTGAACTTCGAGACCTTGCCGTCGGAATCGCATGTGATGTCAACAATCATTCCGTGCCGATCCGGCGGTGTATCAAGCCGATGGATCGGCATGATCGGAAACAATTGACCAAGCGCCCAGTGATCGAGCAGCGATTGGAAAACCGAAAAATTGCAGATGTATTGGTCGCCCAAGGTGGTTTCGAGCTGTTTGACCTCCTCGGGAATGAAACGCAAGCCGCGATGCATGTTTACGATCTGCTGCGCGAGCTGCCAGTAAATCGTGTCGATCTTCGCTTTTGATTCGAGATCAAGCAGACCAAGCTCGAATGTTTGCTGCGCTTCCTCCTTGATCTGCTGGATATCGTGCAAGCTCTCCAGTCGATTGCCCCGCTTAAGCCGTTGCTTCACATCGAGAATGTCGCCGACCAGTTTGTGATCCTTCTCGCTCGTGGTTACCCGCAACTTCGGCGCCGTTTTCTCGATGGAACTGAACGCTTCCATCACCAGCACGGAATGATGCGCCACAATCGCGCGGCCGCCCTCATTCACAATCGCCGGATGCGGGACGCCTTCGGAATCACAAACTTCCATGATATTCCAAACAACGTCGTTGGCGTATTCCTGCAGCGAATAATTTGCCGAGCTGTCGAAATCGCTGCGCGAACCATCATAGTCGACGCCGAGCCCGCCGCCGACGTCCAGATATCCCAACTCATGTCCCAGCTTTGCAATTTTCGCATAATAGCGCGCTCCTTCACGCACGGCCCGCTTGATGGTCGAAATATCCGGTACCTGCGAACCGACATGGAAGTGGATGAGTTTGAGACAATGCGCCAGCCCCGCGGCCTTCAACATTTCACTCGCGGCTACCAGACTTGTCGTATCGAGACCGAACTTTGCGTTCTCGCCGCCGCTCGGAGCCCATTTGCCCGCGCCTTTGCTGTAAAGACGCACGCGAATGCCAATGTGCGGCTCTACGCCGACTTCCTTCGCCGCGCGGATCGTTTGCTCGAGCTCTTCGAGTTTCTCGGCAACGATGACGACCTTCTTGTCGAGCTTGCAACCGAGCAGCGCGATGCGGATGAACGCGGCGTCTTTGTAGCCATTGCAAATGATGAGACTTTCCGGGTCCTGATGCATCGCCAGCGCGGCGACCAGTTCCGGCTTGCTTCCGGCTTCCAGACCAAAATGAAATTGCTGGCCGGCATCAACAATTTCTTCGATCACTTCGCGCAACTGATTCACCTTGATCGGAAAAACCCCGCGATACTCGTTCTTGTAACCAAACTCTGTTATCGCTTCTTTAAATGCGCGGTTTATTGCTTCGACACGGTGTCGAAGCAAATCCTGGAATCGGATAACGAGCGGAAAACTTAACCCGCGGTTGCGAGCTTCATTTACGACTTCCAGAATGTCGATCGCACCGCCGTTTTCCTGCAGAGGTCGCGCTACTACGTTGCCGGTTGGATTGACGGTGAAATATCCGCCGCCCCAGCCATCGACATTGTAGGTCGCGATTGCTGCGTCAACGTCCCACTCGTTTTTCATTTGATCAGATCGTGCGGCCAATGAATGCGGCGAAACGCATATTCAATCAGCACGTTCAACATGCAAGCCTGCAGAATCAAGATTTTCATTCGACTCATACGCGCCTGTTTTCCCATGAGAGAAAGGCAATGCACGCGGTGCGCACCGCTTGTTTTTCGCTTCGCTGCAGATAACGTTCGCTTGTGAACAAAACGGTGATCGAGGTGCAGGTGCGGGCCGTTTTGCCGACAAGCGGTGGGTGCGCAGTGTTTCTCGGCAATAACGACAAGGTGTTCATCATTTATGTCGACCAAACAGTGGGAAGCGCGATCACCATGTTCATGCGCCAAATCACCAAGGAGCGCCCGCTCACCCACGACCTGATGGCACATTTGCTGACCGCGCTCGGCGCAAAGGTCGAGCGAGTCATCATTAACGATCTGAAAAATGCCACGTATTACGCCCGCGCGATTATTCGGGTTGAAAATGAATTGCATCAGAAAAAGATCATCGAGCTCGACGGCCGGCCGAGCGATTGCATTGCAATGGCCACTCAACAAAAGGCGCCCATCTACGTTAGTCAGGATGTATGGGATGAAGTGGACGATATGAGCGATGTCTTGCGCAAGATGGAAGAAGAAGGGCTAAAGCCCGATCCGGAAGCGGAGGACTAATCTGTGACGGCGGTCTGTGCCCGCCGGAATTCTCTTTGATCGGCGCTGATAGCGCGCCGCTGCAGTTCAGCCCAGCAAATCGCCGTAGCGTTTGTCGGCTAATTCCAGGCAGCGTGCCAGAATCTCGGAACCAGTGTTAAGCTTGAGCGCTTCCTCGACCAGCTCCCGGCATTCGGGAATCGCCAGACTTTGTACTGCGCGTTTGACTCGCGGAACCAGCGTCGCTCCGGCACTCAGCTCGTCCATGCCGAGACCCAACAAGAGCGGGATGAGCGCCACATCTCCGGCCATTTCTCCGCAAACGCCCACCCAGATCCTGTTGGCATGCGCAGCCTCAGCGATCATTTTGAGCAAACGCAATACCGCGGGGTGAGTCGGTTCATAAAGGTGCGCGAGCTTTTCGTTCACCCGATCGACTGCGAGCGCATACTGAATCAAATCGTTCGTTCCAATACTGAAAAAATCCACCTCGGGTGCGAGCGCGTTGGCACAAATCGCCGCGCTCGGAATTTCGATCATCGCGCCAACCTCGATCTTTTCTGCCATAGGAACACCTGACCCACGCAGCTCCTCTTTACACTCGGCGAGAACGGCCTTGGCACTCCGCAATTCCTCCAGGCCAGAGATCATGGGAAACATGACTTTTATGTTGCCGACTGCACTGGCTCGGAGAATGGCGCGCAATTGCGTTTTGAAGATGTCCTTATTCTCGAGGCAAAGACGAATGGCGCGCCAGCCTAGGAAAGGGTTTAACTCATCCGTGATATCGACTGTCCCGGGGGCAAGTTTGTCCCCGCCAAGATCAAATGTTCGGATAATTAGCGGATCCGGTCGCACGCGCTCCGCCACTTTTCGATATGTTTCGAATTGTTCTTGTTCTGTTGGCAACGTGCCGCGATTCAAATAAAGGAATTCCGTGCGATACAGTCCGATGCCCTCTGCGCCGTTGGCCGCGACGGCCTCGACGTCTTCCGGGAGTTCGATATTCGCTGAGAGCACGATGTGACGACCGTCGCGCGTGGTCGATCTTGTGGTGCGCAATTCTTTCAGTTGCGCCGCAACCTTGGCTCTCCTTGATTCGATCTCTACATAGTGCGCAACAGTTTCCGGCGTTGGATCGATGACCAGCAGACCATCGCTCCCATCGAGGAGCACGTGCTGACCAGTCTCTAGCTTTGTGGTGATATCGTGCAATCCAACTACGGCGGGGATATTGAGAGAACGCGCCAGAATCGCGGCATGTGATGTGCGGCTACCAAGATCCGTTGCAAGCCCAAGCACGTTTGACCGGTTAATGCTTGCCGTATCCGAAGGAGTCAGGTTGTGCGCAACAAGAATGTGGGACTCGCTCAGCGCAAGAAATGTCTTGGGAGCTTTGCCCTGCAGGTTGCGAATTACGCGTTTGGTCACGTCCTGTATATCCAGCGCACGCTCTCTCAGGTAGGGATCGTCGATCTTGTTGAGAGTCTCGGCGTAGCGAGTGGCGACTTCCTGAAAAACCCACTCGACATTGCAAAGATCAGTTTCCAGTTTTCGCAGCACTTCGTCGATCAGAGTGCGGTCCTCGACGACGAGCAGATGAGCATCGAAAATGGCTGCATCCTTCGCACCTATGGACTCCGCAATGCGCTGCTGCATTTCCAGAATCTGCATGCGCGTTTGAATAAGTGCTGTTTCGAAGCGCCCGATTTCGTCTGGGATTTGGGAAGAGGCGATGCGGTAACGCACGACGTCATCCAGGTCATCGCGCACGACATGAATCTTGCCGCAGGCCATTCCCGGAGAAACGCCTAGTCCTTCAAACCGGATTTCCTGACGCGCGCTGCCGCTCATGCACCTGCCAGAGTAAAGCAGATGTCAAACAATGCGAATTCTCGCCGCTACGCCGATATCCGATGCGAATCGGAGTCGGAAATGCCCGATTAATCCTCGTTAAAACCCGCCTTGATCAATGCCTCAAGTTCTTCCATTGCCTTGTCAGCATCGGGCCCTTCGCAGCAGATGCGCAGCTTGGAGCCCTGCCCGGCGGCGAGCATCATCAGGCCCATGATGCTTTTGCCATTTACCACTTCCTCTTCCTTCGAGACCCAGATTTCCGACCGGTAACGACTGGCAATTCGCACAAACATGGCGGCTGGTCGGGCGTGAAGTCCCAGCCGATTGGTGATGGAAATATCTTTTTCAATCTTTCGGTCACGCTCAGCGCGGCCCGCTTTTCTATATAGCAAACCCATTACACTGCTCCCTTTTGTGGTACGCCGGAGGTCGCCGGGGTGACCGAAGACGGGCGCTCCATGAGACTGAGCAGCCTCGCGTTAAAGTCGACCGCACTGTTTTGACCCAGGCCTTTCAATTTTTCATCCATCGCGGCAACTTCAATCAAGCGTGCCATGTCGCGGCCGGGGCGCACGGGAATGGTCACATGTGGCACCTGAAGGCCAAGGATTTCATAAAATTCACGGTCCAGTCCGATCCGATCGACCTCGTCCACCTCATGCCAATCCTTGAGCGTGACCACAAGGTCGAGACGCTTCTCAATTCGAATACTGCCGATACCGAAAACCTTGGCCACATCGATTATGCCAATACCGCGTACTTCCATGTGATTGCGAGTCAATTCAGGAGCTGTCGCCATCAGTTCGCGTCCTTCCAGCGAAGTGATTCGTGTCACGTCGTCGGCCACAAGACTGTAGCCTCGCTCGATCAGTCCCAGGACACATTCGCTTTTGCCAATCCCACTGGCGCCGCGAATCAAAACGCCCACACCAAGGATATCCACCATGCTGCCGAACTCGGTCACTGTGGGAGAAAAATCCACCTCCAGTGCGATCGTCGCGGCATTAATGAACTTCATGGTAATCATCGGGGTGCGAAACACGGCGATTTTTGCTTCTGCTGTAACAGACAGCAACTCCGACGCAAGATGAAACCCCCGCGAAATTACGAGACACGGGATTTTGCGCTCGCATAATTTTCGAAATCGCCTGGTACGCAATTTCGAAGGCAAACTTTTGAGATACGAATGTTCGGCCGCACCAAGTACCTGTACGCGTTTCTCGGCGAAATAAGTGTAGAAGCCCGACAGGGCGAGCCCGGGACGGTTGATGGTGGGCTCGCGGATTTTCCGATGGAACCCTACGCGCGGCCCTTCCAGCTTCATCTGTAGCTTCTCAGCGTGCGAATTATAGAAGCTCTCGACCGTAACAACTGGCACGCTTTTCCGCTGATCGCTTGCAGATGTGATCGTCTGAGTCCCGCGTTGTTCCGCCATGAGGATTAACTTCTAGCGTGAATAGCACGCAATTTCCAATGTGCATCATATGACACACTGACGGCTCCTTGCTTCAAGAGCGCGAAGATGCAGGCGAACTGCCTGGATCATATTTTCCCTTGATCCCGATAGCGGATCACTTTCGCTCTCTCGAGCGTGACCAAGCCGCCGCCCATCATTTCGTCAAGCACGGGCAAGAATGCGTTGACCTTTTCCTCGCTGTCTACGATTTCTATCACAATTGGGAGGTCCATGGACAAGCGAAGGATTTTCGCAGTGTGCAGGTGACTTGATTTTCCAAAACCCATTGGTCCCCGCAGCACGGTTGCGCCTGCCAGTTGCAGTTCGCGCGCCTTCAAAACAATGGCTTCGTACAGCGGTCGATGCTGGTAACGATCACTTTCACCAATAAAAATCCGCAAAAGGACGGCGTCTTCAGGAAGGTGCATAACTTGTTTTCTATTTCGGCAACATTGCGAGAGCAAGAATGCGTCCAAGCCATACAGCAAGAAGGCAGCAAACAAATGAAAGGAGTGCGTTCAGGCAGGCTTTAAACCAGTCTCCATCCCGAACGAGACCGAGTGTTTGTAAACTGAAGGACGAAAACGTCGTGTAACCGCCGCAAACGCCAATCATGAAGAATTCGCGGAGCCGCGGTGACACCAAAAACGACCCTTCCGGATCCATAAAGACAGCGATGAATCCAATCGCGAAGGATCCTGTAACGTTCACGACAAGTGTTCCCAGAGGAAAAAGCTCGCCACCGCGTTCCGCGACAAACCCTGATAGCCAGAATCGCGCTCCGGTTCCAAGTGCGCCGCCCGCCATTACCAAGATATAATCGAGCATTAAAAAGACTCCTTCTGATTGAAGGAGTCATCAGCTCACGCGGTTTTCCCAGCTTTCACCTGGGAAGGCAAACTCCATTGCCCTGGCTTGGAGTTTACCGGCCGTTCAGTCCCCGTCAATTATCACATCTTAAAACGCTCGCCGGTCTCGCGATGATATTTGCTTTTCCATCGCGAGTAGTCTGTTTGGGTTTGGCCAAAATTGTCGACATCATGTCCTGTTATCGACCCAATCCTGCGGCATCTTTACTCGATTAAATCCTATAAGATTTTGGGGTCACATAACGCACTGTTAGGTATGAGCGATAGATATCTTCACGGTTACGCGAGCGACGAGCAGGAACGGCTGCTGCGCCAGGCTGAGCACTGGCGGGAAGAGTTGATTCTCGATGGCACAGTGCTAGTGGCAGGAACGCGGCTACTCGAGATTGGCTGTGGTGTGGGGGGCGTGTTAGGAATTCTCGGTCTCGCGTTTCGTGGTATTGTGCTCAACGGCGTAGACATCGAAGAGCGCCAACTGGAAACAGCTCGCCGACATCTCAAAAGCCTCGGTCTTGAGGCCGAGCTTCGCCAGGCAAATGCGCTCGCGCTCCCTCATAAAGACGCTTCGTTCGATCACGTCTGGATGATGTGGTTTCTCGAGCACGTAGACGATCCGGTCGCCGCGCTGCGGGAAGCACGGCGCGTGCTTGTACCGGGCGGCATGCTTACCGCGATCGAAGTCGATTACAATACTCTCTGGGCATCTCTAACCAGCGACGCGTTCGCGGCTCTGGCCGCTGCAGTGGCAAAAGCAATGGATGCCACCGGGCGAAGTGACGCCGGCACTCGCATCCCAGAATGGCTCGAGCAAGCGGGCTTCTCGAAGGTGGATGCTGGTGAGCGTCGGCTCGTTTACCGCGGTAGTAGCATTGCTCGCCAAGTGCCTTATGTTGCGTCGGTGATTCGGAGCACCCTACCGGAACTAGCTGCGACACCAAACGCTTCAACATCGCAACTGGCGAAGGGCCTGGCAGAGCTACTGGCTCTCCCCAACACTCCAGACGCCGCACTGGGTTGGACCGTTCACAAGGCGCACGCCGTTCGCTGAACAAGATCAACAGCTAGTCTGACTTTCACCGTCGTCAGAGACGCGCGTCCATCGGGCGTCTTCCTTAAACTCGCAAAGCACTTCGGAATGCTACGGTCCTGGAGATGAGAAAGCGGCTTAGATCTGCTGCGCGACGATTCGAAAGACAGAGCTCACATCTTGAAGCGTTCGCCGAGATAAAGCTGTCGGCTGATAGGATCGTTGATGAGAAAATCCTTTGTTCCTTCACTCTCGACGCGACCATCGTAAATCAAATACGCGCGGTCCACGATGGAAAGAGTTTCGCGCACGTTGTGATCGGTGATCATGATCGCGAGCCCAGACTTGCGCAGGTTCACAATAATCTGCTGAATCTCATAGACCGCGATAGGATCGACGCCGCTGAATGGCTCGTCGAGCATCAACATCTTGGGCTGCGTGACGAGCGACCGCGCGATCGTTAAGCGCCGTTTCTCTCCGCCGCTCAACGTGAGCGCCGTATTTTTAGCGATCCGCTCAATACCAAACTGGTGCAACAGTTGGTCGCAACGGTTCCGCCGTTCGGCCTTGCTCAGCGGAAGCGTTTCCAAAATGGCGAGGATGTTTTGTTCCACTGTCATCTTCCGAAAGATCGATTCTTCCTGTGGTAAATAACCCATGCCAAGCCGCGCGCGCTTGTACATCGGATAATCAGTGACGTCGGTGTCCGAAAAGATCACTCGACCGCTGTTTGGCCTGATCAGACCGACGATCATATAAAAACTCGTCGTCTTACCCGCTCCGTTCGGTCCAAGTAGTCCGACAATCTCTCCAGCGCCAACGTGCAGATTGATCCCGTCCACCACTGCTCGGCCGCCGTAGATCTTGACCAGTTGATCAGTAGTCAGAACGGTCTCCGCCTTTTTTGTGACGGCCGGCGGAGCTTTCGGAGTCGAAACAGGCGCTGCTTGGCTAATCATGGCTTGGGCAGGGACGGAGCAGGTGACGCCTGGGCGGCCGGAGTTTGAGAAGCACTTGGTTGTCCCTTTTTTCCTTCCTTTTTGTCGTCCTCTGGCTGCTGGACGATTTCGGTACGACTCGGCCCATGGGTCCTTAGCTGACTATTCTGACTGACGACCATGACTGTATCGGGACTGGTTGCCACGTGCAGGTTCGGTCCCTCCTGCACACGCGGGGTTCCGACCAATTCTACATCGCCGGTGGTGGCTGTATAGGTAGCTTTATCGGCGCGGCCAACAGCACGAGTCGGAGATCCGCCGTTCGGGTCGGGCCGATCACGCACGAGTCCGACATTGCCTTCTGCGACGGCTTTTTCCAGGCTCTGATTTTCACCCTTTGTAATAAACACGGTTAGTTTGTCGGATTGCAGATTGAAACGCGGATCAACCACCTTCACACGGCCGCTAAAGATGCCCATGTTCTTGGTCGAATCAAAAAAAGCCTCATCCGCATAGATTTCCGTCGTCGTCGCTTGATTGGATTGCATCCCTGCAGCGCCCGAGCCAAACAGGTTCGTGCCGGCGGCTTTATCTTCTTTCTTTTTGTCTTTGTTTTTCGCTTTGTCTTTTGCTGGTTTCTCAGCCTTTTTAGCAGTCGCAGGCGAGCCTGCCGGTGAAGCGGCAATCTGCGCAGGAGATCGCGCCGCGATCGCGCAAGCGATAAACAAGACCAACACTCCCAATTTTTTCATTCCGTCGTGTTGGGTTTCGCGGTCAGATGAGATTTGTCAGTGATGACCATCTTCACATTACCGATCAATCTTCCGGTCTTCGCGTTCGTGTCGAATTGCACCGAATCACCGGCGATGTTGAAGTCTGACCGTTGGATGGTTGTCCGCTCCTGCGAGCTTAGAATCCGAGTTTTCAAATCCAGCACCGATGTCTGCATATCGATTCGGAGATCGGTCTGATTCTCCGGGGTGTAGGTTGTAATTTTAAGGTTTTGAAAGCCTACGTGTTCCTGATCAATCCGGCGAGCAGTCCCGGCTTCAAATCTTCCCTTTAGACGGCCTTCAGTATCGAAATCTGGCAGTACAAGGCCTTTCGCTTCGTGTCCAATTGGCAGAGGAATGTTCGTCAAACTCTGTTCCGCCGGAGACGCGCCGGCTTTTGCGGAAGGGCCCGCCTTCTTTTTACGACCTTTTGACTGGCCGGATACTTGAGGCGCTGCTATCAAGGCGCCCGTCAGGATTGGGATTAACAAAATCGACAAGATCCAGCGTAGGTAGAGGCAGTTTACCCGAACCACGCGCACTTTGCTCCCAATACCCCTTTTACCCGGGCGATCGGGGTCAATCGCCCCTACCTGAAACGGCAGCATGAATAGCCTTTAACACGCGCAGATTCTTCGGCAAATTCTTTAGGGGAATTTGATTTGGCCCGTCCGATAATGCGCGGACAGGGTTTTCGTGCACCTCCATGAAGATTCCGTCGCATCCGGTCGCCATCGCCGCCCTGGCCAAAGCCGGCGCTAAAACACCGTCACCCGAAGTCGAGTCCCCTGCTCCACCTGGCCGCTGCACAGCATGGGTCGCGTCAAAGATCACGCGATACCCGGCGTCGCGCAGCCAATAAAGCGAGCGCATGTCGGCAATGAGGTTGTTATAGCCAAAACTGGTCCCGCGCTCCGTAAAACAGAATCTCTCATTGCCAAACGCAATCAATTTCTCGGCGATGTTGCGCACGTCCCACGGCGCGAGAAACTGACCTTTTTTCACATTGATAGCGCGCCCGGTCTCCGCTGCGGCGCGCAGGAGATCCGTTTGGCGGCAAAGAAACGCCGGAATTTGCAACATGTCGATCTTTTCGCCAGCAATCTCAGCTTCGGCGGGCGAATGAACATCTGTCGTAACGGGAATTTTCAAGTCCCGGCCGATGTTTGAAAGAATCTCGCAACCTTCCTGCACTCCGACCCCGCGAAAAGAGCGCACCGACGTCCGGTTCGCCTTGTCATAGGACGCCTTGAAAACAAAATCGATATCTTCGGCGACACAGATTTCGGCGATCTTCTTCGCCATTCGCCAGACAAACTTCTCTGACTCGATCACGCATGGGCCCAGGATGAACACTGGCTCTGTTCCGCCAATCGTAACTTTGCCGATGCGTAGTGGCTTCCGCTTCATTAGTTGTGCCCACTCTCGCGACGCGGGCGATTGAGGTCAATCACCCCTTACCTCGCCATTCCTGCACCCACATGTAGGGGCGGTTCACCTGAACCGCCAGTGGATCGCCCGCGTCGGACTAAATCGTAAATGGCAAATGGCGCATACAACCCAAGAAAGAACAACAAGGCCAGTCCGTGCAGTTGGAGAAGGTAAACCCAATGCGAATCGGAGAGAAAACTCAAAATGGAAAATGCCTCCGGTTTATGCAGCAAAAATCCGTAATTAAAATCCGTCAGCTTGTCCGTAACGAAGGTAACCACGAAGTAAAACTCCGACCAGAGAAACGCCCTCACGATCGACATCGGGTATGGCCTGTATTGTCTAGTTAACATCAGGAAGACCACGCCGATGATAATCCCGCAGTGCGAGGTGAAAAAGCTGATGAACCGCCAATCTGGAAAACCAAAAGGCAGGTTTGGCGTGAGCACTGCCTGCAACGTACCGCCAATTCCCCAAAAATAGGCTACCTCGAACCAGCGCTGATTTCCCGTCCACATCGCTACAATCACGACTACCATGCCCCAATCGCACATTTGCATTGGAAGCATGTGTTGCCAGGTCGCGGTGCCGCGACTGCGGATAAAAATTAAGTAGATCACATAGTTCAGCACGAGCACTGCGGAGAGAACTCCGATGATCAACTTTTCGACGCGGGACGATTTTGTGCGCCACACGATCGCGGCAAGGACGAAGGGCAAGACAATTGTAAGGCAAATGACCGTGAGATGCGGCAAACCGTACGGCTGAAATTCGGGAGCATCCTGCATCAGGATGGACAATCAGCAGTATCGACAGCGAACAATCAAGTAGGGCGATTCACCGTATCACCCAGAGATTGCATGGAATGACGTCGGTAACCCACGCGATATTGCTTGGCAGTCGTTGGGTCCCACTGGCCTTTTTCTGTAGCGGCACTATCAGCAGATCCGCCTTTATGGATTGAATAAAATCCGAGGCAGCCAGGCCGGTATTTCCGCGGATGCAACGCGTCTCGACAGGGACATCCGTCGCGCCCGCGGACAAAACAAATTTTTCCAGCTCTTCTTCCTCGTCATCGTCCTCGGTCGACTTTGAAGGTTTAATTTGGTTCCCCAGAATCGATGCGCGCGCCTGATCAAACGTGGTGATGATACGGATGACATAAAGCCGCTCGCACGATTCGGCCCCGGCGAAAAGCAATGTTCTCTTCAAGGCGTCCAATCGCGTGTCAGAATAATCGGCCACAAAGACGATCCGGCGCAGCGGCTCGGGTTTTGCTGCCGGCGCGGTAAAAAGCATCACCGAGCAAGGGGCTTCGCGCACGAGGCGTCGCGCGACGTTGCCCAGAAATGGATGTAACACTACCTCTTTCTCCAGCGCCCCGGCCACGATCACATCAATTTTTTCACAAGCGAGCGAACGCAGAATCGCGTCGGCAGGATCACCTTTTTCGTAGTGAATTTTTGAATCGAGCGGAAGCTCCAGTTGCCCCAGTGCGTCGCTAAACTTTTTTGCTATTTCCTCGCTGCGTTCGCCTACATAGATCAAGTGCAGTTGGGCAGAAAAGCGTTCCTGGATGCGCTTCGCTTCTGCAAGCACCTGTTTAAATCGCGGAGAAAACGTGCTCGCCACGGCGACGCTCTTGTATGGCAGTGGGTCGGACATGGCAGTGATGTTCAATTTGGTATCTCACGAACTTTAGGCAAATTAGACAGTGACTTTGCACTTCCGTTCGAGGTCATTGCTTTTCAATACGCTTTTCAATTTCCAATTCCTCTGCGAAATTTTCGCGAATGCGACGTGCGATTTACCCTGGCAGTTTTGATCCGGTGACCAACGGACACCTCGATGTGATCGAGCGCGCTCGAAAACTGTTCGACGAAGTGGTGGTAGCCGTGGCCCACAACGACGAGAAGCAACCTCTTTTCTCACTGGAGGATCGTCTCGATTTGCTGCGTGAAACGGCAGGAAAAATCAACAATGTCCGAATCGCCGAGTTCAAAGGATTACTGGTCGAATTTGCCAGAAAAGAAGAAGCCGGAGCGGTGGTCCGCGGCTTGCGCGCGATTTCCGACTTTGAATTTGAAT
>Ga0081455_10001922_pt1 | contig 24956 bp, 25 predicted proteins | sample TabmetS3T2R1_FD_70207 | JGI IMG/M metagenome (GOLD analysis project Ga0081455, IMG submission 70207) | Tabebuia heterophylla rhizosphere microbial communities from the University of Puerto Rico - S3T2R1 | ecosystem: Host-associated > Plants > Roots > Rhizosphere ...
GCTGCACGCGGTAAGTCTGGTGCCGCGCATCTTTTCCTGATGGCAGGGCCAGCAGCGTACGCCCCTGTTGATCAGTGATCACGAAGTTCGTCACCTGCTCGACGCCAGTGGTCAGGACGTCATTCACTAGGCCGAGTCGCTCGAGCACCCTCAGGCCGGCATCCCCCTTGAGACCGATTGCATAACCCTTCCGGCGCGCATCGGCTGCAGTGTCGCGCTCGTACAACTCCACCTCGATCCGGGGCGCCAGCTGAGCCAGGGCGACCGCCAGCGTCAAGCCGCTGATCCCAGCTCCGACGATGATCACCTTCATGATCGACCTCCCGAGTCCATAACCCCACGACGCCGACTTGTCAGAATCTCAGCACCATATGTGGTGCTGAGATTCTGACAACTTCGCGGCGATCAAGAATGATCATCCTTGGTGAAGCTTGGCGGCTTGGCGGTTGAGGTAGCGCTGCTGTGCCAGGTTAGTGGCCCGGTGGGCTGCGGCCTGGTACGCCTCCCGGGCAGCGTTCTTGTCACCCGTCATCTCCAGCAGATGGCCACGCACCGCATAGAGCCGGTGGTCCTCGGCGAGCTGCTTGTCACCAGCCACCGAATCCAGGCGCTGGAGCCCGGCGGTCGGGCCGTCTGCCATCGCGACGGCAACAACGTGATTCAGTGCCACCATCGGGTTGTCTGACATCTGCAGCAGGAGCTCATAGAGCCCCTTGATCTGCGGCCAGTCGGTCTCCTGTTCGCTGGGTGCCTCGTCGTGGATCGCCGCAATGGCTGCCTGGAGCTGATAGGGGCCGGCTGTGCCACGAGGCAGCGCTTTGGTGATCAACGCAACGCCCTCGGCAATGTCGTCGGTGTTCCACAGGGAGCGGTTCTGCTCCGCCAGCGGCACCAGCTCACCGGCGGCATTGGTTCGTGCCGTGCGCCGGGCGTCGGTGAGCAGCATGAGCGCCAGCAGCCCGGCAACCTCACCGTCGTCGGGCAGCGCCTGGTAGACCATGCGGGTGAGCCGGATCGCCTCCGTCGACAGCTCGGCACGATGCAAGCTGGCTCCGGCGGTGGCGGCATAGCCCTCGGTGAAGATCAAGTAGAGCACGTGCAGGACTGACGCCAGCCGGTCGGTGCGCTCGGCGGGGGCGGGCAGACGAAAGGGCAGTCCGCTGTTCTTGATCTGCTCCTTCGCTCGAGTAATCCGCCGGGTCATGGCTCCCTCTGAGACCAGGAAGGCACGGGCGACCTCAGTGGTGGTAAGGCCGCCGACCGCTCGCAGGGTGAGTGCGATCTGAGCCGGCGCCGACAGGGCGGGATGGCAGCACATGAACAGCAAGATCAACGTGTCATCGGATTCGGCTGGGCTGTCGACGGTGCCAGCCTGCTGTCGGGGAACTTCCCAACGGGCCACCGTGTCTTCGCGGCGCCGCCGCGCCTGCTCACTGCGCAGCAGATCGGTCAGCCGACGGGCCGCGACCGTGATCAACCAGCTCTTCGGGTTGTCTGGGACACCGTCGGCCGGCCACTGCGTTGCGGCCGCCAGCAGCGCCTCTTGTACGGCGTCCTCAGCGGTGTCGAAGTTGCCGTAGCGGCGTACCACGGCGCCGAGCACCTGCGGCGCCAACAGACGCAGCAGGCTCTCGACATCGGTGGGCCCTTCGACAGGCTCAGGGCGCATTTTGAGGCTCAGGGCGCATTTTGAGGCTCAGGGCGCATTTTGAAGCTCAGGGCGCATCTTCAGGCTCGGGGCGATCAGGCATCGTGATCAGTCGGTGATGTCGGCAGCCGATTCCATGATCGGCCGCACGTCGGCGTACGCGTTGGCGACGACATGTTCTGGTGCGGGACAAGCCGAGAGCCGGCCGGCGATCTCCGTCGCCCGGTCGAAGCTGTCACATTCCACAATCCAGTAGCCGGCGAGCACCTCCTGCGTCTCGGCGTACGGCCCGTCGGTCACGAACGGCGTGCCATTCTGCGCACCGAGGCGCCTGGTGTGCACCGGCGCCGCCAGCCCCCGAGTCTCCACAAGCTCGCCCGCCTCGACGAGCTCGGTATTGAACGCCTCCATGAATGCGGTCATCGCCGTGAAGTCCGCCGACGACCACGCCGGCTGATCACCGGCCTGGCCAGCCATACCGTCGTAGTCCTGCTGCGACGCATAAGTCAAGATCATGTACTTCATATCCCTCTCCTTTCTCACCGGCACCTCACTGGTGCCTCTCACAGGTGAGTCGAAGCTGATGTCACACATCGGACAACCTCAGCAGCCACATCTCAATCCAGGTCCTCGACCGCCATGGCCTTGGAGTCGATCTTGATTCGTAGTGCCCTCACTGCTGCCCGAACTCGCTGCAGACTAGGCGGACGCGGCATTGAGCGCTCCGCATCATCGAGAGCCTCGACAGCTGCCCGATCCAGGAGCGCGAGGCGAGCCGAACCCGCAGGTAATACCTCCGCCACTTTCTCGAACAGGCGAAGCAGCGCCAACATCACAATGAGATCGCTTGAGCCATAACGTCCAAAGAGTCCGCCGATGAAGAAGATGTAGTCGGCAAAGGTGTTTCCTGGTACCACGACGCGCCCGCTCCCTCGGGGACCGGTGAGGACTCTGTGACCAACCGGACGGACGGCGAGATCACAGCAGAGCACCGTCAGGTGATCGATCGCCTGCACTGCGGTGTAGGGATCATTGACTGCCGGCGAAAGAGCCTTACAGCCGATGTCGATCTGCTGTCGGATCCCGAACCCGATGTCCTGTTCGACGGTACGCTCAAAACCAATCCGGACATCAGCGTCTAATGCAACCTCGAACGGCTCGGCAGCGGGCTGTGGGTCCACCGGCGTGGGGGCCCAGACCCAGCCGATGACTGTTCCCGCAACAACATGTTCACCGACGCGATAGCGAAGGCAGATAGTGACATCGGCATTACTTACCAAAGGAAGCAAGAGCAGGGGATGGACGGTCTGGATGTAACCCGACCTCCGACCAATCAGGGGCACCGCCCAATCCGGAACAGTCGGAGCCACCTCCTCGATGTTTGCCGTGTCCTCGTGAGCAAGCGCACGCCGAGTGTTGCGCTCAACTCTGCGAATGATGGCGTCGATCTGAATCGAGTGAGCCAGGTGATCGGCAAAATAGACAACCATGCCCAGGCTGAGGAAGAGCAAAACGATGGCACCGCTAACGGCGAGCCGGGGATAGATCTCAGTCCGGGTACCGGCCTCCAGGCCCACGGTGAACAGACCTGCCGCGCTGTAGACGAAGGTCGCGATGAAGGTGCTGAGGACGACCTGGGTCGCACGATCCCGCAGAAAGTTACGCAGCAGCCGCGGTGAGAACTGCGTCGAGGAGAGCTGGAGTGCGACCACCGTCAGACCAAGGACGAGCGCAATGACGGTCACGACCGTGCTGCTCACTGTGATCAGCAGCGCACGGGCGTCATCCGCAGTGCCCTGGAAAGCCAGCCAGTTCAGCCGCGAGCCGGGAGCAACTTCTATCTGCGACACCGCGTAACCCGCCGCAAGTGCGAGCAGGGCGGCCATGCCAGGTAACACCCACAGGGCTCCGCCGATGTACTCCTTCAGGGCAAACCAGCGCACCGAACGGCGAATGCTGCGAACCGAAGTGTGGCGTGAAGCTGGGCTCATGGTGCGAGCCAGAGTATCGCCATCAAAAGCTGCTTGGAGCTCGCAGAATGGCCTCCCGGGCGGCGACAAACGGACGTCGTTGCCCTACATCGTCGCTTCGCGTGCCACGATCGGGCCGTGACCGAAGACTCTGCTCACCCGCCGGTGGTGTCCGCTGCTGAAGCCGACCACCTACCGCATGATCATTTACGCAAGGAAGGCTGGACCATGGCCCTCTACGTGGCCATCTGCCTGATCGCCGCGCTTACCGCCCTGGAGAATGTCACGGCCATTCCCGGACACATCCTGGGGCTGGTTTGGGGCACGACCGTCGGTCTGGCACTCGCGCATGTGTTCGCCTTCCGCGTTGCCGGTCGCCTAGTGCACGATGGTGTGCTGCCCAAGGCCGATCGCATCATTTCCGCGGTTCAGCTGGCTGCCGCTGCGGCAGTCGCAGTCGTTGTCAGCATTCCGATCCTGCTGGCCTCCACCGAAAACGAACTCAACTGGGCCCGTTACACCTGCGCCGCCATCATCGGTGCAGTCGGCTATTTCACTGCGCGCGGTGCCGAGCACAGCCGGGTACGCGCCCTGATCTTCAGCATCGGAGTCCTCGCAGTTGCCACCGCCATCGCCGTACTCAAACACAGGCTGGTGGGTCACTAGGGATCAGCTGCTGCAACACAGATGAGAGGATGGCCGACATGGCCGTCCCGAAACCCCTGATGCATGCGGGCAGGGCGATGAGCAACGGCCTCTATCGAGTGTCCGGCGGCCGACTGATGGGCAAGGTTCGCGGAATGCCAGTCCTGTTGATCACCGTCACCGGCCGTAAGACTGGCGACAAGCACACCAACCCCGTCTTGTATCTCGAAGACGACGGCAAGTACGTGGTGACCGGTTCAGGCGGTGGATCCGCGAATGAGCCTCAGTGGTTCAAGAACCTCAGGCGCACCGACCAAGCAGATATCGAGGTTGGGCGACGACATCTTCCTGTCAGCGTGGAGATCGCGGACGGAGCGGAGCGGGAAGTTCTGTGGCAGCGGCTGCTCGTTCGCGCACCCTTTTTCGCCGACTACCAGAAGAAGGTCGAGCGCCAGATACCTATGGCTGTCCTGACCCCCGAGACCTAACTACACGCAGTTTGATCAACAGATAGGGGACTACGGTGGAATTTCGCTATGTCGGCAACTCGGGTTTCAAGATCTCCGAGATCACCTACGGCAACTGGCTGACGCATGGCTCGCAGCTGGAAAACGATCAAGCCAAGGCTTGCGTACGCGCTGCCCTCGATGCCGGCATCACGACGTTCGACACCGCCGACGTCTATGCGAACACTCAGGCCGAGACCGTTCTCGGCGAGGCCTTGAAGGGCGAGCGGCGCGAGTCGCTGGAGATTCTTACCAAGGTGTTCGGTCCGACCGGCCCGAAGGGTCACAACGACGTCGGGCTGTCCCGCAAGCACATCATGGAGTCGATCAACGGATCGCTGGCGCGTTTGCAGACCGACTATGTCGACATCTACCAGTGCCACCGCTACGACTACGAGACTCCGCTCGATGAGACCATGCGCGCCTTCGCCGACCTGGTACGGATGGGCAAGGTGCTGTATGTCGGAGTCAGCGAGTGGACCGCCCAGCAGATCCAAGACGGCCACGACATGGCCGAGGATCTCGGCTTCCACCTGATCTCCAACCAGCCGCAGTATTCGATGCTGTGGCGAGTGATCGAGAGCGACGTCGTACCGGTCAGCGTCTCACTCGGCGTGTCTCAGATCGTCTTCTCGCCCATCGCCCAGGGTGCGCTCACCGGAAAATATCGTCCCGGCGAGCAACCGCCGGCCGGCTCGCGGGCCACCGATGAGAGGGGCGGCGCTGACATGATCAAGAAGTGGATGAGGGATGACGTCCTAGATCGGGTGCAGCAGCTAGTGCCGCTGGCAGCGGATGCCGGGCTTTCCATGGCGCAGCTGGCTGTGGCCTGGGTGCTGCAGAACGACAACGTGGCAAGCGCCATCATCGGCGCATCGCGACCCGAGCAGGTTCAGGACAATGCCGCCGCATCCGGAATCAAGCTCGATGGCGATCTGCTAACCAAGATCGACGATGTACTCGATCCAGTGGTGGAGCGCGATCCCGCCAGGACATTGCAGGCCTCGCCCCAGACCCGTGAAGCCTAAGTCCCATGCATGCGCGATGAGCCCTCGAAGCGAGCCCTTCGACAAGCTCAGTGCACATGAGTACTCATCAAGGCATGAGACTGGGATCGTGCAGCAATCAGCCGCAGCAAGGAGAGCGCCATGATCATCCGCGTCTTCCGGCCGACGATCTACCCGGGCAAAGAAGCTGAATTCGAGTCGTTTCTGCGTGACACCGCCATCCCTCTGGTTTCGCAGCAGTCCGGGCTCGTGGCGCAGCGTGTCGGCAGGCCGCGCGACTCGTCCTCCTCCGAATTTGTCTACGTCACGGTGTGGGAAGACGTCGAATCGATTCGGGCTTTCGCCGGTGAGCGCTGGCAGGAAGCGGTGATCACACCAGATGAAGAGCACCTTCTCAAGGACACCTGGATCGGACACTACGAGGTCATCCAGACAGACTGAGAAGCGGCAGTGCATGAGTTGCACCCCTTGGGCAGGCACTCGGCGTACGTCGAACACCACAAGAATCAGAACGGCCACCTCAACGGGCCCTAATGCGTCCGTTTCCCACCAGAAGCGCGAAAACGCGAACCCCAACCGGTGCGTGGGCGTACGTTTCCCACCACAAGAGCGGAAAGCTGCACCTCAACCGGCTTTCATGCATGCGTTTGCCACCAAAAGAGCGAAAACGCTCACCAGCGCGAGCGATTCACTTCGCCAGATCGAGCTTCTCCGTGACCCATTTCCGCAGCACGGCAGCAGGAGCGGCTCCGACCTGAGTGTCGATCACCTTGCCGCGCTCGAGGAGGATGAGGGTCGGAATCGCCAGCACCTCGAACCGGCTGCTGAGCTCCGGCGCCTCGTCGGCGTTGATCTTGACCAGCTTCAGCCGACCGGCGAACTCACCGGCAAGTTGCTCCAGGACAGGACTCACCATTCGGCACGGGCCGCACCAGGGTGCCCACATGTCGACCAGCACCGGAATAGTCGATGCTTCCACGACGTCAGCGAAATCCGAGTCCGAGCCGTTGACCACCCAGCGCAGCGGTGTGTGGCATTTCCCGCAGCGTGGCACGCCATGCGCAACGGCCGGAACCCGATTCTTGGTCTGACAGTTCGAGCACACGACAACTTGAGTCGAGTCCGCGACGCCAGCGCTCATGCCGCTTCCCTTTCTTCGGGTGGACCGCTCCGGGATATCACGGTGAGTTCGCCGTCCACAAGATCAACAAAGACTTCGCCGCCGTCAGGAAGGTCACCTCGGAGCAGCGCCCGTCCGACCCGCGTCTCAACCTCGCGGGCAATGAAGCGCCGCAGCGGCCGGGCGCCGTACGCGGGGTCAAAGCCTTGCTCGGCGATGAACTGCAGTGCAGGCTCGGTGACCACGAGTGCGATACGGCGTTCGGCAAGACGGGCTCGCAGGTCGTTGAGGAGTAGGTCCACGATCAGCTCAATCTCGCCCAGGGTGAGCGGCTTGAACAGCACGATGTCATCAACCCGGTTCAAGAACTCCGGCGGGAAGTGGTTGCGCAGCGCACCCAGCACCAGGCGCCGCGCCTCATCGTTGATCTCACCTTCCGCCGTCACCCCTTGCATCAGGAACTCCGATCCGATGTTCGAGGTCATGATCACCACAGTGTTGCGGAAGTCGACGGTACGTCCGTGCGAGTCGGTGAGCCGGCCGTCGTCGAGAACCTGGAGCAGCGTGTTGAAGACATCGACATGGGCCTTCTCGACCTCATCGAGCAAGATCACCGAATAGGGTTTGCGCCGCACCGCCTCGGTGAGCTGGCCACCGTCCTCATAGCCGATGTATCCCGGAGGTGCGCCCACCAGCCGGCTCACCGTGTGCCGTTCCTGATACTCGCTCATGTCGATGCGAACCATGTTCTCCTCGGTGTCGAACAGTGCCGCCGCGAGAGCTTTGGCCAGCTCGGTCTTTCCCACGCCTGTCGGTCCGAGGAAGACAAAGGAACCGATCGGCCGGCGCGGATCCTTGATGCCAGACCGGGCGCGGATGATCGCATCGGCCACCAGCTGGACCGCCTCGTCCTGGCCGACCACGCGTTCATGGAGCACCTGGTCGAGATTGAGCAGCTTGGTGCGCTCACCCTCTTGTAGCCGAGTGACGGGGATGCCGGTCCAGCGCGAGACGATGGCAGCAATCTCGTCGGCGGTGACCACCTCACGCAGCAACCGGTGTTCTCCCTGCTTGCTCGCCAGCCTGGCTTCGGCCGCTTCGAGCTTGCGCTGCAGCTCCGGCAACCTGCCATGGCGTAGGGACGCAGCCCGATTCAGGTCGTAGTCCCGCTCGGCCTGCTCGCTCTCCTGCCGGACCTGTTCCAGCTCTTCTCGCAAGGACTGGACCTCACGAAGTGCCGTACGCTCTGCCTCCCACCTGGCACGCATGGCGTCGGCTTCGGCGCGCAGATCCACCAGCTCGCGACGCAGCTCCTCCAGCCGGGTCTTGCTTGCCGCATCCTCCTCATTGCCTAGCGCGGCCTCCTCGATCTCCATGCGGGTCACCCGCCGGGTCAGCTCGTCGAGTTCGGCGGGCATCGAGTCGATTTCGGTACGCAGCATCGCGCAAGCCTCGTCAACCAGATCAATGGCCTTGTCGGGCAGGTAGCGGTCGGAGATGTAGCGGTGGCTCAAGGTCACTGCAGCGACCAGCGCACTGTCGAGGATCTTGACCCCATGGAAGACCTCGAGGCGTTCCCGCAGCCCACGCAAGATCGAGACCGCATCCTCGACGCTCGGCTCGTCGACCAGCACCGGCTGGAAGCGCCGCTCGAGCGCTGCGTCCTTCTCAATGTGGGTGCGATATTCGTCGAGCGTCGTCGCGCCGATCATGTGCAGCTCGCCTCTGGCCAGCATCGGCTTGAGCATGTTGCCGGCATCCATGGCACCTTCCGCGGCGCCGGCACCGACGACGGTGTGCAACTCGTCGACAAAGAGCAGGATCCGGCCTGCGGCGCTGCTCACCTCGTTGAGTACGGCTTTGAGCCGCTCCTCGAACTCCCCGCGATACTTCGCTCCCGCAACCAGCGCACCCATATCCAAGGCGAAGATCGACTTGTCGCGCAGGCCCTCGGGGACGTCGCCGTTGTTGATCCGCTGCGCCAGCCCTTCGACAATCGCGGTCTTTCCGACCCCCGGCTCACCGATCAGCACTGGGTTGTTCTTGGTCTTGCGGGACAGGATTTGGATGGTCCGACGGACCTCGGAGTCACGGCCGATCACCGGTTCCAGCCGTCCGGCGGCGGCCTCGGCGACCAAGTCGCGACCGTATTTGCTGAGCGCCTCGTAGGTGCCCTCCGGCGTTGCGGAAGTGACCCGCTGATGTCCCCTGATCTCGGTCAGTGCGGAAAGAAAACCGTTGCGGGTCAGGCCGTGCTGCTGGAGCAGCCTTCCGGCTGCAGAGGATGACCCTTCATCGAGGAGAGCGACGACCAGGTGCTCCACTGAGACGTACTCGTCCTTCAGCCGACGCGCCTCCCGCGTTGCGGCATCGATCAGGCGGGAAAGCCGTTGTGTGACGAATACCTGGCCGGGTGCCGCACCCGGACCGGAAACGCGAGGTCGGCGTCCTAACTCCGCCTCCACATCCTCGCGCAACCGGTCCGGATCCGCCCCCGCGCGGCCAAGCAGTGGCCCGACTAGCCCATCGCCTTGATCGAGCAACGCCAAGAGCATGTGCTCCCCGTCGACCTCTGTGTGACCGAGGCGGAGCGCTTTGGTCTGAGCATCGTGCAGCGCTTCCTGCGACTTCTGGGTCAAGCGGTTCAGGTCCATCGATCGTCTCCTCTTGCAGCCGGATGCCGTTGCGACCTTTCGAGCTGCGCGATCCGGTCGAGCAGGTCGATGATCAAGCCGAGCGAGGCGTAGTTCAGGTTCAGTTCTCGGTGCAGCCGTTGGATTCTCGCCATCGCGGACACCTGGGACGGCTCGAACCACAGGTGCCCCTGAGCATCTCGCGTCATCTCGAGTAGTCCTAGCGCGATGAAGCGGCGTACTAGCTCGGGGTGTACGCCGGTGATGCTTGCGTAGCTGTCCAGGCTCAGCCGAAATGGGCGGGCGAGTGGATATCTCCGCTCGGTTGTCATCGCTGGTCCCTCGGTGTGAATGTGGAATGCTCTCGAAGCTCCTCGAAGAGCCGCCTCTCTTCTGGCGAGAGGGTCGACGGCACTCTGATCTGGGCCTCGGCGTAGAAGTCACCCGGCTCGCCTCGGCGATTCGGCAGTCCCCGACCCCTCAGGCGCAGCCGTCGCCCAGTGGACGTACCCGGCGGAACGTTGACCGTCGCGGAGCCTCCCGGAGTCTCGATGCGGACCGCCGCTCCGAGCGCGGCCTCCCACGGTGACAGCGGCACGATCGCCGTCAGATCCCTACCCGAGACGCGGTATCGCGGATGCGGTGCGATTCGGACGATCAAGTACAGATCGCCCGACTGCCCTCCATTGGCACCTCGTCCGCCCTGCCCACGTAGCCGGATCCGCTGCCCGTCCACGACTCCGGCGGGGATGTTGAAGTCGAGAGTCCGCGCGCCGTCTGGGCCGCTGATGGTCAAGCTGCGCTGCGTTCCGTGGTAGGCCTCCTCGAGGCTGATCTCTGCTTCGACCTCCTGATCAGAGCCTGGAATCGGGCCCCAATCGGCCCTGCCCCGGCCACCGAAAATGCCGCCAAGCAGGTCCTCGAGGTCGATGCCCTCTTCAACGTCGGTGTACCGGGCGCCTCCTGGAGACCAGCGCGGTCCTCCCGGCCCTGGACCGGCCGGTCCGGCACCGGCGTAAGCGCGTGCTTGGCGCCAGGCTTCGGGATCCACGTCGGGTGGCACCCGACGGAAGTCCTCACCAAAGGCGTCGTACCGCTTACGCAGATCAGGATCGGAGAGCACGTCGTATGCCTCAGAGATCTCTTTGAACCGTGCCTCGGCCGAGGGGTCCTTGTTGACGTCAGGGTGATGGGTCCGGGCCAGCTTCCGGTAGGAACGCTGGATCTCGGACTGGTCGGCGCTCCTAGAAACGCCGAGGACCTCGTAGAAGTCCCGTGCCATCAATCACTCCTGGTGGCCACCACCACGGCCGCCGGGCGCAGGATCTCCTCGTCCGATCCATACCCGGCACGCACCACGTGAGCGACCGTGCCCGGCACTCTCTCCTTGTCGGCGATGGTGCCGACCGCCTCGTGAACGGCTGGGTCGAACGCCTTGCCGATGTCGTCGCGTCGCGGGAAGCCGAGGTTGGCAAGCACCGCAAGCGCCTGCTGGTGTACCGCGCGTACTCCCTCGATGATCGGATCCGGATCGGATGAGGCATGTTCCAAAGCGCGCTCCAGGTTGTCGAGCACCGGCAGCCAGCCGGCGGCCGTTCTGGCCCGTTCCTGTTGCCGCGCCCGAACCAGGTCTTTGGCGCATCGTTTGCGGAAGTTGTCCAACTCCGCGGCGGTACGCCGCCAACTATCTTCCAGCTCGGCAATGCGTGCTCGCGCTTCCTCAAGGGGGTCACGCGCGGAAGGCCGCTGTTCGCGGCTGGCCGGCCCGGACTCCTGCTGCTCGCCACTCCCCTGCTCGTGCGTCTGCTGCTCAGACATGATCGATCAGCGTGTCGTGAACTCGGCGTCGATCACATCGTCGGAGTCGTCGCCCGGTCCCCCGCTCGAACTTTCCGGCGAACCAGTTGTGGTTCCAGCTGTGGCGCCGGCCCGGGTCGACGCTGCCAATGATTGAAGTAACTGGTGCATTTCACCGGTGAGTGCGCGCAGTCGATCGATGTCGGCCTGTTCCTCCAGTGCGGTGCGCGCATCATTGACCAGCAGTTCCGCGCGAGCGCGCTCGTGATCGGGAATCCTTCCGGCGTTCTCCTCCAACGTCCGCTGCACTTGATACGCCACGGTGTCCAGCTCGTTGCGAGCGTCCACCCGGGCGCGCAATGCGGCATCTTCGCTGCGATGTGCCTCGGCATCGGCGACCATCCGTTGGATCTCACCTTGGTTCAGGTTAGATGTCTCGCTGATGGTGATCTGCTGCTCGGCGCCGGTGTCCTTGTCGCGCGCCGAGACGTGCAGAATGCCGTTGGCGTCGATGTCGAAGGTGACCTCGATTTGGGGTACGCCGCGCGAGGCCGGCCGGATGTTCTCCAGACGGAATCGGCCCAGCACTCGATTGTCGCTGGCACGCTCTCTTTCGCCTTGCAGGACCACGACGTCGACGGCGGACTGATCGTCCTCGGCAGTGCTGAAGATCTCGGTACGCCGGGCCGGGATCGTGGTATTGCGCTCGATGACCCTGGTCATGACGCCGCCGAGAGTCTCCAGACCCAAGGAAAGCGGGGTGACGTCGAGCAGCAGTACATCCTTCACCTCGCCCTTGATGATCGCTGCTTGGATTGCGGCGCCGATCGCTACCACCTCGTCCGGGTTGACCGTCATGTTCGGTTCCCGGCCTCCCGACAGTCGCCGTACCAGGGCTTGCACGGCCGGGATCCGCGTCGACCCGCCGACCAGGATGACCTGATCAATGTCGTCGGTGGTGACCTTCGCGTCCTCCATGGCCTGCTTGACCGGAGCCATGCACCTTTCAACCAGGTCGGCAGTGAGCTGGTCGAAAGTCGACCGCATGAGATTGACGTTCAGATGCTTCGGTCCCGACGCATCTGCGGTGACGAACGGCAGGTTTACCGCGGTCTGGGAAACAGCTGACAGCTCGACCTTGGCCTTCTCCGCAGCCTCGAACAAGCGCTGCAAAGCTTGCGGATCGTTGCGCAGATCGATGCCATTGGACTTCTTGAAGTCGTCGGCGAGGTAGTCCACGATCCTACGGTCGAAGTCATCGCCACCGAGGTGAGTGTCGCCGGCGGTCGCCATGACCTCGACCACCCCTTCGCCGACCGTCAGGATGCTGACGTCGAACGTGCCGCCGCCGAGATCGAAGACGAGGATCGTCTCGTTCTCGAGCTTGTCCATCCCGTACGCCAATGCCGCGGCGGTTGGCTCATTGATGATCCGAAGGACCTCTAATCCGGCGATCCGTCCGGCGTCCTTGGTGGCTTGGCGCTGCGCATCGTTGAAGTACGCGGGAACGGTGATCACGGCCTCGGTGACCCTCTCCCCGAGATGCTTGCCAGCATCGTCGACGAGCTTGCGCAGCACCTGCGCCGAGATCTCTTCGGGGGCGTACTGCTTGCCGTTCACCTCAAAACGTGCCGCATCGTCTGGGCCGGGCACGACATCGAAGGAGACGGCGTTGATCTCGCTGGTCACCTCGTGGTACTTCCGGCCGATGAACCGCTTGGCCGAATAGATGGTGCCCTTCGGGTTGAGGATCGCCTGCCGCCTGGCCATCTGTCCCACCAGGCGCTCGCCGGATTCGAGGAAAGCGACCACGGAGGGCGTTGTGCGGTTGCCTTCAGCGTTTGGAATGACTTCGGGCTGCCCGCCCTCCATCGCTGCAATAACTGAATTCGTTGTCCCGAGATCGATGCCTACCGCCGTTGCCATGGCTCACTCCCGTCGCCAGATTCGCCTAACTTGATCATCTTGCCGCCGGCGCGCCCGAGGTCGCATCCCGTGAATGGGGTAGTTGGTGGGAATCCGTCTCGTTGTCGGTATCCCACGCTGCGTGGGTTACCGACGCGGTACACGGCGTGCACACGCCGCGTACCGCCTGAGCAGGCTGGGTACGGCTCGGCGTCGTCGGCCCGGGCACGGCGGGCGCGCCATTCTCGATGGGTCGCAGCTCGCGTTAGCCGTCCCAGGACGGCAAACGAGTGTCGAAAGTCTTGATCAGGCCCTCTTTAGCCGTCTCAAGACGGAGAACGTAGGCGTGGGAGGACGAAACGTGAGCGTGGCAGGCAGGTTGTCTAACGGTGCTGCAGTGCGAGTACGGTGAGGTCGACGCGGGAGTGGATGTCCAGCTTGGTGTAGATGTGCTTGAGGTGCGCGTCGACCGTATGCGGCGAGAGATTCAGATACTCCGCTATGTTCCGGTTCGTCAGCCCGCCGGCCACTAGCTCGGCGACGCGGAGCTCAGCATCTGTGAGTGTCCGCCACGGGTCAGATGCTGCGCCGATGCCCGGCCGTGGAACATGGGCCAGCGGGAACTGGGTCGGAGTAGAGCCGGTCTGCCCGGCCTGGTAAGCCGTCGGCGTTCGGTAGTGCGGGTTGTCCAGCACCATCCCGTCCAGCAACACCTTCGGGTGGGTTTTCAGCACCTCGACGAGCATCCAAATGCCGAAGCGCTGTAGGTCGTACATGCACATAAAGACCGCAGGCTGATCTTCAACGATCTTGTTCACGGCTGACTCATAGGCGAAGAAGTCTTCGACCTCTTCGGATTGCGGCAGCACCCAGGACATCTCCCCCGCTGCCCTGAGCATCGGGAATTCCGACTCAGCGGCCTGGGTCAGCCGGGCCGCCAGGAAAGAGATCATCTGTCCGACCGAAAACCGCCCCGATTGCAGGTACACCTCAGACGTCCGATCGACGTCGAGTTGCTTGGATTGATGCGGTAGATGCCCGTTCTGCTGCTTCTCAACCCGGGCACGAACCGACGCCGGTTCGGCGTCATCGATCAGGCAGAGGCACTTGTCGCCCTCCCGAATCCCTTCCTCCAGGAATGGAAACAGCAGCTTGTCACGTTCGGCCGGACCTGAGTACAGGGCACAAAAATGTGTACCGGGACGAATCTCATCAATGCCCGGGATTCCCATGCTGACCGTCACGGCGATGCCGATCTCATGACCACTTCGACCCTACGCGGCTCGCAAAGTGCACTCCTATGGAGGGCCCGGTCATGCCAACCCCGCACCGCCCTCTCGGCCACATTGGGGAGACAATGGTTGGAGCTCACCGAGATGTACGCAGCGACCACATAGCTGCGCGGGAACCTGCCAAAGTGAAACTGTCATGGAGAACCAGCAAGAGCCTGTTCTGTTAGTAACTCCGACTCAACGTGTGCCGGGGCCAGCCACACCGGGGATGGACAGACGGCAAGCCTTCGCCACGGACCGAACGTGGTCGGGATTCGTCACCACCGAGGCAGGGATGACCTCTGGCTGGCATCATCATGGCGACTACGAAACCGTGATCTATGTCCTCCGCGGTGGTCTGAAGATGGAATTCGGTCCCGATGGCAGCAGCACCATCGAGGCAAGCCCTGGCGACTTTGTCTTCGTGCCGAAGGGCGCCATCCACCGCGAGAGCAACCCCTCCTCCGAGCCAGCCGACATCATTGTGGTACGTGCAGGTGTTGGAGAGTCGACCTTCAACGTGGATGGTCCAGCGCCCGCCTAAACTCCGACTCGGGTGAGTCAGCGGAAGTTTGGTATGACGTCGTTTGCGAGTAGCCGGAGCTGCTCGTCGACGGTGGCCACGCCATCGACCGTCTGCCCGGTGAAAGCCTTCACCAGCGAGGCGTCGGTGATTGCGGCGATGACATGGTTGACGCCAGTGCCCTCGATCTCCGACTTGATCTTGCTCGTGACTTCCTCGGGTGTGCCGGAGATCGACAGCTTTTCGGCGAGCTCCGGACTGGTGAGCTCGACGCCCTTGGCCAGGTCTCCTGTGCCAATGGCTTCGATGATCGGGCTGAGCTCTGCGGGATCGACCCCGTTCCGCTCGAGTTGCTCATGCGGCATGGATGAGGCGTAGATCCCCACCATCGAGCGGGCTGCTTGCTTCGCCGCAGCCGAGTCCCGACCAACCGCTGTCACCACCCATGCCGCGAAATCAAGATCATTTGGGTTCTTCCCGGCCCGCTCGGCACCAGCGCTGAAGTGCTCGAATCCATACTCGTAGGCCTGCCGGGTGTAGCTGAGTGCGTGGTGACAACCGTCGGAGAACTCACCGGCAACCTCGAACGACTTCGGACCACGCATGGCGCCGATCATGACAGGCAATCGCTCCTGGACCGGCCGCGCGAACGTGAACAACCCGTGATACTTGAAGAAGTCGCCGTCGAAGGTGATGGCACCGTCGTCGAGCAACGTCCGCATGACCTGGACACCCTCCTTTACTCGGGACAGCGGCTTGGTCCGCGCCCAGTCGATGTCGTACTGGGCCAGCAGGCCGAAGTTGCCTGATCCGAGGACGACCTCGGCGCGACCGTTGGTAAGCTCATCCAGCGTCGCCGCCGCCTGGGCGATCAGGGTGGGCTCGCGCAAGACGACCCCAGAAAGGCTAGGCCCGAAACGGATGTTCGTCGTGTCCTTCGCAGCGGCCGCGAAGAGCAGCCACAGATCCTTGTGCCATGTCTCGTCGGCGGCGTAGCACCCGTAGAACCCCAACTCATCGGCCAGCTTGATGGCCTGCAACGACTCCTCGAGTGGGTAGTCCGGGAGCATCACGTAACTGAACTTCATGTTGCCCTCCCTCTGGAAATCACCTGGTATGGGCACGGCGAATGGCGCCGCGGCGGAGGTGTGCTTACATCAGACCACCTCGCAGCAGTGGAGTCCACAGTTGCGGGCGAGCGCAGACCTTTTGGCACTCATTCGTTTCATTGACGGTTCGTACGACCGCGAAATATCGTGCAAAGCACGTCCATCGTGGAGCGCGACGGCGCCCCCCTGCCGACAAGGGGTGAGCAAGTGACCTTCGATGACTCAGCAAGCCAAGCTTCCGCAACAGGTCAGGACGGCCAACTCCAGCGCGAGTTCGTCGAGCGGTGGCGGCAGAACGGCTACAACTGCTTCTCGTCCGGCCACAAGTTCTGCCGCGAGGTCTGCCCGGTCACCCAGGTGACGCGGAACGAGAACCACACGCCAACTGCGTTCCATGCCAACATCATCGCGATGGACAAGGGCCTGCTCGACATCGAAGACGTCGCCGATGACTACGTCCATTGCACCCAGTGCGGGGCCTGTGAGATCCGGTGCCCGAACACCTTGTTCGTCGGTGACTTCTATCAGGCACGGACTGAGACGGTGAAGGTGGTGCGGGCCGCGCGGGCGCTGATGGTCGACAGGGGGTTGGACAGGGAGGGCTGGAGGCTCTGGAACCGGTTGACCAACGAACTCAAGAACGAGCCCGTGCTGGGTGTCGAGAATGGGCAGCCGAACGGTCAAGATCACGTCCGGGATTGGGCAGCAGGTCTGCAGATCCCGATCGGCGGCGAGACGATCATGTTCGTCGACTGCGAGGCCGCGTTCTACCGTACGTCGAACACGCGTGCCACTGCCCTGGTGCTGCAGCATGCTGGCTTCGAGTTCGGACTGATGAACGAGCAGTGGTGCTGCGGCGGCCCGGCTGCCGAGATGGGGTACGTCGAGCAGTCCCGAGCTTTCGCCGAGCACAATCTGGCCGACTGGCGTGCCTCCGGGGTCAAGCGAGTCATCGCTATCGAGCCCCACGACTACATCCACTTCACCGAGGACTATCCGGCGTATTTCGGTGCCGACTTCGACATCGAGGTGGTGCAGATCCTCGAGCTGGTCGCCGACTTGATCAAGAACGGCCGGCTCAAGCTCGAGACGCCGATCAACAAGACAGTGACCTACCACGATCCGTGCCGGCTCAACAAGCGCAAGGGGATCCACGAGGCACCGCGCTTCATCCTGAACTCGATCCCGGGTTTGATCTTCAAGGATGTTGATCATGTCACTCAGTGGTCCTACTGCTCCGGTGGCGGCGGCGGGCTGCCCATCGAGAAGCCCGAGATCACCGAGGCGATCAGCGACACCCGCGTGGCTCGCGCCAAGGAACTCGGCGTCGACATGCTGGTCAGTGCATGCGTCTGGTCGGAGCGTCCGCTGGCCACTGCAGGACACAAAGCCGGGATCGAAGTTGCCGACCTCATCGAGTTGGTTGCCGAGTCCGCCGGGATCGAGATCGGCGGCCATCGTGGCGCATCAGACCTGGAGGCTGCCCGATGACCACCGCGCCAGCAATGACTGTTGACGAAGCCGTTGTGACCGAGCTCGAGGCGATCATGAACGAGCCCGGATCGGTACTGACCGGGATTTCCAGCCGGGCCAATCGCGCCCGGGTGCCGGCACCCTTCCCGGTCCACAGATGGGCCGAGCACATGCCGGCGGTTGTGGTGCTGCCGCGTACCGCACAGCAGGTGTCGGAGATCATCAAGCTGGCCAACCGCGTCAACATCCCGGTCGTCCCGCGTGCCGGCGGCACCGGCCTCAACGATGGAGCCGTCCCCCTTCGCGGCGGGATCTTGGTCGACGTGAAGCGGATGAACCAGATCCACGAGATCGACCTGGCCGATCGGACGGTGACAGTCGGTCCAGGCATCAACATGCTGAAGCTCAACGAGGAGCTCAAGCGGTACGGCGTCTTCTATCCGGACACGCCTGCGTCGTACCCCTGCTCCTTGGTGGGTGGGCGGATCGCATGCAGTGGCTGGTCGCTCTTGGGCTCTCGCTTCGGGCATACCCGCGATCTGGTTGTGTCCTTTGAGATCGTGTTGCCGACTGGGGAGATCATCCGCGTCGGCGACGGCGGTGGGAAGAAGGTCCGCAAGTCTTCGACGGGCTACCACCTCAAGCACTTGTTCATGGGCCATCAGGGCACGCTGGGCATCGTCACCGAAGCCACCCTGGAGCTGGTCCCAAGGCCAGAGGCGGAGTTCGCCGCCTTCTTCGCCTTCGATGACTTCCGCAATGCCCATCGCACGGTGCACGGGATCGTCACCTCGGGTATTGCCACGCTTGCCGGCACAGTGTTGTTCGACGAGAAGAAGATCGAGTACCTGCGTCGCGACGACGAGGCCTTCATCCCCATGCCGCCGTGGGTGAACTCCATCGTGGCTACGGCCTTGTACGGAACGAAGCCGGAGGTGCGCGAGGCGTCGAAGCTGCTGATGGACCTCGGGAGGAAGGAAGGCGGGCGCTACACCGGCGACGAGATGGCGGTCGGTGACTGGGCCTCCCGACATGATCGCTACGCCAACCCGCTACATGGACGCCTCAAGGACGGCACCGTCGCCCCGATGTCATGGCACTGCGAGGATGCGTCGCTGACCTGGAGCGTCATCCCGAAGGTCCGCGAGGAGTGGACGGCGATCACCCAGTCCTACATCGACAAGTACGGCATCTTCGACAACTGGGGGATGTACTGCTACACCAACGCGGCGTACAAGCCCTGGGGCGACTACCTCGTCGAGATCGACATCGGGATCTGGGAGGAGAGGCTCAACGACGAGACGTGGGCCGGCTGGGTCGAGCTCAAGTCCGAGATCGCGAAGGTGGCACTGAAGTACGGCGGCTCGATCACCGCCTGTCACGGCAGTACCAGGGCGGGCGACGCCGAGCTGGTCCCCGAAGAGATGGGTGGCGGCTGGGACGTGATGCTCAAGATCAAGCGGGCACTCGATCCCAACAACATCATGAATCCCGGCAAGCAAATGCTGGACCAGGCGTACGAAAGCTGAGGACCATTCGATGCGACGGTTCGTCTACAAGCAGGAATACGTCCGGCCCGAAGCGACCCGGGTATCCGACGGTGTGATCGTACGGATGACACACCACTATGAGGTCGACCCGGAATTGATGGGTCAGCATTTCGATCAGCAGGACATGCCGGCGTGGGACACGCGGCGCATCGTCGATGATCGTAACGATCATCTGAATTGGATGCACGAACACTTTGCCGACGAGACGTTGGTGGCTGGCCAGGAGCCGGAGCTGGATCTCGGGCCTGGCCGGCCGAGTGGCGAGGCCTACCCGATGCCGCCAGGGTTGCGAGTGCGGCATCCAAAGCCGATCCTCCCTTATTGAGGTGGTGGCCACCCAACCTGCTCCAGCGGCCGAGTTAACGTCCCATCATGGACAGGAAGACGATGCGCGGGCTCGTCGCGCCTGCGCCGGTCGGGCGCCTTGCGACGGTTCGCAGGGACGGGCATCCGCATGTCGTGCCCATCTGCTTTGTGATCACCGATGATGTTGTCTACTCGGCCGTCGACGACAAGCCCAAGCGACACCGACACCTTCAGCGAATCAGCAACATCACGGCCACCGGGGCGGCGAGTCTGTTGATCGATGAGTACTACGACGACTGGTCTCGACTCTGGTGGGTTCGACTCGACGGCCGGGCCCGCCTCGTCGAGCACTCTGCAGAGTCCGGGCGGGCGATCAATCTGCTGAGCGACAAGTACCCGCAATATCGCGAACGGCGACCTTCGGGCCCGGTGCTCGCCCTCGACGTCCAACACTGGACGGGATGGTCGGCGACGACTTGATGAACGATGGGCCGACTCGACATAGCCCCCGGCGGCTGAACGCGGGCCGGATCGGCAAGGATCTGTGTTGTGACGACGTGGCGTGACCCCGATGTGATTGAACGCTTGTTGACCACACCGGCGACCTGGGCAGTCGTCGGATTGTCCACCAACACCAAGCGCACCGCGTACAGCATCGGCCGCTATCTGCGTGATCAGCTCGGCATGCGCATCGTCCCAATCAATCTTCGCGGTGAGGACAGTCTGGGCGAGCGGGGATATCACCGGCTAGCTGACATCCCCGGCTCGGTCCAGGTCGTCGACTGCTTTGTGAATAGTCAGCGCGTCGGCGCGGTCGTCGACCAGGCCATTGCCGAGAAGGACCGGCTGGGCATCGAGGCCGTGTGGCTGCAGCTCGGCGTGATCGACGAAGCCGCTGCCGAGCGCGCCCGGGCAGCCGGCCTCGATGTCGTGATGAACACCTGTCCGGCCATGGAAGCTCCCAACCTCGACGTGAGCTGACGTCCCATGCGCCAAATGCGCCGCCGGCCTGGCTCCGATTTGCCCGGTTGACGGCTACCGACCAAACCGCTGTGTGCCAAGGGTGGACTGGATATCGTTGACGGGTGCAGCTGTCAGCCGGGTCCGGGGCGCGGCGAGCGGGCCGTCGAAGCTTGATCACGTTTGTCGGCGGCGTCGTGCTGTTGGGTGTTGCGCTGCTGGCCAGCATGACCAACGCCGTTCACGATGTGATCACCACGGTTGCCGCGATCGCAGGTGTTGCGGCAATGATCTATGGACTTGCCACCGGCATGCTCATTGTTCTCAATCGCGAGCCCGACGAGTGATCAAGATCGAAACTTGGGGCGCAGTCGTTGACGAGCAGCGTGGGGTTCGGTCGATGCCCAGTAGTCACCAGTCGTGGACCGATCCGTCACGACGGCGGTTCACCGGCAGATACCTCGGGTCGTACGGATAGCGCGCCGCAACTTTTTCGTCGAACGTGACGCCCAAGCCAGGTTGGTGCCCTGGATGCATGTAGCCGTCCCGGAAGGTGTAGCTGACGTGAAACACCTCATCGGCCGGGTCGCGGTGTCCCATGTACTCCTGGATGCCGAAGTTGGGAATGCTCAGGTCGACGTGCAGCGCGGCGGCCAAGGAGACCGGGGACAGGTCGCCTGCACCGTGGGAGCCGGAGCGGACCCCGTACAGGTCGGCCAACGCGAAGATCCGGCGCAGATGAGTGATGCCGCCGGCGTGTGAGACCGAGGTGCGGATGTAGTCGATCAGCCGCTCGGTGATCAGCTGCTGGCAGTCCCAGATGCTGTTGAAGATCTCGCCAACCGCGATCGGGGTGGTCGTGTGCTGGCGAATCAACCGAAACGCGGACTGGTCTTCGGCGGGGGTGGGGTCTTCGATCCAGAACATGCGGTACGGCTCCAGCGACGCGCCGAGCCGCCCGGCTTCGATCGGCGTCAGCCGGTGATGAACGTCATGAAGGAGATGCAACTCGTATCCGAATTCCGACCGGAGACGAGCCATCACCTGCGGGGCAAAGTCTAGGTAGTAGCTGGTCTCCCAGATCTCCTCCTGGGGAGCATCGCCGCTCGCCGGCTCGTAGATCTTGCCGTCGGTTGGCGCGACGCCGTACGTCTTCTCCAAGCCGGGAATGGCGGCCTGAGCTCGGATCGCCAGGTAGCCGAGGTCGAGATGACGCTGGAAGTCCGCGCCGAGCTCGTCCAGCGTGGAACCGCTGGCGTGGCAGTAGACCATCACGCCCTCGCGGGCGGCGCCGCCCAGCAACTCGTACACGGGGAGACCGGCCAGCTTGCCCTTGATGTCCCACAGCGCGATGTCGACGGCGGCGATGGAGGTCATGGTCACCGGGCCACGACGCCAATAGGCGCCTTTGTACAGGTACTGCCAGGTGTCTTCGATACGGCGGGCGTCCCGGCCGATCAGCAGCGGGCAAACATGATCACGAAGGTAGGACGCCACCGCCAGCTCACGGCCGTTCAGGGTGGCGTCACCCACCCCGACCAGGCCGTCCTCGGTCTCGATGATCAAGGTGACGTAGTTACGGCCGGGCGAGGACACCACCACCCGCGCGTCGACGATCTTCATCGACACGATCCTCGCGTCACGGCTCGATATGAGTCCTCCATGTGGCCTGAGCTCGTCGAAGGCCCTTCGACAGGCTCAGGGCGCATCAGCTTGGGCGCCATGCACCCACCGACTACTTCATGCTCTGGATGATCCCGAGCACCTTGGTAGCGCCATCCGCCGGGCTGGTCCGACCGAAGAGCACTTCGGTGCCCACGGGAGTGAACTCGCCGCCGAAGCCGGAAGCGTTGGGTGGAGTGACCTGGGGCGGCGGCTTGAGCTCAGGCCCGATCGACTGTGTGAACTCGAGCGCGACCTTGGCCTGCGGATCCAGCAACGGAGCCACTTCCTTTTGCACTGCCGGGATCGCCGGGATGCCGCGCTCGGTGGTGAGGACCTTGGTGGCCGCGGGATCGGTGAGCAAGAAGTCGATCAGTTTGGCACTGGCCTCGGCTTGCTGCGAGCGAGCTGAAACTGACCAGTACATGGATGCCTTGTCGACCATGTTCGGCGATTCACCCTTTGCCTGCGCCGGAAGCCGAAGCAGCTTCAGCTCGGTGCCGCTCGCAGCGCCGAACGCTGAGATCTGAGTGTGGAAGAGCAGGTGGAAAGCGGTCTTGCTGGTTGCGAACATCGTTTGGTCCAAAGCAGCAGTAGCGTTCTCCGTTTGGCGCCCGGCCGGAGGTGTGGCTTTCATGGCGACCAGCTTGTTGGCGTACTCGAAGAAGCTGGTGACTGTTGCTTGGCTGACTCCAGGGCCTTCGGTAGGCCAGATTTCCTCACCGTGTTGCCGGGCCCAGGCGCCCAGTTCCGCGGCGCCAGTGCCGAATCCATCGAAACCGTACACGCCTTCTGACTCAAGCTTCGTCGTGACCTGCGCCGCGACTTCCGCGAACTCGTCCCAGGTCCAGGTCTCGTCGTTGGGCATCGGCACCCCGGCCTTCTTCAACACCTCCGGATTGACTCCGACCGAGAAGTTCGCGACGCCGATCGGGGCGCCGACGAGCGTCCCGCCCACCTTGCCGGTATCAAGCACCTTCGCATCCATCGCCGACAGGTCGAGATTGCTCTGCACCGTGCCCAGGTCGAGCAGAGCCTCTCGGTCGCCATATGCGGCGATGTAGGACTCGTCCATCTGGATGACGTCAGGTGCGTTGTTGCCCGCCGTCATCGTGGCGAGCTTGTCCCAATAGCCGCTCCAGTCGGTGTTCTCGATCGTGATCTTGACGTCGGGGTTCGCCGCGGTGAAGGCATCCACCGCTTGCTGGGTGAGTCTGAGCCGCGAGTCGTTGCCCCAGGTGGAGACGCGCAGCGTGGCCGCCCCTCCGGAATCACTCTCGCTCCTCTGGCTCTGGCCCGGAGCGCACGCGGCCGCGGCGAGGAGGCAGATCGACAAGAGCACTGCGGTGAGCAATCGAGGCCGACCACGGGATGCGGCGCGGTCCGTCCTGGCCGATGCTCTGTTGAGCAATGACGGGAGCGCTTGAGTCGGCGATCCGGGTTTTTGCGATCGCAATCGGAGTGAGGTCATGGTTGTGCCTTTCTTGCGCGTTGGACGGTTAGTCGAAGTCGGAAGGCGCCTGGCGACGGCACGTACGTGGCTCATGACCGGACTGCACTCAGTCGAGCCGTGATCGTGTCGGCGGACAGACCGCCGTTGAGGCTGTGGTAGAAGCGGTCATCCGGAGTGAGATCCCGCCGATGAACCGTTTCGCGCTCGAGGGACGATGCGTAGAGCGCGGTGATGAATTCCATCGTCGGACGGGTGCTGGCCAGCGTGGTGTCGTGATGGCGTCCGGCGAGCATGTCGTCGACTAATTGATCGATCTGCGCCGCGTGGTTGCTGGGCAGATCCACTCCGACGGAGGTGGCCCAGATGTCTTCGTTTCCTGCCAGCCCCGAAAGTCCAGCACTGCCGGCATCCGGCAGACCGGGATCGCGCCCAAGACTGGCAGCCGTCGTCGCATCTGGCGCGGGCGTCCAGGACCAGTCGGCGTCGCTGTAGCCGTAGACGTGGTTGACCTCGAGCGTGCCGCCGGTGGTGTCCACCCGAATGCGACTCAGCTCTCGGGGGGAGAGGAGGCTGGTCACCACCGTGCCTACTGCGCCACTGCTGAACGTCAGTATCGCCAGCGATACGTCCTCGAACTCAACGGGACGAGCGATCCGCGCCGCACGACCGTCGACGGTCTCCCACGGGCCCAGCAGGTGGAGCAGCAGGTCGATTTGATGGATGCCGTGTCCCAGGGTGGGTCCGCCGCCTTCGCCGACCCAGTTGCCGCGCCACTCGGGCAAGAAGTAGTTGTCGGGGCGGTACCACAAGGTTTCACAGACGGCTACTCGCGGAGTTCCCAAAGCGCCCGAGTGCAGCAGATGGTGGGCGCGGCGCGCGCCTGATCCATAACGGTGCTGAAACACCACATAGACCGATCCCGAGCTCAACTCTTCGGCGTCGGTGAGGACGTCCATGTCGGCCAACGTCGTGGTCGGCGGCTTCTCCAAAAGCACTGAGCAGCCCGACTCGAGCAGCTCGACAGCGACAGCTCTGTGATTCCCAGGAGGGGTGGCGACCGACACCAGGTCCGGCTGTTGATCAAGGAGTTCGCGGCAGGAGCCGTACGCCGCTGTGTTGTAGCTCGCGGCAAACGCACCGGCACGTGCTGGATCGAGGTCGACAACGCCGACCAGCTCGACGCGTGGGTTGTTCTGGTAGCTGAGGGCATGCGACCGGGCGATCGCGCCGCATCCGACGATCCCGACACGGAGCGTTTCTTTGTCAGCTGCCAGGTTCACTTGGCGAACCCCATCATCGTCGCGCTCTGCTGGGCGCGGATTGCCAGCCGCATCACCTCGAAGGTGTGTCTTTGCGGACAGGCTGTCTCGGTGCGATTGATCACGTCGTGCACCAGATCGGGGTAGTAGCTGAGCTCG
>Ga0081455_10001924_pt1 | contig 24940 bp, 24 predicted proteins | sample TabmetS3T2R1_FD_70207 | JGI IMG/M metagenome (GOLD analysis project Ga0081455, IMG submission 70207) | Tabebuia heterophylla rhizosphere microbial communities from the University of Puerto Rico - S3T2R1 | ecosystem: Host-associated > Plants > Roots > Rhizosphere ...
GCCTTCCTGGTCCGGCACGGCAACATTCCGGCGCTCGGCTACCGGATCGGCAATGTGGCCTACACGCCTGACCTCAACGACATTCCGGACCAAAGCCTGACCGATCTTGAGGACCTCGATCTCTGGATCATCGATGCCTTGCGCTACACCCAGCATCCCACGCATTTCAGCGTCTCGGACGCGCTACACTGGATCGCACGGATCAAGCCGCGCCGTGCCGTACTCACCAATCTGCATGCGGATCTGGACTACGAGGCGCTGCGCCAGGAGCTGCCGGACGGCGTCGTGCCGGCCTATGACGGCATGCGGCTGACCGCACGACTTTAACGCCGTGGCCTAAGCCCTTGGCCACGCTGGCGTTAATATGTGCCCGTAAAAAGGCGATGTTTCACTTCATATACCAGCCACAAAAGCTGTGCTTCTATCGGTCGGGTGAGTTGTTACCCACTTAGAGATGAAGGAAGCAGCTCTACGCCTTCGTGGCGTGACCTTCTTGCTGGCGGATGTGCGCTCGTGCTTGCCGAGTCCTATTTCGACGAAACGAATACGCATAAGGGCGACGATCGCCTATGCGTAGGCGGCTACGTGTTCCACAAAGCGGCCGCCGAACGGCAGGCAATCAGGTGGGCCGATTTGCTGACCAAATGGAAGCTTCCCTACTTCCATATGGTTGAATGCGCCCACCACACGGGCGTCTACGCGCATTTGACCAAGACGGAATGCGATCTAGCAGCCCGCGAAGCGATCCAGATCATCAAGGAAACTGCCAGCACCGGCATCGCCATCACGGTCCTCGAAACCGAGTACCTGGAGATCATGCCGCAAATGAAATTCTTCGGCAGCGCATATGACGCGCTCGCCCGAGATGTCATCGGTGGTGTATCCGCTTGGATTAAAGCGGCCGACTTCAAGGGCGCAATGCACTACTATTTCGAGGAAGGCACTGCGACCGAGAACAACGCGAGCTATTGTATCACCCAATTTATGAGAGACCCAGAGATACGGCAAGAAACCAGCTACGAAGGCCATAGCTTCGTTCCAAAAATCCGCTCGCCGGGAGTGCAGGCGGCGGACATTCTTGCTTGGCACGCGGGGCAGGATTGTAAGCGGGCCCTTCGCGGCGATCCCATTCGAAAGGATTTTGCTAGCCTGACCGAAATCCCGCACCGCGTGCTTCACTTAACCCGTGAACGACTACAGGAGTTGGCAATAATCGTGAAATCAGAGCTTGCCTCTGCCGGCATGACCGAAGAGCTCGCCGACAGGATCGATGAACTTGCGCGGCGCTTACCTCGCGCCGTGCGCAACAAACTTACGCTCTAGTCCCGGGTTTAGGACCGCGTCTATTGGTGGTCCGCAAAGTGAAACATCGCCATAATATGGGCGAAGTTTCACTTGACAGACCCATCAGAATATTCGCCTCCAAGCCGTTGAAATCGGCCAGAAAGCTTCTATCTCACGTCATGTAATTGAGATTGCGAAAGATGTCGGTTCGAAGCCGTCCGTTTCCCCCAACAAATTCAGAGTTTTGGGGAACGTAGCTCAACTGGGAGAGCGTCGCATTTGGTCCAAAACGCCGCTCCCTTCGGGTTGAGCGGCGTTTTACTATCTCAGCCCCAACTTGTCCCGCAGCCGTCTTTCACAGACTGCTACCGCTCGATTGATTTCCGAATCTGGCACGCTGCCCGGCAGGTACTGCCGCGTTTCTTGGCGATAGCATTCATCCCGGAATTGCTTGTTTTCCGGCGAACCGGCAACGAAAACTTGGTAAGCGCCGTACAAGAGAAACAGGCCAATAGCCGCCCATACCAAGGTTCCGACTCGGACGTTCGTCATTTGGTTCTCGTGGGCTTCACGACCGTCTTAAAGGCCTTCTGAGCGCCTTCCTTGGACTCATCCGCGCCGGCCTTCTTAGCGGCTTCTATGAACCGCTTGGACTGCTCGGGATCATCCTGCGTGGGCTTAGCCTTGGCCGCCTTACGGCTTTTTTGGCTCATCGTCCAAATCCAATTCGCGTGCGAATAACGAGTGCTGACGGTTTGGTGGAGACGCTGGCGGCGGCGTTGGCGTCGGCTTGCAGATAGTCAACGGCTTGCCGTCGGCGCGGTTCACTTTGCCTGAGAGACCGAGCAAATCGGTGCCATCCCAAGTATGCATCTCATCGATATTGAGCGCTAACGCAGTAGCCAAATGAATGCCGTCCGATGGTTTCTTGCATTGAGGATGCAAGCGCATTAGTCGGCGCGCCGAAATTCCTATTCGCTCGTCAACAACGATTGGCCGAATCCACGCTTGGCGTAGAAGCTGCTCAATCTTTTTGTCGCCTTCCTCATCCAACGGTTTTGCCGGGTTCTCACACCTGACCTTGAAGACCTCGGCAAAGGTAAAGAACGACGTGTAGATTAAAACGTCGCCAGCTTCGGCCTCTTTCCAAACGGCGGCGGAATCGTTCAACTTTCCCGGCTCTTGGTTTATCAAGCCGAGAAACGTGCAGGAATCCCAATAGACGCGCTTAGCCAAGCTGACCTTCGTGCAATTTTTCTAAGTATTCGTGCGGGTCAATACCCGACGTAAAATTTTGGTCTAAAACAGCTTCCAAATTGATTGGCGGGACGGCCTGAATCTCACGGACATCAACCGCATCAATAAAAGCAATTCTAGCTCCGCCCACGGCATAGTTTAGGCGCCCTTGGACGGCTACCGTTTTTCCTTCCCATACTTCAGCCATGGAATGCTCGCTACCAAATTGGCTGACGATTACTTCGGGCAATCGACACCAGGTAAAGCCGTACAATTCGGTTCTGATTTGGATAGCGGGACGATTACGGTATCGCCCAACAGCGACCATAACACCCTCAATTTCTCCGAAGGAGACGCGCGCAGGGATATCTTGCGCAAGCATCATCACATTGATGCTTTCGATGGCTCTGATTCCGGCTTCAGCCTGTTCGCGCCGAATGGAAATGATGTTGCCAAAATCGAAATCGATATCGGTTTCACCGATGCCATTACGATTGCGAGCAAAGATGGAGGCGGCGACGGCAAGGCTGCCTTGCGTCATCCACGGCGCAGTAACGCCTCGCGACAGCAGATTTTTGATGCCTTCCGAAACTCCATCCTTCACTCGTCGAACCGAGGCCGACACGTCAACGGTCGGATTTAGCGGCTGGGCGACAGCAACGATCATAAAAGGGCTATTGGTGGAAGCCTTCTCAAGCTTCCACTCGAATCCTTCGTTCGGATTTCCTAGGGTGCTTTGAGCATCCTCAAAGAGGCGCATCGAATCGAGAACCTGCTGCATGGCATCAGCAACGCTCAGCAATCCCTCATCGGAAAGGGTCGGATGTATCGTTATGACGACACGGTCCATTTCGCCTATCCCTCTCCGACGTCCGATGAGTCCCGATAGGTCAAACGCTTGCCAACCATACCACGGACAGCAAATCTTGCACGCTCCACGTCATCAATACCGAGCTTGACGCGGTGATTCTGCCGAAAATCAAATTCAGCCAGATAGCGGTTAAGATGGCGCTTATTGACGTTTTGGTACGTCCCAACAAGACCGCGCTTCAATACGCTGAAAAACCCTTCCAAGGTGTTGGTGTGCACATCACCGCGCGTCCATTCAAATTTGGAGTGGTCAACGGCCTCGTGAGAAGAAACCGGCGGAAGGCGATAATGGGCTGCCTGATCAGTGACGAGGCGGCTACCCGGATGCACAACCTGCCGCACGACGCCCATTGCGCTGCGATGGTCAAGCATCGTGGAACGGATATCGCCGCCACGCTCAACAAGGGACATGACAATTTGTTTTGGCTTCTTGCGTCCCGGCCCGCGCTTGGACTTGCGGGAATTGGTGATAGCCGTTTCGTCCGCTTCCACCGTCTTTCCAAGGCCGCCGAGCTGCGTCGGAGCGCCCGGAGCCATCGCATGGCGGATACGGTGGCCGAGGTGCCAAGCAGTTTTCATGCTGCAATTGAGCGTGCGCTGTAACTGGCGCGTGCTGAAGCCCTTTTTGCTGGCGCAAAGCAGGTGGATGGCTTGGAGCCAATACCGCAGCGGCAGGTGGCTTTCCTCAAAGATCGTACCGATGCGGACAGTCAGCTTTCTGCGGCAGGCGTAGCACTTGTAGAGGCCGACTTGCTCGACGCCTTCGGGATGCTTTTTGCTCGGTTTGGAGCGAACGCCTTGGAGGCGGCCAATCTTCTCCGCGCCAGCGCCGCAATGAGGGCATACGGCACCGTTCGGCCAAAGCTGCGCCTCAACGTAGGCGAAGGCCGCTTCCTCATTGTGAAATCTGGCGTCAGAAAGAACAGACTTGGCCATGGCTTAGCTCCCAATGGCCAGAATCGAATCAAATTCCTATGGGTCTGTCAAGTGAAACGTCGCCATAATATGTTCCATAATATGTCTTATGCGAATCGGGCCATGGGGATCGAGGGCGCGCCACGGGTCGCACGCGTGATCCACCCGCTCAGGCCTGCCGGCCCGCCCGTGGGTCGCGCTGGCTCGCGGTCGCGACCAGTTGATCGCGGCCCGTGGCAAGCTCGGCGCTCACAGGCCTCGCGGCGACGGCTTTTTTGAATTTGCGGATCGCCGCCGTCAGCATCAGCGACAGCAGCGACAGCTCGGGATCACGCCGACGGTCCCAGGCCTCGCGCTCGGCGACGGTTTGCGGGTCGAGCGGCACCGGGATCTGGCGCACGATGCGCTGCTTGGGAAACATGATGACGTTGGACATCTGGCGACGCGCTCCGCTGAGCTGACGCATGCTTGTGCCGGATGTTCGCCGGAGCGGTTTTGACCTGAGTCAAGAAACCTTGGGTCAAGACATCGCGGCGCAGATTTTGGCCCCAGCTCAGCTCGCCGCTGAATACCGCGCCCAGCCGTCGGCCCTGAGCTTGCAGGCCGGGCATTCGCCACAGCCAAAGCCCCAGGCGTGATGATGCGCACGGTCGCCGAGATAACAGCTGTGCGACTGCTCGCGGATCAGGTCGACCAGCGCCTCGCCGCCGATCTCGCGCGCCAGCGCCCAGGTCGCAGCCTTGTCGCGCCACATCAAAGGCGTGTGCAGCACGAAGCGGCGATCCATCCCGAGCGTCAGCGCCACCTGCAACGCCTTGATGGTGTCGTCCCGGCAATCCGGATAGCCGGAATAATCGGTCTCGCAGACGCCGGTGACGATGTGCTTGATGCCGCGCCGATATGCGAGCGCGGCGGCAAAGGTCAGGAAGATCAGGTTGCGGCCGGGCACGAACGTATTGGGCAAACCCGCCTCGCCCGATTCCTTGGTAGTCATGGCGATTTCCATCGGCCGCGTCAGCGCGGTCTCGGACACCGTTGCCAGCGTGGGAATATCGAGCGTGTGGTTGTCGCCGAGCCGGCCGGCCCAGCGCGCATCCAGCGAGTTGAACGCGTTGAGCAGCGTGGCGCGGCAATCCAGCTCGACGACATGCCGCTGGCCGTAATTGAAACCGATGGTCTCGACGCGGCCGAAAGTCTCCAGCGCCCAGGCCAGACAAGTCGCGGAATCCTGCCCGCCGGAGAACAACACCAGGGCTGCGTCATCTGTCATGGAGGCGGCTTTAGCGCAGACGGCGCCGGCCCAAAAGCCCAAAGGTTCGGCGTGCCCGCCCCCGAACCTTCTTGCGCCTTCGTCATGCCCGCGCTTGTCGCGGGCATCCACGTCTTCTATTCCGATAATGCGAAAACCGTGGATGGCCGGGACGAAGCCCGGCCATGACGGGCGATAATGATATGGCAACGACTGAGTGCTCATGAAACCGTCCAAAGACATCGCGCGGCTGATCGAAGTGATGGCCGCGCTGCGCACGCCCGTCACCGGCTGTCCCTGGGATCTCGAGCAGAGCTTTGCGAGCATTGCGCCCTACACCATCGAGGAAGCCTACGAGGTCGCGGATGCGATCGCGCGCGGCGACCTGGACGATCTCAAGGATGAGCTCGGCGATCTCCTGCTGCAGGTGGTCTATCACGCGCGCATTGCCGAAGAACAAGGCGTGTTCGCGTTTGGCGACGTCGTGGACGCGATCACGGCGAAGATGATCCGCCGCCATCCGCATGTGTTCGGGCCGGCCGCGGGCCAAACCTCGCAGGAGGCGATCGACCACAACTGGAGCCGCATCAAGGCCGAGGAGAAGGCCGAACGTGCCGCGCGGCGCGGCGTTGCCGGGCAGGCGACCTCCCTGCTCGCTTCGGTCAAGGCTGGCCTGCCGGCGCTCACGCGTGCGCTGGAATTGCAGAAAAAGGCCGCGACCGTCGGCTTCGACTGGAACGATCCGCGCGCGGTGCTGGCGAAAATCCGCGAAGAGGCCGACGAGATCGAGGCCGCGCTGGATGCGCGCGCGCCCGAAGAGGTCGCGGATGAAACCGGCGACCTCCTGTTTGCGGTGGTGAATTTGGCCCGCCACGCCAAAGCCGATCCGGAAACCGCGTTGCGCAAGACCAATGCGAAATTCGAGCGGCGTTTTGCCTTCATCGAACATGGCCTCGTGGCGCGTGGCGCTTCGCTGGACACCGCCTCGCTCGATGAGATGGAGCGGCTTTGGAACGAGGCCAAGCGCAGCGAAGCGTGAGGGCTATCGCACCGTCATTGCGAGCCAACGGGTCCGCGCGAAGCGCGCGGCCCGATGACAGGCTCCGCGAAGCAATCCAGCCCTTTCTTTTGACGATGGATTGCTTCGGCGCTTTCAGCGCCTCGCAATGACGGCTTTTCCCTCATCCTTTGTGCAGCCCCAGCAAATGACGCGATGGGCCGGATTCAGACGCTCGACCTCACCGAGGGTCAAATCGGTCAGACGGCTCGCGGCGTCAGTCGGGGAAGCCAGCGCGGCACATTGGTGCAATAGCTTTCATACTCGGCTCCGAAGCTTTCGCGGAGTCCAGGCTCTTCAATGGCAACGACCCAAACGTGAAAAAAGAGCCAGATCAACGCGCCGTAGCCGAGGAGTTGCCAGTCAGCGAACAATACCGCCTGACCGAGAATGACGGCGACGACTGCGACATAAATCGGATTGCGCACATAGCGATACAATCCGCTCACCACGAGATTGCGTGGTGGCGCAATCGGTGCGGGCGTGCCCAGGCCCTGCAACGCAAAGCGCGCAAACGAATCCAACAATCCAGGCACGCCGGCAATAATGAGCGCGAGCCCGGCCAAGCGGGTCGCTTCGACGGCTAAAAACGGTGGCCGAAACTCCCAATGCGTGATCGACCATGGGATGACGCCCGCCAACATCGCCGGCGCAACGAGGAAAAACAGCGCGGAACCCAGGATTGCTGTGATCTTCGACATGCGCCCGTCCCGTCCTGTCGCAAATGTTAAGGCAGCCCTGCCCGGTCATCTCGTTCGGTGGTTGGACCGCAACGGCCTTGCGAAAGCGTCTCGACCAGGCCCACTGTCCAGCACGTCGGGCATCCGCGTAGCGCGACGAGGGCGGCGACGCCCGCGCCCAGGGAAAGCCAGGGGTGCGCGGTCTGGTGGACGATGGCCCAAGCGAGCAGCGCCGCCGCAACTGCGCCGCGCATCAGGTGTGCGCCGAGGAAGGCGCTCCCGAACATGCCGATTCCACGAAGGTAATTCATGGGCTCTCTCGTCCGCTCTCCTTGGTGCCGAGCAGGTATTCGCGCACCAGTGTGCGGGCGCGGCGCAGGCGGCTTTTGGCCGCTTCGCGCGTCACGCCGAGCCGCCCGGCGATTTCCCAAATCGTCAGATCTTCGAGATCTCGCAGCAGCAGCACTTCGCGATGGGACGGCGAGAGCGACTCGATCGCATTGACCAGGTCTATGCGCAACTCGTCCGGCGGGACCTTTGCGAGCTCGCGTGATTCTTCCAGGCTGGCGAGCTCCTCGACCCCGCGCATCAGCATCAACGCCGGCAACATGCAAAGGCGCGCGATGACGGTCAGCAGCCAGCCGGCGAGCGCGGCCGGACTGCGGATCGTACCCACGCGCCGGTACACGACGATGAGGGCTTCTTGCACCACATCTTCGATGACCGAGGCGCGATAGCAAAGGCGCCGGGCGTAGCGTCGAATGTCCGGCTGCAGCGTCACCAAGAGCTGCGTCAGCGCGTGCCGGTCGCCCGACTGTGCCGCGAGCAAGAGATCGTCTGATATGCGCGCCAAGACTGTTACCCCTTCAAAGGCAGTGACCCCTTCAGCGGCTCGCGCCCGGCGACGGCGCAGGCCGGACAATAGCCGAACAGGCCGGTGACCAGCGTCACCACACCTGCACCGCTGAGCAGCAGCCCGAGCGGCGAAGCGTGCAGCGCAACCACGCCACAGATGAGCATCAAGCCCCCGCCGGTCAGCCTGGCCGCGCGCTCCCACCCGCCAACGTTCTTCCTATACCACATGGTTCTGCGCTCCGGTTCGTGACGCGCCGGCATGGCGCGTTCACCAGACAAGAGAGCGCAAACCCGGCGTCGGGGTCGTGGCACAAAAAATAATTTTGAGGGGGCCGGTCAGGCTCTAAGCCGTGACGCTGTCATTGCGAGCGCAAGCGAAGCAATCCAGCTTTTTCTTCTGACGTTGGATTGCTTCGGCGCGAGAGCCTGTCATCGGGCCGCGCTCACAAGTCGGCTTTGGCCGACTTGTGTCTGATATGTCGATCTCGGATAAATCCGAGATCGGTGCGCGGACCCGTTGGCGCCTCGCAATGACAATCCAAGGTCTTCCGCGGGCGCCGCTCACGCCTTGGAGGCAAGCTCCACCACCCTGCCCGCAAATTTGCGCATGATCACCTCGCGCTTGGCGGGCTCGGCGCGCACGGTGAGCACGATCGTCTCGCCGGAGCCGTGCTTCGCCAGCACCTCGGCATTGCGATAAAGCCAGCTGATGCCCGCACCATCGGCCGCCTCCAGGGTGACGTCCAAACCGATCTTGCCTTTGGCCAGCCGATGCTCGATCGCGGCAAGAAGCGCCTCGACGCCATCGCCCTGCTCGGCCGACACCAGCAAGGCCTGATGATCCTGCGGCCGGCGCGCCGCGACATTGGCGAGGCGCTCGCGTTCTTCCGCTGACAGCCGGTCGACCTTGTTCCAGACTTCGATGAGCGCATCACCGGCGGTTTCGATGCCGAGCTGACGCAGCACGGCCTCGACATCGGCGCGTTGCGCCTCGGTATCGGTATGCGAAATGTCGCGGACATGCAGGATGAGATCGGCCTCGATGACCTCCTCCAGCGTCGCGCGGAACGCCGCGACCAGCATGGTCGGCAGGTCAGACACGAAGCCGACCGTGTCCGACAGCACGATGTGGCCGCCATGCGGCAGCTTCAATTCGCGCAAGGTCGGATCAAGCGTGGCGAACAGCATGTCGGCCGCCTGCACCTTGGCGCGGGTCAGGCGGTTGAACAGCGTCGACTTGCCGGCATTGGTGTAGCCGACCAGCGCAACGATTTCGTAAGGCACGCGGCGGCGCGCGGAGCGATGCAACCGCCGGGTCGCCTGCACCTTCTTCAGGTCGGCCTCGAGACGCACGATGCGTTCGCCGATCAGCCGCCGGTCGGCCTCGATCTGGGTCTCGCCCGGACCGCCAAGGAAGCCGAAGCCGCCGCGCTGCCGCTCCAGATGGGTCCATGAGCGGACCAGCCGGCTGCGTTGATATTTCAGATGCGCGAGTTCGACCTGCAGGCTGCCTTCGCGGGTCTTCGCGCGTCGGCCGAAGATTTCGAGAATGAGGCCGGTGCGGTCGAGCACCTTGGCGTTCCATTCCTTCTCCAGATTGCGTTGCTGCACCGGCGACAGCGCGCAGTCGACCACGACGAGATCGGCGTGCTCGGCCGTGACGAGACCCACGATCTCCTCGACCTTGCCCTTGCCGAGATAGGTCGCGGGACGAATTTGCGCGAGCGGCACGATCAGGGCGTCGACCACGGTGAGATCGATCGCCCGCGCAAGTCCCTTGGCTTCGTCCAGCCGCGCATCAGCGTCGCGCGCGTAAAGCTCGTCGCGCGCATCGTCGCTCGACCCGCTGCCGCCGCCGCGTCGTTGTCGCAGATAAGGGCCGATGACAAGCACCCGCCCGGTTTCGCCCTTTGCCCGACCTGGACGGTCGGTATCCCCTCGTCGTTGACGGGGTTCCAATCAGGTCATGCTCACGCTGGGGAGTCCTCGCCGCCCTCGAACAGCTGGATCGGCGCGCCCGGCATGATCGTCGAGATCGCATGCTTATAGACCAGCTGGGAGTGGCCATCCCGGCGCAGCAACAGGCAGAAACTGTCGAACCAGGTCACGATGCCTTGCAACTTGACTCCGTTCACGAGGAAAATCGTCAAAGGTGTCTTGGTCTTGCGTACGTGGTTGAGAAACGTGTCTTGCAGATTTTGTGCGCGGTCTGCCGCCATTCGCTTATGTCCCGTCAGTGTCTTGTGTCGTTTTTAGGTGTTGTGTCGTTTTTGTTACGTTTGTGAGCGTCGTGCGTTTCGTACATTGCGAATCGCGGATGCCACGTCAACGCCGCTGCCGAATGTCCCGTTCGGCAACGTCGTCTGCCCGATTAGATTGCACGCCCGTCGCTTAGGCAAGGGCTTGCAGGGTTGGAAATCGCACAAATGCCGGGCTTGTTACGGTGAAAGGTGCGAAAAGCGGTGATATTCCTCGCGCAACCGCATCGAAATTGGTCCGGGCTTGCCATTGCCAATCGCATGACCATCGACCTTGACCACCGGCATCACGATCTGACTCGCTGACGTGACGAACACTTCCGCGGCGCCATGCGCATCCTGCGGTGTGAAAGGCCGTTCCTCGAGTCTGAGTTGCAGGGATTCCAGGACTTCGATCAGCACCGCGCGCGTGATACCGGACAGGATGTGCGTGTCGGCGTGTCGGGTCACAACCTTGCCGTCATGGGTGACGATCCAGGCATTGCAGGATGCGCCTTCCGTGACGAAGCCGTCGCGGTCGACGAACCACGCTTCATAGGCGCCACGATCGCGCGCAAGCTGCCGCGCCAGAACGTTCGGCAGCAGCCCGATCGATTTGATGTCGACACGCGCCCAGCGCGTTTCCGGCGTCGTGACGACGGCGATTCCGTCGGCTGCTGTCTTTTGATTGCGCTCGAAACTCAGGCTTCGCGCCGTGATCACGACCGCGGGCCTGACCGGCACGGTCGGAAACCCGTGATCCCGCCGCGCGACGCCGCGCGTCACCTGCAGATAAGCGATGCCATAGCTGATGCGGTTGCGCCGCACGACCTCATGCATGATGGCTTCGAGCGCGGCCTTGGCCATCGGCGGATCGATCCGCAGCTCCGACAGCGAGCGCTGCAACCGCGCGAAGTGGCGCGGCATGTCGACGAGGCGGCCGTCGCGGACCTCGCAGACCTCGTAGACGCCATCGCCGAACTGATAGCCGCGGTCTTCGACATTGACGCTGGCGGCGGAGAGCGGCAGGTACCGGCCGTTCACATAGGCGATGCGCGACATATTTTGTTGATTCCTTAGCCGACGCCGAGCGCTTTCAGCTTGCGATGCAGCGCCGAGCGCTCCATGCCGACGAATTCGGCGGTCCGCGAGATGTTGCCGGAGAAGCGGCTGATCTGCGCGATCAGGTAGTCGCGCTCGAACACTTCGCGCGCCTCCCGCAGCGGCAGCCCCATGATGTGCTCGCCCTTGCCGTCCGTCGGCATCGCCGGGACCATCGAGCCGACGTCCTGCGGCAGCATATCCGCGGTGATGACCGCCTCGGGCTCACCGCCGGCGAGGATCATCAGCCGCTCCACATTGTTGCGGAGCTGCCGGACATTGCCCGGCCAGACATGCGACTGCAGCACCGCCATCGCGTCCTCGCCGATCTTGCGTTTCGGCAGGCCGCTCGAGGACGAGATCTGGTCCATGAAGTAGTCGACCAGTTGCGGAATATCCTCGCGCCGCTCCGACAAAGGCGGCACCCGGATCGGCACCACCGACAGCCGATGGTAGAGGTCTTCGCGGAACAGCCCTTCCGAGATCAGGCTTTCGAGGTTGCGGGCGGTCGAGGAGACGATACGCACGTCCACGCTGACCTTGGTAGTGCCGCCGACGCGCTGGAACGTCTGGTCGACCAGCACCCGCAGGATCTTGCTCTGCGTCTCCGGCGGCATGTCGGCGACTTCATTGATGAACAGCGTGCCGCCATGGGCCTCTTCCAGGGCGCCTGCCTTGCGCTGCTGTTCGCCATTGGCCTGATCGACCCCGAACAGTTCGATCTCCATCCGCTCCGGCACGATGCCGGCGGCGTTGATGGCGACGAACGGCGCCTCGGCCCGGCTCGACATCGTATGCAGATTGCGCGCCGCGAGCTCCTTGCCGCTCCCGGGCGGGCCGACGATCAGGATGCGGCTGTTCGCCTTCGCTGCCCGTTCGATGGTCTGCCGGAGCTGGTTGGTGACCGGCGCGTGCCCGACCAGCGAATTGGAGACCGTCCCGAGCTGCTTGAGTTCCTTCACCTCGCGCTTCAGGCGCGACGTCTCCAGCGCCCGGTTGGCGACCAGGATCAGCCGATCGGCCTTGAACGGCTTCTCGATGAAATCATAGGCCCCGCGCTTGATCGCGGCGACGGCGGTTTCGATATTGCCATGGCCCGAGATCATCACCACGGGCACTTCGGGATGGTCGCGCTTGATGATCTCCAGAAGCTGCAGCCCGTCGAGCTTGCTGCCCTGCAGCCAGATGTCGAGAAACACCAGGCTCGGCCGGCGTGCGCCGATTTCGGCGATCGCCGTATCGCTGTCACGCGCGGTGCGCGTGCCAAATCCCTCGTCCTCGAGAATTCCGGCGACGAGGTCGCGGATATCGGCTTCATCGTCGATGATCAGGATATCGTGGGGCATGTCGGTGACTTCATCTCGCTATGCTGTGCTCGCGACTTCGGCTGCAGGCGCATCGACCTGGACCGGTGCGTGCCCCGAGACGGCAAACCTCAGCCGCATCCAGGCGCCGCGCTGATCTGGTTTGATCGCCGCCGCGTCGTTCAGTTCAATGCGACCGCCATGCTCTTCGAGCACGCGCCCCACGATCGCCAGTCCCAAGCCTGTCCCCTTCTCCCGCGTCGTCACGTAAGGCTCGAGCAGCCGTGAACGACTTTCCTTCGGAAGCCCAATTCCGTTGTCGATGACATCGATGACGATGTCGTCGCCGTCTCGCGCAGCAATGACATCGATGCGCCCGCGGCCAAGCTCTTCCGGCGGCACCGCGCCGATCGCCTCGGTGGCGTTTTTGATGATGTTGGTCAGTCCTTGCGAAATCAGCCGGCGGTCGAACCGGGCCGGCATCGGATCCTGCTTGATGGTCGCTTCCATGTCGATGTCGGGATGGCCGACACGCATCAGGAACACGACTTGACGCACGGTATCAGCGACGTCCTCATTCTCGATAACAGGTTTCGGCATCCGCGCAAACTTGGAGAATTCGTCCACCATCCGTCTGATATCGTCGACCTGGCGCACGATCGTGTCGGTGCACTGATCGAACACCGCGCGATCCTCGGTAATAACCTTGCCGTATTTGCGGCGAATACGCTCGGCCGACAACTGAATCGGCGTCAACGGATTCTTGATCTCATGCGCGATGCGACGGGCGACGTCCGCCCACGCCGAGGTGCGCTGCGCGGACACAAGGTCGGTGATATCGTCGAGCGTGATGATGAAGCTGTCATGGGAGTGTCCACTTTGCTCGGCGGACACCCGCACCGACAGAATTCGTTCCCGTCCGCCGCGGCTGATGGTGATCTGCCCCTGCACCAATCGCTGCAGGCCCTCACGCGCCGAAGCCATCATCTCGTTCAGTTCGGGCACGATCTCTTCGAGCGGATGGCCGAGCGTCTCGGATTCCGGATGGCCGATCAGCTTTTCCGCCGATCGGTTGAGGATGCCGATCTTGCCGTCGCCATCGACGCCGATGATCCCGGCGCTCGCCGATGACAGCACCGCTTCGATGAAACGGCGGCGATCATCGATCATGTCGCTGGCGCGGACCAGATCGTCGCGCTGCGTGCGCAACTCATCGGTCATCTTGTTGAAGGTTTCACCGAGATGCGCCAAATCGCCCTCGGAGCGGATCACGGGAACCTGGACGTCGAGATTGCCGGTCGAAATCAGATTGGCCGCGCTCATCAGCCGGCGGATCGGCGACACCAGCGAATTCGCGAAGTTCAGCGCGATCAGCACCGCCGACATCAGGACCGTCAGCGCGATTACCGCAAACAACAGCGCAAACACCACCTGGAACACCGGACGATCCGATTCCAGCGCAGCATAGCCGGCGACGCTCGCCTGCGTGCGCGCGACCTGCGCGACGATCCGCGGGTCGAGCGGGCGCGAGACGTAGAGGAACTTGTCTTCGAAGGCGCGCAGGCGGACGACCGAGGCGACATGGTCCAGAAACAGCGCCACCGCGGGTTCGGTTTCGGTGACGTCTTTCAGGAAGTCCGGACTCGGGCTGGTGAAACCCTGCTGGATCACATCGGGGGCGACGATGCGCGCTTCATTGTCGATGATGATGGCGCCCGGGAGGTTGTGCGAGTTGGCGGCGGCGGCCAGAATCTTGAGGAAGTTGCCGCGATCCTGATCGAACAGCGGCCGCGCATTGGCGAGATCATTGGCGACGGCGAGAATGTCGCCTTTGATCAGTTGCCCGTGCTCGTTCAGATAGGCGGTGGCGATGTTCAGGGAGTTCTCGACCACCGAGCGCGTTTCGCGGGTGAACAGGCGATCGAGCCCGCGGTCGAGTGTGACATTGGCCACGACCGCGACCAGCACCGCCGGCACGATCGCGATCACGGAGAACAGCCCGACGATCTTGACGTGCAGGCGCGCCGCGGCCCTTCCGCGCCGGCGCGCCTGGATCATCATCCACAGCTCCCGCCCGATGATCAAAAGCAGCAGCACGATCGCACCGCTGTTGATCAGCAGGAAGGTGATGACGACCTCGCGGGTCGGCACGATCGGCGTCAGGCCGGTGAGGACGGCAAAGGTCAGGGACGCCGACAACAGCGCCAGCACGACCGAAAACGCGGCCAGCACGCGGCGCATCGGCCAGCGGTCCGGCTCGGCAAGCCCGGTGTCAAAAGCGGCGGCGGTGGCGTCGGCGCTGGTCATCTCGAACTGGCGGTACAAGGTAAAGGATGCTGGCCGGGACATTAGGCCAACTGATGCATCCTTACAACAATGTTGCTCAATTGCGACATTTCCGCGGCCGCATCCTCATTGCGAGATGCGGGCGCCCCGTCGGCACGATCGTCCGGCCGCGTCAAAGCGTGATCGGGACAAGTGTCAGCGGTTGTCCCGGACAAACGTCTTCGTTTGTCCAAAGATCATGCTCAAACAACAAGCTAAAGCGCGACGGCGGTCATCCGCCGGTGCGATAGACCTGGATGTCGAGGTCGCGGATTTTCTTGCGCAGCGTGTTGCGATTGACGCCGAGCAGGTCGGCCGCCCTGATCTGGTTGCCGCGGGTCGCCGCCAGCGCGGCGGAGAGCAGCGGCACCTCGATTTCGCGCAGGATGCGGTGATAGAGGCCGGGCGGCGGCATGCCATTCGGGAAGCCCGCAAAATGCGAGCTCAGATAGGTCTCGACCGCCGCACCCAGATTCTCGACATTCTGCGAGCTGTTGCCGCCCGACACCACAGGCGGTGGCGCGAGCTCCCCCTCGATCACGGAGCCGGTGATGATTTCCTGCGGATAGAGCGCCGCCAGACGGCGCGCCAGGTTTTCCAGCTCGCGGACGTTGCCCGGCCAGCGATGCTGCTTCATTCGCTCGATCGCCTGCGCATCCAGCTTTTTCGGCGGCAGCCCGTCCTTTTCCGCCAGCGCGAAGAAATGCCGGATCAAATCGGGCAAATCCTCGATCCGCTCGCGCAGCGGCGGCAGCCGCAGCGGCACCACATTGAGCCGGAAGAACAGGTCCTCGCGGAACAGGCCCTGCTGGATCAGGATGCGCAGATCCTTGTTGGTGGCGGCGATGATGCGGACATCGGCCTTGATCGGCGTGCGTCCGCCCACCGTCGTGTATTCGCCCTGCTGCAACACGCGCAAAAGCCGCGTCTGCGCCTCCATCGGCATGTCGCCAATCTCGTCCAGAAACAGCGTGCCGCCTTCGGCCTGCTCAAACCGGCCTGACGCGCGGGTGTTGGCGCCGGTGAAGGCGCCGCGCTCATGGCCGAACAATTCGGATTCAATCAGGTCGCGCGGGATCGCCGCCATGTTGACCGCGACGAACGGGCCATTGCGACGCTTGCCGTAATCATGCAGCGCGCGCGCCACCAGTTCCTTGCCGGTGCCGGATTCGCCTGAAATCATCACGGTCAGGTCGGTCTGCATCAGCCGCGCCAGCACGCGGTAGATTTCCTGCATGGCCGGCGACCGGCCGACCAGCGGAATGCCGTCCAGTTCGTTGTCTTCGGGGCTAGCCGCCGCGCGCTCCTTCGGCTCCGACAGCGCACGCCCGACGATGCCGATCAATTCCTTCAGGTCGAACGGCTTCGGCAGATATTCGTACGCCCCGCGCTCTGACGCGCGGATCGCCGTCATGAAGGTGTTCTGCGCGCTCATCACGATGACGGGCAGGTTCGGCCGCATCTTCTTGATGCGCGGCAACAGGTCGAACGCGCTTTCGTCCGGCATCACCACATCGGTGATGACCAGATCGCCCTCGCCCTGGCTGACCCAGCGCCACAGGGTCGCGGCGTTGCCGGTCAGGCGCACCTCATATCCGGCGCGCGACAAGGCCTGATTCAGGACCGTTCGTATCGCCGAATCATCGTCGGCGACCAGGATGCTACTGACGGGCATTACGTGTGTTCCTCATCTTTCTCCGTGTGAGGCCTGCGACGGCATTCCCGGTCTGCCGGCGCTTCTGGTCTGCTCGTGGAGGTTCGGTTTGAAGATCGGCATCAGCACGCGGAAGATCGTCCGCCGCGGCTGGGAGTCGCATTCGATGATGCCGCCATGGTCGCCCACGATCTTGGCGACCAGCGCGAGCCCGAGGCCGCTGCCGGTGGCTTTGGTGGTGACGAACGGATCGAATAAATTCGGCAACAGGTCGTCCGGAACGCCGGGGCCGTTATCCTTCACGCAGAATTCCAGCGGCAGCGACACGCGGGTCTTGGTCCCCGGCAGCGACAGCCTTACGCCGGGACGAAACGCGGTGGTGAGCTGAATTTCCGCCTCGCTGCCCATGTCGATGACGGCCTCCGCGGCGTTCTTCACCAGATTCAGGAACACCTGGATCAGCTGATCCTGGTTGGCGAGCACCGGCGGCAACGACGGATCATAGTCCTCGGTGATGCGGATGTTGCGTGCGAAGCCCGATTGCGCCAGGCGTTTGACGTGGTCGAGCACGGAATGGATGTTGACCGGGCCGCGCGCCACCGGGCGCTCGTCGCCGAACACCTCCATGCGATCGACCAGCGTCACGATGCGGTCGGCCTCGTCGCAGATCAGCCGCGTCAGCTGGCGATCCTCGGCCGAGGCCGCCTGTTCGAGCAGTTGCGCGGCGCCGCGGATGCCGGAGAGCGGATTCTTGATCTCATGCGCGAGCATCGCGGCGAGCGCGGTGACCGAGCGCGCCGCGCTGCGGTGAGTGAGCTGCCGATCCATCTTGTCGGCGATCGACCGCTCCTGCAGCATGATCACGATGTGGCCCGGCTTTTCAGACAGCGCCGCGACGTGAAGATCGACCTGGCGATCCACGCCAATGCGAGGCGTGCCGAGATCGACCTTGTATTCATTCACCGCATTGCCTCTGGCGCGCACCTGCTCGACCAGAGCGAGCAACGGGCTGCCGAAGGGAATCAGTTCCTTCAGCGACTGCCGCTGCAGCAGCTGATTGGAAATCTCGAAGAATGATTCAGCGGCGATATTGGCCTCGACGATCCGTCCGTCGGGGGCCACCAGCAGCACCGGATTGGGCAGCGCGTTCAGGATCGCCTCGCCCATCGTGCCATCGGCGCCCGGCGCGAATTGTTCGGCGAGCAGGCTCATGCCGCTGCCCTCCCGGCGAATTCATCGAAGGCATCATGCAACTCGCGCTGCACGGCGATCGGAGACTCCGCGGTCAACACCCGCTGCCGCCAGCGCTTCAGCACCTCGAGCGGCGCGTGGCTCGCTCGCGCGGCCACATCGAGCGCCCAACCGAGGTGCTTGCGCGCGTGACGCAGGCCAATACGCAGCCCGTAATGGTCGAGCATCGCCTCATAGAGCTGCGCGGTCATCTGCTGCTGTTCGCGCAAGGTCGGGGACGGCAATGCCTCGGCGCCATCCAGGCGACGCCCGATCTGGCCAGGCAACCATGGCTGGCCCTGCGCGCCGCGCCCGATCATGACAGCGTCGGCGCCGGAGTGTTCGAGCGCCTCCACGGCCTCGTCGAACGAGGTGATGTCGCCATTGACGATCAGCGGAAGACGCGTCGCTTCCCGCACCGCCTTGACGGCGCGCCAGTCGGCGCGGCCCTTGTAGAACTGGCAACGTGTCCTGCCATGCACGGTGATCAGGCGCACGCCGGCATCCTCCGCGCGACGCGCGAGGTCCGGCGCGTTGATGGAGCGCTCGTCCCAGCCGAGCCGCATCTTCAGCGTGACGGGAACCTTGACCGCTTCGACCGTCGCATCGATCAGCCGCAGGGCGTGATCGAGATCGCGCATCAGCGCGGAGCCCGCTTCACCATTGGTGACATGGCGCGCCGGACATCCCATGTTGATGTCGATGATGTCGGCACCGGCGGCTTCCGCCACCCGCGCGCCTTCGGCCATCCAATGGGTCTCGCAGCCCGCGAGCTGCACGACATGGGCGCCGATCCCGGCGGTTTCGGCGCGCAGCCGCGAGATCGGGCGGCCGTTTGCCAGGTCATCGCTGGCCGTCATTTCCGAGATCACAAGGCCGGCGCCGAACTCGGCGGCGAGCTTCCGGAACGGCGCATCGGTCACCCCCGACATCGGCGCAAGCACAGCCCGGTTGGCAACCGGGATGTCACCGATTTTCAGTGTTTCGCGAGGTATAGAGGCTCCGTTGGCCACCGCTCATCCTTGAAGGGCTGCAGGCCGCATCGCCTCACTGCCCCGCGCAAATTTTAGGCATAACCAGATACTGCCTACACATTAGACAGTTTTGCCAGGCCGCGCAAGTGCACTGCAACAAAAGTTAACCGCTTCCCCACAGCAGCCGAATCGCACCTTTTGGCCCAGGGTTATGCTATGCGCGTGCGGGCCACCGGCCCGCCCTGACATTCCACGCAATCCCTCATTCATCATGGCCCCACGTACCGCCGCTATCATTGTCGCCGCCGGCCGAGGACTTCGCGCCGGCCCGGGCGGCCCCAAACAGTACCGCGTCATCGCCGGGCGCACCGTTATTGCCCGCGCGCTGGAGCCGTTCTCAACTCACAAGGACGTCAGCTGGGTGCAGCCGGTCTGCCACCCGGACGATGCGGCGGCGTTTTCGGCAGCGGCCGGTGATCTGCGCTTCAGCCCGCCGGCCGCCGGCGGTGCGACCCGCCAGGCCTCGGTCCGCGCGGGCCTGCTTGCGCTGGCCAAAGAGGCGCCGGATCTGGTGTTGATCCATGACGCCGCCCGTCCCTTCGTCACCCCGGCCTTGATCTCGCGCGCCATTGCGGCGGTTCAAGCCACTGGTGCGGCGATTCCCACCCTTCCCGTCGCCGATACGATCAAGCAGGTCGGAGCCGCCGGCGAAGTCGTGGGCACGCCGCTGCGTGCAAACTTGCGCATCGCGCAGACGCCGCAGGTGTTTCGCTTCGACAAAATCCTTGACGCTCATCGCCGCGCCGCCCAAGAGGGCCGCGACGACTTCACCGACGATGCCGCGCTCGCCGAATGGGCGGGGCTGACGGTTGCGACCTTCGAGGGCGATGCATTGAACATCAAGCTGACCACGCCGGAAGATTTTGCCCGCGAGGAAGCGCGGCTGTCGGCGGGCTTCGACGACATCCGGACTGGCACCGGTTATGACGTGCACGCGCTCGGCGACGGCGACCACCTGATGATCTGCGGCGTACGGGTGCCGCACAGCCGCGGCTTCCTCGCTCACTCCGACGGCGATGTCGGACTCCATGCGCTGGTCGATGCGCTGTTAGGCGCGCTCGCCGATGGCGATATCGGCGCGCATTTTCCGCCGACCGATCCGAAATGGAAGGGCGCCTCTTCCGACCGGTTCCTGCAGGATGCGGTGCGGCGCGTGCGCGAGCGCGGCGGGCGTATCGCCAATCTCGAAGTCACGCTGATCTGCGAGAGGCCGAAGATCGGTCCGCACCGCGACGCGATGCGCGCGCGCATCGCCGAAATCGCCGGCATTGCGGTGTCGCGGGTGGCGGTGAAGGCGACGACCAGCGAGCGGCTCGGTTTCACCGGCCGCGAGGAAGGCATTGCCGCGACCGCGAGCGCAACCATTCGGCTGCCCGCCGGGAACGACTGACCGGGAACGACTGACAATGAGCACGAGCGAGACCCGCGCCAGCGAAACCCGAGCGTTGGCCCGTTCGCTGCTCGATCTCTGCAAGGCCCGCAAGCTCACGATCGCGACGGCCGAATCCTGCACCGGCGGCCTCGTCTCCGCGGCGCTGACCGATATCCCCGGCTCCTCGGCTGTCGTGATTTGTGGCTATGTTACCTATGCCGATGACGCCAAGGCCGGCATGCTGGGCGTCAACCACGACACGCTCGCCAATTTCGGCGCGGTCAGCAAGGAGACGGCGCTCGCGATGGCGCATGGCGCGCTGAAGCGATCCAAGACCGCGATCAGCGTGGCGACCACGGGCATTGCGGGCCCGGGCGGCGCCACGCCGGGGAAGCCGGTCGGTCTCGTGCACTTCGCAGCCGCGGCGCAAGACGGCCGCGTCATCCACCGCGAGAAGCGTTTTGGTGCGATCGGCCGCAGCGCCGTGCGGCAGCGCTCGGTGATCGAGGCGCTGAAGATGCTGACGGAGCTGGCGCGGGCACCGAAACCTGTGAAGCCGACAAAGCCCCTGGCTCCGAGCAGCATCCGCTCGCGCGCGGTGCGCAAATCGCGCAAGCGGCCCGGCGCGCGGCGCCGCCCGGCGCGGGGGTAAATCTGCCGATCGTGCATCTCACGGGCCTCATCCTTCGAGACGCCCGGCTCGCAAGAGCTTCGCCGGGCTCCTCAGGATGAGGTACAGCGTTCAGTATGCCGATGGCCCGATAGCACATCCTCCCTCCTCATCCTGAGGAGCCGCTCTTGCGGCGTCTCGAAGGATGAGGCCGCTGACATTGCACCTCCGGAAGATTTCCACATTGGTGTGGAAATCTCCAATTCGCCAGCAACTTCAAGCGTTTCGTTCGCGCAAATTGCTGGGCCAAAAATAATCCGCTGCTGGTCCAGCAGATTCCGCTTGCTGGTCCAGCAAACTGTTCGCGTATCCTTGGCGCATCCCGCCTCGATGAGAGAGACGGCTCGCGATCGTCACGACCGGTGAGTGCGGGGAGCAGTGGCCGCAAGACCTTGCAGCATTCGTCAATCGCGTGCGGACGAACAAGGTTTTTGCGGACGATGAAGTCGCGTGGTTCTGGCGCCCCCAACGCAGGTGCCAAGTCTGCGGTATCACAAGGCGGTCCCACCCTGGTGGGAACGTGCAGGCGACGGTGACAACAAGCGGGTCTCACCGGGAAGAGCGCGAAGCAAGTCGTAACCCACTGCGCAGGGAAGGTCGGTTGTTTCGGCTACACCTGTGGTGATTACGGTCCATGCCACCTTCTTATTGCATGGACGCTGCGGGTGCGGTTGAGCGCCCGGCCTTCCCTGCGCTCTCTCAGCTGTTTGAGAAGTGCAATGAAGATTTTCTTGGCAAAGCTCGGACCGGACACGGGGCGCGAGAATGAGGGAGTGTGCCTCGTGGAACGTCATTGCGAGGCGCGCATAGCCGTTCGAAGAACGGCGTCGCTAGCTCGCCTATGCCGCGGCAATCCAGAGGCCTCAAAGACAAAGCTGGATCGCTTCGTCGGCAAAAGCCGCCTCGCGATGATGGGAATGCGGGCATGACGGCAACAACTGAAGATGCGCGTCGCTTTTGCCCGGCCATGACGCTCAATATGGACGCACGCGGTTTGCAGACGGCGTTGTTTGACATGGTGACCCGTAGTCGCTCCCGGCCCCTCGCGCGTCCGCCCCTCTATCTCCCGCGGCCCGACTTTGGCACAGTGCGGCATGGCCAATGATTCACTGAACGCGCGCGATGACGCCGCCGAAACCAAGGCCGGGCAACAGGCCTCGCTGCTGATCGACTTCGATCTGGAGGACATCATCGCCGGCAATGTCCCGGCGAGCGCCAGCGGCCAGGCGCTGTTGCGCCTGGTCGCAGGCGCACAGGACTGGCCGACGCAAGGCAAGATCGAGGCGGAGCTGATTCCGCTTTACGAAGCGCTCGCGGCCGCGGCCTATGCCAGTCAGGGCGGCACGGCCGAGCCGCCGCTCGCAAACCGCCACAGCATCCAGGAGCACGCGAAAAAAGTGCTGCAGGCCCGCAAGGTCTTGCGCGCCGCCACTGCCCGCGCGGCCCGGCCGGACTCCCGTCCTGCCCGATCGACGGCCGCCCTCACGCAACTGCAGCTCGCCGCCATCGGTCTCCTCGCCGCGATCGCGGCCGTGGCGTATCTGAGGCTGCGTTAGAGCGTTTTCGAGCGAAGTGGAAACCGGTTCGCGTGAAGAAAATGCGATCAAGCAAGAATCTAGGCGGTTTTCGCGATTCAAAGAAAAGCGAAAACAGTCTAGCCGTGCGACACTGTCCCAAGGCCTTGTCCCACAGCCGCTTGACGGCGCCGGCGGATGGACTCACGATGGCGATTCCAGGAGTGAGCATTGGTGACTGAGACGGACGTGGCCGTGCGCGAGAGCGAGGATCAACGCTACATCCCGCTCGCCTACCTGAAGCCATGGACGAGCGAGCGCACGATCTGCGAAATGCAGCGCATGCAGGACACGGTGACGCTGCGGCACATCGATGTCGACGAGTCCGGCTTCACTGCCGATCCTTCTGCGATCGATGAGGTGCCGGCGGAGATCGCGCAGATATGTCGCGCGCGCTTTGCCTCGCTCGCGGCCAACGATGCGCATGACACGCTGTGGCGCATCGCCAACACCCAAGCCGGCGAATGGGACGCCGAGCTGCGCGCAGGCTTCATCCAGTTTCTCATCGCGCTGGTGTTTCGCAATCCCTGCACCGTGGCGCAGATTGCCGCCGGGCTGCGCGAGGTGCTGGACGCCGGAAATCGCGCGCAACGCTCGCGCTACGCCATGCGGCGCAGCGATCCCAAGACCTTCGCCGATTACGTCACCAAGGCCGATCCCCAGGCGCCGCTTCTGGCCGCGACCGGCTATCTCGACGACGCGATGAACACCGCCGCCGTCGCGGAGGCGATCGAGAACATGCGGTGGGCGCGCATCGGCGTGCCGCGGTCACGCTTCTCGCTGCTGACCTCGGACAATCCGTTCGACATGCCGCTCAGCCTGACCGACAAGAACGCCTACATTGCGCTGCCGCTCGGACCGCGGGCGCTGTTCATCGCCACCAACAATCCCGGCCTGATCGATTCGCTGGCGAAGCAGGATCACTCCAAGATCGTCCGCATGCTGAACATGGCGACCGTGACGCAGGCGCGCGACCATGTCTGGGCGACCGACGAAAGCCAATACGCCTTCGTGACCAATCATTTCGGCAGCGCGCCGGTGAAACGCCTGTTGTCCGACCGGCCCCGCCAGACCGCGTTGGCGGCGCTGGAGACTCGCCCGGCCCGATGAGGATGTTCCCTGCGGTTCCCCGGTCGCGTCCGACACATCTTTCTGGCCAGGGGCGATTCTTTCAAGCAGGAGCGACTCTTTTAGACAGAGACGACTTGGAACGACTCCCGGCGCCGGGTGTTGTCGCCACGAAGCACCCCCAAGCTTCACCCCCAAGTTGGCCCCGCCGTTCCCCCCGCGGCGGGGCTCTTGCGTTTGAGCGACGCATATTGCCCGCGGGCGCGCAGCGGCCGTCGGCTTCACATCTGCACGGCGATCAGGCTCGGTCCCGGCGTGGCGTTGGCTTTCTCCAGCGCCTTCAACAGATCTTCCGCCAGCGAGACGGCGACCGCCGGCACGCCCATGCTGGTCGCAAGCCCGACCCAGTCGATCGTCGGCCGGTCGATGTTCAGCATGTCCTCTGCCTTGCGGCCGGGCGTGCCGGCCTGCACGTTGTCGAACTCGCCTTTCAGGATCTGGTAGGAGCGGTTGGCGAACAGTACGGTCGTGACGTTCAGGCTCTCGCGCGCCTGCGTCCACAGTGCTTGCACCGTGTACATCGCGCTGCCATCGCCCTCGAGATTGATGACGCGGCGATCGGGACAGGCGACGGCGGCGCCGGTCGCGACCGGCGGACCGAAGCCGATCGAGCCGCCCAGATTCTGCAGCCAGTCATGCGGTTTTGCAGCGGCCGTCGGCGCAAAGAACGCGCGCCCGGTCGTGATGGCTTCGTCGATGACGATCGCGTGCTCCGGCATCGCCGCCGCGATCGCCTGCGCGATCGAGGCGTGGCTGATCGCGCCGGTTGGCCTCGTAATCTCCACATGCGATTGCGGCTTGACGTCGGACGCCCTGGCGCCGACCGCATCGGCCAGCGCCTGCAGCGCGCCGAGCGAATCGCCGCCGATCTCACACAGCTCATGGACCTCGCAGCCCTCAGGCTTCAGCAGGCTCGGCTTGTCCGGATAGGCGAAGAACGCCACCGGTTCCTTGGCCTCGACCAGGATGATGTGGCGGAAATCCTTCAGCATCGACAGCGCGACATCGATCACATAATGGATGCGGTCGACGGAGAACCGCCCGGCCCCGCGCGCGATCCGCGGATTGAAGCCCGGCGCCATCACCTTGCACCCGGTGCGGCCGGCGATGCGCGCCGCAAGCTCGAGCGGCTCGGCCCGCAACGCGCGATGCAACATCAACAAGA
>Ga0081455_10001925_pt1 | contig 24937 bp, 19 predicted proteins | sample TabmetS3T2R1_FD_70207 | JGI IMG/M metagenome (GOLD analysis project Ga0081455, IMG submission 70207) | Tabebuia heterophylla rhizosphere microbial communities from the University of Puerto Rico - S3T2R1 | ecosystem: Host-associated > Plants > Roots > Rhizosphere ...
TCCGTGTCACGTGTACCCCCTGGTGCAGGTTGTATGGCCGGTTATGAAACCGGCACCTCGACAACCGCCCCGGGCTGCATAGTCGCAGGTACTGTGCGTACTTGAGGCATGAGTGGCACAAGGTCGTCCAGTCCCCATACCGTTTTCCTGCCCATCCCATCGCCACTCTGGAGAGGTTCAACCGACGACGCCTTGCGCACGCAACCGCTCTCTGTCGTCCTGTCCATAGCCCAGCGCAGAGAGCACCTCGTCCGTATGCTGGCCTAGGCGTGGACCCAGATGCCGGACACTCCCTGGCGTGTCGCTCAGCTTCAGAGCAATGCCAGCCTGCTGTACCATCTCACCAGCGGCGGTGTGATGGGCGAGCAGCATCTGACGGTGCTGCACCTGCGGGTCAGCGAAAACCTCGGCGGCGGTGTTCACCGGACCGATACAGACGTTTTTGTCAGCCAGATAGGCCAGCCAGTCGGCACGGGTGCGCTGCAAGAAAATCGCCTGCAGTTGGGCACGCACGCTGGCCTCCTCAGGAGTGGGGGCACGGGTGAGGTGCTCGATACGGCGGTAGTAGCGCGCCAGGTCAGGGCGACCGAGGGCTTTACAGAGATTGTCCCAGAGCCAGGGTTCGCTGCAGCCGACAGAGAGGCGGCGACCGTCTTGCGTCTCATAGGTGGTGTAGAAGGCATACAGGCCCGTGTAGGGGCCATGGCCTCGTTGCGGCATGACGCCATCGGCAAAAGCATTGGCCATGAGGGGAGTAGCGGCCAGTAGAGAGAGAGTGGCATCGAGATACGCGACGTCGACGTGCTGGCCACGTCCGGTGCGGTGTCGGGCAAACAGGGCGAGCAGAATGCCTACGACTCCATGCATGGCAGCACCGCCGTAATCGGCAATGATGTTGAGTGGAATGGCCGGCGGCCGGCCTGCTTCACCAATGAGGTTTAACACGCCACTGATGGCAAGGTAATTGAGGTCGTGAGCTGGACGGTCGCGATATGGGCCGTCCTGGCCAAAGCCGCTGAGCGAGCAGTAGACCAGGCGTGGATTGAGCCGACGCAAAGTCGCATAGTCGGCGTTGAGTCGCTGCATCACGCCTGGTCGAAAACCTTCGACCAGCACATCGGCTCCCGCCGCCAGTTGGTGCAGGATGGTTTGCCCCTCTAGTGTCTTCAAGTTCAAGCCGAGGCTACGCTTATTGCGGTTCACATAGCTAAAGGCCGCCTGACGCTCCGTGTGTGCCGATATCCCCGAGCCAGACTCAGGGCTGAGAGCTGGCGGGGTCTCGATCTTGAGGACGTCTGCCCCCATATCCGCCAGGATCATGGTACAAAAACTCCCGGGCGAGACGCGTGTAAGCTCCAGGACGGTCGTACCTGCCAGTGCTCCTGCCATCGATCCCCTCCTTACACTTGCGGTATTGTGGGTTGCCCATGCCGTCCGATCCACATGCAGCTTATGGCCAGCAGACCGCTCGCAATAGCGGTGGCAAACGTCAAGGCGTAGCTCTCGCTCACGTCAAATAGTCGTCCGCCACACCAGGCGCCAAACGCAGCACCAAGATTGGCACTGAGGCTCACGACCATAAAAATGGTCCCCAGAGACGGCCCGTGAAACAGCGCGACTGTTTTGGCTGCTATTGAAATGCCACCAGCCCCCTGCGCAAAGCCATAGACCAATACAAAGGCATACAGGGGCCAGTGGGCTGCAGATTGACTGAGGATGAGCAGCATGACAAAACCCATGATCGTACAGCTCATCGCTACACTAAAAGCGCCTTCGCCGTGCACCCGGTCCACGAGCCAGCCAAAGAACATGCGACCACCCAGGCTGACCAGACTCACGGCGCTCGACACCGAGGCGGCGCCCAAAAGTTCCAGTCGGCCAGAGCTGACCAGAAAGGGGACGAGATGCACGTTGACCATAGTCATCGTGATGGTCATACAGCAATGGGCCAGGCACAGCATCCAGAAGGCCTGGTGGCGCAAGGCCTGCCCGAGGCTGCCGGTACTGACCGTGTGGACTGCGACGGCTGGAGGAGGCCGTTGCCAGAGGTTGAGTGGGACGAGGAGCAGCACAATGACCGCGCCGAGGATGACGAAGGCCGGGCGCCAGCCAAAGGTCTCGATCAGCCAGGCACTGCCAGGGATGAAGACCACCATCCCGAACCCGGTACCGACGTCGGCAAAGCCGATGGCTCTGCCGCGTTGCGTCAGCTCGAACCAGCGCGATACGACCACGGCCACAGAGCCGAGGGCCGTCTGTCCGACCGCGCCCAGCACACCGTAGTACACCACGAAGTGACTGAGGTTCTGCAGGGTGCTACACGCCATCAGCGCCCCACCACTCAAGAGTGCAGCGCTGGTAAACACGAGGCGGGGGCCATAGCGATCTAGGAGCCAGCCGATCAGGGGGGCGCTGACAATTGACACGAGCATGTTGACCGAGTAGGGACTGGCGCCACTGGCGCGGCTCCAGGAGAAGGCCGTGACGAGGGTGTTGTAGAAGACCGCAAAGCAGCCGCTAACGCCGCTGGCCCCGGCTAATGTGACAAAGCCGATGAGCAGGACGGCGTAGCGGTAGCGACTGCGCTGCCCCTGGCGTAGCGCTGCGGACACCTCGGCCATGGGCGACGCGCACTCAGTCAAGGTCGAATGGACGCAGAGGCGGGCGGTCGTCCGGGTTCGTGTCAGCGTGTTTCCGCAGCTCCTGAAATTTTTTGCCGAGCAGGGCTTTGCGCTGCTTTTCTTCCTCAAACGCTTGCTGAAAGCGTGAACTCTTTTGCTTTTCCTTATCTTTCAGGTCTTGCAGAGATTTTTCGAATGAAGCGCCACCGGCCTTCACCCGATGTTCGGTGACATATAAAATGGCCAGGGTCTCGCGATCGATCACCAGCGTCGCCTGGCAACACGGACAGCTAATTTTGGCTGGCTCATTATTGGTTGCCATATCCACCTCCACAGACTCAGCCTGGACGTCTTGGTGCCACTAGGTGATAGTGTATACCAGAACTGCCACAGATACAAAAAGCTGCTTGCTTGTCAAAGCTTTCACAGCAAGCGTATAATCTGCCCATATGCATAAGACGCAGGACCTTCGCGGTGTGGAGAGACCCATGTCGGAGCACGACGAGAATCCACTAGTGGTGGAATTGCAGACGCTGCGCACAGAGGCGCTGGCACGCCTGGACCACATCACCGATCTCACGGCCCTCGATACCTGGCGCATCGACTACCTCGGTCGCCGTGGCGCGCTGACGCAGGTGATGCGAGGCATCGGCAAGCTCTCCCCAGAGCAGCGCCCGCTGGTTGGCCAAGTCTCGAACGAGGTGAAGACGGCCCTGGAAGAGGGGTTTGAGGCGCGTGTGGCCGCGCTCAAGCAGGCCCAGTTCGCCAGCATGTTGGCGCAACAGCGTATCGATGTGACGCTGCCGGGCATGCCAGCAAGCCTGGGACGGGTACATCCCAGCACCCAGACATTACGGGAAATTGCCGCGATTTTTAGTGACATGGGGTTTCAAATCTTTGACAGCCGCGAGGTCGAGAGCGATTTATACAATTTTGAACTGCTGAATATGCCGCCCTATCATCCGGCACGTGACATGTGGGATACCTTCTACATCAACGAACGGGTGGTGCTGCGCACCCATACCTCGCCGGGGCAGATTCGTGCCATGCAGGCATACCATCCGGAGCCCATTCGGGTCATTCTGCCGGGCATGTGTTACCGCTACGAGGCGATCACGGCCCGCTCCGAGATCATGTTCCATCAGGTTGAGGGCCTGGCGGTAGGTACGAACATCACCATGGCAGATCTGAAAGGCGTGCTGGTCAATTTCGCCCGCCGTATGTTTGGTGAGGACCGTCAGGTGCGCTTTCGCTGCAGCCATTTCCCCTTTACCGAGCCCAGCGTCGAGGTCGATATGGACTGCATCGTCTGCGGCGGTCAGGGCTGCACGATCTGCAAGCACAGTGGGTGGCTGGAGATTCTTGGAGCCGGTATGGTGCATCCCCAGGTGCTCCGCAATGGCGGCTATGACCCTGAGGTGTTTAGCGGCTTTGCCTTCGGCATGGGGCCTGAGCGTATTACCATGCTGAAATACGGCATCGACGATATTCGCTATTTCTTCAGTAACGACCTCCGCTTCCTGGAACAATTTAGCTAAGCGGGTAGCCGTCTTGCTCCCTGGAGTGAGGGATACCCCCCGTATGCCTTGATGATTGCTATAGAGGGTAATATCCATGCGCGTGCCGCTAAGCTGGCTGAAGGACTTTGTTGAGATTACCATTCCCCTGGACGACCTCATCCACCGCATGATCATGGCTGGATTGGAAGTCGCGAACGTCGAACACATTGGGGACACCTGGCAACGCGATAAACTCTTTGTCGGTGAGGTCCTTGAGATCAAGCCCCATCCCAATGCTGAGCGCCTCGTCCTGGCCGTAGTCGAGTATGGTCAGGGGACGCCACAGACCGTGGTCACTGGCGCGCCCAATCTGCGCCCGGGCGAGCACGGCCAGAAAGTGGCTTTCGCCGTCGAGGGGGCGGAGTTGCTCGATGGTCACAGCGCTACTCCCCAGAAGCAGCTCCTCACGCGGACCACCATTCGTGGTGTGGAATCCGCTGGCATGGTCTGTTCTGAAAAGGAACTGGGCCTGTCTGATGATCACACCGGTGTCATCATCCTTGACCCCACCGCGCCGGTCGGACAGTCGCTCCAGGACGTGCTTGGCGATACAGTGCTAGACGTGGAGCTCACACCGAACCTGGCGTACGCCAACTGCATCATTGGCCTGGCGCGCGAAGTGGCGGCGCTCACGGGCCAGCAGCTACGCTCCTGGCGGCCTGACGATGCCCGCCTGGCCGCGTCCTTGAGCCCCACGACGCCCTACGTCACGGTGAGGAGCGCTGATCCTCAGCTCTGTCCACGGTATTCGGCAGCCCTTATCGAAAACGTCACGATTCAGCCCGCACCAGCCTGGATGCAGCGTCGGTTGTTGCTGGCTGGTATGCGCCCCATCAGCAATATCGTCGACATTACCAATTACTGCATGCTGGAGATGGGCCAACCTCTGCACGCCTTTGACTACGAGAAGGTCCAGGGCGGTATTGTCGTACGGCGGGCCGCGCCTGGTGAGCCCATACAGACGCTGGACGGCATTGAGCGCCTTCTCTCCGAGGACATATTGCTCATCACAGACGATTCCGGACCAATTGCCATCGCTGGCGTGATGGGCGGTGCCACGACTGAGGTCTCAGAGCGCACCAGGCATATACTGCTGGAGTCGGCCAATTTCTACTCGATCAGCATTCGCCGGACCTCGCAGGCCCTACGGCTGGCCAGCGAAGCAGCCCAGCGCTTTGGGCGCGGCGTGGACAGCACGCTGACGCTCCCGGCCCTGGTACGTGCCAGTCGCCTGATGGAGGAACTCGGGGGTGGCACCATGCATGCCGAGATTGCCGATACCTACCCGCAACCGCCGCGTGCGCGCCATATCACACTCCGTGCCGCGGAGGTGAAGCGCATTCTGGGCATGGATTTTAGTATAGAGACGATGCAGCGGATCCTGTCTGCGCTGGACTTCCAGTGCACGCCACGTAGCGACGATGGGAACCCACGTCTAGAGGTGGAGGTGCCGAGCCATCGCCTGGACGTGTCGATTGCAGCGGATTTGATTGAAGATATCGCCCGCATCCACGGCTACGAAGCGATCCCCCTGACGCTCATCAAGGATGTCTTGCCGCCCCAGCGCTCGCAACCACTGCTGGCCGGCATAGAGCAGACGCGCGATATACTGGTCGGCTGTGGCCTCACGGAGATCATCTCCTACGGCCTCACCAGTCTCGACAGCGTGAGCCGCGCCCAGGTTGATGGACCGCCCGTGGAGGCCACGGCATACATACGGCTGGCCAATCCGATCAGTCAAGAGCGCGAATTTCTGCGGCAAGCGTTGCTGCCCAGTATGCTAGAGACGCTGCGGACCAACAGCCGCTATCGCCAGCGTATGGCACTGTTCGAGATTGGCCGAGTGTATCTGCCCCAGCCAGGCGAAGAACTGCCCCTGGAGCAGCGCCGCCTGGCCATCGCCTTAACTGGTCCGGTGCAGCCGGCCTCGTGGTATGACGGCGAGGCGCCACCTCACTTTGGCTTTGCGCACCTCAAAGGCATCATTGAGACCCTCGTGCAGCGCTTGCACGTCCCTGGCGTGCGCTTTGCGGCGGCGCCCCATCCCTCCTTGCACCCGGTCCGGAGCGCCGCGTTGCAGCTCGCCGGTGCTGCCCTGGGGATGATGGGCGAAGTGCACCCCCAGGTATGCGAGCGTTTTGATGTACCCGAGCAAACTGTGGCGCTGTTGGAACTCAATCTGGATATGCTTCTGGCACACCGTCAACCACGCCGCTACCAACGTATTTCCCGATTCCCGGCAGCGCTGCAAGATATGGCCCTGGTGATGGATGCAGATATCCCAGCCCAGATGGTGGAGGAGACACTGCGGGCTGCTGGGGGCGACTTACTGCGGCATGTAGAGCTGTTCGATCTGTATCAGGGCGAGCAGATTCCTGCTGGGAAAAAGAGCCTGGCCTATGCCCTGACATTCCAGGCAGAGGATCGTAGTTTAACCGAAGACGAGGTGCTGCAGCTCTATCAGTGTATCCAGCAGCACGCCGCTGCGACCCTTGGCGCGGAGCTGCGGCGCTAGGGCTGGGGCCGTGACGGGTGCTTGGTGGCGAGCACCCTGCGGATCGCGGCGACGGTCAAGTTGGCGCGATATTCCACCAGCTTCTTGCCATTCACTACGGTTTGGCTCGGTGGCGACATGTCGAAGCCATTGATGCTATACAGCCCCGCCGCGAGACGTTGCTCGGTGCGGATAGTTTGCGGGTCCACGGTCGCCATGATCGCCTCATAGTGATAGTCGTCATGGATGCCGGCCCGTGCCTCTGACCGGACGTCGGGCCGTTGGTGCACGCCGAGGGTCTTGAGATAGTCGTAGCTCCACATATCCTGGGTGTAATACTCGGGAATGAAGTGCACCCTGCGCGGCCCTCCCCACTGTTTATTTAAGCGCTCTGCCACCGCGCGCATGCCGCGTTGGTTTGCCCCGTGATCCCCGATGAGGACAATATCGGTAAAGCCGTGTTGTTTGAGGCTGCTACAGACATCGGTGAGCAGGGCCTCAAACGTCTCCTCCCGCAGACTGATCGTCCCAGGATATTGCATGTGACCCGTAGGTGGTGTGATGCTGCCCTCAGGGACGAACTTGATGACCGGCGCCACCAGCGCATTACCGAGCTGGCGGGCGATGGCCGCCGTGGTCGCCTGGAGCACATAGTTGTGCTTCCCCAGCGCCACATACGGCCCATTCGGCTCGACCCCACCGGTACCGACAATGACCGTGGTCTTGCCGGCCTTGATAGCGTCTCGCACTTCCATCCAGGTCAGTTCCTCAAGAAAGACGCTGTCCAGCGCGGCGATGGGCCGTGGTGCCTGGAGTTCCTGGGCGAGACTGCCCGGGACCAGGCCGTAGCCACTGAGCACAAGGAGCCACGCCACGAACCGACGGTAATGGTGCATACTGATTGCTCCTGTAGCATTGCTGAAATTTATGGGTACATATAAATTGTTGATGATATAGAGCCCTTCTGTTATAAACAGAATACATGTTAGCGGGAGGTTCCCCTCCGGCTCCTTCCGTAAGGGTGGAGCCTCATGGCCTATGTGCGCAGCGCTATGCTGTTTGGTGGCGGCGATGACTTCTTAGCTGTCCTCTTCTCTACGCCGTCCCTGATGCGCTGGTCAAGTCCATATTTGGTAGCCTATGAAGCTCGAGCTGTACAGAGTCCCGGGGCAAGAACAAGGACATCCGCGCACGAGTAACGACTGCTAGGAGTACCTGGACGGGCGCCGTCAACCCCCCTGGCTAAGGTAACAATAAGGGCCTCTCATGCGGTGTAACAGCTAGCGAAATAAGTTGCAAAAAGCGCAGCCAGACGATAAGCTAGTACCCCGCCAAAACTTTGTTAAGAGCTTATTAGGCACTTGTAATATTGGTGTTTAGCATCATAAGAGCGTCTTGTCTGGAGCATGACAGCGAATCGACTTGCGGGAGCATGATATGACTGGTAATGCCTCAGGGGTAGTAACATGTCTCACTCGACGCCGCTTACTGCAGGGTGTCGTGAGTGGTACTGCTGGCGTACTCGCCTGGCATCAGGGATGGCCACACCTGCGGACGGCCCTGGCACAAAAGGGCGAGCCCAGCGGCCAGATGACCTGGGCGATTCACGTCACGATTGCCCCCACCTGGTTTGATCCCGCTGAGACCCCAGGCCTGATTACACCGTTCATGTTCTTGTACGCCCTCCACGATGCCTTAGTCAAACCCATGCCTGACGGCCCCATGTCTCCCTGCCTCGCCACCAAGTGGAGCGAGAGTGCGGACGGCTTAGTATACGACTTTGAGTTGCGCCAGGGCGTGAAATTTCACAACGGCGATGCGTTCACGGCAGAGGACGTGCAGTTCAGTTTTGAGCGCTACAAAGGCTCGGGCGCCACGGACCTGAAAAAGCGCGTCAAGTCCGTCGAGATCGTCAATCCGCATCAGGTGCGTTTCCATCTGCATGAGCCCTGGCCGGACTTTTTAACGTTCTACGCCACACCAGCCACAGGAGCAGCCTGGATTGTCCCCAAGAAATACGTTGAGAAGGTTGGTGACGAGGGGTTTAAGAACCATCCAATTGGTCTGGGGCCGTACCGTTTTGTGAGCCACCAGCCAGGGATTGAGGTGGTCTTTGAGGCCTATACAGAGTACTGGCGCAAGACGCCACACGTGAAGCGCCTGGTCATGAAGGGGGTGCCTGAGCCCACCACGCGTCTGGCCATGCTCAAGCGCCAGGAGGCCGATGTGGCCTATGGCCTCTATGGAGCAGTGGCTGAAGAGATCCAACGTGATCCGAACTTGAAGCTGCAGCCTGCCGTGGGCCAGACCGTGCAATGGGTCGTGCTCACCTATGATCAGTATAATGCGAAGTCGCCGTGGGCTGACAAGCGGGTGCGCCTGGCGGCCAATTACGCCATCAACCGGCAAGCTATCAATGAGGCGGAAACCCTCGGTTATTCAGTGCTCACGGGGAGCATGGTGCCGGGTGCCTTCGATTATGCCTTGCCCCCAGAGTCCTATGCCTACGATCCCCAGAAAGCCAAGCAATTGCTCAAAGAGGCCGGATACGCAAATGGCTTCGATATGGGTGAGTGCAGTGTTGACGCGGTCTATGCTAGCGCGGTCGAAGCGATCGTCAACGATCTCTCCAGCGTCGGCATTCGGGGCAGAGTGCGCTCCATGGAACGGGCTGCCATTGTTGCGGCGCATAAAGAGCACACCCTGAAAAATCTGGCCTTCCAGGGTAGCGGGGCGTTTGGGAATGCGGCCACGCGTCTCGGGGCGTTTGCCTACAGCAAGGGGGAGAACTCGTGGATCAAAGATCCTGAGATTGATGCGTGGTATGAGCAGCAGGCGGCGGAGCGCGACCGCACAAAGCGCGAAGCCCTGTTGCACAAGATCCAGCAGAAGCTCTCTGACGAGGCACGTTTTATACCGATGTGGGAGTTGGGCTTTTTGAGTGCTTCAGGTCCACGGGTGGCGGTATCAGGCATCGGCTTGATTCGCTTACACTTGTATTCGGCTCCCTTTGAAGATGTACAGCTAAAATCCTGAGTGCTCCTGCGATTGCTGCCAGATGACGATGCGAGTTCGAGCACGCGCTGTATCGGGAGACGGGCGGTAGATATCGCTCAGACAAAGATCATGGACCGCGGGCTGTGTCCCGCAGGAGGGGATAGGTATGGTCCACAATCCCGTGCAGGAGTTGTCTTCTCTCACCCGTCGTCGATTCCTCGGCGCCGCGAGTGGTGCTGCTGGTGTGTTCGCCTGGTATCAAGGATGGCCACACCTCAGGACAGCCCTGGCGCAAAAGGGCGAGCCCAGTGGCCAGATGACGTGGGCGATCCATGTGAATATTGCGCCCACCTGGTTTGATCCGGCCGAGACCACGGGCATCATCACGCCCTATATGTTTCTGTACGCCATGCACGATGCGTTGGTGAAACCCATGCCAGATAATCCCATGTCCCCCAGCCTTGCCACCAAGTGGAGCGAGAGTGCGGACGGCCTGACGTACGACTTTGAGCTGCGACAAGGGGTGAAGTTTCATAACGGCGACCCCTTCACCGCCGAGGATGTCAAATACAGCTTCGAGCGCTACAAGGGGGCAGGGTTATCCGACCTGAAAAAAAAGGTCAAGGCGATCGAGATCGTCACGCCGCATCATATCCGCTTCCAGTTGCATGAACCCTGGCCTGATTTTCTGACCTTCTATGGCACGCCGGCCACCGGAGCGGGCTGGATCGTGCCGAAGAACTATACGGAAAAAATCGGCAGCGACAAGTTCAAAGAACAACCCATTGGCCTGGGACCCTATCGCTTCGTGAGCTACCAACCCGGGGTCGAGTTGGTGTTGGAAGCCAATATGGACTATTGGCGCAAGACGCCACACGTCAAACGTTTGGTGATGAAGAGCGTCCCCGAAGCTACAACCCGCCTGGCGATGCTCAAAAAGCAAGAAGCTGATGTAACCTACGGGTTATACGGTGCTCTGGGGGAAGAGGTACGCAACGATCCGAACCTGAAGCTGGAACCAGTGATCCCTCCAGCGTCGCAGTGGATCGTGTTTGCCGAGTACTACCACGATCCCAAGTCTCCATGGGCTGACAAACGGGTGCGGCAAGCAGCGAACTATGCTATCAATCGGCAGGCGATCAATGAGGCGGAGACCCTGGGCTATTCGGTCCTGTCGGGGAACATTATCCCGCGTAAGTTCGAGTATGCCCTGACCCTGGAGTCCTACGCCTACGATCCCAAGAAAGCCAAGCAACTCCTGAAAGAGGCCGGGCATCCCAATGGCTTCGACGCGGGGGAATGCGGCGTTGATAGTGTCTATGCTGGCGTCGTTGAGGCGGCCATGAATGACCTTGCCGCTGTGGGCATTCGGGCCAAGGTGCGCCCCATGGAGCGGGCGGCCCACCAGGCCGCTCTGAAAGAAAAGACCCTCAGACACCTGGCATTCCAGGGGAGTGGCGCTTTTGGCAACGCTGCCACACGCCTTGACGCCTTTGCCACCAGCAAGGGGGCGCAGTCGTGGATCAAAGACCCTGAGATTGACGCCTGGTACGAGCAGCAGGCCGGTGAGCGTGACCGCAAGAAACGCGAGACCTTGCTGCACAAGATTCAACAGAAGTTGTATGATGAAGCGTTATTTATGCCGATCTGGGAACTCGGCTTTCTGTGTGCCTCGGGGCCACGCGCCGCGGTGTCAGGGCTGAGTTTGATCCCGTTATTTGCCTATTCTGGACCCTATGAGGATGTCCAGCTAAAATCCTGAGGAGGAGATGCATGCCCCGCAAGTCCCAGCACACGCACACTGCACTGACGCGACGCCGCTTGCTCCAAGGTACGCTGGGTGGCATAGCCGGATTGGCAACATGGCAGGGCTGGCCGCATTTGCAGGTCGCCATGGCACAGAAAGGCGAACCTGCCGGCCAGATGACGTGGGCGGTGCACGTGAGCATCGCCCCGACGTGGTTTGACCCGGCGGAGACGTCTGGTATCATCACGCCCTTTCTGTTTTTGTATGCCATGCATGATGCCCTCGTAAAACCTATGCCAGACAACAAGATGGCGCCCTGTCTCGCGACCAAGTGGAGCGAGAGTGCCGATGGGTTGACATACGACTTCGAGTTGCGGCAAGGGGTGAAGTTCCACAATGGTGATCCCTTTACGGCTGAAGATGTCAAGTTCAGCTTTGAGCGCTACAAAGGGGCGGGGTCTGGGGAGCTGAAGAAGAAAGTCAAAGCCGTTGACATTGTGAATCCGTACCACATCCGGTATACGCTCCACACACCCTGGCCTGATTTTTTGACTTTCTATGCCACACCAGCGACTGGGGCTGGATGGATTGTGCCGAAGAACTACACGGAGAAGATCGGTAACGAGGAATTTAAAAATAAACCTGTTGGCTTAGGGCCATATCGTTTTGTAAGCTATCAGTCTGGCCTTGAACTGATACTAGAGGCTAATATGGACTATTGGCGTAAGGTCCCGAATGTCAAGCGCCTGGTGTTCAAGAGTGTGCCGGAAGCTACAACGCGTCTGGCCATGCTCAAGCAGCAGGAGGCGGATGTGACCTATGCCATGTACAGCATGCTCGGGGAGGAGATCCGGCGCGATAAGAGCCTGAAGTTAGAACCTGTGTTGATCCCAGGCAATGAGTGGGGCTCTTTTGTCGATATGTATGACCCTAAATCCCCCTGGCATGACAAGCGTGTCCGTCTGGCTGCGAATCACGCCATCGATCGGCAAGCCATCAATGAGGCGGAGACTTTAGGATTTTCACGGCTCTCAGGGGGGATTATTCCGCGGGCGTATGATTTTACCCTGCCGTTGGAGCCATATGCGTATGATCCCAAGAAGGCCAAAGCATTGCTCAAAGAGGCTGGCCATCCGAACGGTTTTGACGCCGGTGAGTACTCGTGTGATGCGGTGTATGCGGGTGTCGTTGAAGGGTTTGTGAATGATTTTGGAGCGATTGGCATTCGCGCCAAGGTGCAGCCGATGGAACGCGCCGCGATCCAGGCGGCGCAGAAAGATAAAAAGGTGAAAAACCTGACGCGCATTGGCAGCGGTGCCCCTGGGAACGCCGCTACCCGTATTGAGGCCTTCATCTACAGCAAGGGGACCTTTTCATTCATCAAAGACCCCGAAATCGATCAATGGTTCGAGCAACAATCAGTAGAACGCGACCGTAAAAAGCGTGAGGAATTGCTGTATAAGATCCAGCAAAAGGTGTACGACGAGGCATACTTTATACCATTGTGGGAGTTGGGATTCCTATGTGCCTCCGGGCCACGAGTGGCGGTATCAGGACTAGGCATGATCCCGTTGCATGTCTACTCCGCCCCCTACGAAGATGTGCAATTGAAGTCTTAGACGAAAAACTTAGAGCCTGAGTCTGGCGGGAGGGGAAAGGACACACCATGCATCGGTATATTCTGACCCGGCTGTTTTACGCGTTTATCTCCCTGGTGCTTTTGAGCATCACCATTTTTGTCCTGATACGCGTGACGGGGGACCCTGTCGTCCTGATGGCCGATCCCGGGGCCAAAGAGGAGGATCTGCAAGCGTTGCGCGTAGAGTTAGGGCTCGACAAGACGTATGTCGAGCAGTATATCGTGTGGATCAGCAAGCTGGCGCGGGGAGATTTTGGCAAATCATTCATGTATCGCATTCCGGTCTTTGAGTTGTACCTACAAAGGCTGCCAGCGTCGGTGCAGTTGGCGGTGGCAGCCATGGCCATTTCGGTGATTCTCGGCATTCCCCTGGGGATTTTCGCGGCGGTACGGGTCAATACCTGGCTGGACAGCTTTAGCAATATTTTTGCCAATCTTGGGCTGGCGACGCCCAGCTTCTGGCTGGGCATCATGCTGATGCTCATTTTTGCGGTGAATTTGCAATGGCTCCCAGTGCAAGGCTCGGGGACATTTAAGCATATTATCATGCCCGCAGTGGCTCTGGGCTTGGTCTTTACCTCGGCGAATATGCGCCTGGCGCGTTCTGCCATGCTAGAGGTCCTTGGCAGTGAATACATCAAGCTGGCCCGTATTAAGGGGCTCACAGAAAATCTAGTGATTTTCAAGCATGCGTTCAAGAACGCCGTGATTCCCGTGTTGACCTTCGCCTGTATCAATTTTGCCTTGATTCTCCAGGGTTCAGTCGTCGTGGAATCGATCTTCGCCTGGCCTGGTATTGGCCGGCTCCTCGTTGAAGGGATCTCCTCGCGAGATTTCCCTGTGGTCCAGGCCACAGTCATCTTAGGAGGGGTCATGATCATCATCGTCAACCTGCTGGTCGACATCTTATACGCCTACATTGATCCGAGGATTCGCTATGGACAGTAGCCATGCACTTACCACCACTGAGACGTTTGCCGGTCAAGCTGTAGAGCTCCCCTGGTGGCGCCGGACGGCGACCAAGATACTCAACGGTCCCATTATCTCCCTGGGGATTCTGGCAGCCCTCGTCTTCGTCGCTGTCTTTGCCGATTTTTTGGCCCCCTATCCCTACAATGGCACCAGTCGATACACTCCAGAAGTTGGTGAATTACGCAATAAATATCTGCCACCGATGTGGCAGGCACGCGGCAAGCCACAGTTCATCCTGGGCACCGATCAGCAGGGGCGGGACATCTTGAGCCGTCTGATCTACGGCTCGCGCATCTCCCTCAAGGTCGCCGTGGCCGCCGTGCTCGTGTCCGGGATCATCGGGACCGCCTTAGGCATCCTCTCGGGCTACATCGGTGGCTGGGTGGATCAGGTCGTCATGAGGATCACGGACGCCTGGCTGGCGTTGCCCGCATTGACCTTCGCCATTCTCCTGGCGGCGGTCGTCAAGCCCAGCGAATGGAATATTGTGATTATCCTGGGGATTGTCTATTGGACACGCTATGCGCGCGTGATCCGCGGTGAAGTGTTGAGCCTCAAGGAGCGCGACTACGTGCGTCTGGCGATTGTGGCGGGATGCAGCCGGCTCCGTATCATGTGGACACACATCCTACCCAACGTGGCCAATAGTGCCGTCGTAATCGCCACGTTGCAGCTCGGAGTAGTGGTCATTGCCGAAGCGACGCTGAGCTTCCTGGGCGTGGGCGTACCCTCGCCACAGCCGGCGTGGGGCGTGATGCTCAACGATGGCAGAGCTGGCCTGATGACGGGTTCCTGGTGGCTCAGTGTCTTCCCGGGCCTGTGCATCGTGTTTGTCGTACTCGCTGCCAGCTCCCTGGGGGACTGGTTCCGCGTGTGGTCTGATCCACAATTACGTCAATTGTAAGGGGCGATAATGGCCCAGCCAGTGCTTGAAGTCAAACAATTACAGACCTACTTTTTCTCGGCTCAAGGGACGCGTGTCGTCAAGGCCGTCGACGGGGTCAGTTTCACACTGAATGAAGGCGAGACCCTGGGTGTGGTGGGTGAGTCTGGGAGCGGCAAGACGGTGACGTCAATGTCGCTGTTGCGCTTGCTCCCACCGGCAGCCCGCATCGTGGGGGGTGAGATCTGGTTTCGGGGCGAGAACCTGCTGACCAAATCTGAACGCGAGATGCGAGACCTACGGGGCAGTCAGCTCACCATGATCTTGCAGGACCCGATGATGTCGCTGAACCCCCTGTTCACTATTGGTGAGCAGATTGCCGAGCCGCTGCGCATCCACCGCCACATGCGGGGTTCCAGGCTTGTGGAGCGCATTAAGGATTTACTCAGAGGGGTCCGTATTCCCTCGCCGGAGATACGCCTCCGTGAGTATCCGCACCAGATGAGTGGGGGCATGCGCCAGCGCATTGTGGGCGCTATTGGCATTTCCTGTGAGCCACAATTGCTCATTGCCGATGAGCCTACCACCAGCCTGGATGTGACCATTCAGGCGCAGTATCTCAATTTGCTCAAGGACATTCAGCAACGCAGCCGTCTGGCGATGATCTTCATTACCCATAACATCGGGATTGTTGCCAAGATGTGTGACGACGTCGGGGTGATGTATGCCGGCAAGCTGGTCGAACGGGCCCCAGTGCGGACGATTTTTAACCAGCCGGCGCATCCCTATACCGAGGCGTTGCTGCAAGCGGTGCCCAAATTGACCGACAGGAGTAAGCGGCTCTGGAGTATTGAAGGGCAGCCCCCTGACCTCGCCAACCCGCCGACTGGTTGTCCGTTTAATCCGCGTTGTCCCCACGCTGAGGACCGCTGCCGCCGTGAAGTCCCCCCTGAATTTCAGGTGGGCGAGAACCACTATACCCGCTGCTGGTTGTGGGAGGGGCGATGAGCGACAAGTTACTCGAGATTCGTGACCTGAAGAAACATTTTCCCGTCATGAAGGGTATTATCTTCCAAAAGCCGGTTGGTCTGGTGAAGGCGGTGGATGGGGTCTCGTACTCGATTGGCGTTGGTGAGACGGTGGGCCTGGTCGGTGAGTCAGGATGCGGCAAAACCACCACGATGAAGATGATCCTCATGCTGGAAAAGCCGACGGCCGGATCGATTCTGTTTCGGGGCGAGGACATTCAAGACCTGGCAGGGAAGGATTTTCGAGCCTATCGCAAGGGGGTGCAGGCGGTCTTCCAGGATCCGTACAGCTCCCTGAATCCACGCATGCGGGTGGGGGATATCATTGCCGAACCCCTGGTCGTCAATGAAGCACTCCCGAAGGCCAAGGTCCGAGAACGCATCCAGGAACTGCTCAATCTCGTTGGTCTACGACCAGGCTCGATCGATCTGTTTCCGCACGAATTTAGTGGCGGACAGCGGCAACGTATCGCCATCGCGCGGGCCCTGTCGCTGAACCCGAGCCTCATCATTCTCGATGAACCCGTGTCGGCGCTCGATGTGTCAATTCGCGCCCAAATCATGAATCTCTTGCAGGATCTCCAGGAGCAGTTCGGGGTCAGCTACTTGCTTATTGCGCATGACCTGGCGGCTATCCTGCACCTGAGTACCACTGTGGCAGTGATGTATCTCGGCAAAATTGTCGAACTCGCCACCAGTGAGCAGTTGCGGGTGGAACCACTCCATCCCTACAGCAAGGGTCTCTTCTCCGCAGCTTTGCCAACGCATCCCGATGAACAGCGCGAAGAAGTCATCCTTACCGGTGAGATTCCCAGTCCGCTGAACCCGCCTTCTGGCTGCCGCTTTCATACACGCTGTCCTTTCGCCAAGCCTGTCTGTTCCGCAGTCGAACCCGTGTTACAAGAGGTTGCCTCCGGCCATCAGGTGGCGTGTCATCTGTACACGGAAGCAGCCTAAGCCCTCACCCACTGGATAGCCCGACCTCGCGGTTCTCCTCCCCCTCGATGGGGGAGGGCAAGGATAGGGGTGTAGGCGCCCTCGTATACCATGAGCCCCTCGTGCTTCAGTGACACCATCAGACGGTAGCCCTAGCTAAAGATTCCTCTGCGCACGGCCGATAACACTGTGCAGGGCTGGGCATGAGAACAGAGGCAGCGTGAGGGGGAGACGGCATGCAGCGCACAGATACAGGTCGGAGAGAGTCAGAGACGCTCCGGCACGCGGCACCCTTACTGCAAGCAGAAGTCCTATCCTCGCTATCGGAAGCACTCCCAACGACTATAGACCGCGAGTTGTTGGAAGATTTTATTGCCGAGTGCCGTGAGCACGTCCAGCATATGGAAGTGGCCCTGCTCGCCCTCGAAACTGATCCTGATGACCGCGCGGCGATCGATACCGCCTTTCGCGCCTTCCATACGACCAAAGGAACGGCGGCCTTCCTCCGTTTAACGCCTATTGCCGACCTGGCGCACCACACCGAATCACTCCTGAGCCGTATGCGTGATGGCGAGATACGCTGCACCGGGGGGCACGCTGACCTGGCGTTGCGGGCGGCTGACATGCTCAAGGAGTGGGCACAGGCGTTGCAGAACATGTTGGGAGGGGCAGCGCTTGTTCCGCCTGTCGGTTTTGAGGAATTGCTGCAAGTCCTGGCTGACCCAGAAGCCGCCGGTATCACTCCTGAATTAGAGCCCATTGCACCCATTCCGCCCCGCCTAGGTGATATTTTAGTGGTCGAGGGCAAAGTTGATCGGCAGGACGTCGAAACTATCGCTGCAGATTGTGGCGCACTCCCCCTCGGTGTGGCGCTCTTACGTGCTGGTACTGCCTCACTCCCAGATGTGGCCCGCGCTCTCCGCGCCCAGCGGCGCCTGATGGGGGGCGAGGGGACAATGGAGTCATCGGTGCGTGTGCGTACTGAGTATCTAGACCATCTGGTGGAGCTGATCGGTGCATTAGGTATGACGCATGCGATGATCGCCCAGGACGAAGCGATCTTGCACAGTGGCGCACCAGGATTACGCGCAAAAGTAAGGCAGGTCAGCAAGATTGTCCGCGAACTACAACGCCTGAGCATCGCCCTCCGTATGGTGCCATTAACCACAACGTTCCAGAAAATGCTCCGCGTGGTACGCGATGCGGCGCACAAGAGCGGTAAGCGCGTCGCTTTCTACACGGAAGGAGAGGAGACGGAAATTGAGCGTAATATGGTGGATAGCATCACTGATCCCCTGGTACACATGGTCCGCAACGCTGTTGATCACGGTCTGGAGCGACCTGAGGTCCGCGCGCGCCTGGGCAAACCGCCTGCAGGTAGCATACAGCTACGTGCCTATCACAGTAGTGGCCAGGTGGTCATTGAACTCGAAGATGATGGGCAGGGGCTCGACGACGAGAAAATCGTCCACCAGGCTTTAGCGAAGGGACTCATCAGCTCTACTCAGGGTCTGTCAGAGTCCGACATCTGGCAATTGATCTTTACGCCCGGCTTCTCCACCGCTGACCAGGTGACGGACATCTCCGGTCGGGGGGTTGGCCTGGATGTGGCCAGGAAAAGCATCGAAGCTTTACATGGCCGTTTGGATGTGCGTTCGCGGCGCGGCTTGGGGACCATTTTTGTCTTTTCTCTGCCAACCACAAGGCGAACGCCGGTAGCAAGGAGATAAGGAGGAGCAACCATATGCCTCAGAGCACAAGTGCAGTGGGGCAGAAACAGCAGGTAGGCGGACAATGCTAAGTGAGGCGCTACGCTCCCACCGTGCTATGCTGATGACGCGGCTCTGCTCATTCACTCTCTCAATGTGCAATGAATTTCCATTACCTTGCGCAGCCAAAAAGTGTTAAAATTTTGACACCTCTAACTGATGGCAGGTGAGCACCGTCATCGGCCGGCAAAGGGAAGGCACTATGGCTGCGGAACGCATTTTGGTCGTCGATGACGAAGAACTGAACCGTGATTTGCTCCAGCAGATACTGGGGCGCGAGGGGTATCAGGTCGCTATCGCTGCCAATGGGCAGGAAGCCCTGGCTCTGCTCAGACAAGAGATGTTTCACGTGGTGCTCACTGACCTCAAAATGCCTGGCATGACAGGCGTGGAGGTGATTCGGGAATTGAAAATGCTCGCCCCTTCCACCATGGGCATTATTCATACGGCCTATGGTTCGGTTGAGACCGCCGTGGAAGCCATGAAAGCGGGGGCGTACGACTATGTGACCAAACCTGTCAGGCGCGATGAACTGCTGGTGGTGATCCAACGTGCTCTCGAATTTCAACGCTTGCATCATGAAAACGTCAGCCTGCGTAAGCAGCTGAAAGCTAAGTACAAGTTCGATAACATCATCAGTGATAACGAGAAAATGCAGGCCATCTTCACCCAGGTCGAAAAGGTAGCGGATACCGATAGCACCGTACTTATCTACGGAGAGAGCGGTACGGGCAAGGAACTCATCGCGCGGGCCCTTCACTACAACAGCTATCGCCAGGACAAACCGCTCGTCCCAATCAACTGTGGTGCCATTCCTGAGGATCTGCTCGAAAGCGAGCTTTTTGGGCATGAGAAGGGGGCCTTTACGGGCGCCACTGCCCAGCGTCTGGGGCGTTTTGAACTGGCAAATGGTGGCACCATTTTCCTCGACGAAATCGGTGAAATGCGTCCTTCGTTGCAAGTCAAAATTTTGCGAGTGCTGCAAGAACGCGAGTTTGAGCGTATCGGTGGCACACGTACGATTAAGGTGGACGTGCGCATCCTAGCAGCGACCAATAAGAATCTTGAAGACCTTGTCGCCCGTCAACAGTTCCGCGATGATCTGTTCTGGCGTCTCAATGTCATTCCTATTACCCTGCCGCCCTTACGGGAACGGCTTTCGGACATCTCGCTGCTGGTGGCGCACTTTATCGCCCGCTTCAACGCCGAGAAAAGGCAACACCTGACGGGTATCACCCCAGAAGCCTTGCAGATGCTGCAAAGCTATCATTGGCCCGGCAATGTGCGCGAACTCGAAAATACGGTGGAACGCATCGCCATCCTGAAGGGGAGTGGTCTGATTATGCCAGAAGATCTCCCCGAGAAAATCTTCCGCCCCAGTATCTCCAGAAGCGTCCCAGGTGTCAACATCCCAGACGACGGCATCGACTTCGATGCTATGGTCGAAGGGTTTGAAAAACAACTTCTCATGCAGGCCCTTGTGAAGGCGGGAGGGGTCAAGAGCAAGGCGGCAAACCTGTTGCATATGAATCGTACAACCCTCGTCGAGAAAGTGAAAAAATTCCGCCTCGAGAATGACTAAAACTCGTCTTTCAGTCTGTCCCGTCATCCCAGCCCACATGGTATTGCCATTTTCCTGACAGTTCTGGCATCCCGCGAGCCTTTTAATCCAGTTCAACATGTCGGCGCAGGCGCTAGGAATAACCTCACACCCGGCACTGTAAGAGTCCATAGTGACCTGGTACGATTATTGCACTTCTGTGGCACGTCGTGGGTATATATGCCGTCGGACGCAGAGAGGACATTGTAGGTATGGCGTTATATTCTATAGTCGTGTTCTTACTCATGGTAGGCCATCTGTGCTACACGTCTCAGGCCGATGCCAGCACGCTCCGTGGGGTACGCTTTGGCCAACAGGGGAACCTTTCCCGGGTGGTGTTCGAGCTGCAGGGGGATGTGTCTTATCGCCTTGAAGCAGGCCCTGATCCTACCCTGATCCGTATCATCTTTCCAACCCTAGGATTCACCCCGAAGCTTCAGGTGGCGCATACTCGTACTGGGCTCATTCAAGAGGTACGGTGGAGTACAAACGGCTCCGAGGCCATGGCTGACATCGTGTTGAAACAGCCAGGTACAGTGCAGCATGCAACGCGGTTGCAGGCGCCACCGCGTGTGGTCGTGGATATTGCTCGGCGTAACGACGGAGTGGTGCAGAAAGAGAGCGAGGGGGCAAAGGTACAAGGCGCCGTGGCAGCAGCGCCACGAGCGACAGACGAGCGCCTCCAAGAGGGAGCTGCGACTGTCCCTCCACAAGCGGCAAGGCCTACAGCCCAAACACTACCGCTGCCACCAGTGTCAACCCTGACGTCCACCCAACTGCTGGAGCAGGCTGAAAAACAATGGGCGGCACGTCAGCTCGAGGCCGCCCAGCGGTCGTACACGGCGTTTCTGCAACGCCATCCTGAGCACCCGAGCAATCACCTCATCGCGGCGCGTGTAGCAGATATTCTCCGGGCCCAGGAACACTATCGCGCCGCGTTGGAAGCCTACGTCGTCGTGGTGCAAGGTTATCCAGGCAGCGAAGGCGCTATCATCAGTCAGCTCCGCCTGGCAGAACTCGGGACTACCCTGCCTGATCTTCTCCCCGCCGGCGATGAGGCGCGTTATGCAGCCTATCGTCATCCCTTGGAGACCTTACGACGCTTGACGTCCGACTATCCTTTTAACCCCTTGGCAGATGTGGCGCGGTTCAAGTTGGCTGAGATTATGCTCCAGCAACAAGACATCGCGGCGGCCCTGGACCTCTTGCAACAATTGCTGCGCCGGCCCTTGCCAGAAGCCCTGCGTCGTGATGTCGAGCAGCAGTTGCGCCAGGCCCTGGGGCGTCAGCTCGAGGCCTACCAACGCCAGGGCGCGTTCTTCGATGTGCTCCGTACCTTCTTTGCCTATAAACCCTCTCTCCCTCCCACGGAGGCAGGACATCCCGATCTCTTATACCCTCTGGTAGCAAGCTATGTCCGACTTGGCCTGCTCGACGAAGCGCAAAGCCTGCTGCCGACCCTGCTTGCGGCGGCCGCCACGCCCATCCAGCGTGCTCATATCGCACTCGCCCAGGCCACGCTCTTCGCTCAAAATGGCCGCGATGATGTCGTCACCGCCCTGCTGCATCCGCTGCAGCAGTTTACCGACCCTACCATGCGTGGCCAGGCTCTCCTCCTCCTCATAGAAAGTGCCTGGCGCGCACAGCGCGCCGACGACGTCGTGCGTTATGCAGACCTGGGTGAAGCCATACTCACAGGTGCTGTGGAACGAACCAAGTTTTTCACCATCTTGGGAGAGGCCTATGAAGCCCAGGGCGAAGTCAACAAGGCGATACAGACATTCCGCAAGTGCACTGAGGTGCCCGATGCTGGGGAGCGAGCAGAGACGTGTCTGCTGCGGGCTGCGGTGCTGCATACGGCGCAGGGGCAGCACAAGCCAGCCCTGGCGCTGTATGAACACGTACTCCAAACCTTTCCTCACAGCCACAAAGAGGGACTCTTATTTCGCATCGCCGAGAGCCATCGGCAACAGTTTGACAAGGCCCAGATGCTGGCTGCCTTCATGCGCCTGCGTGAGTCCCCGCAGGATGCTTTCTGGCACAAAGTAGCGACGGAATACCTAGAGCAGGCGCAGTGGCAAGAGCGTTTCCAGGAACGTCTTGTCGTATTCCAAAACACTCTGATGCGGTGACCACACATGATACGCGACCTTTTCTCTTCCACCCTCGACGTGTTGCACAAGACACTCGACCTGCGTCAGCAGCGCCACACGGTGCTGGCATCCAATATCGCCAATGCGGAAACACCTGGCTTTATTGCCAAAGACGTACGTTTCGAAGAGGCCCTGCGGGCCGCCGCGACGCCACCACCACAGCCACCACCGCTCACACAGACCCACCCCGAGCACTTGCCCCACATATATCCACCCAGCATTCACAACGTGCAGGGCACATTGGTTGCGACACCGTCTGACGATGTCGGGCACGATCTCAACAGTGTGTCCATCGACCGTGAAATGGCCAAGCTCACGACCAACACCTTGCACTACAACGGCTCGGTAGAGATTCTGTCGCGGGCTTTCGATCAGCTCAAGCGGACAGTGAGTGAGACCCAGTAGGGGAAATCAGCAGTCGCTAAGACGCCAATACTGAGGGAGTGATCATGGACATGATGGCAGGATTACAGGTGAGTTTTTCAGCACTGAATGCGCAGCGGACGCGGATGAATGTGATCGCCTCTAACCTGGCGAACGCCCAGTCGACGCGCACACCGGAGGGCGGGCCATACAAGCGCCAAGAGGTGATCTTTGCCGCGCAATCCCAGCGCTCCTTGTTTGAAGGGATGCTCAACGCACAGCTCCAGGATGGCGTCAATGCAGTCCACGTACTGGATATCGTCAACGATGCCAATGGCACGAGGTTGGAATATGAACCAGACCATCCGGACGCCAACGCGCAGGGGTATGTGGCCTACCCGAATGTGAATGTCATGCGCGAGATGGTCGACCTCATCTCCGCCACACGTGCCTATGAAGCCAATGTTACCGCCATTAACTCGTCCAAGGACATGGCCCTACGGGCACTACAAATTGGCCGTGTATAAGGTGGAGAGGGACAGGGTGAAGGTGGAAGGAGGAAGGAATGGACATCGCGCCTATTACCAGGATTGGTCTACCACGACAGCTTGAGAGTGTGCAGCCGTCTTCAGAGTTGCCTGGACACAGCGGGTCATTTGCGACCCTGCTGCAGCAAAGTCTCGAGCGGGTGGATAGCTTACAACATGAGGCTGACGCTGCGGTGCGTGCGTTTGCTCTGGGCCAGGCTCCGAGTGTCCACGATACGATGATTGCCATGGAAAAAGCTGACTTATCACTCCGTCTTACCACGAAAGTACGCAATAAGGTCGTTGAGGCGTACCAAGAGATTATGCGGATGCAGGTATAGCGGCTACGAGCCTTCTGCTGAGAGAGCGCGAGCATGTTCGATCACGTCAACCATTGGCTCCGGACACTACCAGAGAAGCTACGGCAGCTGCTGCCGCTGCAGCGCTTTGCTTTGCTGGGGATCCCTGCGGCTGTGCTGGCCGTGCTGGTCGTGATGGTCACGCTGTGGGGGGCTGGTGAGAAAGAGCAGCAGCAGGTGCTCTATAGTCAGCTCAACATGCAGGATGCTGGGGCTATTGCGGCAAAACTCAAAGAGATGAAAGTCCCCTACACGCTGAAAGGAGATGGCACGACGATCCTTGTACCGGCCGCGATGGTCCTCGACGCGCGCTTACGCCTCGCCACGGAGGGACTCCCGCAGGGGGGCGGGGTGGGCTATGAGGTATTCGGCAATAGCCCTCTTGGGGGCATGACGGATTTTATGCAAAAGCTGAACTACCGACGGGCGCTCCAGGGTGAACTGGCGCGCACTATTGGACGCATAGCCGCGGTCCATAGCGCCCGCGTGCATCTAGTCATCCCTGAAAAAGCACTGTTTCGCGAGCAGCAAGAGAAAACCACTGCCTCTGTCGCGCTCACGCTCGTGCCTGGACGACGTCTTGCCTCTGAGCAGATCCGTGGCATTACGCAACTGATTGCCAGCAGTGTCCCTGGTCTGGATCCGCAGGACGTGGTCATTGTGGACGATACAGGCCAGATTTTACGCAAGGACGAGCGCACGAACACCCTCGCACAGCCCGAGGCCCAGCTCGCCCACCAGCGGGCCCAGGAGAGTGACCTGGAGCGCAAAGTCCAGACGTTGCTCGAACCAGCGGTCGGGAAAGGCAAAGTCCAAGCTCGCGTCTCAGTGACGCTGGATTTTCAGCAAATCGAACGAACAGAAGAGCGTTTCGATGCTGACAACCCTGCCATACGCAGCCAGCAGCGCGTCAAGGAGGAGGGGTCTGGCGTGGGGTTCTGGCCCATGGGCACACCGGGTGTGCGCACCAATGTCCCAGAGGGGGTGCCCCCAGTAGCTATCTCAGGTGCCGGCGACAAAAATACTTCCTCGCGCCAGACTGAAATGATCAATAACGAGTTGAGCAAAACCATTATCAAAGTGGTCGCACCGACGGGCGAGATCAAAAAGCTGTCCGTCGCTGTGCTCGTCGATGGGACCTATCAAATTGGGACGAAAGGCGAACGTCAATACGTCCCGCGGTCAGCCGAGGAACTCGCAAAATATCGGGAGATTGTCAAAAGCGCCGTCGGCTTTAATGAGTCCCGTGGGGACCGGGTCGACGTGGCCGATGCCCACTTCGATACGCAA
>Ga0081455_10001926_pt1 | contig 24930 bp, 21 predicted proteins | sample TabmetS3T2R1_FD_70207 | JGI IMG/M metagenome (GOLD analysis project Ga0081455, IMG submission 70207) | Tabebuia heterophylla rhizosphere microbial communities from the University of Puerto Rico - S3T2R1 | ecosystem: Host-associated > Plants > Roots > Rhizosphere ...
TTTCTCCGTCCCGCCGGCTTCGTAACGGACCCTGAGCATCACGCCACCGATGGCCGAGAGCACGCGATCGGGCGGAACGCCGCCCTCGGGGAAGGCGAAGACAAGCGCGAACTGTCCCTGCGGCGGAACCGCGCCGGGCTCCCCGGGCTCGAACGTTTTGATCTCGCCGGGCTGGTCCTCGGGTGGAATGAGCCGCAACGCGAGCTTGATATCCTTGGCCTGATTGTCTGCCTTGATGACGCCGGTCACCGCTTCGAGATTCTGTTCGGACATGTTGACCCCGCCGATCGCGAACCCCGTGACGCGCGGGCCTTCGGGCGTCGTGGCGAAGGTGAAGACCGAACGTTCGTCGAGCGCGAGATTGCCGTGCTCGAACAGCCAGGCGATCGGCTCGGTGGCCGAAGCCGCCGCGATCGCGGGCTTGCCGCCACGGAGGAGGAATCCGCCGCCGAGCATCAAGGCGCCGCTGACGAGGAGGAGCGCTCCGGCAATGATGAGCATCTGGCTCAGATCGAGTCTCCCTATCCGGTGCGGCAAGGATAGCGCGTTTTCGCGCCCCTCCGCAGAGGTCTCCGGGCGCGCCAGCAGCGATCTCGCGCCATCGGCGGCGCTCCGCAAATGCGAGCCGGCAACCGCTCCCGCAGCCGCCATCCGCCCCGAGAGCGACGGCGCAAGCGCGTGCGCTCTCGCTACGGCCGACGACAGGACCGGCGCGATCGTCTCAGCCGCGGCGCGGGAAAGCGTCCCGGCGCGGTCCGAGATGAGACGAAAGCTCTCTTGCGCGCGCGGCCCGATCGTCTCCAAAACCTTTTGCGTCGAGGCCGCGACAATGCCGTAGCCCCGCGCCGCGGCGTTGCTGACCGCGGGTGCGGCCACGCGAATCTTGGTCCCGGCGCGCGCGGCGCCGGCCGCAAGCCCGGACGTAACGAAGAGCACGGCGCCGCGGATCGCGCTTGCCGAGGTCAGCGCGGCGCGCCGGACCGTCGCGACCGTATAGAGCGTCGCGTTGCGCAGACGAAGGCCGATCCAGCGGAGTCCGTTCGCGGCCGTAGCATCGATGGCGTTGAGGCCTCCGACAACCGCTCCCACCGATCGGGAGACGCTCCTGCGCACGGCGAACAAAGCGCCGGCGATCCTGTCCCTGACAGCGTGGATGACGGCCTGGCGCTTGGCACTGCGCCGCGCCCGCGTCTGCTCGCGGCGTTCATGCGCTTCCTGGCGCTCGCGTTGCCGCTGCAGCCATTTCGCGAGCCGCTCCCGGTCGGACTCGACGGCGGCCGCTTGCGCTTTGAGCCAGCGCTGGTGATCGCTCAGATCTTCCTTGGCCGAGGAAAGGACTTCGCCGGAACGGGCGACGGACGCTTTGACCACCGCGACCGCGGCCTCGAAGGCGGCGGCCGTTTCCCCGTCGGTGTCCCGATCAGGTGGCCAAGAGCGTTTCGGACTGGCCATGTCGCTGCGGCTCCTATCAGCCCGGCCCGTGGCGAGCCTCAAACACACACCACGCAGGGGAGCACACGCTACCGGTCAAGGCTCCCCGCTCCCCACACGGGAAACCTCCATGCACAAGGCTGCCGCTGGCCGTCCTTGCGTCCGCAAAGGCGCGTCGCTGAAGGCTTGGTCCGGCGAGACGCAAGAAACGGGGAACGCCGGGAGACCCGGCCAATTGGGCTGGCCGGGCAGCTTCGCGCGAGCGCCTAGACTAGACCCCAAACCCGTTGCGGCCTATCACTTTATCGCCCCCCGCGCCGAAGGCCGGTCAACGTGGCGCGTTTGCAACGTCCGGCGGGAATCTGCGAACCGCACCCGCTTTTTACGATGGGGGACGGCCCTGGTTTCCGGCGCTCTTCGTGCCTACGTTCCCGCCAACGGCCGCACGCCTTCAAATTGGGAGCCCATCTTGCCACCTGCACTGAACCGCCTCTTGCGCCTCCTTTCATGCGGAGCGCTCGCGGCCCTGCTTCTTCTGCCCGGTATGGCGGTCGGAGAGGATGCCGCGTCGCCGAGCGAGACCAAGGCAGAACCGGCCCCAAGCGAGAAGGCGGGCCCGACGCAAGCTTCAATTCTTCCGCCTGCCGCGATCACCGAGCACAGCATCCGCCTCGCGGGCGTCGAAATCCCCTATAGCGCCAAGGCCGCCACGCTTGGGCTCCGCGACGCGCGCGGCAAGACGCTCGCGGACATTTTCTACATCGCCTATGTGCGCGAGCCGCTCGATCCCAAGCGGCCGATCACCTTTGTCTTCAATGGCGGCCCGGGCGCCGCGTCGGCCTATCTCCATCTCGGCGCCATCGGCCCCAAGGTCATGGCCGCGAGCGCAAGGGGCGAAGTGCTCGGCCCCCCTCCCCAGCTCGTTACCAATGACTCGAGCTGGCTCGACTTCACCGACCTCGTTTTCGTCGATCCGGTTGGAACCGGCTACAGCCGCGCGCGCGACGGCAAGGACGAGAGCGACTTCTTCGGCGTCGAGCCGGATACCGAGGCACTCGCCAATTTCATCCGGCTCTACCTCACCGATGCGGGGCGGCTGTCATCGCCCGTGTTTCTCGCCGGCGAAAGCTACGGCGGCTTTCGCATCGCAACGATAACGCGCGCGCTGCAGAAGACCGGCGCCCTCTCGCCGAGCGGGCTTGTTCTGATTTCGCCGGCGCTGGAATTCGCGCTTCTGAACGCGGAGGACTACGACCCGCTGCCCTGGGCGCTCGGCCTCCCCTCCTTGGCCGCCGTCAATCTCGAAAGCAAGGGCGTCGCGGGACGCGAGGCGCTCGCGGCGGAGCTCAAAGAGGCCGAGCGCTATGCGCTGAGCGATTACCTCGTGGCGCTCGCCGCGGGCGCCGAGCAAGGCGCCGATGCGGCCACGGACAATGTGGCGAGGCTCACGGGACTTCCAACCGATATCGTGCGGCGGAACTTCGCCCGCATTCCCCCTGCGGTCTTCATCAAGGAGTTCGATCGCGCCGGCGGCCAGGTCTTGAGCCGCTATGATGGCAGCGTCGGCGGCCCCGACCCCAACCCCGCAAGCGCCTGGCCCCACGGACCCGACCCCGTGCTCGACGCGACCGTGCCGCTGTGGACCGGCGCTTTCGTTCAATATGCCCACGAGGAACTCGGCTTCAAAACCGACATGACCTACCGCCTGCTCAATCGCGAGGTGCGCGGCAGGTGGGACTTCGGAACGCGACCCACGCGCCAAGGCTATGCCGGCGTGCTCGACGATATTCAGGACGCGCGCGCCTCAAATCGCGCGCTCGAAGTGTTGATCGCCACCGGCTACACCGACTTGATCACGCCCTATTTTGCGCCGGCCTATCTCGTGAACCAGCTCGCGCCGCTCGAGGGCGCAAAGCCGATCGAGGTCGAGACCTATGCCGGCGGCCACATGCTCTATCTTCGCCCCGAGTCGCGCCGCGCTCTCAAAGTGGATGTCGAGGCCATGTATGAGCGGGCGCAGAAGGCGTCGCCCCAAGGGTGACGGCGGCGCCGAGGTCTCTCGGTGAACGGCGGTAGCGGATCGGCTAAGATGCCGATTCGAGAGAGGCGCGGACGAGGGAGGCGTCGATGTCGTTCCGGAGCGCAGCGTTGAGCCTAGCCATGCTGACGGCGATGGCCGCTTCCGCCCTCGCCGAGGATCAGCCCGCCCCGCCAACGCGAGCGGCCGAACCGCAATGGGCCGAGTTCCAATCGCCCGAGCGCGGCTTCGCGGTGAGCTTCCCCGGCACGCCGAAATTCGCGAGCGCCCCGGTCGAAGGTCAGAACCCCCTGCTCCAATACGATTTCCAAGTGAGCCTCGGCGAGGACACGGTCTACAGCGTGGTGGTGTTCGAATACCCGCAAGGCAAAGGGCCGAGCCCCGACAACGACACTTACGTGAAGCTCGTGAACGCCTATGCCAAAGGCAGCGATACCCGCTTGCGCAAAAGAGGGGCGGCGACCATTGCCGGCTATTCGGGCTTCGAAGCGATCTCCGACGATCGCAAGGGCAAGCTCAGTCACCTGATCGACGTCGTGCCGTCGGGCGACCGCATCTACATGTTGGTCACGGCGGGTCCCAAGGGCCACGCAACGGGCGACGACGCCACGCGCTTCCGCGATTCCTTCCGCCTGCTCGGGCCAACCGAGCCTGCGCCCGCGCAGTCGGCCGCAAAGCCCCCGCCGCAGTAGCGCTTACCCCGCCGACGGTCTTCGTAAGGCCTCGACAAGGGTCTGAACCTCGCGCGCCGGTGCCGGCGTGAACAGGCTCACGCCGATCATCGTCAAGAGGCCGACCGGCACGGCGAAGATTGCGGCGAAGTCTCGCGTGATGCCGCCCCAGTTGGCCGCGGCGCGGGCCACCTCTTCCCAAGCTGAGAGCGTGGCGGCGCGCGTCGTTTCATCGCCGAGGTAGAAGGCCTGCCGGAGCTCGATGTAACGGGCGGCCTCGGCCGGGGTCGCGTTGGAGAGAAAGCTCGACGTCTCGTAGAAGGCGAACGGGAAGTAGCGCGGCGCGAACATGTAGTAGAGACATACCGCAAGCCCGGCCAGCATTCCGGCAAGAGCGCCCTCCCCGCTTGCGCGTTTCCACCAGATGCCGAGAAGAAGCGCAGGGAGGAGCGCGCTCGCCGCAAACGAAAATGCGCCTGCCGTCGCGGCATGGATCATCTCGGGGCGGGCGAGCGCGGCCCAAGCGGCAAGCACGGTGACGGCGACGAGCGCCGCCCGCGCAACGAAAATGCGCCGCTCGGTCGATGCGGTGGCTTGGACGATCTTGTAATAGAGGTCGTAGGACAGCGCGTTGGCGAGGGTCACGACCAGAGCGCTGCCGAGCGCAAGCAAAGCGGCGATGGCGCCCACCGCCGCGAATGTCCAGGTGACGAGCGGCAGGATGGCACCGATCGCGGCCGGGTCCCTGGCGAGGAGCGGCAGAGACGGCACTCCTGCGAGGCAGAGCACCGCGGTGAAGAGTATCGCCCACAGGAACGATGTGCGCGCGTCTTCGGTCGATGGCGTGACCAGGCTTCGAACCAGGAGATGAGGCATCGCGGCCAGCCCAGCAGCGACGCAGAACAGCAAGGCGAAGCGGTTGAGCTTGTCCTCCACCACGAATGTCTCGAACGCGATGGACGCGAGCGCCTCAAGCCCGGCATCGCCGCGCCTGGGGATGAGAACGCCGTCTTGCCCCAGAAATAGCGCCGATGCCACTACGGCGGCGCCGAAGAGGACCGCGCATTGGACGATCTGGGTGATGCTTGCCGAGCGCATGCCGGCGACGAAGCTGCAGGCAAGCAGCAGCACAGCACCCAATGCCACGCCCGTTGCGAGATCAATGGCGAAGATGCGCGTGGCGATGGCGCCGAGCCCGAGCAAAGTAAGTGCAAGCGCCGGGAAGGTTGAAAGGACGACCGCAAGCACCGCAAGCTCCCTGATCCCCGGCAAATTGAAGCGCTCGGCAAGAAAATCAGGCACGGTATACCCGCCGAAATTGCGCAAGAATGGCGCGATTAAAAAGGCGATGGCGGCCAAGCCCATGCCTCCACCGAGCGCAAAGAGAGACGCGCCGTTCCAACCTGCCCCGACCGCGCCGGTAAGTCCGGCAAAGGCGAGCGCCGGGAACAGGCCGGCAGCGAGCGCGGCGCCGTTGAACATCGCCGGCACGAGACGGCCCGCGACGTAGAAGTCGGAGACTGGACGGCTAAGCGCCACGGCCCCGGCTCTCGCGTAGAGCGCGGCCGCTACCAGAACGACAAGTTGGATTGTGAGCGTGGTCCCCTCCCCCGGTTTCCACTCTCTTTTATGACCCCGGGCGCGATTGCGCTACTGCGCATCGCGCGCATGCGGCAATTTCGGCCGCGGCGCGGCGTGGCGCAGCAGCTCGGCGAATTCGATGAAGTCGCGCTTCCGCGGCGAAGTCTTGCGCCAGGCAAGCCCAATCGCCCGCCTCGGTTCCGGCGCGTGAAAGGGCAACAGGCGAATGCCGTCCGAGCCGTGGATCTCGCTCGCAATGGCCATCTCCGGCAGGAGCGTGACGCCGTAGCCATTGGCCACCATCTGAACGATGGTCGTGAGGCTCGACGCGCCGAAGCTCTCGCGCGCCTCGGGTGTCACCATGCGGCAATAAGAGAGCGCCTGGTCGCGCAGGCAATGCCCCTCCTCGAGTAGAAGGAGGCGATCGTCCGCGAGCATCGCCGTGCTCGCGTGGCTCTGCCGCCGATTGGCTTGCGAGGCCTTCATGGCAAGAACGAAGCGGTCGTCGAACAAATGGAACGTCTCGACATCGGGGTCGTCGATCGGCAACGCCACGACAATGAGATCGAGATCGCCGGCCACCAATTCGTGCACGAGATTTGCCGTCACGGTCTCGCGGAGCTGGAGGCTGAGCCCGGGAAAGCGCCGTTGCAGTTCAGGTAGCGCCGCGGGCAAGAGATAAGGCGCGATCGAAGGGATGGCGCCGAGCTTCAACACGCCTGCGAGCACCCCTTCCTGATGCTTGGCGTAGTCGAGGAGGTCGCGCACCGCAGCGAGGATGGTGCGGGCGCGCTTGGCGATCTCCTCGCCCTGCTCGGTGAGTTCGACACCCGATTTGCGCCGTTCGACCAGGCTCACCTTGAGCTCGTCCTCGAGCTCCTTGATCTGCATGCTCATGGCGGGCTGGCTGATGGCGCAGGCCTCGGCGGCATGACCGAAATGGCGGGTTTCCGCCAATGAGTCGAGGTAACGGAGCTGTCGAAGCGAGACCATGACGATAAGGTGAGCTTATCCTCTACATAAAAAAATACGATTGGAAATTATCACAGCGGACCCGGATACTCAAAGCCGCCGGGGCAGGCTTTTCAGTCCGGGTTCGCAAACGTCTGACTGGCCTGGCCGGTGCTTGACCCTATTCCTTGGAGGAGAGCTGGAATGCGTGAGTGGCAAAAGCCGACGATTGACGAGACGGAGTCCGGCATGGAGGTTACGAGTTACCTGCCGGCAGAATTGGATCGCGCTTAAGATCCTCGACCATCTCGGAAGACGCAAACGGCGGCCCGGAGCAATCGGGTCGCCGTTTCGCTTTTGGCGGAGCGCAGCCGCCAAGCCCTGCCGTTCAGGTTTTCTTAATGTGGTTTCCACATGGCGTTCATGAGCGGATCATGCGACTGGCCGCCGGGCTTCCTATATCTAGCTTGTGGATTTGCGTGTTTTTCCGTCCGCCGGCTTCACGTTGAGGCGCATCGGCCGCGCGAATTCCAGGGAGGACTACCCAGAGACTTCGTCTAAACTGGGTAGCAAGAGGTAACGCCATGACCAAGATCATGAGCCCCGAGGAGCTGGAGCAGGAGCTTCGCGCCATCGGCGCCGAGCGCTATCACGACAAGCATCCGTTCCATAAGCTGCTTCACGGCGGCAAGCTGAACAAAGGCCAGGTGCAGGCCTGGGCGCTCAATCGCTACTGCTACCAGTCGGCCGTGCCGCGCAAAGACGCGGCCCTGATAAGCCGGTGCCACGATCGTCAGCTCAGGCGCGATTGGATCCACCGCATCATGGACCATGACGGCTTCGGCAAGGAGGAAGGCGGCATCGAGCGCTGGCTGGTTCTCACCGACGGGCTCGGGCTCGACCGCGACTACGTCGTCTCCATGAAGGGCGCTCTCCCCGAGACCCGCTTCGCGGTCGAGGCTTACGTCAATTTCGTGCGCGAGAGGACCCTGGTCGAGGCGGTCGCCTCCTCGCTCACCGAGCTGTTCGCGCCCAAGATTCACAAGGAGCGCATCTCGGGCATGCTCGAGAATTACGATTTCATCAGCGACGAGGTCATGGCCTATTTCAAGCGCCGCCTGACTCAAGCGCCGGACGACGCCCAATTCGCGCTGGACTACGTCAAGCGCAACGCGCGCACGCCCGAGGCGCAGGCCGCCGCCCTCGATGCACTGAGATTCAAATGCAACGTGTTGTGGGCGCAGCTCGATGCGCTTCACTACGCCTATGTCGAGCCCGGGCTGGTCCCGCCCGGCGCTTTCGTTCCGGGCAAATCATGAGCGAAACCGCCTCCCCTACTCGCCTCATTGTCGGACGGGAGACGCGGCCGCATTTGCCGACTTATCTGAAGCTCCGCCACGATGCGGGGCGGAACCGCTGGATTTTGTTGGCGCCCGAGCGGGTGCTGACGCCCGATCAAACCGCTGTCGCCGTGCTCAAGCTCTGCGACGGCAACAGGACCGTCGATGAGATCGTGACGGTCCTCGCCGAGGAGTATTCGGCGCCGGCAGAGGTGATCCGCGCCGACGTGCTCGACTTGCTCCAAGGCCTGGCCGACAAGGGATACATAAAGGGATGAGCGAAGAGCTTAAGGGCAACGGACATTGCGAAACGCTGATCGTCGATGACGAGCCGACCGAAGGCGTGAGCGGCAGCACTTCGGCGGCGCTGTGCGCCCGCGCGCCGGTTGGCCTCCTCGCCGAGCTTACCCATCGCTGTCCGCTGCAATGTTCCTATTGCTCCAACCCCATCGAGCTCGAGCGCGTCAACAAGGAGCTTTCGACCGAGATGTGGTGCTCGGTGATGCGCCAAGCCGGCGAGATGGGCATCCTCCAGGTGCATCTTTCGGGCGGCGAGCCGACCGCGCGCAAGGACCTCGAACAGATCGTCTCGGCGGCGTCCGAAGCCGGCCTCTACAGCAACCTCATCACCGCCGCCGTCACCCTCAATCGCCCCCGCCTCGAGGACCTCGCCAAGCGCGGGCTCGATCACGTCCAGATCTCGTTCCAGGACGTCGATGCCGAGAACGCCGAGCGCATCGGCGCCTATCCCGGCGCAACGCAGAAGAAGCTCGACGTCGCCCGCTGGGTCACCGAGCTCGGACTGCCGCTCACCATCAACGCCCCAATCCACCGCCACAACATCCACAATGTCGGCCGCTATATCGAGCTTGCCGTCAAGCTTGGCGCCCAGCGGCTCGAAATCGCCCATGTGCAATATTACGGCTGGGCCTATCTCAATCGCGCCGCGCTGATCCCGACTTACGAGGAGACGGTGAAGTCGATCGAGTTCGTCGAGCGCGAACGCGAGCGCCTCAAAGGCGTGCTCACCATCGACATGGTCGTGCCCGACTACTACGCCAAGCGGCCAAAGCCGTGCATGGGCGGCTGGGGCAAGGGCTTTATGAACATCACGCCCGCTGGCAAGGTGCTGCCCTGCCATGCCGCCGAGACGATCAAGACGCTTCGCTTCGACAACGTGCAGGATCGCCCGCTGCTCGACATCTGGCTCAATTCGGACGCCTTCAACGCCTTCCGCGGCACCGATTGGATGAAGGAGCCATGCCGCTCTTGCGCCTTCAGGGAAGTCGATTTCGGCGGCTGCCGCTGCCAGGCCATGGCCATCACGGGCGACGCCCGCAACACCGACCCGGCCTGCGCGCTCTCGCCCTATCACGGCGAGATGGTGCTGCTTGCGCGCGGAGAAGCCTCACGGCCGCCGGCGCCCTTCATCTATCGCAATCCGCGCAACGCGGCCGAAGCGGCCAAAGCCGAGCGCCCGCTCGTGCCCGCGGAATAGCCGCACGCTCTCCCTAAAGTTCGATTTTCTTGAGTTGTTGCCGCGTCAGGCCGCGAGCGCGACGTCTGCCGGCCGCGGCACGGCGCCGCCGGACAAGACGCGATAAGCATGCGTAAGGGCAAGCAAGGAGACCGGCGCCGATACGAGAAGACCGACAATCAGCGCCAGCAGACCGGCCACGTTGATCAGGACCAGCAGCAGGCAAAGCACGAACAGGGGCCACTTGTATCCGCGGGTAATGCGATGGCTCTCCTTCAGGGCCTGGATCGGACCGAGCCCACGGTCGATCACGAGGAACCCCGAAAAGAGAAGCATCAGCATGAGAATCACGGCGAGTACGACGAGCACCGGAACACCGACCACGAGACCGGCATCGCGGCCGAGGGCCGTGACAAGCGAGAAGCCGAGCAGGAAGACGGCGATGATAATGAGTGAAAAGAGTAGCGTCAGGCCGAGATATTTCCAGAACGGGTGAGGATGCCAAAGCGCGGAAAGCTCAACCGTCTCGGGATTGTCGTGGGCGGCGAGCCCGAAGGACGTGATGCCCATGCTGATAAGCGTGTTTAGCGCGAGAGAGAGCAAAGCCCCGAGAAATGCGTAATCCGACTCGGAGCCGCCGAACGGCGCATCGACTGCACGGCTGAGGCCCTCGGTCACGACCTGGGCGATGGCGATGAGCACAAACGCCCCGACAAAAAGCCACGGACGCTTCTTGAAGGTTTCCCAGCCGAAGCGGAGCGCGGAACTTGGAGAGAATCCCATCGGTTGCAGGATAGCACACGGTACGGCCAAGTTAATGAGGCGAATTTCCCGATTTTCCCACAGGCGCCTGGTGTCCTAACCCCCGGCCTTCGAGCAGCAAGGTTAAGCGTGGCATCCTAGCCCCCGCGTGGCACCAAATTGTCCCGCGCGGGTTTCCACCTTGCAATACCGCTTCTCTTCTCGCACCATGCGTTGGCTTGGCAAGGCCCCGCGTAACCCGGTTCAAAACCATGCGTTTTTCGGCAAAGTTTCCCTGCCGCGGAATGAGGCGGCGCGGTCCCTTGCTCGCTATTGCCGCGCTCGCGCTGATCGCCTCCACCGCATCGATCTCCTCTCCCTTGCGCGCCGAAGATCCACCCGCGCCCGCCGCAAAGGACGATCCCGTCAAGGAGAAGAAGGACGGCGGCGTCATGATTCAGGTGCCGCAATCGCCGCCATTGACGTCGGTCAAGATCGGTTATCTCCGCGAGGCCCCGGATCGTCCCCGTCCCGCCTCGCGCCTCGATGTCGAGCCGAAGGACGCAGGCGTCGCCGGCGCCAAGATGGCGATCGAGGAGAACAACGCCGGGGGCCGCTTCACCGGTCACGACTACAGCCTCGATGTCAGCACCGTTTCCTCGGCGGAGAAGGCGGTCGAGGGCTTGCAGAAATTCCTCGATAGCGGCCACAACTACATTGTCGTGGACGCATCCGCCGACACGCTGCTCAAGCTTTCGGATTGGGCCAAGGGCAAGGATATTCTTCTTTTCAATATTCGCGCGACCGACGTATCGCTGCGGCAAGAGAACTGCCGCGCCAACGTCATGCATGTCGTGCCCGACCGTTACATGCTTGCCGATGCACTCGCCCAGTATCTCGTCACCATGAAATGGACCAATTGGCTGATCGTGCACGGCTCGACCCCGGGCGACCTTGCCTATGTCGAGGCGGTGAAGCGCGCGGCCGGCCGCTTTGGCGCAACCATCGTCGACACGCGCGAGTACAAGGACATGTCAGGCGGCAGGCGCGACGATGTAGGCGTGGTGCCGCCGGGCAAGCAGGCGAGTGCCGGCGCGGCGCTCGCAGCCGAGCCCGATTATCAGGTGATCGTCGTCGCCGATGAGGAGCAACTCTTCGGGCCCTATCTCCCGTTTCGCGGTGGCGCCAATCCACGGCCGGTGGCGGGCACGACCGGGCTCATCGCCACGACCTGGAGCCCCGGCCACGAGAAATGGGGCGCGACCCAAGCCAACAACAATTTCGAGAAGACCTATAAGCGCCTGATATTGCCGATCGACTACCAGGCCTATGTCGCGACGCGCACCATCGGCGAGGCGGTGACCCGCAATCCCGGCAACGATTTCGCAACGGTCTCGGCTTTCGTCCACGGGCCGGAGCTCCAGCTTGCGCCGTTCAAGGGCATCAAGCAGCAATTCCGTCCCTGGGACGGGCAATTCCGCCAGCCGATCATCATTGCGACCGACAAAGTGCCCGTTTCGGTCTCGCCGCAGCGCGGCTTTCCGCACGCGAGCCACCCCGAGATCGAAGTCGATACGCTCGGCATCGATCAACCCGAAAGCGTGTGCAAGATGTGAGCGGGGCGGCGCGCGGCGGGGTTCAGCGCTCCGCCGGCGCCGAAGCGACGACATTGCCCTGGTCGTCCAGGACCGGAACGTTATAGCTCTGCAAGATCGCGTTGATCCCGCCCTCGTTCGCGGCGATGAACGTGTTGATCGTGTGTTTCCACCGCGGCTCGTCCGGGCGCACGCCCATGGTGATGCCGTAGATGGTGCGCGGACCTGCGGTCTCCTTCACCAGCGGAATGAGCTTGAGCGGCACATTTTCGCGCTGCGCGTAATAGCCACCGACGGGTCCCCACAGAATTCCTGCGTCGAGCGCGCCTGCGGCGATCTCGTCGAGCATCGTCACTGCGGCCTTGGTGGCGCTCTCGCCGGCATGGGTCTCGAACGGCTTGGCGCTGGCGGCGAGCCCGTGGATGGCAAGCACGCTCGAAGGCGGCGTCCGCGCGAAGAAGCCGATGCGCTTGCCCTTCAGCCGCGGGTCGGCCAGGCTTTCGACGCCGGCAAGAGTCGAATCGTTCTCGCGGTAAATCAGCACATAGGAGGTGTAGTAATAGGGATTGGTGTCCTCGATCAGACCCGTCCCTTGCGCGTAGCCCATGACGAGATCGCAAGCCCCCCGCCCCATCGTATTGGGAACGTAGCCGCTCTCCTCGGCAAACCACGAATATTCGAGCCGCGCATCGAGCTTCTCGGCGATCAATTCGGCGAGCTTATTCTCGAAGCCTTGGCCTTCGGCATTCGAGAACGGCATGTTGTCGGGATCGGCGCAGACGCGCAGCAATCCATTTGAAGCAGGCTCGGCGCCCGCACCGGCCGCGCCGCAAAGAATCGCGAGCGTGGCGCAAGCGACGGCAGCGGACCGCTTCGACATAATCGTCATGCTGCTCGGACGCGTCTTGTTGGACCTCATCTTGGGACCCTGAAGCGCCGGGAGACAAATCTCACCGAGGTCGTGTCCCGGGCCTGCGCGTACAATATGGCAATAGCCTGAAGGCGCCGCCAGTCTGCCCTATCATTAACATCGCTGCAGTGAGCGAGCGAGCCGCGATCGCATTAGTTTTCCGCGGCGCATTTGGCCATGTTTTCGACCCGCTCGAATCCGGTCGGGTAATGCGCGCCGGTCTGATCGCTGCCGAAACTCGTCATGGCCCCTTCCGCCGCTTCGATGCTGCTGGGGTCGTTCTTCGATCGCAGCATTTTGACGGCGCAGCAATCGGCGTCGAGCTCCATCTGCTTCAAATGAGGCGCGATGAAGTAGAAACGCTGCGGACCGACTTGGCCGAGCTGGTCTTTGAAGCGATCCATATGGCCGAGCGAATGATGGCAGCACTCATGCGCGAGTAGGAACCGGCTGTAATCCGGCTTGTCGGCGAGCGTGGACCCGCTCACGACGATGGCGGGGTTCCCGCTCGCATCGCGCAAAGACATCGCCTGCTCGGGAAGATCCCGCAGCACATAAGTGGTGACGTCGCAGTAAGGATTGGTGGTCTTGGGCATCCACATGCGCGCGGCCTCCCCGGGCCCGCCGAGGAGACCGGCCCCGATCGTCGCCGCGGCAAGGACAAGCGTGAGGCGCAGCGTACGCGCTGCCTGACCAACTGCTGCCAAGATCGTCTTCATTGCCAATACACTCGAACCGCGTGAGCGTCATCCAGCCGGCGGGCCACAATCGGCCATTCTGCCGGTACGTTAGTTGAGCCAGAGCCGGGCCGTCACCGGGGAAATGGTGCGGGACACATGGATGTGAAGATGGGGCCACGCGAGGCCCTGCCGGGCGCCTGAGGGCTCAGAACTTGGCACTGGAGCGCTGCGGCGCCTTTGGCTAGGGTCTGGCGTCTCGCGCCCGTCCGGCGCGCATCCACATGGCAAGGTCGAGCACCGGATTTGGGCCCACGCCTCCTCTATGCCCTCATTCTCGGGGCGATCATCGCCGCCTCGCTCGCCCTTCGCGTCTGGGACCCGACGCCGGTCGCGAGGTTGCGGGCGCTCGTCTTCGACACCTATCAGCGCCTCGACCCGCGCCCCTTCGACCCGGCACTGCCCGTGCGCGTTGTCGATATCGACGAGGCCTCGCTCAAAGCGGTCGGCCAGTGGCCCTGGCCGCGCACGGTGCTGGCCGATCTCACCGATAAGCTCACGGCCGGCGGCGCCGCCGCGATCGGCTTCGATATCGTGTTTCCCGAGCCCGACCGCATGTCGCCCGCGAACGCGCTCCGCTTCTGGCCGAAATCGGCGGCGGTCGAAACTTTGCGCGAGGAAATCGACAAGCTCCCGTCAAACGACCAGGTCTTCGCTGAAGCGATCGGCAAGGCGCCGGTTGCGCTCGGTTTCATCGCCGCGCCGCAAGGCACTTCGCTCCCCGAGTCGAAGGCGGGCTTCGCCCACGGCGGCGACGACCCGAAGCTGTTTGCGCCCTATTACCCCGGCGCCGCCTCGAGCCTGAAGGAGCTGCAAGACAAGGCCCAAGGGTCGGGGTCGCTCAACTGGATTCCCGAGCACGACCAGATCATCCGGCGCATGCCCATGGTGATCCGCGTAAACGACACGCTCTACCCCTCCTTCGCCGGCGACATGCTGCGGCTCGCTCAAGGGGCCTCGACCTATATGGTGAAGTCGTCCGGCGCGAGCGGCGAGAAGGCCTTCGGCGAGAAGACCGGCATCGTCAAAGTTCGCATCGGCGATTTCGAAGTGCCGACCGAGGCGAACGGCCAAATGTGGATCAAGTTCACCCCTGAGACCAAGGAGCGGTACCTGCCGGCCTGGAAAGTGCTCAACGGCGAGATCGGGGCCGACGACATCGCCGGCCGCATTCTTATTATCGGCACGAGCGCGGCCGGCCTCCTCGATCTCAGGGCAACCCCGCTCGACGCCTCCGTCCCCGGCGTTTCGCTTCACGCCCAGGCCATCGAGCAAATCCTGCAAGGGGCATTCCTGCAACGCCCCGATTTCGCCACCGCCGCCGAACTCCTCTACATCCTCACGCTCGGCACGCTCATCGCTTTCCTCATCTATCGCCTCGGCGCGCTCGGAAGCGCCGTGCTTTGCGGCACGGCCATCGTCGCCGTGATCGCCGTGTCCTGGTACGCATTCAAGAAGCTCGGCTGGCTGGTCGATCCGATCTACCCGGCCTTGGCGCTCGCCGCGATTTATCTCGTGGGCACGCTCGTCGTCTTCCTGCGCACCGAGCGGGAGCGCAACCGGGTGCGCAACGCCTTCTCCCATTACATGGCGCCGGCGCTCGTCGAGCGGCTCGCCGAAGACCCATCGCGGCTCAAGCTCGGCGGCGAGACGCGCGACATGACGCTGCTCTTCAGCGACGTGCGCGGTTTCACCACCATCTCGGAAGGTCTCGACGCCGAGGAGCTCACGCGCTTCCTCAACTCGCTGTTTACGCCCTTGAGCAACATCATCCTCGACGAGCAGGGCACGATCGACAAGTTCATGGGCGACGCCGTGATGGCCTTCTGGAATGCGCCGCTCGATGACAGCGCGCATCCGACCCATGCCTGCAACGCGGCGCTGCGCATCATGAGCGAAATGGAACGCCTGAACGAACAGTGGCGGGAAGAGTCTGAGGCCAAAGGCCGCAAATTCAAGCCGGTCCGGATCGGCATCGGCTTGAACACCGGCATCTGCTGCGTGGGCAATCTCGGCTCAGAAACGCGTTTCGACTATTCGGTGATCGGCGATAACGTCAACGTCGCCTCGCGGCTCGAAGGACAGTCGAAGACCTATGACGTCGGCACCGTGGTCGGCGAGTCCACTACGGCGCGGGCACCCGACTTCGCCTTTCTCGAAATCGATCTCCTCAAAGTGAAAGGCAAGACCGAGGCAACGCGGGTCTTCGGGCTTTTCGGCGACAGCGCGGTCAAGCAATCGCGGGACTTCATCCGTCTCGCCGAGCGCCATAGCGAGTTTCTCGCCCGCTACCGCGCCAAGGATTGGGACGCGGCCGAGGCGCTGAGCCGCGAATGCGAGAAGACCAACACCGCGCGTCTCGACACGCTCTATGCCCTCTATCGCGAGCGCATCGCCTATTTCCGCATGAACCCGCCCCCGCCGAATTGGGACGGCGCCGCCGAGGCCATGTCGAAGTAGCGCCGATGCAACACCTCGCTCTTCTCGCCCTTGCCGCCGTAGCCGTGCTCATGGTCAAGCACGCGCTTGCCGATTTCTACCTGCAGACGCCCTATCAGTATCTGAACAAAGGGACTTACGGCCATCCTGGCGGCTTGCTCCATGCGGCCATCCACGCGGCGCTGACGCCGTTCGTCTATCTCGTGCTGGTTCCCGGCTCTCTGTTGCTCGCCGGCTCGATCGCGCTCGGCGAGTTTCTCGTCCACTACCACGTCGATTGGTTGAAGGAGCAGATCCTTCGCCGGAACGAGCTGACGACCCAAACGCCCGGCTTCTGGCATGCGCTCGGCACCGATCAGCTCATCCACGGGCTGACCTATCTCATCATCGTCGCGGTGCTGATCGCGGCGTCCTAGAGCAGAGCCGAGATTTCCCGGTTGGCGAATTCGAGCCGGTCCGACAAGAGCCTGATGATGAGCTTGTGCAGGGCTGCGGCCGCGGCCGGGTCTTTCTCCTGCATCCGGTCGAAAGCGTTGCGCGTCAGCCGGTAGATGACGGTCGGCTCCTCGGCGATCACGCTCGCGGTGCGCGGCACGCCGCGATAAAAGCCCATCTCGCCCACGACCGTATGCCCGACCATGCGCCGGAGCCTGATGGGGCGGCCGTGCTCGTCGATGATGGTGATGGCGACGCTGCCCGAGGCTTGCAACACGACCGAATCGGCGGCCTCGCCCTGATGGAACAGGAATTCGCCTTCCTTCAGTTCCTGGTGCTCCATGAACGAGGCGATGCGGGGGAAATCGACCGCGCCGCCGAATTCCGATTCGAGCCATTTCTCGAAGCTGTAGGTCGAGGCCTCACCCACCTCGTGATACATGAGCAGCATGTCCTCGCACCACTCGACCGCCTCGTTGCGGCTGGCGAAGACTTGATGAGCGCCGCTGCCGCCGAAAAAGCCCGCCCGCTCGAAACTCGCCCGCATGCTGTCGCTCAAGCCCGAGAAGCCGAGCGTCACGCCGTGCTCCTCGCAATAGTTGCGAAGCTTGACCAGGCTCAAGACCGCCGAGGTATCGAGCCCGGGAACCTGGCCGAAATCGAGCACCACGTAACCGACAGGCTTGTCCCGCTGCGCGTCGATGACCCGCTTGATCCGCTCGAACAAGCCGTTCGATGAGCCGAAGAAGATGAAGCCCGAGAGCCAGAAGACGTGGACGCGCTTGCCTTCCTCGCGCAAGAGGCGCGACTGCTCGGGCGAACGCTCGACATTGCTCGAGAAATCCTGGCGCGTGAGGTGACGCCGGATGACGCCGATGCGGCTATAGCTCAGCGCGAACATCAGGCAGGCGCCGATCACGCCGAGCACGACGCCCATGAAGTAACCGAGATTGATGATGACGAGCGTCATGATCCCGGTCAGGCCCCATTCCATCCATGAACTGTCGGCCGGCGCGTACCACAACTCGAGCAGGATGACCGCGCCGAGATAGATGAGCATGCCGGCGAGGATCGCCTTGGGCACGAAGGCGCCGACATCGACGCCGGAAAACAGGATCAGCGCGCAGCCCAATCCGACAATGGCGCCGGCCCACCGCGTTGTGGCGCCGGACTCGTCGAGCAGAAGGCAGGCATTCATCGACAACGATCCGCCGAAGCCGCCGAGCACCGAGGCAAGCAAATTGGCGAGACCGTTCGAGCGGAACTCCTGATCGAGGTCGCCGGACTTCTGGCGCGCGACTTCGAGGCTCGAAACGTCGAGCAGAAGCGCGATCGCCATGACGCCGCAGAAGGACCCGATCTCGGCGCTGCTCTGCGCGATCACGCGCCAATCGACCTGGTCCCCGACCATGGCGCTGAGCGGCCACCACAGCTTGATCTCGCCGAGCTCCGGCAAGAACCACGCGCCGCGGACGCCAGCGTCGCTGACGGCGCCGAACAGGCCGGCGTTGAGGCCAACGAGAAAGGCGAAGAAGACGAGCGGGAGGGCAAGGTAGGCGGGCACCCATCGCGCCGCGACAGGGATCGCCGCCGCGAACAGAATTGCCACGAGAATCTGCGGCCCGTAGAGCTTCGAGTAGAGCAGCGCCCAACTTGACGGCAGAAGCGAGAGATCGGTCTGCGTCACCACCTCCATGCCGCCGGTGATGAGCAGGATGCCGGAAGCGGCGAGGAAGCCGCCGACCACCGGATAGGGAATGAAGCGAAGCCATTGGCCGAGGCGAAGCGCGCCGACCCCGTAAAGCAGGATTCCGGTGAGCAGAGTGCTGACCGAGAGCGCAACCAGCACATTGACGATGATCTGATCGGTACTCGCGCCCTTGGCCGCAAGCGCGGTCGCGATCGAGGCGGCAAGCACGCTCATCACCGCCACCGCCGGCGAGTCGGGACCGCCGATGACCGGCGAGAAGGTCGAGGTGACCGCGATCACGACGCACGTGACCACCGTCCCCATGATCAGCCCGGCAAGGCCGAGCGGAAATCCGCCGGCGAGATCGCCGGTAAAGATGAGCGCCGCGAACGAGATGCAATATGCGATCTGCACCACGGCCGAGATGACGCCGGCCATCGCGTCCCGCCCAAATGTGGACGCGTCGATATTGCGCGGGCGGCGGAGCGCGAGATTCGCGAACAGCGACAATGACCTAGCAGGGGCTCGGGGTTGCTTCCCCCATCATGGCTGGCGCCTCCATCAATGGCAAGCGCGAGGTCGAGCGCCGGAGCGCTCAAGGTTTACGCCGGCGGCGAACGCCGCAGCCTTTCGGCAAGCGAGCGCATCACGGCGATGGCGAAATAAGGCGTCTCATGCACGAGGAAGAGGAAATTCTTTTCGGCGATGGGCGCGACCTCGCATTCCGTCTTGGCGCGCGCCGTTGCCGCTCGCGGCGCGCCGTCGATCAGAGCCATCTCGCCGAAAATTCCCCCGGCCGTCACGGTCTCGACAATCTTGCCGTCGCGCTCGATCTCGACCGCGCCGGAGCGCACCACATACATTTTGTCGCCCTTGTCGCCGGTCGAGAAGATGAGCTCGCCCGCCTTGATGCTCACCGGAGGAGAGCCCGCGTTGGCGAGAAGCTGGTAGTCGATTACAGGGATGGCCATCCCTCCGCCCTCCTCCACTGAAGCGTCCGGCGAAGATATGATGGCTTGATGACAGTTGTGTGAGGCTTACGCAAGGTTCGCCCCTTCGGACCTCACGCGTGCGACCGCATCGAGCCAGCCGCCATAGCGCGCCTCCCGCTCGGCCTCGCTCATGACCGGCTCGTAGGTGCGCGCCGGCGCCCAAGCCTTGGCAAGCGTTGCCGCATCGCCGTAGAAACCGGCCGCTTGGCCTGCGTGGTAGGCGGCTCCGAGCGCCGTCGTTTCAGGGTTCGCCGCGAGCTCGACGCTCTCGCCAAGAATGTCGGCAAGCCTTTGCAGGAACCAGGAATTGGCCGTCATGCCGCCATCGACCCGCAAGGCCGAGAGCGCGGCGATCCCGCTCGCCGCCATGTCGCGGCGCATGGCGGAAAGAAGATCACGGGTCTGGAAGGCGACGGCTTCGAGCCCGGCCGCGACGATATCGGCTTTTGAGGCGGCGCGGCTCAAGCCGAAAATGGCGCCCCGCGCGCCGGCATCCCAGAATGGCGCGCCGAGCCCTTGGAAAGCCGGAACGAGATAGATGCGCGCGTGCCGGTTCGCCTCGCGTGCCAACGCCTCGCTCTCCACCGCTGATGCGATCAGGCCGAGATTGTCCCTGAGCCACTGCACCGTGGCACCGGCCATGAAGATCGCGCCTTCAAGCGCATACGTCCGGCGCCCCTCGATCTGATGGAAAATCGTCGCCAGCATGCGCGTGGCCGATGCGACCTTCTCGCGCCCGGTGTTGGCGAGCACGAAGCAGCCGGTGCCGTAGGTCGCCTTGAGCATACCGGGCGTGAAGCAGGCCTGCCCGTAGGCCGCGGCCTGCTGATCGCCGGCCATCGCCCTGATCGGGATCGCCGCGCCGAAATGCTCACGCTCAACCACGCCGAAATCGCCTTGCGTGTCCCGCGGCTCCGGCAGCATGGCGCGCGGCACGCCGAGCCGGCCGATGAGCTTATCGTCCCACGCACCCGTTCCGATGTCGTAGTGCATGGTGCGGGCGGCGTTGGTCGCGTCCGTCGCATGCAAGCGACCGCCAGTCATCTTGAATAGGAGAAAGCTGTCGATCGTTCCGCAGCAGACCTCGCCCGCGCGCGCCCTCGCCTTAAGACCCGGCACATGTTGCAAGAGCCAGGCGAGCTTGGTCGCGGAGAAATAAGGATCGATCACAAGTCCGGTTGTTTCCGCGACATGATCCCCCCAGCCCTCGCTGAGAAGCTCGCCGCAAAGTCCGGCGGTGCGGCGGTCCTGCCAAACGATCGCGTTGGCGAGCGGCTTGCCCGTTGCCCTCTCCCACACGACCGTCGTCTCGCGCTGATTGGTGATGCCGATGGCGACGACGCTAGAGGGCTCGATGCCGCGTAACGCGGCGCGGCCCACATGCAGCACCGACCGCCAGATCTCTTCCGGGTCGTGCTCGACCTCGCCCGGCGCCGGATAGATTTGCGCGAGCGGCACTTGTGCGCTCGCGCGCGCGACGCCCTCGCGGTCGAACAAGATGGCGCGGGTGCTCGTCGTTCCCTGGTCGATGGCGAGGACGAAACGCTCCCCGCTCATCTTGGCTCGGCGCTCGAAGTTTCGCTCGCGATCCAGCCGCAATATTCGGCGCTGCCGCCTTCCGTCGGCAGCACGAGCAGCGCCGGCAGCTCGTAAGGATGGAGCCGCTTGACCTCGGCGAGCACGGCATCGACCAGCGCGCCCCGCGTCTTGACGATCATAGCGACCTCGCTCGCCTCCTCCCGGGCCCCCTTCCACGTGAAGATCGAGATCATGCCCGGGAACATGTTGACGCAAGCCGCAAGCCGGGCCGCGACGAGCGCCTCGCCCAAGCGTTTTGCGTCTTCGAGGCTGGGGAAGGTCGTATAGATCAGCACCGGCCGGTCTTCGTTCGTCATGAATTCACCATTCGCCGTCAATTCTTAAGGACTTGCTTTTGCCAGGCACGCTCGCATTTATAGTGCCCGCTTCCAGTCCGCGCTCCAAGCGCCTCGAAAAAGATCATGCCCCGCTTCGCCAAAATCGCCTTCGTTGCCAGCGAGACCAAAGAGGCGCAAGAGGCGCTTCGGGCGCTCGCCAAGCGCTACGGCGACGCGCCGGCGGCCGAGGCCGATGTCATCGTGGCGCTTGGCGGCGACGGGATGATGCTGCAAACCATGCACCGTCACCTCAACAGCCGCATTCCGATCTATGGCATGAACCGTGGCTCGGTCGGCTTCCTGCTCAACGACTACGACGAGATGAAGCTCGTGGAGCGGCTGGAAGCGGCCGAGACAACCGTCATTCACCCTCTGCGCATGACCGCGCACGACCGGCGCAAGGCGACGCACGAAGCGCTCGCCATCAACGAGGTTTCGCTGTTCCGGCAGATCTATCAGGCGGCCAAGCTCAAGATCGCCGTGGACGGCAAGGTGCGCATGGACGAGCTCATCTGCGACGGCGTGCTGGTTTCGACACCTGCCGGCAGTACCGCCTACAATCTCTCCGCGCACGGCCCGATCCTGCCGATCGATGCGCCGCTTCTCGCGATGACGCCGATCAGCCCGTTCCGCCCGCGGCGCTGGCGCGGCGCTCTTCTTCCCAACGACGCCACGGTCATGATCGAGGTGCTCGAGGCTGACAAGCGCCCGGTGAGCGCGGTGGCCGACCACACCGAGTTTCGCGACGTCATGCGGGTCGAAGTCGTCGAGGAGAGCGGCATCGACATTCTCATGATGTTCGATCCGGGCCACACGCTGGCCGAGCGCATTCTCTCCGAGCAGTTCGGCTACTGATCCTTCCGGCGCTCGCTTAAGGCGTCCAGGCTGCGACGATGTCCGTAAGCTCCGGCCGCTCCCGCTCCGCGGGCTTCTCCTTCGCCGTGCCGACATAGACGAAGCCCGCGACACGCTCATTCTCCGTCAAGCGAAGCAGCCGGCGCACGCCCTCGCTATAGCCGTACCACTCGGTGATCCAATTCGCGCCATAGCCGAGCGCCGTCGCCGCGAGGATGAGATTCTGGCAGGCGGCGCCGACCGAGAGGATCTGCTCCCAGTCGGGCGCTGCCGGGTTCTTCACCACGCGCGAGATCACGGCGATGACGAGAGGCGCACGCAAGAAGCGCTTCTCCTCGTTCTCGAGCCGGAAGGCGCCACTATCCTTCTGCTCGTTACGGCAGATTTCAGCGAGCGCCTTGCCGAACGCGCCCCGCGCGTCGCCCTGAAACAGGAGAAAGCGCCAGGGCACGAGCTTCTTGTGATCGGGCACGCGCGTGGCCGCCCGCAACATCAATTGGAGTTCTTCCGCATTGGGGCCCGGTTCGGTGAGGCTGTTGGCGGAGACCGAACGGCGGCTGAGCAGGAGGTCGAGGGCGGGATTGGTCATGGCATGGGGAGTCTCGAATTGGGGCTGCCGCCGGGGGCCGGTGCGGAGGCTGGAACGGCGCCCGGTACCCCAAATCGGCCGTATTCACAAAGGATTTTCGGCCGCATTGTCCACTTCCGAAACGGGGTATAACAACGCAAGCCCGTCGGGACCGGAGCGAATTTATGCGGGGGAAGCGCCGCGGCAAACTTGGGCTCTTGCTCTTGCCCGCCGCTCTGTTGGGGGCCGGTGTCGCAGGCGCCGAGACCGCGCCCCCCGCAAGCCAGAGCCTGCCCACCGCGATCGTCGTGCTCGATGCCTCGAAGAGCATGGGCGACAAGATCGGCGGCGCGACCAAGCTCTCAGTCGTGCGCGCCGCCTTGGGCGAGGCCGTGGCGACCTATGGCAACCGTTTGTCGTTCGGGCTTGTGGCGTTCGGCCATCGCAAGGCGTCGAACTGCGCCGATAGCGAGATCGTGGCGAAGCCCGGCGCGCTGACCGCCGAAACGCAAGAGAAGCTGTTCGCGAAGATCAAGACTAAGGGCCAAGCCCCGATCGCGGCGGCGCTCAGCGACGCGGCCAAGGGCGCGACCGCGAAAGATCCACTCGATATCGTGCTCATCGCCGACAGCGGCGATACGTGCGATGCCGATGTTTGTTCGGCGGCGGTCGCCATGAAGGAGAAGTCGCCTTCCTTGCGCATCCATGTCATCGGCTTCGGCGGCAAGGACGAGGAGCTCAAGCCGCTGACCTGCCTCGCCGGCGCGACCGGCGGAACCTTCGTAAGCGCGGGCGATGCCGAGGCGTTGAAGGGTGGCCTCGCCAAGGTCTTCGACGCCGTCCTCGGTCCGAGCCCCGCGCCGGCGCAAACCGCTGCGGCCAGTGGAGAGGGCACCGCGCCCGCGGCGACCGCAGCACTGCCGCCCGGCGTGGTGGCGATGAAACCGGTCGATCTTAGCGCTGGACCTCCGCCGCCAGCGCCAGCGCCTCAGCCCACGCCGCAGCCACAAGCTGAAGCGCCCGCAGCTCAGCCCGCACCACAGCAGCAAGCTGAAGCGCCTGCGCCTCAGCCCGCGCCGCAGCAGCAAGTTCAAGCGCCCGCAGCTCAGCCCGCACCACAGCAGCAAGCTGAAGCGCCTGCGCCTCAGCCCGCGCCGCAGGCCAGCGAGACGGCCGTCAACAAATCGGCGTCGCCTCCCCAGATTGCAGCGCTCCCCAGTCAGCCCAACGGCGCCGTCCCGCCGGCGGCCGCCGCGGCGAAGCCGCCCGCGCAAACGACCGCGCAAGTCCAGCTCCCGGTTCCCGTCACCTTCAAGGCTCTCGTCGCCGAAACGGGACCGCGCCTGCAAGCGGGGATCACTTGGCGCGTCTATGAGGCGAAGACCTCGCCGGCAGTCGCGGGCTACAAGCTCGTCAGCACCCACCGCGATCCGATGCCGACAGCGGCGCTCTTGCCGGGCGAATATCTCGTCAACGCCGCTTACGGGCTTTCGAACCTGACCAAGAAGATCAAGGTGGAAAGCGGCCGCTCGATCGAAGAGACCTTCGTCCTCAACACGGGCGGATTGAAGCTCGCAGCACTCCTCGCCGACGGCACCCCGCTCCCTGCGAGCGCGGCACGCTTCGACATCCTCTCCGACGAGGAGGACCAGTTCGGCAACCGCCAGATGGTCTTGCGCGACGCCAAGCCCGGGATCGTGATCCGGCTCAACGCCGGGGCCTATCGCATCGAGTGCCTTTACGGCGACGCCAACGCCATCGCCAAAGCAGACATCACCGTCGAGCCCGGTAAGGTGACCGAGGCGACGCTGAAGCAGACCGGCGCCAAGACGACCTTCAAGCTGGTGCAGACGCTCGGCGGCGAGGCGCTGGCCGACACCAAATGGACCTTGCTCACCTCGGCCGGCGATGTGGTGAAGGAGAATGCCGGCGCGCTCCCCACCCACATCCTCGCCCCCGGCAGCTATGCCGTGGTCGCCGACCACGCCGGCGAGAGCTTCACGCGCAAGTTCAGCATCGAGCCGGGCGAAGCCAAGCAGATCGAGGTCGTGGTCGAGGACGGACCGACTTCGCCCGAGGAGTTGAAGGCGCTCACCGATCCTCCGGAGACGCCGCCCCCGCCGCCCTCGGGCGGTCCGGGCGTGGTCGCGGGCGACGGGGCGCCATCGCCGAACGCGGGCGCGGCTTTCGACGGCTTCTCGCCGAACGTCCCGGCCGATCCCAATGCGCCGCTGATCAATCCGAGCATCCTGCTCCGCGGCGGCCCGACCCGCTAAGCGCTCCTGCGTGCAGCGCCTCTATCCCCTCCCCGGCGAGGACGAGAACCTAGAGCGTCCGGCACGACTTTGGACGATCGCTCGTGGTCGAGCAGCCATTGCTTGCGCGCAAGCCCTCCGCCGTAACCGGTGAGCGATCCGTCGCTGCCGATCACCCGATGGCAGGGAATTACGACGCCACGGTAATTGTCGCCGACGGCTCGCGCCACGGCGCGCACCGCCGCCGGTTGGCCGATGCTGCTGGCGACGTCCGCATAAGAGCGTGTTTCGCCCGGCGGTATGGCCAA
>Ga0081455_10001927_pt1 | contig 24929 bp, 25 predicted proteins | sample TabmetS3T2R1_FD_70207 | JGI IMG/M metagenome (GOLD analysis project Ga0081455, IMG submission 70207) | Tabebuia heterophylla rhizosphere microbial communities from the University of Puerto Rico - S3T2R1 | ecosystem: Host-associated > Plants > Roots > Rhizosphere ...
CCGGTCCTGCTGCTCGCCCAGGACCGGCGCCGATGGGACCGGCTGCTGATCCGTCGCGGACTGGCGGCCCTCGAACGGGCGGAGACGCTCGGCGGCCGGGCTGGCCCGTACTCGCTGCAGGCCTCGATCGCGGCCTGTCATGCCCGGGCTCGTACTCCCGAGGAGACGAACTGGGTCCGGATCGCCGCCCTCTACTGGGCGCTGTCGCAGCTGACACCGTCGCCGATCGTCGAGCTCAACCGGGCGGTCGCGATCTCACGCGCGATCGGACCGGCCGACGCACTGGTGATCGTCGACGCGCTCCGAGACGAGCCCACGATGGCCGACTACCACCTGCTCTACAGCGTCCGCGGCGACCTGCTGGCCCGGCTGGAGCGCTTCGATGAGGCACAGGCCGAGTTCGAACGCGCCGCCGGGCTCACCGACAACGCCCGCGAGCAGAGCCTGCTGGCCGCCCGCGCGGCGGAGTGCGCGAGCGCCGCTCGATAGGCTCGCCCGGTGCGCATTGCCAGATTCAGCACCGACGACGAGCCCCGATACGCCCTGATCGGCGACGAGAACGGCGTCGAGACCCTCGCGGTCGTCAAGGGCGACCCGATGTACGCCGGCATCGCCCTGACCGGCGAGAAGACCCCGGTCGACGACGTACGCCTGGTGGCGCCGGTGCTGCCGCGGAGCAAGGTGGTCGGGATCGGACGCAACTACGCCGACCATGCCAGCGAGCTCGGCAACGAGGTCCCGGCCGAGCCGATGGTGTTCCTCAAGCCCAACACCGCCGTGATCGGGCCGTACGAGCCGATCGTCTATCCCGACCAGACCGAGGATCTGCACTTCGAGGGCGAGCTCGCCGTCGTGATCGGGCGAATCTGCCGTGACATCGACGCCGAGGACGTGCCGAAGGTGATCTACGGCTATACGGTCGGCAACGACGTCACCGCCCGCGACCTGCAGGCCCGCGACGGGCAGTGGGCGCGGGCCAAGGGCTTCGACAGCTTCTGCCCGCTGGGACCGTGGATCGAGACCGACCTCGACATCGGCGACCTGGCGATCCAGACCCGGGTCAACGGCGACCTCCGGCAGGACGCGCGTACGTCGGACCTGATCTTCGACATCCCGACCCTCGTGTCGTACGTGTCGAGCTTCATGACCCTGCTCCCCGGCGACGTGCTGCTCACCGGCACACCGGGCGGCGTCGGGCCGATGCTGCCGGGCGACGAGGTGTCGGTGACAGTGGAAGGCATCGGTACGTTGACCAACAGGGTGGTATCTCGTGACTGATCGCACCGGGACCGTCAGGGTCCGGTTCTGTCCCTCGCCGACGGGCAATCTCCACGTGGGCAACGTCCGCTCGGCGCTGTTCAACTGGGCGTACGCGCGGCACACGCAGGGCACGTTCGTCTTCCGGGTCGAGGACACCGACGCCTCGCGCGACAGCGAGGAGTCCTACGTCGGGCTGCTCGAGTCGATGCGCTGGCTCGGCCTCGACTGGGACGAGGGCCCCGAGGCCGGCGGCGACTACGGACCGTACCGGCAGTCGCAGCGGATGGACCTCTACGCCGACGTGGCCGAGCAGCTGCGATCGGCCGGCCGGGCCTACCACTGTTATTGCAGCCACGAGGAGCTCGAGCAGCGGCGGGAGCGGGCCCGCGCCGAGGGCCGGTCGAGCGGCTACGACGGACACTGCCGCGCACTCACGGCCGAGCAGATCGCGGCGTACGAGGCGGAGGGCCGGCGGCCGGTGCTGCGGTTCCGGATGCCCGACGAGGCAGTGACGTTCACCGATCTCGTACGCGGCGAGATCAGCTTCGACCCGGAGCACGTCAGCGACTACGTCATCGTCCGGGCCAACGGGCACCCGCTCTACACGCTGACCAACCCGACCGACGACGCCACGATGCACATCACCCATGTCCTGCGAGGAGAGGACCTGCTGTCGTCGACGCCGCGGCAGATCCCGATGCATCAGGCGCTCGGCGAGCTCGGCGTCGGCACCGGACAGGTGCCGAGCTTCGGGCATCTGCCGTTCGTGATGGGTCCGGGCAATCGCAAGCTGTCCAAGCGCGATCCGGGTGGCGGTCTCGCGACCTACGAGGAGCGCGGCTTCCTCCCCGAGGGGCTGCTCAACTACCTGGCGCTGCTGGGCTGGTCGATCGGCGACGATCGCGAGATCTTCAGCCTCGACGAGATGGCCGCGGCGTTCGACGTCGCCCGGGTCAATCCCAACCCGGCGCAGTTCGACCTCAAGAAGTGCGAGGCGATCAACTCCGCCCACGTGCGGATGCTCGAGACCGACGACCTGGCGCAGCGGCTGGTGCCCTACCTGCGGGCGATCGGCGTGGTCGGTCCCGACCTGACCGACGAGCAGTCGCAGTTGCTGCGGGCCGCGACACCGCTGGTGCGGGAGCGGATGACGGTGCTCTCCGAGGGCGCCGAGATGCTCGCCTTCCTGTTCGTGCCCGAGTCACAGTTCGCCGTGGACCCCGGGGATGCCGCCAAGGTGCTCACCGAGGACGGGCTGCGCGTCGTGCGCGAAGCGCGCGACACGCTGGCCGGGCTCGGGAGTTGGGAGACCGCCGCGATCGAGTCGGCGCTGCGCGCATCCCTGGTCGAGAAGCTCGGGCTCAAGCCACGGTTGGCCTTCGGCCCGGTTCGAGTCGCCGTCACCGGCCGTCGGGTGTCGCCGCCGCTATTCGAGTCGCTGGAATTGCTCGGACGGGAGCGTTCGCTGGCCCGATTGGACTCTGCGCTGGCCTGACCTGCCGTACCTGCGTCGCCAATCGCGGACAACCTTTCGTGTCGCGTCGGCGTCGTACCCACGGATGGGGCAAGCTGCCCTTGGCGGGAGCGTGGGGAGGCGTGGTGGAGGAATCGGCGGTCGACTATCAACGGCTTCGCGGTCTGGTGGTCCGCGAACGCCGGCTCACCGAGCGCTATCCGGCGCTGTTTCCGGCGGCGAAGCTGGTGCTTCGGGCCCGGCGACGCTGGCGCTGGTTAACGTCGCGTACCGCTTGGGCCCGCCGGCGCGTCGCGGAGCCGCTACCGGTCCGGATCAAGCGCCACAATTCGCTGCTGCTACGCCAGCTCGGAGAGTCGGAGATGGCTCTGCAGCACGGCAAGGTGACCAACCTCCGGCTCGCCAGCCAGCGCCTCGACGGGGTCGTGATCCGGCCGGGTGAGACGTTCTCGTTCAACAAGCTGGTCGGCAACTGCACCCCGCGCAAGGGGTATGTCGACGGCATGCGGCTGTCGAACGGCGAGGCCCGATCCGGCGTCGGCGGCGGCATCTGCCAGCTCGCCAACCTGGTCCATTGGATGGTGCTGCACAGCCCGCTGACCGTCACCGACCGGTCGGAGCACAGCTTCGATCCGTTCCCAGACAACGGCCGCGTGCTGCCGTGGGGGACCGGCTGCTCGATCGTCTACAACTACGTGGACCTCTGCTTCCGCAACGACACCGACCTCACCTTCCAGCTCTTCGTACGCGTGGGCGAGCGCTACCTCGAGGGCGAGCTCCGCGCCGACAGCAGTCCGGCGCACTCGTACTCGGTGCACGCCCGGGATGAGGAGTTCCTCCGCCTCGGGTCCGAGCACTTCCGGCGCAACGAGATCTGGCGTGACGTCATCGACCGGCGCACCGGAGCCCGGGTCGGCGCCGAGCGGCTGCGGTCCAACTGCGCGCTGGTGAAGTACGTGCCGAGCGGCGTCGACGTGCGCGATGTCACGCCGATCGACGGGGGTCTGGTCGCCGACCCGAGGCGAGCCTGAGCCCTGGTCGTACCGATTGGCCCGCCCTTGGAATGCTCGGGTACAGTCACATGTTGGTTCGCGTGCGAGCCCCATGGGGTATGGGGTAATTGGCAGCCCGACTGGTTCTGGTCCAGTTAGTCTAGGTTCGAGTCCTAGTACCCCAGCGACGTCCACCTGGCGAATTGGACCCTCGACGGCAGCGTCGGATAGAGTCCGATCCGCTCTTGGCCCCGTTGTGTAGCGGCCTAGCACGCCGCCCTCTCAAGGCGGTAGCGCCGGTTCGAATCCGGTCGGGGCTACAACAGCGAAAGCCCCTGCTCAGGCGGGGGTTTCGTCTTCTCGGCTGCTGTGGCGAGGTCCACGACTTCGGCCTCGGTACACGACGAGTTGCACGTCCGGGACCGGCCTTCACGTCGGCGCCGGAGGCTATCGCGAGCGACGCTGCGGTGCGCCGTAGCTCGTGAGGATGCTGGCCGAGGACGCCGATCTTCCCGGCCTCGGTGAGCACGGCTCAGTGGAACGTTCGCACGGACGAGAGCACGTCAGCCCATCGCGGCCGTGAGCCGCTCTCGCAGTCTCGGCCACGTACTCTGCATGGCTTGTCGGCACTCTGCATGGTGTCCAACCCATGCAGAGTGCGCACGTACCACGAGAACGTGGTATCGCGGACGTTCGGTCAGGGCACGATGCGGATGATCGGCGCCTCGGACGGCACCCCTTGGTTGTTGAGGATGAACAGCAGGTAGTGGCCCGGTGGCGTGCGGCCGAGTGCGGGCACGGTCGCCTGGAGGGTGGTTGCCGTCGGTCGCGTGAACGTCAGCGGGAGGTAGCGCTGGTCGAAGTTGAACGAGTGCGTCACCGAGCCGGTCTTGATGAGCACCATCCGGTTGATCGACGCCGAAGCGGGAGTGCCGATCGTGAACGTGTCGCCCGGCTTCAGCCCGGTCGGGGCCGACTGGATGACCGGCCGGGCCGCGCGCTCGCCGCTGTTGTTGAACAGGTAAGGCGGGTAGTAGATCTCGGCGTTGAGGTTGCGCTGTGGCCCCGGCACACCGCCCGCCATGGTCAGCACGGTCGCGTCGGGGAGCAGCAGCGTCGTCTGGTGGTACAGCCGCATCCGGGCCGCCGTGGCACCCAGCGCCCAGCTGTTGGTGCCAGGTGTGTACAACTCGCTGGTGTAGGCGACGCCGTTGCCGTCGGCGTCGGTGGCGGCCGAGTTGTTGATCGCGCTGCCCCCGGAGACGAACACTTGTCCGTTCGGCAGGACGGTCGCGGTGCCCCAATGCCGTCGAAAGCGCATGGACGGCAGCTTCGTCACCCGCGGCACCGGCTTGGTGATGTCGATCCGTCGCGCTTCGGCACTGGCCCGCTCTTGCTTGTTCTGGCCGCCGCCAACCTGCAGGATCTTGTTCGGCGCGTACATCACCGCGCTGGAGCTGCCCCCGGTGTTGCTTGCGGGGAACGTGCCTCGGTTCGTGAGCGAGCCGGTCCCGCCGGTGCCGACGGCGTACATCTTGGTCGAGGAGATGCCGAAGACCGTGCCGTTGGTGCGTACGAAGTTGCGGGGGTAGCCGGTGCTGATGCCTCGGGTCGAAGCGTCGGTCAGCAGTCGGGTCCCATTGGCGGTGCGTACCTCCGGGAAGTCCGCGCCACCTGTCCCGCCCTGGATGTACACATTCCCGTTCAGCAACATCGTGGCCGAGGAGTACCAGCGCTCGCGATGCATCTGACCGACCCGGGTCAGGTTCATCGTGGCCGGGTTGAACCTCGTGATATCGGAGTTGGGGAGGTTCTTCTTCGGGCCGTCGACCTTGTCACCGCCGTAGAGCTCGACGATGCCGTTGGGCAGCACCAGTTGTGAGCTGCAGAAGAGGTCGACCTGGGTGTGGTTCGGCAGGACGGTGTGGGAGTCGGCGCCGAGGCCGATCGCCGGGTCCCATACGTCGTAGACGAAGTAGCCGGTCTGGACTCCGTCCTCGTCGGTGCCGTAGCTGAGCACCTTGCCTTGTGGTGTGAGGACGGCATGCAGACCGACAAGCGGCCAGTCCACCACGGGCGAGAACGTCCCCTTGACCGGGTCGCCGAACTGCGGGATCAGGTTGGCCGGTGCCGCCGCGCCGGCCGCGGTACGGATCTTCTGCAACGCGCCGGGGTTGCCGTACACCGGCGGCCCGGCGTCGGGTACCGCCTGCGCGGCCGCGAACGTCCGGTCCATTCCGTTGGAGTCGAACGGCTTGGTCAGGTGGCTGGCCATCATGTGAGCCTGGTGGTCGGCCAGGTCGGCTTGACCTTCCTGAGCTATCCGTACCGGTGCAGTGCATGCGGCGGCGAACGGCGCCGTGCCGATAGCCACGAGAACCTGCCGTCGCGTTGGTTTGGTCATCAATGTCACCCCGTACCCCGTCGTCTACCCTCTCGAGGAGGTCTATGCGATATCTCCCCTGCTGCCCTTAGGATTCCCCGGTTTGTGTTTCGTGACATGGGCCGGAAGTCCTAGATATCGTCACGTCCGATTTCCGCGAGAAACTGTCGGCGGCATGAGTCAGGATGGCTTCATGACCGCGACCATGCCGACGGCGCCGACGCCGATCCATCGCGACCACGAGCGCTGCTACCGCGCCGTGTCGAGCCGCGACGCACGCTTCGACGGCGTGTTCTTCATCGGAGTCCACACGACCGGCATCTACTGCCGGCCGTCGTGCCCGGCGCGCACCCCGAAACGGGAGAATGTCAGCTTCTACGCGACGGCCGCCGCCGCCCACGCCGAGGGCTTCCGGGCCTGTCGGCGTTGCCGTCCGGACGCCACGCCGGGATCACCGGAGTGGGACGCCCGGGCCGATGTCGTCGGTCGTGCGATGCGACTGATCCGCGACGGCGTCGTGGAGCGCGAAGGCGTCGCCGGACTCGCCGATCGGCTCGGCTACAGCGACCGTCACATCAACCGACTCCTGCACGCCGAGCTCGGTGCCGGACCACTGGCGCTGGCTCGCGCCCAGCGCGCCCACACGGCCCGGATCCTCGCTGAGACCACGGGACTGCCGCTCGCGGACGTCGCGTTCGCGTCCGGGTTCTCGTCCGTACGGCAGTTCAACGACACGATGCGCGAGATCTACGGCCTGCCGCCTCGCGAGCTGCGTGGCTCCCATGGCCGGGCGCCGAAGCCAGGACCGCTCGGCAAGGGCCGGGTGCGGCTGAAGCTGGCTGTCCGGCAGCCCTACGACGCCGACCAGGTGCTGACGTTTCTTGCCCTTCGAGCCGTCCCGGGCATCGAGGAGGCCGACGCGGAGTCGTACTCCAGGATCCTCACCCTGCCGGGTGGTCCGGGCGTCGTGCGGCTGGCGCCGCGGGCTGACCGGGTGGACGCCGACCTCTGGCTCACCGACATGCGCGATCTCGGCACGGCGGTGCAACGGTGTCGCGCCCTGACCGACCTGGACGCCGACCCGCAGGCCGTCGCCGACGTGCTCGGCGCGGACGATCAGCTCGCCACGCTGGTCGCGGCTCGACCGGGCACCCGGGTGCCGGGACACGTCGACGGCTTCGAGATCGGCGTCCGTGCCGTACTCGGCCAGCAGGTCACCGTCGCCCACGGCCGGGCGCTGGCCCAAGCGGTCGTCGAGAAGTACGGCACCCAGGTGATCGACCTGGCCGGCTGGACCGGGCCGGGCTGGACGTTCCCGACGCCGGAGGCACTCGCCGAGGCCGATCCGGCGAGCTTCGGAGTCCCGGCCGCTCGGGGCCGCGCGGTGGTTGCCTTGGCCGAGGCGATGGCGACCGGCGCCGTTCGGCTCGATCCGGGCGCCGATCGCGACGAGACCGCACAGGCATTGCGTGCCCTGCCGGGGATCGGTCCGTGGACGGCCGGCTACATCGCCATGCGGGCGCTGTCGGATCCCGACGCTTTCCTTGGTGGTGACGTGATCGTCCGGCACGCGATGCGGTCGCTCGGACTTCCCGCGACGGCTGCCGGTGCGGAGGCCCATGCCGCCCGCTGGCGACCCTGGCGGTCCTACGCCGTCGTTCACCTGTGGCGCCACCACCAGGCTTTCAACCCCCGACCCGCAGACCCGAAACCGAACGAGGAGTAACGATGACAACCAAGACTGCCGAGACCTGGACGGTCGTCGACTCGCCGGTCGGTGAGTTGCTGCTGTGCGGCGACGGAGAGGCGCTCACCGGCGTCTACTTCACCCCGTTCGAGCGGCCCGACGGCCAGCCCGACGACCACGATCCGGTGCTGTCGCAGACCCGTCAGCAGCTGAAGGAGTACTTCGCGGGCGAGCGGGAGGAGTTCGACCTGCCGCTGGCCCCGATCGGGACCGGCTTCCAGCGCCGCGTATGGGCGGCGTTGCAAGAGATCCCGTACGCCACGACGGCCTCCTATGGTGAGATCGCTCGACGACTGGAGCTCGGGGCACATGGAGCGCGGGCCGTCGGGCTCGCCAACGGCTCCAACCCGATCCCGATCATCGTGCCGTGCCATCGCGTCATCGGCGCTGACGGCTCGCTCACCGGATACGGCGGCGGGATCGACCGGAAGCAGACGCTGCTCGAGCTGGAATCACCCGGACTGTTCTAGACCGAGGTCCGCCTCAGTCCCCGGAGCGGCGGAGTGCCTGAGTGAGGCGCTCCGCCGCGGCCATCACGGCCGGTGCGTGCATCCGGCCGGGCTGGCGGCTGAGCCGCTCCAGCGGTCCGGACACCGACACCGCCGCGATCACTTTGCCCGATGGGGAGCGCACCGGCGCCGACACCGACGCGACTCCCGGCTCGCGCTCGCCGACACTCTGGGCCCAGCCGCGACGGCGGATCCCCGCGAGCGCGGCAGCCGAGAACGCAGCGTTCTGGAGTCCTCGGTGCATCCGCTCGGGGTCCTCCCACGCCAGCAGGATCTGGGCCGCGGAGCCCGCGCCCATCGTCAGCTGGCTGCCGACCGGGACGGTGTCGCGAAGGCCTGTGGGACGCTCGGCGCCGGCCACGCAGACCCGATAGTCGCCCTGCCGGCGGAACAACTGCGCCGACTCGCCGGTGATGTCACGCAGTCGGGCCAGGACGGGTCCGGCCGCGGCCAGCAGCCGGTCCTCGCCGGCCGCAGCAGCGAGCTCGCCGAGCCGGGGGCCGAGTACGAAGCGGCCTTGGGTGTCGCGGGCGACCAGGCGATGGTGCTCCAACGCGACGGCGAGCCGATGGGCGGTCGGTCGGGCCAGCCCGGTGCTTGCCACCAGACCGGCCAACGTCGCGGGACCGGACTCCAGGGCCGACAGCACCAGGGCGGCTTTGTCAAGGACGCCGACGCCGCTAGAGTTGTCCACGCCGCAATACTGCCGTCTCGAATAATGGAACGCAAGCTATGGGCGCGACACTCGCGGAAAAGCTCTGGGACAGCCACGTGGTGCGAAGCGCACCCGGCGAACCCGACCTCTTGTTCATCGACCTCCACCTCGTTCACGAGGTAACGAGTCCGCAGGCATTCGACGGCCTCCGGATGGCAGGTCGCGGAGTGCGGCGTACCGACCTCACCCTCGCGACCGAGGACCACAATATCCCTACCCTCGACGTCGACCGACCCATCGCGGATCCGGTCTCGCGTACGCAGGTGGAGACGCTGCGCCGCAACTGCGAGGAGTTCGGCGTCCGGCTGCACCCGCTGGGCGATCTCGACCAGGGCATCGTGCATGTCGTCGGGCCGCAGCTCGGACTGACCCAGCCCGGGATGACGGTGGTCTGCGGCGACTCGCACACGTCCACGCACGGCGCGTTCGGTGCGTTGGCGTTCGGCATCGGCACCAGCGAGGTCGAGCATGTCCTCGCCACCCAGACCCTGCCGCAGCAGCGCCCGAAGACGATGGCGGTCACGGTCAACGGCCGGCTGCCCGAGGGCGTCTCGGCCAAGGATCTCGTGCTGACCCTGATCGCCACCGTGGGCACCGGTGGCGGCCAGGGCTATGTCGTCGAATACCGCGGCGAGGCGATTCGGGCGCTCTCCATGGAAGCGCGCATGACGATCTGCAACATGTCGATCGAGTGGGGCGCCAAGGCCGGGCTGATCGCGCCCGACGAGACGACGCTCGACTACGTACGAGGGCGACCGCATGCACCCGAGGCCGGGCACTGGGACGCGGCCGTCGCCTACTGGCAGACGCTCGTGACCGACGACGACGCGGTGTTCGACCGCGAGGTCGTGCTCGACGCCGGTGAGATGGCGCCGTTCGTCACCTGGGGCACCAACCCCGGTCAAGGCGTTCCGCTGTCGGCCTCGGTGCCGGCACCGGAAGAGTTCGACGACCCGCATCAGCAGGCCAGCGCTCGCCGGGCGCTCGACTACATGGACCTGCGGCCCGGCACGCCGATGCGCGACATCACGGTCGACACGGTGTTCCTGGGGTCGTGCACCAACGGCCGCATCGAGGATCTGCGGGCGGCTGCCGAGGTGATCAAGGGCCGTTCGGTCGACTCCGACACCCGGATGCTCGTCGTGCCGGGCTCCGCGCGAGTACGGCTGCAGGCCGAGTCCGAGGGGCTCGACGTGGTGTTCAAGGACGCCGGCGCCGAATGGCGTGGCGCCGGATGCTCGATGTGTCTCGGCATGAATCCCGATCAGCTGACGCCCGGCGAGCGCAGTGCGTCGACGTCCAATCGCAACTTCGAGGGCCGGCAGGGCAAGGGCGGGCGCACCCATCTGGTGTCGCCTGAGGTGGCCGCCGCGACCGCGGTTCTGGGCCATCTCGGCTCGACTGCCGACCTTCCGGCGACGGCCTGACGGCGACTTCGACGGCAGAGGGACCGATCCAGATGGACAAGTTCAACACCCACACCGGCACCGCGGTTCCGTTGCGGCACAGCAACGTGGACACCGACCAAATCATCCCGGCGGTCTACCTGAAGCGGGTCTCGCGCACCGGTTTCGAGGACGGTCTGTTCGCCGCCTGGCGATCCAATCCGGACTTCGTACTGAACCGGCAGGAGCACGAGGGTGCCACCGTTCTGGTCGCCGGGCCCGACTTCGGCACCGGCTCGTCGCGTGAGCACGCCGTGTGGGCCTTGCAGGACTACGGATTCAGGGTGGTGCTGTCACCCCGCTTCGGTGACATCTTCCGGGGTAACGCGGGCAAGTCCGGTCTGCTCGCGGCGCGGGTCGAGGAGAGCTTCGTCACCGCCGTCTGGGATGTCGTCGAACGCGATCCGTCGACGTCGATCACGGTCGACCTCGAGAGCCGGACCGTACGAGTCGGGGATGGCAGCGACGCTGTAACGGCCTCCTTCGAGATCGACGATTACACCCGCTGGCGGCTTCTCGAGGGCCTCGACGACATCGCCGTCACCCTCGGCCACGATGACGAAATCTCAAAGTACGAAGCGAATCGACCGGCTTGGAAGCCCGCAACTCTGCCTTCTCGTACAAGTCGTTGACGACCCGAATCGCGACCACATTTGACGGGCCGGTCGATCTCGAAATCCCCATGAAATAAGGGATCTGAAGATCGACCGAGGTATCGAGCCGGGTCCGATCGGCCAAGAACCCAAGCTGACAAGGCCAAACTAGGGGGAGACGGATCGCTACGACTCGCCGTACGGTGTTTGTTTAGAGCGTCGGGATTGCCTAACGTTCCAACGAGTCGGGCGCGGGCTCGGCGTCGTTCACGGGAAGGGAAGCAAGTGAACAAGAGTCAGTTCATCGAAGCGCTCGCAGCACACTACGAGGGCAACAAGAAGGCTGCGGCGAAGGCAGTGGACTCCGTCGTGGAGACCATCACACGAGAGGTGTCGAAGGGGGAGAAGGTCGCGATCACGGGCTTCGGTGCCTTCGAGAAGGCAGTGCGTCCTTCCCGGATGGTGCGCAACCCAGCCACGGGCGAACGGGTCCGTGCCAAGAAGACCGCAGTGCCCAAGTTCCGGGCCGGTGCCGAGCTCAAGGCTGTCGTCTCAGGCGCCAAGAAGCTGCCCAAGCTGACGGTGGCGAAGGCAACGTCGCCGGCGAAGAAGACTGCCGCGGCGAAGACGGCGGCGAAGAAGACCACCGCCAAGAAGACGGCCAAGAAGGCGGCGAAGAAGACCGCGAGGAAGACGTCCGCGGCCAAGACGACCGCCAAGAAGGCGGCGAAGAAGACCGCGAAGAAGGCGCCAGCGCGCAAGACGACGGCGAAGAAGGCTCCGGCCAAGAAGGCCGCCAAGAAGACCGCGGCCAAGAAGTCGACGGCGCGCAAGACCACCGCCAAGCGGGCTCCGGCCAAGAAGACCGCGAAGAAGACCGCGAAGAAGGCGCCAGCCCGCAAGACCACCGCCAAGAAGGCTCCGGCCAAGCGGGCGGCCAAGAAGACGGCCAAGAAGACCGCGAAGAAGCGCTGACGCTCAGGAGGTGGCTGTTCCGTCCGACGATCCGGCTGGGCGGAACAGCCACATCCCACTCAAAGCCGGGGTCGACCCATGGTGGTCGACCTCGACGAAGACCCGCTGGCCCGGTCGCAGCATTCGGGCACCGGAGCCGGCGAATATCGTCGCGTCGAAGGCCAGCCGAAGGCCGTCGTCCAGGAGGACCGTGCCGGACTCGTCCTCGGCATCGAACGACGCGACGGTGGCTTGCATGTCGTCACGGTAGTCCACGGTCAGTCGCGGCCGCCGGCCATCTCGGCCAGCACTCGCCGAGTACGATCGCCGACCCCGAGCTCGACTGCTGCGGCGAGTTGGTCGGCGGTGTCGACATCGCGGCGAAGTCGCTCGATGCCGGGCAGCTCGACTGTCTGTGCGCCCATCGCCTGGTGCCGAGACAGCGAGGCACCACCGAACGCCGGGGTGGCATCGACACCTTGGCCGATCAACAGGCCGGTGCTGCCGGTCCGCTCGAGGTCCGGAATGACCCGCAGCGGCCCGGCCGGATCCGTTCCGAGCAGGTGGTCGATCGCCTCTCCGGTGGCGGCAGGTAGGTCGCCGGCCAGGACGAGGATCGCCGCATCGGGATGACGGCGTTGCGCCCAGGCGATGCCTTCGGCCGCAGCCGCGTTGAGGTCGCCGGGATCGGGCAGCGTACGCACCCGGTCGTGCTCGAGCAGGTCGGTCGGAAGCCGCTGGCCGCCCACCACCACGACGACATCGACCCGACTCGCGGCGAGGAGCGCGGACAGCGTGTCGGTCGCGAAGGCGGCCGCGAGGTCGGTCCGCCAGGTCTCCAACTCGGGGCCGAGTCGTGACTTAGCCCGTTTCGGGTCCTTGACCGGTACGACGGCAACCCAGCGCATGTCGTGCACATCGCCACCGTACGGCTCTGTCGAATGGGGATAGGCTCGCCCTCACTAACCGACCTGAGGAGTTGGCGTGGCCAGACGAAAGCGAGGCTGGGCCCTCGTCACCATCGCCACCTTGATTCGCCCACTGCTCTTTCTGTTCACCAAACGATCGTGGCGCGGCCGGGAGAACATCCCCGACCGGGGATTCGTCATGGTTGCCAATCACATCTCGCACGCCGACCCGTTGCTGTTCGCCCATTTCGCGTACGACAGCGGCATTCCGCCCCGGTTCTTGGCCAAACAGGGCGTCTTCAAGTACCCCGTCATCGGGCGACTCCTCCTCGCCACCGGACAGATCCCGGTTCGCCGCGGCACGACCGACGTCACGTCGTCCTTCGCCGGCGCGCTCGAGGCGGTCGAGCAGGGCGACGGCGTCATCGTCTACGCGGAGGGGACGATCACGCGCGATCCCGACCTATGGCCGATGATCGGCAAGACCGGTGCGGCCCGGCTCGCCCTCCAGACCGACTCTCCGGTGATCCCGGTCGCGCAGTGGGGAGCGCAGGACGTGCTGTGGCCCTACAGCAAGTGGCCGCGGCTCATCCCCCGCAAGACGATCCAGGTGCTCGTCGGCAAGCCGGTCGATCTCGACGACCTCCGCGGCCAGAAGGTCACCTCCAAGCTGCTCCACGAGGCGACCGATCGCATCATGGCCGACGTCACCGCGTTGCTGGGCGAGATTCGTCATGAGGAGCCACCGAAGGAGCGGTTCGACCCGAGGAAGCAGGGTCTGCCCGAGACGGGCAATCCGAACCGGCCCTACAACCGTCCGGGCAAGACGTGAACGATTCCGCCACCGTCGCCGTGATGGGCGCGGGCTCGTGGGGCACGTCCTTCTCACTCGTACTCGCCGACGCCGGCAACAAGGTACGGATGTGGGGTCGTCCTACCGAGCTGTGCGACACGATCAACGAGACGCGGGAGAACGTCGACTACCTCCCGGGCATCGAGATCCCGGCCGCCGTCACGGCAAGCCACGACCATGCCGCGGTACTCGACGGCGCCGATGCGGTCGTGTTCGCGGTGCCGGCGCAGACGTTGCGCGACAACCTGACGATCTGGGCGCCCTTGCTTCCGCCGGAGGCGATCCTGGTCAGTCTCATGAAGGGCATGGAGCTCGGCACGCACGAGCGGATGTCGGAGGTGATCGCCGAGGTCGCTGGTGTCGGACCAGAGCGGATCGCGGTCGTCTCCGGACCCAACCTGGCTCGCGAGATCGCCGAGCGACAGCCCGCGGCCACCGTCGTCGCGAGCACCGATGCCGACGTCGCGGCCCGGATCCAGCGGCTGTGCCACACGCCGGCGTTCCGCCCGTACACCAACTCCGACGTGGTGGGGTGCGAGCTCGGCGGCACGGTCAAGAACGTGATCGCCCTGGCGGTCGGGATGGCCGTCGGACTCGGGTTCGGCGACAACGCCAGGGCCTCGGTCATCACGCGCGGTCTGGCCGAGACGGCCCGGCTCGCCACCGCGATGGGGGCCGATGCCATGACGCTCGCGGGGCTCGCGGGGCTCGGCGATCTGGTCGCGACGTGCTCGTCGCCCTTGTCGCGCAACCGGACCTTCGGCGAGCAGCTCGGACAGGGCCTGACGGTCGACGAGATCGTCCACTCGACCCGGCAGGTGGCCGAAGGCGTCAAGTCCTGTCAGTCGGTCTACGAGCTCGCTGTCGAGCACGATGTCGACATGCCGATCGTGGAGCACGTCGCGGCCGTCGTACGCGGCGAGCTGACGCCGAAGCAGATGCTGGTGGCCATGGTGTCGCGTACTGCCAAGCACGAACGCGCCTAACGGCCAGAGTTGTCAGCCGCAGGTCACGTGATGGCGTGACATGCGGCTGACAACTCGTCAGGACCCGAGGGAGTCGAGCGCCTGGCGTAGGTCGCGCCACAGGTCGTGCATGTCCTCGACACCGACTGACAGGCGTACGAGATCGTCGGGAACCGTGCTCGGCTCGCTGCTCCAACGGCGCCGCCGCTCGAGCGTCGACTCGACACCACCGAGGCTCGTCGCGTGCACCCAGATCGCGGTCGCGCTGGTGAGCTTGTCGGCCGCGGCCGAGCCACCGGCGAACTGGATCGCGATCATCGTGCCGTAGCCGGGGTAGCGGACCGCCCGGACCTCAGGATGGTCAGCGAGCTGCTCGGCGAGGAACTGGGCACTGCGCTGGGCGTAGTCGACTCGCAGATGCAGCGTGCGCAGTCCGCGGGTCGCGAGCCACGCCTCCATCGGGCCGGCGATCGCGCCCTTCATCCGGCGTTGCTCGTCGACCGCCCGGTGGATCTCCGGATCGCGGGTCACGATCGCGCCGAGCAGCACGTCGGCGTGGCCGGACAGCAGCTTGGTCGCCGAGTGCACGACCACGTCCGCGCCGAGGTCGAGCGGCCGTTGCAGGATCGGCGTGGCGAACGTGTTGTCGACGACGACGCGGGCACCGGCCGCGTGAGCGCCCTCGATGATGGCCGGCAGGTCGGCGACCTCGAGCATCGGGTTCGTCGGCGACTCGAGCCACACCAGAGCTGCGTCGTCGCAGGCCGCCACCGTCGACACCGAGTCGGTCAGGTCGACCTGGCGGACGGCGACCTCTCCCCGCTGCTCCTTCGTCGCCAGCAGGTGGAGCGTGCCGAGGTAGGCGTGCTGTGGCGCGACCACGGTCCCGCCCGGCGTGACGAGGTCGAGCACGGTCGACACCGCCGCCATGCCGGACGCGTACGCCAGCGCCCGGCCGCCTTCGAGATCGCCGAGCACGGTCTCGAACGCCTCCCACGTCGGATTGCCGTAGCGGCCGTACTCGCGTTCTCCACCCGCGACGTAGACGCTGGCCAGGGTGACCGGCGAGTTCAAGGGCGCGTCGGGGTCCTGTGCGGGTCTTCCGGCGGCGACGGCGATGGTGGCGGGCGAGAGTCGTTCGGTCATGCGTCAATCTTGCCCCGCCGCGCTGTATGGTCGCGGGATGGCCAGTCACGAAAGTTCGACACCGTCGAAGCGGGCTCGGGTCGCCGTGGTCTTCGGCGGCCGGTCGAGTGAGCACGGTGTGTCGTGCCTGACCGCCGGGGAAGTGATCCGGGCGATCGATCCAGACAAGTACGAGGTCGTGCCGATCGGCATCTCGACCGAAGGCAAATGGGTCCTGGAGTCCACGACACCGGAGCGCTACGCGTTGACCGAGGGCGGCTCGCTCCCGGCGGTCGACTCAGTACGCGCCCAGGTCGCGCTGGCCAGCGGATCGGGCTCGAGCGAGCTGGTCGTGCACGAGCCGGACGAGGTGCCTCGAACGCTCGGCGAAGTCGATGTCGTGCTCCCGCTGCTGCACGGCCCGTGGGGCGAGGACGGCACGATCCAGGGACTTTTCGAGATGGCCGGCGTCAAGTACGTCGGGGCCGGTGTGCTCGCCAGCGCGGTCGGCATGGACAAGCACTACATGAAGATCGTGTTCGCGTCGGCCGGCCTGCCGATGATGCCGCACGCGGTGGTGCAGTCACGCGAGTGGGAGCACGATCGGTCGGCGGTTCGCGAGACGGTCGCGTCGCTCGGTTATCCGGTGTTCGTCAAGCCGGCCCGGGGCGGATCGAGCATCGGCATCACCCGCGTCGAGGACTCCCACGACCTCGACGCCGCGATCAAGATCGCGCGAGAGCACGACCCGAAGGTCATCATCGAGGCAGCGGCGATCGGCGCCCGCGAGATCGAATGCGGAGTGCTCCAGTCGCTCGACGGCCGGGCGCCGCTCACCAGCGTGCCGGGTGAGATCGTGCTCGAGCCGCAGTCCGGACACACGTGGTACGACTTCGAGGCGAAGTACATCGACGGCGGCGGCCGGGCCGACGTACCCGCGCAGATTCCTGAAGATGTCGCGGCCCGGATCCGGGAGCATGCGGCGCGGGCGTTCGACGCGCTCGGGTGCGAGGGGCTGGCGCGGGTCGACTTCTTCTTCTTCCCGGACGGGCGGATCTATCTCAACGAGATCAACACCATGCCGGGGTTCACACCGACGTCCGGGTTCCCGATGATGTGGGCCGCGACCGGCATGGACTACAACAGCCTGGTCGACCACCTGCTCCGGTTGGCGCTGGGCCGCGACACCGGACTCCGCTAGCGTTCGCGGCGCGCTCGGTTTCCCGAGGCGGCGCGTGCCGTCAGACGCAGGGATGGTGGAGTGGGATCGCCTGCTTGATCGCGCTCGCGACGTCGAGCGCCGCGTCGGCCTCCGGTGCGTACGCATCCGGGACCGTCAGCTCGACCGGGGTCGCCCGGCCGATCGTCGTGAACCGGAAGCCGTCACCGAGGTTCTCGGAGTACCACCCGACACCGTCCATCACGTCGCAGCGGGATGCCCGGCCGAGCCCTTCGGCGGCGGTGACGCCACAGCGCAGCACGATCGGGGGAGCCCCCCAGGCGGCCGCGACGCCCTGGGTGCTGACGTCACGAGACCACATGCGAGCCACCTCCGAAGGCAGGTCACGCTCCAGTGCGTCGCACAGTCGAGCGGGTGATCCGGAAAGCGGCGGCGCCGAGACGTCGACCAGCTCGGTCTGGTCGACCACTCCACAGCCGACCAGCGCCAGGAACACGGCGACGGCGGCCGCCGCCCGGGTACGGAGCCTCAGATGTGCACGACCGGACACGTCAGCGTACGGGTGATGCCGGGAATGTTCTGCACCTTCGCGACGACCAGCTGACCGAGCTCGTCGACGTTTTGGGCTTCGGCTCGAACGATGACGTCGTAGGGCCCCGTCACATCCTCGGCCAGGGTGACGCCACTGACGCCGGCGACCTCGCGTGCCACATCGGCTGCCTTGCCGACCTCGGTCTGGATCAGCACGTACGCCTGCACCACCATGGGCATCCTCCTCCACTCGGTCGCTGCTCACGCTACAGGTGCACCTACCGTACTGCCGCAGGGCTGCCGAGCAGTATTGGACCAACGACAAGGATGGTGCCTATGACGTCTTCTGGCCTCCAGACGCTCGCCGACATCGGCGAGTTCGGTCTGATCCGCACGGTTGCGTCGGCGTTCGCCCGTACGCCGGCGGTTCTGATCGGCTCGGGCGATGACGCGGCGAGTCTCGCGACATCCGGTCCGGTCCTGGTGACGACCGACCTGTTGATCGAGCGACGCCACTTCCGGCGGGACTGGTCGGAGCCCGAGGACGTCGGGCATCGCGCGGCAGCGTCGAGTCTGGCCGATATCGCCGCGATGGGCGGCATTGCGACTGGCCTCGTCGTCGGGTTCGCCGGCCCGGAGGATCTGCCGGTCGACTGGGTACGCGGGTTGGCCGAGGGGATGGCCGAGGAGGTGGGACTGGTCGGTGCGACGGTGGTCGGCGGCGACGTGAGCTCGGCGGACCACGTGCTCGTCGCGGTCACCGCGCTCGGTCATGCCGAAGCCGAACCGGTGACCCGAGGCGGGGCGCGACCGGGGCAGATCGTCGCCCTCGCGGGCCGGGTCGGCTGGGCAGCCGCCGGGTTCGCCGTGCTGGGCCGCGGCTTCCGGTCACCACGCGCCGTGGTGGAGGCCTATCGACGGCCGCTCGTGCCGTACGCCGCGGGACCGGAGGCCGCCGCAGCCGGTGCCAGCGCGATGATCGACGTCAGCGACGGCCTGCTGGCCGACCTCGGGCACATCGCCTCGGCGAGCGGGGTCGCCATCGACGTCGACTCCGGCGCGCTGGAGATCGCCGAACCGCTGGAGGCGGTCGGTGCGGCGGTCGGAGTCGAGCCAGTGAGTTTTTGCCTGACCGGCGGTGAGGACCATGCCCTGGCCGCGACGTTCGACGCCAAGACGGAGCTTCCGGACGGCTGGAGGGCAGTCGGCCGGGTGAGCGAGGGGAGTGGCATGACGGTCGACGGCGAGACGTACGAGGGCCCGGCCGGGCACACGCACTTCTGACCGAATCCGAGCCGGCAGCGGCTCGGGACCGAGGAGAGCGTCAGCGGGTGGCGACCTTGCCGGCCTTGAGGCAGGAGGTGCAGACGTTGATCCGCTTGGGCGTCGAGTTGACGACGGTACGCACGCGCTGGATGTTGGGGTTGAAGCGGCGACGGGTGCGCTTGCGCGACCAAGGCACGTTGTTTCCGAAGCGAGGCTTCTTGCCGCAGATGTCGCAGACCGCAGCCACGGCGCACACTCCCAAAGGTTGTCGAGAAGGATCATCGGCCGCCCTAATCGTTACGAGCAGCGTTCGCAACGTGATGCGAGCAACCTGGGAAGGATATCCGATGGGCCGAAACGAGGCCAATTCGTCGGGGCCGAGCCACGGCTGCGCCCCGTCGGCGGCCCGGACTACCCTGACGCAGCATCGCCAATCGCGAGGATGAGAGGACGGCGATGGGCGCAGCAGTCGACGTCGCAGGCTTCCTGCGGTGGTGCGACGCGTGTGTGTCCGCACTCGGGACGGCTCGCGAGGAGATCGACGCCCTCAATGTCTATCCGGTGCCGGACGGTGACACGGGCACCAACCTCTTCTTGACCTTCGAAGCCGCGACCGCAGCGGCCCGAGCGGCCGACGGCGACGATATCGACTCGACGATCCGAGCGTTCGTCGACGGCGCTCTGCGCGGTGCTCGCGGCAACTCCGGCGTGATCATGTCCCAACTGCTTCGTGCCGGCGTCGTACGACTCGCATCCGAGGGCATCGACGGCCCGTCGGCCGCGGCGGCACTCACCCGGGCGGCGGCCGCTGCCTATACGGCGGTCGGCCAGCCAGCCGAGGGGACGATCCTGACGGTGGCCCGTTGCGCCGCCGAGGCGGCCGTCGTCGAGGCGAGGGGTGCGGGCGCTAGCGGCGGCGGGACGGCTGCTGACGGTGCTGGGACGGCCGATCGGGCCGGCGACCGCATCACCCGGGCCGAGTCGACCAGCGTCGCCCACGTCGTGACTGTGGCCGCCGACGCCGCCCGAGTCGCGCTGGCCCACACGCCCGAGCAACTCGACATCCTCCGGCGCGCCGGTGTCGTCGACGCGGGCGGACGTGGCCTGTGCGTGGTGCTCGACGCGACCGTACGCGTGCTTACGGGCCGGTGGCAGCCGGGGACGGAGCCGGTGCTCGGTCGACCGGCGATCCCGACGCCGGTCGTCGAGGGCGACCTCACGGCCGATGGTCCGGCCTACGAGGTCATGTACCTCCTCGACGCCGACGACGATCGGGTCCCCGCCCTCCGGGAGCGCCTCGGTCCGCTCGGTGACTCGCTCGTCGTCGTCGGAGGCGAGGGGCTGTGGAACGTCCATGTCCATGTCGACGATGTGGGTGCTGCGATCGAGGCCGGGATCGCCGCCGGCCGACCGCATCGGATCGCGGTGACCCACTTCGCCGAACAAACGGCAAGAGCCGGCCGGCAGCCGGTCCGCAAGGGTCGGGGTGTCGTGGCGATGGCTGCCGGCCCCGGCCTTCGGCAGCTGTTCGGCGAAGCCGGCGCCACCGTCGTCGCCGGGGGAGTCGGGCATCGCTGCTCGACCGGGGAGTTCCTCGACGCGATCCGGGATACCCATGCGGCCGAGGTGATCATGCTGCCCAACGACGGCGCTTCGGTCGCGGTCGCCGAGGCAGCCGCCCAGCAGGCCCGGGACGACGGGATTCGCGTGTCGGTGATCCCGACCCGGGTGCAGGTGCAGGGCCTCGCCGCCCTGGCGGTCCACGAGCCCGGTCGCAGCTTCGACGATGACGTCGTGGCGATGACGACCGCCGCCAGCCATGCCCGGCACGGCGCCGTGACGGTCGCGGCGCGGCAGGCGATGACGTCGGCCGGTCCTTGTGAGCCGGGCGATGTTCTGGGCGTCGTCGAGGGCGACTTCGCGATGATCGGCGACAGTCTGCACACGGTGGCCGAGGAGGTGATCCTCCGGCTGCTCGGCGGCGGGGGCGAACTGCTGACCCTGGTGACCGGCGACGGCGTCCCGGCGGACCTGGCGGACCGGCTCGAGCGTCGCATCGGCGAGGAGCGCCCGGAGATCGACGTCGTCATCTACACCGGCGGGCAGCCGCGTTATCCGCTGCTCGTGGCAGTGGAGTAGGGCGTACCCCATGACGACGATCGCGCTGGACTCCCGACTGGACTCGGTGCTGGGCGGCCGCTCGGCGAAGCCGCTGGCGACGCATCTCGACATCCGTACGGTCGAGGATCTGCTGCGCCACTACCCGCGGCGCTATGCGATGCGCGGCGAGCTCACCCCGATCGCGGAGCTCCAGGAGGACGAGCCGGTCACCGTGATGGCCAAGGTCGTCGAGGTCAACACCCGCGACTGGTTCGACAAGCGGCAGCGCCGCAAGCGGGTCCGGGTCGAGGTCATCGTCGCCGACGACGAGGGCGATCGGCTGCTGCTGACGTTCTTCAACCAGCCGCGCCTGACCTACGTCCTCAAGCCCGGCAAGGTTGGTCTCTTCGCGGGCAAGGTGGGCTGGTTCCGGCGGCAGCGGCAGCTGCTGCACCCGGACTTCGACCTGCTCGACGAGGACGACATCGGCGACGACGCCGATCGGATGCAGCGGTTCAACCGCCGGATGATCGCGGTCTACGCGGCGACAACCAAGCTGGTGTCGTGGCGGATCGCCCGCTGCGTCGATCACGTCCTCGACCAGGTCGACTCGCTCGACGACCCGGTGTCCGACGACCTGCGGGACAAGCACGGCCTGATCACGTTGTCGCAGGCGTTCGAGTGGATCCACCGGCCGCGGGATCAGTCCGACGTCGAAGCTGCGCTGCAACGGCTGCGCTTCGAGGAGGCGTACGTCCTGCAGACGATCCTGGCTCGGCACCGGCTCGCCACCGAGGACCTCGCGGCCACCCCACGCGAACCCGTCGACGGCGGCCTCCGGGATCGTTTCGAGGGCCGGCTGCCCTTCGAGCTCACGGCGGGCCAGCAAGACGTCGGCGGGGTGCTGAGCGAGGAGCTGGCCCGCAGCCATCCGATGCACCGGCTGCTCCAGGGCGACGTCGGCTCCGGCAAGACCGTCGTGGCGCTGCGGGCGATGCTCCAGGTGGTCGATGCCGGAGGACAGTCCGCCCTGCTGGCGCCGACCGAGGTGCTGGCGGCGCAGCATCATCGCTCGATCCTGGCGTTGCTCGGCGATCTCGCGCAGGGCGGCATGCTCGGCGGGGCCGAGGACGGCACCCGGGTGCGCCTGCTCACCGGGTCGCTCGGCGCGGCGGCGCGTCGCGAGTCGCTGTCCGACGCGGCGTCCGGCGGGGCCGGGATCCTCGTCGGCACCCATGCTCTGCTCGAGGAGCGGGTGCAGTTCGCCGACCTGGGCATGGTGGTCGTCGACGAGCAGCATCGCTTCGGCGTCGAGCAGCGGGCGGCGCTGTCCGGCAAGGCGGGGGAGGCCCGGCCACATGTGCTGGTCATGACCGCCACGCCCATCCCGCGTACGGTCGCGATGACCGTGTTCGGCGATCTCGAGACGTCGACCCTGACCGAGCTGCCCGCCGGCCGGCAGCCGATCCAGACCACCGTCGTGCCGACGCGGGACCGGCCGGCGTGGCTGGACCGTACGTGGGCCCGCATCGTCGAAGAAGTACGCGACGGCCGCCAGGCCTACGTCGTGTGTCCCCGCATCGGTGACCGACCCGATGCCGAGGCCGACCCGGACAGCGGCCGCCGCCCGTCGTACAGCGCGGTCGAGCTGTCCGAGGAGCTCCGGGCCGGACCGCTCGCCGACGTCCGAGTCGAGCTGCTGCACGGCCGGATGACACCCGACGCCAAGGACGACGTCATGACCCGGTTCGCCGCCGGTGACGTCGACGTCCTCGTCTCGACGACGGTGATCGAGGTCGGTGTCGACGTGCCGAACGCGACGGTCATGGTCGTCATGGACGCCGAACGGTTCGGCCTGTCGCAGCTCCACCAGCTGCGCGGCCGAGTGGGTCGCGGGGACCATCCCGGACTGTGCCTGCTGGTCACCGACTCCGAGGCCGGCACCCCGGTGCGGGAGCGGCTGGACGCGGTGGCCAAGACTTCCGACGGGTTCGCGCTGTCCAAGCTCGATCTCGAGACCCGGCACGAGGGTGACGTGCTCGGCGCGAGCCAGTCCGGCCGGCGGTCGAGCCTGCAGCTCCTCTCGGTCCTCAAGCACGAGAAGGTGATCGTGGCGGCTCGCACCGATGCCGAGGCGACCGTACGGGCCGACCCGGAGCTGTCGAGCCAACCCGCGCTGGCGGCCGCCGTGCGCCGGCTGGAGGAGTCCGACCAGGCCGACTACTTGGAGAAGGCGTGAGCGCGCGCTGCGAGCAAGCTATTCGACGCAGCATGCGGGTCACGGGACCGGCGAGCGACAGCGAGACGGTCCCGTGACGAGGATCGTCGCGGGCACCGCGGGCGGCCGCCGGTTGCAGACCCCGCCGGGATCCGACACTCGGCCCACGACCGAGCTGGTCCGCGAGGCGCTGTTCTCGACGCTGGAGTCCGCGCTCGGCTCGGTCGAGGGTCGCCGGTTCCTCGACCTCTACGCGGGCTCCGGCGCGGTCGGGCTCGAGGCCCTGTCGCGAGGGGCCGAGCACGCCACCCTCGTCGAGCGGCACCGTCGCGTCGCGGGCTTGATCCGGCGCAACGCGGAGGCCCTTGGCCTCGCCGGCTGGCGGGTCGTCTCCGAGCCGGTGCGGAGCTTCGTACGCCGCGAGCCGGACGCGCCCTACGACGTCGTCTTCGTCGATCCGCCGTACGCGACGTCGGGCCGCGAGCTCACCACCCTCCTGACCGACCTGATCCGGGGCGGTTGGCTGACCGACGACGCGTACGTCGTCCTCGAGCGGTCCCGGCGCGACCCGGCGCCGGAATGGCCCGACGGCATCGAGCCGCTGCGCGATCGGCGCTACGGGGAGACGCTGCTTTGGTACGGTCGCCGGGCCAGTGACTCGCGCTAGAGGGAGTATTTCGGTGCATACCGCCGTCTGCCCCGGATCGTTCGACCCGGTCACCAACGGTCATCTCGACATCGTGGCCACTGCTTCCGGGCTGTTCGACGAGGTCACGGTGGCCGTGGTGGTCAATCCGTCGAAGCGCAGCCTGTTCAGCGTGGAGGAGCGGCTGGCGATGCTGGCCGAGGTGACCGCGGAGTACCCCAACGTCCATCTGGACAGCTTCGACGGGCTTTTGGTCGACTTCTGCCGCGATCGCGGGATCCGCGCCATCGTGCGTGGGCTGCGCGCCGTCATGGACTTCGACTACGAGCTCCAGATGGCGCAGATGAACCGGCGGCTGGCCGGCGTCGAGACGGTATTCATCCCGACCTCGCCGGAGCACTCCTTCGTCGCGGCGAGCCTGGTCAAGGAGGTCGCGTCGCTCGGCGGTGACGTCAAGGGTCTGCTGCCGCCTCCCGTACTCAGCCGGCTGATCGAACGACTGGGCCCGAGCGACCCCACCGACAGCTGAATCCCCACCGACGATCGAACGCAGCCGGTTCGCCAGGTATCTTTTGGAAGCTGGTCGAGAAAATCGATCCAGTGTCTGTCGAGATACCAAGGGAGTAGCCACGAGGTGGACGCACAGTCCAAGGTCGCCGAGCTCAGACAGATGGTCGCGGGTGCGCGATCGATGCCGATGTCGGCGTCGGCGGTGATCAACCGGGAGGAGATGCTGGCGCATCTCGACGAGCTGGCGCATCTCATCGCCGGAGCGTTCTCGGACCGGCAGGCGTGGGCGTCGGAGACCGACGTCTATCGGCTGGCGCAGGGCGAGGCCGACAAGGTGCTCAACGCGGCCCGCCGGGAGGCCGAGACGCTGCGTCGCGACACCGACGCCTACGTCGATGAGCGGCTGGCCAACTTCGAGCTCACCCTGCAGAAGACGATGGAGGCCGTGGCGCGCGGTCGCGACCGGCTGCGCGGGCGCAGTGACCTCGACGAAGCGTGGAACGAGCCGGTCTCGGCGCAGCCGCTTCCGGACCCGTACGCGGAGTGACCGGCGGG
>Ga0081455_10001928_pt1 | contig 24921 bp, 19 predicted proteins | sample TabmetS3T2R1_FD_70207 | JGI IMG/M metagenome (GOLD analysis project Ga0081455, IMG submission 70207) | Tabebuia heterophylla rhizosphere microbial communities from the University of Puerto Rico - S3T2R1 | ecosystem: Host-associated > Plants > Roots > Rhizosphere ...
AACTGGAAGAGCGCCCGCGTGTCGCGCAGCAGGCGCGCAGCATCGATCAACGGTTCGAGGTTGTGCTTCTGCCCGAGCCGGCCCGCATACTGAACGACGAAGCGGCCATCCAGACGATGCTCCTGCCGGAACGTGTTCGCGTCGGCGGGCACATGGTGAACGCGTCGCTCGTCAGACCAATTCGGGATCATGACGATCCGGTCGTGTAGGTGTGGGGGCATCTTGCGCTGCACCAGGTCCTGCATGTCCCGACCGATGACCACCGTCACCGCCGCACCAGCAAGGATCATCCGCGTCATGCGTTCCCATGCCCTAGCGATCCACGAATCGGGCGACAGGACGCCCAGGCTGATCGCGAAATCGGGAAACACGTCGTAGACGATGAGGAGGTAGGGCCGCCGAAAGAGGCGCGAGTAGAGCCAGCCCAGTGCACCGATGAATGGGGGGTTGGTCGTGATCACCATGCAGCGGTAGTCCGCGCGCCTTCGCACGAGCGCCCAGCCGACGGAGAGCACGAACGTGACGGAGGAGAGCGTCCTCGACAGCAGGTTCCCCTTTTGCCGTCCGATGGTCGGAACCCGCAGGATCCGCACTCCCTCGTGGACCATCTCCTTGGGAACGGATCGCCCCTCGTCGCCGTCCGTCCCCCAGGTGGGCCTCGCCGTGTACACCGTGATCTGCCAACCGAGCTCGGCGAGCCTGGTGGCGAGCTCAGTCATGTGCATACCCGTGGAGATCATCTCCGGGTAGAAGTGCTCGCAGAGGAGGACCAGGTTCTTGGAGGAGCCCGGGCGCCCACCCGATCGAGGCCCGCCCGATGTCAGCTCGACGGGCTCACGCAACTCAACCCCTCCTTCTGCCGTATCACTCGTCGCGGATCCGACCGTTTTCGGGCGGTCCCGAAGCCCTTCGTGTCGGCGCCCATCGAGGGCCGGAGGCCGACCCTGCGAATTCTGTCGGGGGTGTCACGCCGACCGCATGCGCGGTTCGGCGTAGGAGACCTAACGAATGCGGCCGACGGCTTCCGGGTCCGACGTCGGGATACGCCGTTTCCTACTGCGAATGGGTGATGAGTGCTCCATCAGGCCTGAGCAAGATACGAGCCATGACTGCCCGAGACCCCACACCGAAGGTCGTCTACGTCCTGGGGCCCGGGCGAAGCGGTACCGGTGTCCTCGGGCGGATGCTCAGCACGATCGAGGGGACGGTTTTCGCCGGAGAGCTGCGGAGGTTGTGGAGTCGGGGTCTTCGGCCGGGCCGAACGTGCGCGTGCGGGCGGCCCCATGCGGAGTGCGAGGTCTGGTCCAAATTGCTGGTCCCCGGGGCGACCTTCGCGGAACCGAGCCTCGCCGAGATCGGAAGGATCCAGAAACAGGTGGCTCCCGAGCATCTTGGGTGGCGGTCTGCGTTACGGCTCCGGCGCCTCTCGGCTCCCCCTCCCCCCACCTCGGCGGCCGGCCGGTACCTCGCGGCGTACACCGAGCTGCACAAGGCATTCGCCCAGGTGACCGGTGCCGACGTCGTGATCGACAGCTCCAAGTCGGCAGCCGACGCAGCGTTGCTCGCGGTCCGCTCGGACGTCACGACCTACGTCGTACAGATCCTCCGAGATCCGCGCGGGGTTGCGTTTTCCCTGCAGAATCATGCCGCCAAGCGCACCGGCCTGGCTCCGCACGTGTTGGCCATGAGGGCGTCCGTGCGGTGGGTGGCGAAGCACTTGACCAACGAGGCGATCCGGCGAAGGTACGGTGCGGACCGATCGATCTTGCTGCGGTACGAGCAACTCATCGAGGACCCGCGCGGTACCGTCGAAGCCGTGGCGAAGCTCGTCGGACAGCCCTCCCCCGTCGTCGACTTGGCTCGGGGTGTCCCGATCCCGGTCCCGGAGGTTCACGGACCGGATGGCAGCAAGCGGCGGAGGTTCGTCACCAACGAGGTCGTGCTCCAGCTCGACACCCGGTGGCAGCGGGAGCTCCATCCAGTGGATCGCTTCCTCGTGACGTTCTTGACCTATCCGCTCCTTCGGCGCTACGGCTATCCGATCCGAACACGTCGCGGGGACGCGGCGGAGCGACGGACGGCGCTGCCGAACCGTTGAGGGACGGGCCGTGGGAGGCGATTCGGGGGGACGTCACCGCCACGGCATGGACATGTCCGCGGGAACGAGGCCGGGCGCACCGGTGACCGTCCGTCCCACGTCGAGGTTGCCGAACTTCCTCGTGATCGGCGCGATGAAGGCGGGAACCACGAGTCTCTGGCACTACCTGCGCACCCATCCGCAGGTGTTCATGCCGGATGTCAAGGAGGTCATGTTCTTCGATCCTCGGCACAATTGGAGCCGCGGCGTCGCCTGGTACGAAAGCCAGTTCGAGGGAGCCACGGACAGCCAAACCGCCCTGGGGGAAGCCTCCACCAGCTACACGAAGTTCCCCGTGGTTCGTGACGTCCCGGCTCGGATCGCGTCGATCCTGCCCGACGTGCGGCTCCTCTACGTACTGCGGCACCCCATCGAGCGGATGCAGTCGCACTACCTCTACGCGCTGTCCAGAGGGAAGGAGCGGCGCCCGATCGAGCGGGCGTTCGCTGAGGACCCGAGCTACTTGGATATCAGCCGATACGGCTTCCAGCTGGAACAGTACGCTTCGTACTTCTCCCCCCAGCAGTTCCTGTTCATCGATTCGAGGGATCTCGCGGACAAGCGCGTCGAGACCCTTCGGACGATCTTCGGGTTCCTGGGTGTCGACGACGGGTGGATCCCTCCCATCGTCGATCGCGAGTTCTTCCGTTCCTCGGAGCGTCGGATGAAGCCCGCCATGGCACAGCGCCTTCGACGGATCCCCGGGCTGGCGGCGATCACCCAACACGCCCCTCGATCCGTCAGGACCCTGGCTCGAAGGCTCCCAACCGAGCCGGTGGACGTGGATCGGGCGCACCTGTCCGACGATGTCCGGCAACGGCTCGAGGCGTCCTTGCGCGAGGACGTCGCGCGCCTGCGACCCTACATGCCAGACGGGTTCGACGGCTGGGGGATCGCCTGACCGACGCCCCCCGCCCTAGTCCGGGTAGCCGATCCGGGTCGTGAGGTCCGAGGTCACCTCGACGAACACGTCTCGGACCGCAGGGGTGAAATGGTTGCGCCAATCGCCGGCGATCCCCTTGCGCAGCTTGGAACCGGGATCCTCCTGACCCGGTTCGCGCCCCGAGAGCGTCTTGAAGCTGTAGCGCGCCAGCAACGCCATGCGCTCGCCGGGCTCCAGTGGCACGTCGCAATGGTCGAGAAGCCGTTGCCACCAGCGGTCGGAGTCAGAACCGATCAGGTCTTCATACCGTAGCAACAGGAGACCTTCCTGGTCGACGTCCCCCCAGCCTCGCAAGGCGTCGAACAGGCCGTAGTCGTGGAGACGTCGGATGGTGAAGATCAGCCCCTCTTCCTCGCTCACGGTGGCGAGGTGGTCACGGGTCCGTTGAAGGCTCGGGTTGCTCCGCGTCGGATGCGACTTGGACGAGGAGAAGTACCAGCTCACGACGATGTCGCGTGGGTCGCGCGCGACGAAGAACCCCCGCCAGGGGTCGGGCTTCGGGATCGCCGAGAAGCCCTCGAGATCGATGTAGAGCGGCGAGACGATCGTGTTGCGCGGGAAGGGCGTCTCGAACCGCAAGTCTCGGTAGCCGCGGTTCTTGCGGGCCTCGGGGAGACGGGGCGCGTAGGCGTAGGTGCGAAGGCCCGTCCGCTGGTAGACCTCTGGGTCCGCGAGGATCTTCCGGATCCACTGGCTCCCGGTCTTGTGGAGGCAGCAGTGATAGACGTTCCGCAGCTCCGTGCGGCGCGAGACCCGGGCTAGGCGCACGCGGTTCTCGGCGAACATCGCCTTCACGCGCGGGGGGACGAGGTTCCGTAACCCTTGGTTCCGCAGGAGACGTTGTGAGACGGACATGACGTGACCTCCGAGCTTAGGCGTACCCGAACTCGGCCAGCTCGTCACCGGCGAGGTCATCGAACATATCGCGTTGCTTGGGGTCGATCGCTTCTCGCCACGGTGGGATCCTCATCCGATGGCGGTTCGCGTCGACGATCTTGACGGTGCGGAGATGCTTCGCGAAACGACCCCGGTCGTCGTCTAGCCCCGCGAACTCGATGCACCGATAGGCTTCCTTCACGGGGTCCTCGACGAGGTCCTCGTATCGAACCAGCAGGAAGTCGTCCGCGGGCAGCAGACGGCTCTTCTCCGAGATGTTCGAGACGAGGATCTTCCAGTAGACGGCGGCCAGGGCGAGGAACGAGTCCCCGTACTTGGCGAGCTTGTCGAGGAGCTCCGGATCGGGCATGCCCAGCCTCCATCGGTGGACGCCCTGCCAGCCGTTCCACCAGTCGACGGTGGTGTAGGAATGCGCGACCGCTCTTCCGTCTCGCACGATGTGGATGAACTTCGCGTCCGGCAAGATCGCCCTGAGGAAGGCGATCCTGGACCAGCCCGAGTACTCGGCGATGAACCTCGGTTTCCGCTGGTACGCAAGGATCTCGGCGACCGTCTCCCGGAAGAGCCCCTTCGCGTACGGCGTCACGTCTTCGGCGACCAGGTCCCGGAAGGGTTCCGCGAACCCCGGAAAGCATCTGGCCCACAGCGGATACGCCTCCGTGTGCTTCGGGATGCCCCGCGCGAACTTCACACGTGAGTCGAACGGGGGGATGTCGACGATCCTGGACAGCGCCGATACCGCGCGGACGCGCGGCAGGCGCTCGTTGTACTGAGACGGCCACCCGAAGGCCGGGTGATAGGCGATCAGGTCCATGAGAGGTGTCAGCCCGCTCCGCCCGGTCCCCACGACGAAGACCGGGCGGTCGATCAACGGTCCGTCCACGGGCGCGTTCATCGCAGGCGCGCCACCCGTCGGGCCCGCGACCACAGCCATCGACGCTGGTTCGCGGACAGCCCCGCGAAGAACCCTGCGGCGCTCAGGGCAACGGTCGAGACGCCGGCTGCCAGGATCAGTCCCACCCACGTGCGCACGTGGATGGACCGGCCGCCGACGGCCGTCGCCGCGAACAGCGCGCCGGTCGCGAGCGCTCCCCTGGCGAACCCCTTCACTTGGGAGAAGGCGGGGATCGGCAGGAAGCGCCCGACCATCACGGGGTAGGCCAGACTCTGCGGGATCCGTCCGGCCATGAACCCGATGGTCACGCCGGCGATGCCCATGTCGAATCGGGACACGAGCACCCACGCGAACGCGACGGACAACCCGGCGGACACGAGTCCGAGCAGCACCTTCCAGCGCAGGTTCAACGTGAGGTCGATGATGTTCGAGTCGACCCGGATGAGGGTGAGCTGCACCACCATCAACACGATGAGGAGCGTCGCTTCGAGACCGGGGTAGTACCGCAGCCCCACCCAGATCCCGATGAACGACTTTCCCAGCAGCAGGACGCCCGCCCCGGCGACGGTGGCCATCAGCCAAGCGGTCGCCATCGTCTCGTTCCGCACACGGGCCGCCCGCAGGGTCTCCCCCGCGCCGATGAGTCCGCCCAAGCCCGGCGCCATCCCGAAGATGAGGCTCGTGATGCCTGCCATGATCGTGATGGGGATGAATCGCGTCAGCGAGTAGATGGTCACCTGCGACGCGGACCCGGCGATGCCGAGCACGATGATGTCGCCGCCCATCGTGATCTTCATCACGAAGTTCCACAGGAGGAACCACCAGCTCAGCCCCAAGAAGCGGCGAACCGCCGCCAGGTCCGGCCTCGCGTATCCGAACCACGGCACGTAGATGCGGGTGAGCCAGTAGTAGACGCCTCCGATGATGGCCGTCCCGGCGACCGTCGCCACCGAGACCCAGACGAGGGTGCCCCCGACGACGGCGGCCAGGATGATCAATCCGCCTCCGACGAACTCGAGGGACGCGGTGAGGCCCATGCGCTTGTAGCCCACGTTCTCGCCCGCCATGACCGCCCACGGGATGTTCGTCAGGCCGGCCACGATGATGTCGGCGATCAGGATCGCCGCCGCCAACCGGATCATCGAGTAGTCCCCGGGAGGCACGTGGAGCCAGATCGGGGAGAACCAAGAGATGACCAAGCCGATCGGCACGAGGATGGGCAGGAAGATCAACCAGACGGCGAGGGCGCTGCCGACGGCCCGTCGCTTGCCCTGGAGATCGGTGGAGGACTGACGGTTCGCCACGAACCACTTCAGCGCCTCGGCGGGCCTGCCTCCCGCGGGGTTCGTGTGGCCGATCAAGCGCTGCAGGACCTGCCAGTTACCGAACCCCACGTCTCCCAGGTAGCGCAGCAGGATGGGGTTGACCACGAGCCCCGCGATCGCCCGTGCGCCGTAGTCCATCGCCTGCGCGATCGAGTTGAGCGACGCCTTCTTCGTCAGGCTCCCGTCGGAGAAGACCCGGGCCTTGGCGCGCGCCACGAAGCCGGGCCGGTCGACGACGCCGATCCCGGGATCCTTCGGCATGGCGCCTACAGCGCCTCCCAGATCGCGGCCTTGACCTCGGCGAGCACGTCGTCCTTGGGCCGGCCGGCATCGATCACGATGGCGGGGGTCCCGCTCCAGTCCAGCCGCCACACCTCGTCGGCCCGACGATGAACGAAGTCCGCTCCCTCCGAACCGTGCCTGCGCTGCACCGCGACGTCCGGATGGACGCGAAGCACGATGAGGACGTCCGGGGACGTGATCCTCTCGTAGTAGCGCCCTTCCAGTCGGGCGAGCAGCTCCACAGCCTTGCTTCGATCTCGCAGGCGAGGCACCCAGAACGTAGCCGGCCCGTCCATGAGCGTGACCTGCGGGACCGGGAACCGATCGGCCACGACGATCCCGCCCTCGGAGGCGAACCGTCGCGCCCGGACGTAGCTGAGATAGCGATCGCGCGACGTCATGACCTTGCGAACCAGCTTCACGAGGGCCCGCACGCGGATGCGATCGCCGTCCGGAAGCGGCGTGGGTTCGTGCGCGGAGGCGGATCGTCTTCCCACCCCGCGGATACCCCCTCTCCAAGCGCCGTGAACGACGGAGGACATCGTCGACCGAGGAGGCTTGCCGAGATGGATCTTGACGACGTCCAGGTCGTCGCAGAGCCAGCGGTACACCTCGTCGACGGCAGTGGACTTCCCCGCTCCGTCCCCACCCACGACGGCGATCAAGGCGCCGCCGTTGTCGAGCCGGCTGCGCGTTCGGCGGCGATGCAGCACGTGCCGGCGGAACGCCACTCGCACGCGCCGCCACACCCTCACGAACGGATCGAGGCCGGGAGGCCGCCCTGCCTGAGCGGCGAGCGATCGCTCGAGGCCGTAGGCCGTCCGGACCCGGAACGGGCCCGAGGTCCCCGGCTCGAGGGACCGCCGGCAACGCTCCCACAGGTTGGGACCGACGAAGGGAAGATGCTCTCGAACGACCCGGCGCGCCTGCTCCCCGTCCGCACGACCGCTGAGGTAGGCAAGCTCCCGAGCCTCGCCCGCGGAAAGCGATCCCTTGAGCGTGAGGATGGCGTCCCACGTCGAGTGCTTCAGGACCATCCGCAGGACGAAGACCACGAGCTCGAACTCGGGGGCCGGAACGCGGAACAGGGAGCCCTGGCGAGCCGACGCGAGATACGCCTCCTCGAGCGGGAGCCGGTAGTTCTTGGTCATGTCATCGCCAACAACGAGCCGGTAGTGGACGTGCAGATGGACCACCTTGCCGGACGCCTGGTCGAGACCGTACGAGTGGAAGACGCCCGGCGGCTGCTTCTTGGACGGCGGTCTGCCGTCCTTGAAGCCAAGGCCCCGGATGATCTCCTCGAACCGCTGAGCGTGCAGGCGGCTGACGAGCAGGTCGAGGTCGCTCTCGGCGCGTGCGGACCGATCCAACGCCTCGTTGCTCTTCCAATGGCAGTAGTCCACCCCTTGCGCGGAAAGCGTCTGGCACAGACGACGTACCAGTTCCAGGCCGGGATCGGCTCCACCGTCGACAGGTTGGGCGTCCCGTGGCACGACGACGACTTCCTGGGGCATCGGGACGACTCCGGTGATGGCGGGGGAGACCGAGCCATGACGATACGGAGGGCTCGGCTCGTACGGCACGCGTGTCAGGGCGTATCTCTCCTACGTCGTTCGCATGAACGGGCGGGCACGGCCTTCGCCCTCGGCCGGGTCCTCGATCGGGGGCTCCCGGTGGACCCAGATCCGTTTGTCGGGCAGGGCCTCCCCATCCCGGTAGACATCCAGTCCGAAGATGTCCAGGATCTTCATGACCCGAGCTTCCTCGCGACGATCGACCTTCTTCCGCCACTTCTCCACGAGGTACGAGCGCTTGTCGGCACTCCCTTCGTTCAGCAGCCGACGGGTTTCCTCGGTCGACTTGAACCGCACGTTGACGGAGGGAACGCCGAGCCGGCGTCGCATCCGCTCCGGGTTCGACAAGGCCAGCTTGTCGGTGAGCTCCCGGATCACCGGATCGGGATCCACGACGAGCTGCTCGTAGGAGACGACGGCCCAATCCGGCGTGGCCTCTTGGAGCGCAACCGCGTTCTGCAGACACCACGACAGGACGCCGCGGTCCAGATCGGTCCCCTTCGTGAGGATGCGCCGGGCCCGCTCGAGCTGCTCCTCGCTGAAATGACGACGGTAGTCGCTCGTCAAGAAGGAGGGCAGCGCGGGCCAGCGCTCGCTCGAGATGGTCACGGCGATCGGATGCCGGATGAGGTACACGACGCGGGCGTTGAACGTGTCGCGCACCCAGTTGATCCGATCGGCGGGTGCGTGGATCTCCTTGAAGACGATCCGGTGTGTGATCGGTCGGTAGTACCGCCGGGCAGGGTTCGGGTTCGTGAAGCCGAGGCGCCCGTCACACAGCCGCTGGAGGTAGCTCCGGAGCTTCTCGGTGGCATCGACGCTGAAGAGCTCGTCCCACTCGCTGATCCCGAGGTGCTTGCGGACGACCGGGTTCTCCAGGTACAGGGCCTGATTGCAGGTCTTGAATCCGGGCTGGCTCCAGATCAGCTCCATGAGCCACGTGCTTCCGCTCCTCGGCGTGGAATACAGGAAGACGTTGGGACGACCGTCGGGACGATGCACGTTCGACGCCGATTTCACGGTGCGCTTGACCGCTTTGATCATCGGTGTGACGTCTCCTGCCGAGAGGACCCTCGGGCCTCCGACCCCAGCGCGGCCGATACCTCGTCCGCGATCTCGTCGGGCGTGTGCTGATCCGAACGGACGTGCAGGACCCTGGGCATGTCCGCCGCCCCCGCCTCGAGCGTCTGGGCGAACGCCCTGCGGAAGCGGGCGAGGAACTCCTCCTTCTCCTCCTCGCGATGCCCCGCGCTGAGGTACCAGTGCCCCCGTTCCCTCGCGCGCCCCAGCAGGGTCACATCCGGCGCCTCGAGCGACACGACGAGGTCGAGGGCGCCCAGCCACCCTTCGAGGGAGGCGCGCCACCACCGCTGGAACCGTTCGCTCCTGGTGACGGCCGGTCCGAACTCGCGAAGGCGCGCCAGCCGGTAGACCGGACCGTGGTCGAGCACGGTGGTGACGGCGGCCGTGGGCCGCTGTCTCCGGGCTGCTCGGAGCCATGCATCCAGGAACGCCATGGACTTCATCTCGTTCCACGTGAACCAGCGGTCCCGCCGGTAGTGGAGGAGCCACGCGGGGAGCAGGCCGGCGACCTTGGCCACCACGAAGGGGAACCACCGGATCCTCGGCACGTCGAAGCCGGCCCGGATCCGGTCATCACGGGCGCGCAGCGATCGGACGAGCGACGTCTTGCCGACCAGGGCCGGCCCCATCACCTCGACGACCAGCGCCCGTCGCCGGGTCGTCGCGTCGTTCGGGTCGAGGTTCCGATCGTTTGCGTCCATCAGCCATCCTGAGCGTCCAGGCCGGGTATCCGGCAACGCGGCAGGCGCGTGCGGCGATACTGTACGGAGGCGGATACGGGCCGGCACGTAGCCTCGAACGTATGTCTCATACGTCAACCGGCCGATGAACCTGCGGTGCCGACGAACGCGCGATAGGCCTTCTCCGCCGCGGTCCGAAGATCCGCGAGGCCGGGGTCCTCGTAGCGCTCCCGCATCTGGCCTTTGGCGGCTTCGCGTTGCGCCGAAGGGCGCTGGACACGGAGCTCGGGGACCTGGCGCCGGCGTCCCTCGAACCCGTCCCGGTACGGTCGCGTCAACGCGCGGTACTCGTCGGCGCTCAGGAGCCCGGAGACGAACCGGTTGAGATGAGGCTGCCACGGGGGGCCCTCCGCCCGCTCGTCGATCAATGTGAACACGGCCTGGACATTCGGCTCCGTGTGATCGAACTCTCGGAACCGCGTTCCGAACCGTTCGTTCACGCGCCGGGTCACGGCCCCGAAGTCGGACGTCACCTCCGGGAACGTCGCGATGACGAAGGCGGACCGAAAGGGCAGGATCCGCTCGTAGAACGCAACGTAGGTCTTCAGCCACTGCCTGGCCGTCACCTCTGGCTCGCGCATCAAGGAGGACAGGATCGTGGGCTCGGGCTCCCGCGCGGTGATCAGGACCGGCACGCCGCGGCGTGCCGCCGCGACCAGCGAGGCGGCCGCGTGCATGTGATGGGCCAACCGGACGTGGTCGTTCTGCGCCAACTGGAACGCGATCGCGGCGAAGGTATTCGCGGAACGCGAGGTACCGTCCAGGACCAGCTCGGTGCGGGCTTCCAGCACGGAATGCTCGTTCTTCAAGCGGGCCATCGGAAGGTACACCGCCGGGTACATCGAGATCCAACGTCGCAGGGCATGCCGGGGCGACCCGAGCAGCGACCCTCCACCCGGTCTGCGCATCCTCATGATCGTCTCGCCCATCAGCCCTGCCTCAGGGGGTGGATCAACCGCCGGTACACGTGGGAAAGCTGCCGATAGAACGCCTCGGATGGGAAGTCGGACGTCACCCGGCCTGCCGCCGCTCGTCCCAGCGAAGCGCGCTGGTCCGGATCCTTCAACAGTGAGCAGATCACGTCGGCAAGAGCAGCCGGGTCCCCGGGAGGGACCAGCGCGCCGGAAACGCCCTCGTCGATCTGCTCCGTTGCACCTCCGAGGTCGGTAGCGATCACGGCCTTGCCCAGCGACATCCCCTGCAGCACGACCCCGGGGAAGGGATCGGGATGCGTCGCACAGTGCGTGATCACGTCGGCCGCGGCCATGATCTGGGGAACGTCATCACGGTAGCCCATGAAGGTCACGGCATCACCGAGATTCAGCTCGGCCGGCAAGCGCCGGAGCCGCTCCGCGTATCGGCGATGGTGCGCACCGCCCAGCTCAGGCCCAACGATGGCGAAGCGTGTCTGCGGGAACGTGTCCAGCACCTGCGGGATCGCCCGTATGAGCACCTCGTGGCCCTTGAGCTCCACCAGTTTCGATACCAACACAACGAGGAACCCCTCGTCTGGCACGCCGAGCTCCGCACGGACCGAGGCGCCGTCAACACCGACATGGAACACCGCCGGATCGGGACCGGCGTCGTGGATCACGGACACCTTAGGTGTCTCGATCCCCTGCTTCAGGAACACCTCCCGACGAACCGACTCGGACACGGCGACGATCTCGCTGGCGAGGGCGACCACGAGGCGCGGGAGCACCTTCCTGAGGGGAGACGGCCATGTGGACACGTCCGCTCGAACGTGCCAGACGCATGGGACCCCCGCCAGGCGCGCCGCGATCCCCGCGTAGACATCCAGGATCTCGTTCACGTGGACCAGGGCGACCCCTTCCCGGCGGATGATGCGCGCGAGCCGGTAGGCGCTCTGCGCGGTCTGCAGGAGGTCGCTCCCGTATTGGGCCGCGGAACGCCCCCGACGAAGGCGTGGGAGCGACAACGCGTGCGAGGGAACGGATCTCGCCCCAGCGGGGAGGGAGGCGCCCACCGGTCCCTCCGCCAGGGCCAGGATGGGCCGATATCCCCAGTTGCCGATCTCCATGCCCATGTCGAGCAGGCAGCGGAACGCCCCGCTTTCGGGATCGGCATCGGCCGACGTGTAGAGGATCTTCGGCGAGACCCGGGCGCTTGTCACCGGGCGGCGCGCACCGGCGGGCTCGCCGCCGGCCCCTCGAGCTCGTCGATCCCGTAGAGCGCCCGGTACGTACTCACCGACTCCTGGAACGAGAACGGGGATCCGGCGAACCGCTGCTGCACGTTCTCCCGGTCCTTCGGCATCTGCAGCGCCGAGCGGATGTGTTCGGCGTGCTTGAGGGCATCATCCGGGGCAGCGACCAGGATCGAGTCGGGGAAGAACGTGGCGATCTCCCGGATCGGAGGGATGTCGCTCGCAACGATCGGAAGACCGGCCGCGAGCGCTTCCAGAGGCGCGCCGGGCAGGCCCTCCCACGAGGAGGGGAAGAAGAAGACATCAGAGGCCAGGAGCAGCCGCGGAACGTCCGGACGGTTGTTCGTGATCGCGCAGATCTCGCGGAGTCCGAGCTGATCGATGAGGCCATCCACCTCCTGATACAGCTGCCCGCCCCCGATGAGCAGCAACCGGACGGTGCCGTCCTGCCGGTGAATCAGCCGGAGGGTCTCCAGGATGACGCGGTGGTTCTTCTGCGTCGACAGCCGTCCCACGTTCACGACGATCCTGCTGTCGGCGGGCCAGCCGAACTCCTCTCGAACGCCCGTGCGATCCTCGGGAACCTTGAATGGGGCGACGTCCGTGCCGTTGTAGACCACCTCGCAGTCGCGCATCGACTGCCACCGGTCCGGGAGCGCACTGTCCAGCGCGCTCTTCGACACGGCGATGACGTCGGTGGCATACCGCGTGATCAGCCATCGCATCGCCCAGATGAACGGCGGGCTGGGGAGGACGACCCGAACCACCGGATTGCTCGCCGTGCGCCTTCCGGCATCACCGATCGAATTGTGGACCGCCACGATCCTGATGGGCACCCGCTGCAACGCCGCCAACCACGCGACGATCCCGCTCAGGAACTGGGGCTCGGTGTGGACCACGTCGTACCGGCCCCATCGGAGAAGGCGCGAGAACTCGAGCGGGAAGCGAGGCGTCCGGATCGACACGACGTGGGTCGAGCCGCCCATGCTCGCGACATCTCCCTCGAGCTCGTTCGGGCCCAGATCGAGGGAGCAGAAGTCGAATTCGATGGATCGAGTGCCTCGCAGCTCACTGCACACCTCGAGGGTCCGCAATTGCGCCCCGGCCCGCTCGAGGCTGCCGAATACGCACAGCACCCTCTTCGGAGGCAGAACGTCCGACTCGGACCCCTCGACCCGCCCGTGGGGGATCCGAACGGAGCTCCCCGCCGCCCGACTCGCGCCTCGACTCATCGGTGGGGAACCGCGACCATCTCGACCCGCGGCGGTGCGGCAGACCTCTTCCGCGTCAGCAGCGCGGGTATCACGTACACGATGATCCACCCCCACGCCACGGCTCGGACCCCGAAGGACGACGAATTCCTGACCCAGAGCAGCATCTCCATGACGACGATCAACGCGAAGGCAAGCGCCCGAGGGTCCGGTGCTTTGCTGGTCATCGACCGCCAGAGCCGAGTCAGCCCCCATCCGAAGATCAAGTACAGGCCGACGACCCCGATCGCGCCGAACTGCAAGTATGCCTCCGCCACCTGCAGGTAGCCCAGGCCTGCGTTCTTCCCGGGGTTTAGTAGCGGGAGGATCCACTGGCTGGGTGAAAGGCGATCGACCTCGGCGCCGAGGAACGGGAAGATGATCGATCGGAACGGGACCGCGACGGTGAGAGAGGCCAGGTAGTCCCCTCCGAGGTGGTAGCCCTCGATGTAGGGAACCGCAACCACGGTCTTCATCAGCGTCTGATAGGGACTCGACATGGAAGAAAGGAAGCCGGAGACGGGATCGTCTCCGAAGGTGTTCGCCGCCTGCACCTGGTTGGTCGCGGCGTTCGCGATCGTCCTCACCGACACCTCCGAGATCGGCACCTGTCGCAAGTTGAGGATGGTGGGGATGAGGAACGCGATCAACGCCACGACGGCGAGAGAGCGCCACAAGCCGATCCGGGCACCCACTAGGTAGAGACCGGAGGCGACGACGCCCATGGTGGCGATCGGCCCCCCTCGGTCTCCGACCCCGAGCATCACCAGGATGAACGGGACCGCCAGCAGGACGACCTGCCTCCTCGAGCGACGATCCCTGCTGGTTGCGGTCAGGATCAGCAACGACCACGGCAGGAGATGCGCCACGAACACCCCTACGACCTGGGGGATGGCTCCCGACCTCTTGGCCTCGTGGTATGCGGTATAGCCTCCCTCAACGGCGAAGCTCAGCGTGCCCCCGGCGAGCGAGGAGGCAGCGATGAGCAGGGCCGAGACCGCGTACATCGCGAACCCGACCCTCCGAAGCGCTCGAAGACGAGGCGTGATGTCCGCCGCTCCCCCCGCCCAGCTACCGGCGGTACCCCTCGCCAGGGCGAGGATCTGGGTCGGAAGCAGGAGCGCACCGAGCAGGAACGAGGAGAACGCCAGCATGACCACCGGCATCCCTTTCAGGATGCCCTCGGTGTCCACGATCTCCCAGGAGCGGAAGGCATCGCTGCCCTCGATCAGATACAGGATCAGCGGGCTGCACGTGAAAAGGAACGTGACCGCGAGGAACAGGGACGGGAAGGACAGCAGCGGCAACCGATGCACGTACAGCACGAGCCCGATCGTCAGGAGGCAGAAGATCACGGTGGTGAGCGCGGCCGACCGGACGTTCCCCAACGGCAGCGATTCATGGCGAACCACGAGCCAGGCCAACCCCAGGGTGACCGGGGTGACCAGGAGAGCAAGCGTCAACCGGAGGTACTCCCGATCGATCCAGTCCCTCATCCGACCGCCGGCGATCGGGCCACCAGCGTCCGCTATTCCAGGTGCTTGGGGCGTCGGCGTGAGCCGAGCACGGCCCTCAGCGGCCATCGACACGATGCGAGCTGCCTTTCTCGAGTCGCAACCTCAGCCAGGGATTCACTGCTCGACGGCCACGACGAGCTGGGGGGCGAAGCCCGCCGCCCCCTCCTTGGTGGAGTAGTCGGCGCCATTGCTCGACGTGGAGGCGATCCGGATGCTGTAGGTGCCATCCCCGGTCACGAGCGAGCTCAGATCCACCTCGTACCAGGTGTTCGCGCTGACGGCCCCCAGCGATGCACGCAAGGTCGGGTCGGCCGCCGGCTCCGTGTTCCAGCTCACGGTGTTCTCCTGCCAGGAGTTGTCGGGCACCCAGTAGAAGTCTCCACCCTTGTCCGAGGTGTCCAGGCTGAACAGTCGGAGCGTCACGCCCTGGATCGCGCCCGAGCCCACGCCCGAGACCGTGAACTTCAGGAGCCCGTGCTTGATCGGCGAGTTGTCCACGCTGAAGGAGACCTTGCCGCCGGGATGGGCGGTGGGATTGTCGGACCGGACGAACGTGTCGGCGTCGGGGCCGAAGGTGAGAATGGTCAGCGGGGCGACCGTGAAGTCCGTCGAGCTCGTCGCGGTGCCGCCGGGGGTCGTGACCGAGATCGGCCCGGTGCCGGCACCCTGGGGGACGGTCGCCGTGATCCGGATGTCGGAGACGACCGTGAAGTTCCCCGACCCCACGCTCGCGCCGTTGAACGTCACGCCGGTCGCACCGGTGAAGCCCGAGCCGTCGATCGTGACCGACGTGCCGACGGGCCCGGACGGTGGTGAGAATCCGCTGATGGTGGGCGTGGGGGAAGGCGTCACCGTGAAGTCCGTGGAGCTCGTGGCGGTGCCGCCGGGGGTCGTGACCGAGATCGGCCCGGTGCCGGCACCCTGGGGGACGGTCGCCGTGATCTTGCCACCGGAGACGACCGCGAAGTTCCCCGCCCCAACGCTCGTGCCGTTGAAGCTCACGCCGGTGGCGCCGGTGAAGCCAGAGCCGTTGATCGTCACGGAGGTTCCGACCGGGCCGGAGAGCGGGCTGAAGTCCGAGATGGCGGGTGTGGTGGCTGCCCCGCCACAATCGCGAGTCCCCGGATGGAGCACATTCCCGTTCGCGTCCTTGTAGGCCCAGGACAGGCTCGTTGGCGTCCCGCCGTTGGCGGCCCCGTTCAGGGTGAGGGAGATCGCCCCCGGGGTCTTGCCCTTGGACCAATCGACTCGCGCGTCGCCGGTGAACGTCCCGCCCAGGGAGTGACCGCCGGCGCCGTCGATGAGCTCCACCATGGTCGGCTGTCCAGCCGACGGCAGCTGGAGCTGACCATTCAGCGGCTTGTACTGAATCATGGTGTGAACGTGCCCGTTCAGCACCACGTCGCCCCCGTACTGGGTGAGGAGCTTCCACATCGCCAGCTGAGAGCTCTTGATCGAGCTCTTGGCCAAGGCCGGAGCGTGCCAGAATGCAACGATGCAGGGCGGGGGCGGCTCCGTCGTGCTCGTGAGAACGCTCTGGACGTAGTTGTACTGAGCGCTTCCAGCGGCCATCGATGCCCCCGAGGAGGCCAGGTCGAAGAACAGCACGTTGCCGAAGCGGAAGGACGTGTAGAGCGGCCGCCCGTGGAAGTAGTCCTGCCAGGCCGCCGTGTTGGCAACCTCGTGGTTGCCGAGCGTCGGCTGCGTGAACGTGCCCATCTGGCCCCAGAGCGTCCCGGGCCCCCCGTCCATCGAGTTCTGCCCGTAGTGGTTCAGGTTCTCCACGAACGTGCCGTTCTCGTAGATGTCGCCGAGGAAGAGGAACAGATCGGGATCGGTCAGCACGATGCTCTGAGCGACGGCGTTCGCGTCGGACCCGCCGTCGGGCCCATCACCGACCGCGGCGACCACCGGATCGGTCGGCTGGGTCCACGGCGCCGGGAGGAAGTTGGCCCAGTCGTTCGGCGAGTGCTGGAAATCCGTCGCATTCCCGTTCGACAGGGCCACAGGGACATTCACCTGGGAGCTCCCGGTCGACCCGCTCTGCAGCCGCAGGACCCCGGAGGCATCGAGGTACTTCTGCGTCGGCCATACGAAGGAGTAGTCGTTCGTCTGGCCCGACGGTTCGGACTTGGTCAACAGGTTGATGGCCGACTTGCCCGAGGGTATCCACGTGGCGATGACCGTACCGTTGTTCGGGCTGTTCGTGACGGTGATGGCGGCCGGGCCCGTCAGCGGCGCGTCCGGGACCGTCACGCAGAGGGTGTGGCCGCCCGAGGCCCCGCAGGTCGTCGACGCCTGCGCCACTCCGGAACCGATGGTCATCATCGAGGCCAGCAAGGCCTCGATCGCGAAGAAACGCACGATGAAGCGACGTGTCCCAGGCTTCTGCATCGGCCACCTATCTCGATTTGACGAACAACAATCCAGTTATCGTGCTGCCATCATCAACCGGCGTCGGATCGGGGCTGCTCCATCCGACGACAACTCGGTGATTGTGAGGAGCGAGGTCGAAAAAGACCCTCCGACGAACGCGGGATTATCGCTACGGCGCATGCCGTAGGGGGATGAAACGCGCCGTCCCCTCCATCACTCTTGCGCGGCCGCGACATCGACGAGCTCCTCGTCCGGATGCCCACGGCCGGTCAGCATGCGCTCCAGGATCGCCGAGACCTCGGTCGGATCCTTGCTCGAGAAATACCAATCGAGCGTGCGCTGGAGCCCCTCGGCGAACGGGACGCGTGGCTCCCACCCCAGGACGCGATGTGCCAGGGAGTTGTCCGCAACCCGGTTCATCGGACCCGTGGGCATGTCTGGCTGGAGCACGATGCGAGGGCTGTAGCCGGCAAGCTCGCAGACCCTGTGGACGGCGTCGATCACCCGAACGCGCTCGGTCGTGCCGAGATTGATCGCGGAACCGTCGTCCACCCGTTCAGCAGCGAGGATGGTCCCCTCGACGATGTCGTCGACGTACGTCCAGTTGCGGATCTGCTCCCCGTTCCCCCAGACGTGGAAGGGGTCCTGACGGAGGAACGCCCGCGCGATCATCGCGATCACGGCGTGGTTCTCGACCCCTCGGGGCCCGTAGACGGTGAAATAGCGGCACGACGCGGTCTTCACGCCGAACTCGTCGTGCATGGCCCTGAGCGTGAGCTCCCCCGCCAGCTTGGCCAGCCCGTACAGACCGTCGGGGTCATACCCGGGCGAGGCCACCATGTCCTCGGTCAGGCGGAGCGTCTCACTCGGGTCTGCCTGCAGGTACAGCGGATAGACGCACCCCGACGAGGCGTAGACGATCTTCTCCACGTCGGCGCGCAGGGCGGCTCCGAAGAGGAACGAGTCCAGGGCCAGGTTGGTGGAACAGGCGTACTGGTGGAGGTCGACGTACCCTCGGCCGCCGTGATCGGCTGCCAGGTGGAAGAGAACGTCCATCCCCTCGACGGCTTTCGCCGAAACGGCCGGGTCGCGAAGATCGCCCCGGATCAGCTCGACCGCCCCCTCCCCGAGCAGATGCCGGATGTTTGCGATCGCCCCACTCGAGAAGTCGTCGATGATCCGGACCGACGCGGCGTCCCTGGCCAACAATGCCTCGACCAGCGTCGATCCGATGAATGAAGCACCCCCGGTGACGAGCACCTTCTTGGATGACCAGCCCTCAGCCATGTACGAAACCCCTTCCGTTGGATCTCTTCGGGACCGCCATTCTCTCGGCGAGCCCGCAAGCCAACGTCGCTCAATCGCCGCATTGTAGGTACTCCTTCTGGCGTACCTCCCGTCCGACCGTCTCCCCTAGAATCGGCGATATGAAGATCAAGATCCTGTGCACCCTGGGGCCGGCGTCCTTCAACCAGGAGATTATCGAAGGGCTCGACAGGTTCGACGTGGACCTGTTTCGGATCAACCTGTCGCATACGCCCGCCGAGGAGGTGGCGGGCGCGATCGAGATCGTCCGCCGGTATTCCGACACGCCGATCTGCCTCGACTCCGAGGGGCCGCAGGTCCGCTGCGGGCCTGTCGGCGGCGTGGTCACCCTGCGCGAGGGTCGGCATGTGCGGTTGACGGCGGAGCCGACACTGGGAAGCGAGCGCGAACTTGCCCTCTGGCCGCGAGCTGGTTTCAACGTGCTTCGGCCGGGCTCACTCGTCGGGATCGACTTCGACGGGGCGCAGCTCCGCGTCATCGACATCGACGGGGACGAGGCGGATGCGCTGGTGGTCCGTTCGGGGCGAGTCGGGTCGAACAAGGCGGTGACGATAGAGCCCGCTGCGGACCTCCCGGCCCTGAGCCAGAAGGACATCGATGCGATCCAGATCGGCATCGGCTACGACGTGATGCACTACGCCCTGTCCTTCGCGAGCGCCGCCGAGGATGTGGGAACGCTTCGTGCCCTCGCTCCTCCCGCCTCCCACATCATCGCCAAGATCGAAAGCAGGCTCGGGGTACGGCAGATGGACCCCATCATCGAATCTGCAGATTCGGTGCTGATCGACCGTGGCGATCTCTCGCGTGAGATCCCCCTCGAGTTCGTGCCCTACTATCAGAAGGCGATCATTCGGCGAGCGAACCGCTGGAACCGTCCCGTGTACGTGGCAACCAACCTCCTGGAGTCGATGGTGACGAACCGGATGCCGACCATCGCGGAAGCGAACGACATCGCGAATACATTGCTTGATGGTGTCCACGGCCTCGTGCTGGCCGCCGAGACCGCCGTCGGGGCGGACCCGGTGGGTGCCGCAGGGATGGTCGTCAGGGCGGTGCGTGCATTCGAGCGAGCGAGCGACAGCCAGTTGCTCGACGAGGATCGGATCCAGCTACGGGCTGTGTAGTCTGCTGACAGGACGAGAGAGGCAGGATCGGATGAGTGACCTCACCGTCATCCCATGCAGCTCCGAAGGAGCGCCGGGTCGTTCCTCACGAGTTCGAACCGACCGACGCGCGACCTTGGGATGCAGAGGATGAGCATGGAAAACTCCGGGGGACGGACCGACCGGCCCACCGTGTCGCTTCACGACGTCATGACGACTCTGCGTCGTCGGAAGGGGTCCGTCCTCGGTGTAACCCTCCTCGTGACCGTGCTGGCGGCCGCTTACTCGCTCACACGGACGCCGACGTACACCTCGACCGCTGAAGTGCTGGCGAAGTCCACCCTCACCTCTCCCTTCGATTCCTCCTCCTCCTCCGACGTGAACCTCCAAACCGAGGCCAGAGTCGTCGCCTCAACGGCCGTCGCCCAGATCGCGCGCACGCTGATCGACTCGTCGGCCCGACCCGAGCAGCTCCTGGATCGCGTCACGGTGACCGTTCCAGCGGAAGCCGAAGTGATGGAGATCACCTTCTCGGCTACGGACCCCGCTTTGGCACAAGCAGGGGCGGAGGCGTTCGCCAATGCGTATCTCCAGTTCAGGTCCGACGAGGCGATGGAGACCGTGGCAGGATATACGGACACCGTACAAGCGCAGCTCGCGCAGGTCGCCAGTCAGATTCAGGAACAGAATCAAAGGATCAGCGGGCTGGTGCCGAACTCCGCGAGCTGGCGCGAGGCCACGCAGGAGCTCGCCTCGCTCCAGGCACAGCGCCTCTCTCTTCTGGAGAAACTTGCCTCGGCCACCGCCGTGAGCGTGGATCCGGGACTTGTCATCAAGAAGGCCGAGCTGCCGAGCTCGCCCAGCAGCCCGAGAAACGGGTTCGATATCGCGATGGGGTTGTTCCTGGGCCTGGTCCTCGGGATCGTGGTGGCTCTGGCTCGGGACCGCTATCGAGATCGGGTCACCGACGCCGATGCCCTCCAGCAATCGACCGGGGTTCCGGTGCTGGGAGTCGTTCCGCGACTCCCTGTCTCGAGGCGAGACTCGGGGCAACTGGTCGCCCTGACCGAGCCCAGGAGTGGCGTGGCGGAGGCATACCGTGCGCTCCGGACGAACCTGCTCGCCATCAGCCATCGCTCTACCTCCGCCCAAGGGAAGGGGGGCGTGCACGAGCAGCCCACGACCGGGTCACGGAGCAGGCCCGGGCGTCGGTCGCTCAAGACCATCCTGGTTACGAGCGCTGAGAGCCAAGAGGGGAAGACCACGATCGCGGCGAACCTCGCGGTCTGCTTGGCGCTGGCGGGCAAGGAAGTTGTTCTGATATGTGCAGACATGCGCTACCCGCGCATCCATGCCCTCTTCGACATGCCGAACGAAGGCCTGGCGCAGGTGCTTGCCGGCGAGCTCTCGGTCGCCGACTCGGTACGCGCCTCCGAGATCCCGCACTTGCGGGTGCTCACGAGCGGAGCCGTTTCTCGACGCGAGGCTCGAGTCGCCGGAGAACATGGAGCCATGACGCTCCTTAACCCCGCCGAGCTGCTCCAGTCGGGTTCCATGCTCGAGGTCCTGGCCTACTGCAGGGACGCGGAGTTCGTCCTGATCGACAGCCCACCTGTCCTGGGCGTCGCGGATAGCTTGCCGCTCGCCAGCATGGTCGACGGGATCATCATCGTCGCCGATGCCAGGAAGGGAACAGCCGCGTCGGTTGGCGCGGCCGTCTACCAACTCGACCAGGCGGGCGGCCACCTCATCGGAGGCGTCCTCAACGCTTTCGACCCGGCAGGGGGGGCAGCCGGATACGGGTCCAACGACTACCGGATCGGGCTGATGTACCGGCGGCGCGTCTCCACGCCCAGCGAAGGCAACGGGTCGGCGCCCGACTCGGAGGGCAAGGCAGCGGCCTACCCCAGGAAGGGGCGCCAGCGCTGATCGAGCTGCCCGGCCCGCGCAGAAACGGTCCGGCGATCGATGTTGGCTCCTAGCGAGATCGTGGGTCCGATCGACTCGGGCATGCAGGGAACCGGCATCGAAAGCAGGCGCTCTGATCCAGGATCCCGCCCGACCGACGAGCTGATCAGCTAGCTCCTCGCATCGACACGGTCATCGTGCCTCGGATCCCCGGATCGTGCGAGCCGGGACGTTACCCTCGTCGGCTCGTCAAGCATGAAGAGGTCCTCGCTCAGCCCGCCACGCGCCGCCAACGCAGCCGCCTCGAGGCGAGAGTGGACCCCGAGCTTCCCTAGCAGGTTCTGGATGTGGGTGCGGGCGGTATCAGGGCTGATCGTCAGCGCCTCGGCAATGCCTCGGTTATTCGCGCCTCGTGCAAGCATGGCCAGCACCTGTCGCTCACGGCGGGTGAGCTGCGACAGGAGGAAGATCGCCTCATCGCGTTCTCTACGGTGCCATATGAGCCTGTTGAGGAGCGTCGCGACCAGCCGGGGCGGAACGAGCGCCTCGCCGCGAGAGGCCGCCCTGGTGGCATCGACGAGATCGCCGAGCGCTGCCTGCTCCGTCAGATACCCGCTGGCGCCGGCCTCCAACGCCTCCATCATGGGCCGTTCGTCCTCTTTCCCGCCGAAGAGGACGATCCGACAGGAGGACACGGTCTCACCGATCATCCTGGTCGTTTGCACGCCATCGCGCCCGGGCAGGGCGACGTCGATCAACGCAACATCCGGCTTCGAGGCCTTCGCTGCCGCGACCGCCCTCATCCCGTCGCCCACCTCGGCGACGACCTCGATGTCACCGGCGTTCGTGAGCGCGATTCTCATCGCGTCGCGCAGTAGCAACTGCGACTCGGCCAGGAGCACACGCACCTTTGGGTTCACGTCCACGTTGTGCGGCCCTCCGCGTCGATGCGGAGGAACCTCAACACAGCGACGGATTCCGCTGCACGCTCAGCCTGTCGTATGAGCCCTACGCCGAATGCAGGAATCTCGTCATCTCTGGACACGTGTTGATGCGCCGGGACATGAACGTCGTCGGAGGTAGACACCCGCTGTGCCCGATCGACGACCGACGGCGGTCGCGATGGGCTGTCCCGACCCCACCGACTCGGGCAGACGTTGCGTCTCGGCTTACCCGTCGACGAGCTCGAGCTCGTTTCGCATCCCGCTCTGGGCAAAGAGCATCGCTGCCTCTAGGCGGGAATGGACGCCAAGCTTCCCGATCAGGTTCTGCACGTGGGTCCGAGCAGTGTGTGGGCTGATGAACATCGCCCTTGCGATCATGTCGTTGTCGGCGCCGTCCGCGAGCAGGGCCAGGACTTCGCGTTCGCGCTTCGTCAGCTTCGAGAGCCAACGGGCGCTCGCTTCCTTCTCGTTCCGACGTCGGAGGAGGTGAGATATGAGTCCCCCCAACATCCGGGGCGGAACGAGGATCTCGCCCCGGCGAAGCGAATGCACGCCCTCGATGAGGTTGTGAAGGGGCATCTCCCAGGTGAGGAAGCCCCGTGCCCCGGCCTCGAGGGCTGCCACCAGGATCTCTAGGTCATCCTCCTCGGAGATCACCAAAACGCGGCAATCGGGCGTCCGTTCTCCGATCATTGCCGCGGCACGGATCCCGTCGAGCTTCGGGAGCTTGGCGCCGATCACGGCGACATCCGGCAACGTTCGGGCGATCTCCTCCACGGTCTCCGGACCATCTTGGGTCTCGCCGACGATCTTGAGATCCGATTCGCCCTCGAGCACGATGCGGAGGGCCTCGCGAAACAACCCACGCTCCTGGGCCACGAGGATACGGATAGGCTCGGTCGTGTCTTCGCCCACCATCTCTCCTACCGCTCTCAACGACGTAGCCTAGCCTGCGCCCATCTACGGAAGCGCCACGTCTATGACGCAGCCTGACTACGACGAATGGACGAGCCTTGACGCCAGTCGTCGTCCATCAGGAGGTCGTTGCGTACGGCGAACGATGCAGCCTCGAGGCGGGAATGAACCTGGAGCTTCGTGAGCACGCTTTGGACGTGCGTGCGTAGCGTGTTCGGACTGATACTCAGGCGTCGCGCCATCTCCGCGCTGGTGGTTCCTCGCGCAAGAAGGGCAAGAACCTCCCTCTCGCGCTGCGTGAGTTGGTCGGCGAGCAGGGTCGACCCATCGTCCCTCGAGACCCTGGATCGCCTTGCCATCCGATCGCTCGGGACGACGACGACGACGCTCCCACCCATCGCTTGCGTGATCGCCTCCCGGAGCTGTGAGACGCGGCATTCCTTGCTGACGTAGCCTCGAAAGCCCGCGCGCATCGCCTGCTTGACGAGGTGTTGGTCGTCCAGCGCCGTGAGAGCGACAACGACCGTGTCCGGCGACCGCTCCATGATGGCCTGGCCGAGGACGAGGCCGCTTTGATCGGGCAAGGAGAGATCGAGCAACACGAGGTCAGGCCGCTCGTCGTGGAATACTCGTAGGGCTTCGGCGCCGGTCGCAACCGCAGCGATAACCTCCATGCCATCGCCCTCGAGGGTCTTGTGGATCACGTCGGCGAACAGCACGTGATCGTCAACGATCAGGATTGAGGTCGGCGCATTCGGACTCCGTCGCTCAGAACCGGCTGGAATGTCCGTTCGGATGCGCCTGGGTCCACCCATGTCACTCCTCTTTCCCTTATCGCGCCTTCAACATGCGCCGCGCTTGGGCCGCGGCGCGGGCCATGACCTGTCGAGCCTCGGACCGTGCTCCGAGCGCGGCCCCTCGCCGTCCGAAGGCAGCGACTGGGTTGCGCGATTGGTCATCCCCCATCGAGCGTACGTTGCTCCGTAAGCCACCTGGTTTACACGGAGAGTGCTCAGGATGTCAACCAAATCAACCATACGGGGGACCCCTACCTTAGTCATAGAACGTATGAAGTACCGCGTTGGTTGCGTTTCCACGAAGCAAAAAGATTCAAACGCGTATCCGCCCTGGTGAGCGGATTTTCTACCGACCGCCGGAACCGGATTCCGCCAACGTTGTTGACCTCCGGGGCGTCGGTGATACACCTGGGCGCCAGGAGGGAGGCCGAAAGAGCTCCAACGTCGTGGCTCGTAGGGGGAAAGCATGCCGGGGGTGCTCGCGAAGGAGATCGGCATCGTCCTGCGTGTGGCTCGCAGAGCACGCGGGCTGACACTTCGGAGCGTCTCGATCATGAGCTCGGGCACATTCAAACCCTCCTCGCTCGCGAGCTATGAGAGGGGAGATCGCGCGCTATCCGTCGAGAGATTCGTCTTGCTGGCTGATCTCTACGGCATCCGGCCAGCACGCCTGATGGCCCAGATCTCGCAACGGGTCGAGGGGCGGCCGCCGATCGTCGTGGCGATACGGACCGCACAAACG
>Ga0081455_10001929_pt1 | contig 24915 bp, 22 predicted proteins | sample TabmetS3T2R1_FD_70207 | JGI IMG/M metagenome (GOLD analysis project Ga0081455, IMG submission 70207) | Tabebuia heterophylla rhizosphere microbial communities from the University of Puerto Rico - S3T2R1 | ecosystem: Host-associated > Plants > Roots > Rhizosphere ...
TCTGCCGGCCCGGAGGTGCTGAGGCCTAAGGACCAGCCGCCTGAGGAGGACCGCGACGAGTCGGTGAGCCGGATGACACTGCGTCAGCTCCTGTTGACCGGTGTGGAGGACGTGGTCCAGTTCGACAAGGTGTTCTCGCGCTTCGAACAGCCCCCTGACGGTACGGTCACAGCATTCTTCGAAGACGGCACGTCGACGACCGGTGACATGCTGGTCGCCGCCGACGGCTCTAACTCCAGAATCCGCAGACAATACCTGCCGCACGCCAAGCTGGTCGACACCGGCCTAATCGGCATAACCGGCAAGACGGCGCTGACCGAGGCGACCAGGCCGCTGCTGCCGCAGCGGATGATCGAAGGCGTCTCCATGGTGCACGGCCCCATGGGCTTCATGTGCATCATCCATGTGGTGAGGTTCAAATGGGACACCACCGGCGAGCTGAAGCACGGAATCGGGGGCACCGACGCAGAACTCATCAAAGCCTGGCCCGGCCTGCTCTACGACAACTCCTACAAAGGCCCCGTTGAAAGCAACATGCTCTCCGACGTGTGGGCGCAGGTGGCCGCCGACGAGAATGCCTCAGACGAGGCGCGGCGCTTCGCCAGGATGTACGGGGCCTGATGGCGAAGAACCCGTTCACCATCGACAAGAGCAAGACGAGCGCGATCCCGTTCGGCGGCGACACGTCGCAGCCGAACACGCTGGTGCCGAAACAGACCGGCTACGCCTCCCCCGAGTTCATCGAGGCCGAATCCACTGCGCGGCGCAACAAGCTGCTCGCACACAAGCAGAAGGCCCCGGCGCCCGAGCAGCACACGCTGCCAGAGTCCTCCGGCCCGCCCGTCGCCGTGATGCAGTTCTACAACGTCTGGATGCCGATCAGGGAGGTCAACAAGAAGGTCTCCCAGATCACCGACGCGCACACGCGCGTCACCGGCGTGCCGCCCAGCCCAGGTTTGGTGCGCGACATTCTGGTCGCCGACCCGGTGATCACCAGGGCGGCGGTCAGCTACAGCGACATGTTCAGCCGCTCCAACACGCCCATCAAGGCGATGCGCGGCCTCACCTATCAGAACCAGCTGAACTACGCCAAATATCTGGGCCAGCACGGCTTCGGGCACGAAATCGGGTTCCCAGGCGTCGATGAGGAGGACTGGGATGTGCCCGGCCTCTACAACACCACGGCGCCGCCCGGCTCGCTGCTCTACAAGCAGATCGAGGCCAACAACATTTTCATGGTCGCCAAGTCGAAAAGTCACCAGGAGGGCCTGGCCGGGCTGTTCGGCGGCGACCTGGGCTTCCTCAACCTGGGCTTCGTCGAGGATTTCCTGCTGCACAAGGCGCCCGTGCTCAGCACGGTCACCGACGTGTTCGGGGCGGCCGAGGAGACCGGTGCCACCGCGGCCGCGTTGGCGCCGGTGCAGGCCACCGGCCTCTACCAGACCGTCGCGCCCGTCCTGGACAGGCCGGTGCGCGACGTGGTGCGCGGCTGGAACCAGGTGCGCCTCTCCTTCCTGGACCTGCCCCAAGGCGTGGTGCTGACCGCCAACGCCGTCGGCCTGGACGCCTGGGACGTGTCCGGCAACGCCATGAAGGTGATCACCGGCGAGGAGAAGCTCAGCTCGCTGATCCCGCAGCGCACCTTCGGCATCGTCGAGTCGGGCGCCCTGCAGATCAAAGAGGACATCCTGAACCCGGAGGAGCGTCTCGGCTACCTGGCGCTGGACGTGTTCGGCACCGCTTCCGTCGGCGCAGGCACCGCCATCAGGATCGGCACGGCGATCGAGCGCGGCGGTCTCGTCGCACGCGCCGCCGAAGCCGGTGATCTCGCGCCGGTGGCGCGCGGACAGGTGCCGATCTACCGCGCCGCCGAAGCGGAGACGGTGCCGCTGGGGGAGCTGGAAGGCCACATCTACTACCGCACCCCGCAGGAGGCACGCGAGGCTGCCGGTGAGGGTGCTGACCTTGTCAGGGCCGAAGTCCCGGCGCAGCAGCTGACCGCTTATGCGCAGGCGACACCGCTGCAGACGCCCGACATCATCATGTCGACCGCGTTGAAGGTGAAGCCGGTGGTGCCGCCCGGCCCGATCCGCACCACCGCCAAAGTCACCGGCGCCGCCGCGAAAGGCCTGCTGTCCCGGCCCGTCGGCGGCTCCGGCGTGTACGGGTTCGGATCCATGGAGGTGACGGTGCCCTACTTCGACAACGCCTTGGCGCGCCAGGTGCAGAAGGGCTACCTGAAACTGACGCTGGGCCGTCTTGAGCGGCGGCAGCTGCAGGGCGAGTACATCTTCGGCAACACGTTCCTGGACCACCTTTTCGCCCCGGAGCGCAAGGTGCGCAGCCTGCTCGACACACGTGACGAGACGAGCGTCGCCATGCAGCTGGCGCCGGTGCTGGCGCTGCAGCGCTACAAGCGCTGGGACAGTGTCGGCAAAGGCATCCTCAAAGACCTGTTCACGCAGCCGCGTGCGCTCTCCTCTTTCGTGGCGCTGCACGAGCTGGAGCAGATCGCGCTCGACAAGGCGATCCTGCTGCTCGCCACCGACTCCTCGACGCCGATCACCGACTGGCGCGTCTTCCACCAGAACAGGATCAGCGAGGCCGAGCAGGCGCTGGGCAACATCGAGGAGGCCGGGCCGCGGAAAAACGAGTCCGCCGCCAGCTTCCAGAACAGGAAAGACATCCAGAGCTACAAGATCGGCGCGCACCGCGCCAACCTGGAGGCGATCGACGAGGCGGTGCGTCTGATCGCCAACCCGACCGAGCAGTTCGAAAAGGTGTACGCCCAGTCGATCCGGGTGGCGAAGCTGCGCGACGAGATTCAGCGCACCACCGCCGGGATGGACGACCGCACCATGGACCAGTCGACCGCGCAGGTCGTCTATCAGCTGCAAGGCATCGAGACCCTCTTCGACCCTTCGGTGGGACGCTTCGTCTACCCGCGCGGCTCCGAGGCATGGGTGGAGGCACAGCAGCTCGTCGAATCACGACAGGCCGGGGTCAACGAGCTGAACGAGCGGCTGCGCACCGCGCAGGCGAACGCCGGGAGCCGCAAGCGCGGCCCCACCCAGAGAGACCAGGCGCGCATCCAGCAGATCCAGGACGAGCTGGTGACCGCCAACGAGGCGCTGGAGGAGGCGGCGCGGGCGCAGGCGGCGCTCGGCGAGGCACCCGAGAAGCAGCCGCTGACACGCATCCTCGCCACCGAGGCGGAACAGGTCGGGCGCGCCGTCCGTCACCTGCAGCTGGCGATGGAGGTGACGCCCAACCTGGAGATCCAGCGGGCGATCACGTTCCTGCAGCAGGGCGAGCATCCGGCGAACGTCGCCGCCTATCTGGGCCAGGTGCTGGACCGCTGGGGCGACCCGGAGGCGCTGCTGCTCGAAGACCCGGCCTGGGGCAGCATCCACGCGATCGAGCAGGCCATCGACGAGCTGGGCGGGGTGCCGATCGACAACGTGCTGTACGGCAGGCCCGCCGAGCGCTTCACACCCGGCGGTCAGCTCGTGCAGGAGTTCCGCGACCTGGAGAGGATCATTCAGGAGAGGCTGCAGCAGGGCGTCGACCCGACCACGTTGGAGGTGTGGCCGCAATGGGAGCGGATCAACGAGCGTCTCGGTCTCGACCCGCTGGCGCAAGGCTCGCTGCTGCCCGAGGATCCGGCGGCCTTCGCGGCCTACATGCAGCAGGCCGGGGGCTTCATGGTGCAGTCGGAGCGGCAGGCGCAGTACGTGCTCCAGGACGCTCAGGAGAACCTGCGTCTCATCGGCCTGCGGGAAGACGAGTATTCGCCGCAGGCGCGACTCGCCAGGTTCCGCTACCTGGAAGCCAGGGCGCTGGAGATCGAGGCGCGTGCTGCCGACCAGCACGGAGAGCCGGAGGTCGGCATTGACGGTTACATCCACGTCGACCCGGAGGATCCGTTCTCGCCCACCATCCAGGTGGGCACCCCCGAATGGGAGGAGTGGGCGCGTGATTACGGCTTCACCGACGACGACATCGTGGCGCTGCGTGCCTTCTTCGAAGAGCGGGATTCGCTCAACCTGAGTCCGTTCGGCTACTTCGAAGGGACGCTGCAAGACCCGTTCGGCCTCAGCGACCAAGAGATCCTGGAGGCGGCCGTCTCCTACAACCCGGAGTTCTGGGGCGGGATGCCGATCGGCGACGCGCGACGCTACGAGCAGTGGCGCGTCGAGGAGGCCGAGGCGTTCCTGGCCGGTGACATTTCCGGGGCGCAGGCGGCCAAGGCGGAGCAGATCGCGATGGACGAGCGTCTGTTCGCCGACGAGAGCACGCTGCCGCCGCTGTCATCCATCTCCACCGACGAGCTGAGACAGCGGGCGCGGGACGCCACGGTCACGCCGGAGGAGGCGGCTGCCCAGGAGCAGCTCGGAGGGATGCGCGCGGAGGCCGGTGCCGGATCCTTCCATGTGCCGCAGCGGCGCGAGATCTACCGCGAAGACCAGCCGCGCATGCGGCGCATGTTTCACCGGCTCACCAACAACGGCTTCCTGCCACCCAAGTCTCCCGACAGCCACCGCCACCGCACAGGCCGCGCCATCGACGAAGGCGACGCGCGCCTGGACACCTCGAACCTGCTGATGGAGCAGTACGGCGACGTGCTCAGGATCGGGGCGCACATGCAGCTGCACCGCACCCTGTTCGAGAACGCGATCGACATCGACGCCGACCCGGACAAGTTCAACGTGCTCACGAAGCGGCACCGCCCGATCCGCGACATTCGCGATGCGCCCAAGGCGCTGCAGGAGTACGTGCAGGCGCTGCAGCGGCTCAACAACATCCACCCGGAGGACCTGAAACGGCTGCGCGAACAGCTGGACCAACTGTCGGCGTTCCTCTACCCGGACGAGTCACAGGTCGCCCAGATCGCCGCCGAAGGCGGGCATGTGCGTTGGATCGACGAGCGCTTCATCACCCAGAAGCCGATGGGCCTGGACGTGAACGTGTGGCGCAACATCGACTCGGGCGTCGGCATGCTGCTCGGCCCCGTCAACGAGATGTGGCGGCTGATGCTGCTGTTCTCCTCGCCCGCCTACGCGCTGAACGCGGTCGGCTCCTCGATGCTGCTCTTGACCAAGCAGGGCTTCTTGGCGCCCGTCAACCTGGGCCGGGCGGTCGCCTCCCGGCACATCTACGGGGAGGAGGTGACGCGCATCCTGGACGCGATGGCGGGCAACACGCACACGATGAGCTACCTGCCCGACACCGAGAAGAACCTGTTCACGGCGATGAGCCGGGCCGTCACCAACGCCTGGCAGTACCTCACCGACACCCATTTCCGACGCGCCGCCGTCATTCACGAGCTGCGCCGCCGCGGCCTTTTGAAAGACAACCTGTCCCCCACCGAGATGGCCGACCAGCTGCTGTCGGCCGACCCGGAGATCCAGCGCATCGTCACCGAGGCCACACACGCCTCTCGCAACGGCATGCTGAACTTCAACCGCATGTCTTGGCCGGAGCGCGCCATCGCTCGCCACCTGTTCTTCATCTACAGCTTTATGCGCGCCTCCGCCGCCTACAGCCTCCACTACCTGTTCGAGCATCCCGCCCAGCACGCCGCCCTGTCGGCGGTCGGGCGCGAACGCGAGGATCTGATCAAGAAACTGATCGGCGACAACCTGCCCGAGTGGTTCTACAACCAGGGCTGGATCCCGATCGGCCCCGGCGAGGTGATCAACCCCTCGCAGATGAACATGGCCGGGATCCTGAACCAGCTGTCCGACCCGCTCTACGGCATGTTCCAGCACACCGCCTACGGCGACTCCACCGGCTTCGCCCAGGGCGGCGTGCTTGCCTTCACCGAGCTGATCACCGGCCGTTCGCTGGAGACCGGGCAGAAGTTCGACCGCGGCGCCGCCATGGGCACCGCCATCGACCTGTGGGCGAAGACGCCGCTCGGCCGTGTGTTCGAGAGGGAGAAGAAAGAGCAGGAGCCGCAGCAGGCGCCGCCGATCAGCGTGCTGGCCGCCTCCTCCAACCCGATCGAGGCGGCCATGGCTTCGGAGCGTGCCGCGCTCGGCATGTCGTCGTTCCAGGTGGACGGCTGGTGGGACACCTGGGGGCGCTTCCTCGGGCGCAGCGCCGTGCCGCAGCACCCGAACGTCGCCGCCATGCAGGCCAGGCATTGGCGCGACATACGCCACTCCGATCCGGAGGCCTACGCTCAGCACGAACGCGAGATGGTGCAGCAGATGGTGACCGCTCAGGAGGCGGTGCTCGGCAAGCAGGCACCGGAGGAGGTGCGCGCCGCCGTCGACTTCGTCAGCCAGTACGTGCAGCACATGAACAACTGGCGCGAAGGCAAGGTGAAAGGCCACCAGCCGCCCAAGGACCCGAACGCACGCATGGAAGCCGCCGAGTCGCTGCGCTGGATGAAAGAGCAGGGCCTGATCGACGACAAGGCCTACCGCGTCCGCATGGGCAACGTGCGCAACCCGGCGCTGTCGGAGACCGAGGTGAACAAGGAACGGATTGGCGCCATGTGGGACATCGCCGGGAAGCCCTGGTTCGAATGGAACGACCAGGTGCGCCAAGTCGAGTTTTTCGCCCACGGCGACTACCCGGTGGTGGTGCAGCGCCTCGACCGCGACGGCCTCGGCAACTTCGGCTCCTCCGTGACCGCCACGGAGGAGCAGCAGCGGCAGTACGGACGCCAGGCGCTCAACTACAGCAGGCAGCTGCAGAAGCTGCGCCTGGAAGCCTCGGGACTGGACGGCGACGCGCAGACGGCCGCCATGGACAAGGTCAGGGCCTTCGAGGATCGATACGACCGGCCGGTGGAGGTCGACGGCGTCGAGTTCCCGCCGCTGTCGCTCGCGGGCGACCGCGACAGCTCCTACGCACGGCAGACCGAGCCTGAGCGCAGACAGTGGCTGCTGTCGCGCCAGCTGCGCTCCTGGGGCAGCCTCTCCAACTTCGAGAAGCGCGTGCTCACCGGGGAGCGGCGCGACCCGATCGTCTCGCTCGCCTGGCGCACCCTGCACCAGTGGATCGCCAACGACCGCGAAGCGCTGCAGCCCGGCAAGAAGCTGACGCCCGGCCTGACCAAGTATTACGGCGACTCGCTCGCCTCCCAGTCGTCCGAGTTCAAGGCCGACTGGGATCAGGCGCAGGCGCCGCTCGCCCAGAGAATGCTCGGCTACCAGTCCATCCAGCGCTCCGACTACGCGGAGGAGTGGGACTCCATGCTCACCAACGTCGCCAGCTGGGCGAACTCCGCCTACACCCAGGGATGGAAGCCGGGGCCGCTCGGGGCGATGTGGAAACGTGACATGGTGCCGCAGCTGGAAGCCTGGATCTCCAGGCAGGACACAGGCTTCCGGGCCGAAGTGCAGACTTACGTGGAGGCGAACCCGAACTTCCTCACCCGGCTGGTGAAAAGCTGATGGCGATCCCCGACGAAGACACCAGACCGACCACAGGCGGCCTCACCGACGCCTCCGGTCGCGGCGGCGTCGCCGCGCCCTCCCAGGCGCAGAAGCCGCCCGACAAGACCAAAGGCAAGAAGAAGGGCGGCCCGTCCTTCACGCAGCCTGCGCCGCCGCCGTCCACCGGCGGCCCGCCGTCCGCCCCCACGGCGCTGAAACAGATGATGGCGAAGTACCCGAACTTCGCCAAGTACCAGCCCACCATCAGCGCCGCCGCCAGGCTGTACGGCGCCGACCCGGTGCAGCTCTACGCGATGCTGGTCGCGCTCGGCTCCCACGGCGACCCGAAGTTCCAGGATCCCACCGGTGGCACCGGCCTGGCGCGTATCGCCTGGACGGTGGTGGAGAAGGCGCAGAACCCGTCCCGCTACGCCGAGTTCGTCCGCAAGTGGGGTAACCAGGCCTATACGCGCGCGGCCGAGCCGACGTTCGCGATCAACTACCTGGCCTGGATGATGTCCGGGTCGATGGGCAACTACGCATCCGCGGATGCGTGGTTGGGCGGCGGCGTGCCCGTCAACAAGTCGTCGAAGTACGGCCGCAGCCCCTACCAGATCATCAATCCGGAGGGCCGCACACCCACGGCGATCATCAAGACGGGCGCACCCGACTACCAGGTGAAGGTGCCGCCCACCATCCCCGACGAGGTCGCGAAGTCGGCCTCGAAGGCGGCCGCCAAGGCGGAGCTGACCGATCCCTACGTGGCCGGTGTGACCGGCAGGCAGCCGGGCGGGCGGCTGGTGCTGACCGGCGATGCCAACAAGGCGATGGAGTGGTACGGCGGCAAGGTGACGCGCAGCGTCTTCATGCAGATCCTCGCCAACAACACCAAGTATTTCAACGACTACACCGGCAAGAACCCGACCTTCCTGCAGATCGGGAACGTGATCCGCAACGGCTGGACCGAGTACCAGCTGATCAACATCCTCTCCAAAGGCCCCCGCTTCACCAAGTCGCCGATCTACCAGCGCGACTCGCTCGCCTACCGGGACGCCTCCAAAGACCTGGTGCCGAAAGGCGAGAAGTTGCCGCCGGAGGTGCTGCGCCGCGCGATCGTCAACGGCTGGTCGATCGGCGCCTTCCAGCAGGCGCTGCGCGACAGGGGCTACTACGAGAAGTCGACCGAGTACCAGAACAACTACGGGGTGCTGCTGTCCAGCTACCAGAACATCATGGGCAAGCCGGACGCGGCAGGACAGAAGGTGATCGCGCGCGCCACCAAGCTGCAATGGACGCAGCCGATCTTCGAATCCTGGCTGAGACGCCAGGACGCCTACAAGTACAGCCCCGAATACCAGGCGAAAGCGGTCGGTTTCCTGGACTCGATGGGCATGTTCATCGGTGCTCGCGCCCAGCTGTCCGAGCTGAGCGTCAGGCAGATGCTGAACGTGCCCACCACCGTCAGTGAGGGCGGCAAGCAGATGCAGCTGACGCCGCCGCTCGATCTGATGCCGTCCGGCCCCAACCCGATGCTGAAAGCCACCTTCCCGTACACCTCCACGCCGACGCCGCCCACCAAGGCGGGCAAGGTGAAGGAGCCGTACAAGGCGCCGCCTCTGGTGAAGAAGAAGACGACGCAACCGACGAAGAAGAAGACGACCGGAAAGGCCTACGCGGGCCACATCGGCCCGTAGCCCATGCCGTTTCAGTGGGGAGGGATCACCTGGAACGCGGGCGACCTCGACGAGTTCGTCGCCTACCTGAACGCGCGCGGCGTCAGCTACGACCAGTGGGCCGCCAACCATCCGACGGCGGCCGCCACCTTCTACAACCCGTACGCCTACGTGCCCGGCGGCTCCTCGCAGACGGTCAGCCAGGCGATCCAGGATCAGGGCTACGAGACGATGGGCAACACGCCCATCGAGCAGATCCCCGACATCCCCTACACCGACACCTCGTCGGACCCGGTGCCGCCGCCGGACGTAAACCCGGTCCCGGCGCCGCCGGTCGGCTCCGACCTGGGCGAGACCGGCGCAGGCTACGACCCGGCCAAGGCGGCAGCGGCGGCGGCCTTGCAGGCGCAGCCGGTGTCGACCCGTCCCCCGGTTCCCGACTACCCGCCGGAGGGCACGCCTGGACAGGCGGAGCCGTGGACGCCCACCACACCGTCCGGCAACCCCGCCTCCACGTCGACCACCACGCCGGTGAACACGCCCACCGTCTCGACGCCCAGTGTGATGAGCCAGCTGCCCGCCGGTATCGACTGGTCGAGTCTGCTCGGCATCTACGGCATGGACGCCGACGTGGTCGCGGAGATCAACAGGATCTTCACGATCACCGGTGGCAACCTGCAGCAGGCGATCCCGATCGCCCAGGCCTACATCCGCGGCACCGCCTGGTATGCGCGCAACTACCCGTCGATCCAGGCTGGCATCAACGCGGGCCTGTTCGACGACGAGCGCGGCTACCGCGTCTACCAGAACCAGGTCAACCAGATCTACGCCCAGTATTACGGCCGTCCCGCCACCGCCGCCGAGGCGGCCGGGTACATGGCCCAGGGGCGCTCCATCCAGCAGGTGGCGGCCGTCTTCCAGGCCAACGCGCTCGCGGGCACCATCTCGGACCCGCTGAAGCAGCTGTTCACGCCGGAGGAGCTGCAGGCCTACATGAACGAGACCGCCGGGATCGACACGGCGCTGGGGCAGGAGATCACGCAGAAGGCCGAGATGGCGATGCGCGTGCAGGCCATGTACCAGGAGTTCTACGGCCGCAACGTCACCCGCGAAGAGCTGAACCAGCTGGTCAGCGGCGGCATCACCCCGGAGCAGGTGTCGCGCAACTTCGCCACGCTCGCCAACATCAACGCGATGAACCCGGCGATCCGGGATCTGTTCACGCAGAACGAGATCCGTGACATCGCCCTGAACGCCGCCGGTGGCGTCTCGCAGGCGGGGCAGCTGCTGGCGCAGAAAGCGGCACTGGCGGCGCAGCTGAACACGGCCTACCACACCTACACCGGCCAGGGCGTCACCCGACAGGAGGTCGAGGATGCGTGGGCGCAAGGACTCACCGCCGAAGAGGTCGGCAACCGCCTGGAGGCAGGGCAGCTGCAAGGCTCGCTGCCCCAGTTCATGCGCGACATCTTCGACGAGCAGACACTGCGGCAGGCGGCCGGTGCCACAGCCGGGTCGGACCTGTCGGCGGCCGCGCTACGCAGCCAGCAGATCGTCCAGGGCGCCGGTGCCTACCAGCAGGTGGTGCGCCAGTACGAGAACCGCAATGTCACCGCCGACGAGCTGAACCGTTTCTACGACCAGGAGATCAGCGCCGACCGGCTCGCCAAGCAGTACCAGGCTCAAGGCATCGTGGCCGCCAAAGGCCAGGACTACCAGCGTGTGCTCGGCTCGTTCGGCGAGGGGCAGCTCTCCACCGAGGAGCTGGGTATCCTGGGCCAGCAGCAGGCGGGCATCGACACCATCCTGGGCCAGCAACTGGCCGAGCGGCTCTCGAAGGCGCAGAAGCGCATCGCCGGGGCGTTCTCAAGCACCGTTGCCAAGCCCGCACTATCGTTTGTCGGCGGTCGGCTCACCACCAGCCGCGGCAGAACACCAGACATAGGAGCGTGACCATGAGCACAGTCGAGCAAGAGCAGCACCAGACCCCGCTGGAGGCCGCACGCGCGCTGCTCGGCCTCAACGAGGAGCCGGAGGGTGAGCCGGACGCCGAGCCGGAGGGCGAGGAGGAGCCGGAGGGCGGCGAAGAGGGCGAAGAGGAGCCTGCCACAGCAGCCTTCCCCTCCTTCGCGATGCAGCTCCCCGACGAACTCGCCGAGGAGCTGGCGCTGGAAGAGGCGCTCACAGGCCCCGAGGATGACGAGCTTGTCGAGGAGGAGGAAGGTTACGGACGTGACCCGGAGCTGCTGAAAAGGCTGCGCGCCGCCGAACGCGAAGCGGCGTTCTACCGCAGCCAGCGTCTCGCCGACGGCCGCAAGCTGTGGGTGACGGAGGCGGTCAAGTTCTTCCCGCTGTCGGAGCCGTTCCTGGACGAGCTGCCCGCCGAGTCACGGCGCGACTATCTGCGCCAGGCCAAGGCGATCCACGAGAAGCTGCAGCCGTTCTGGGAGGAGCGCGTGCAGAAGCCGACCGAGGCGCTGATCGAGTCGGAGAGAGACAAGGCGCGCCGTGAGGCGCGCGAAGCAGCCGAGATCGCCTGGGGCCGTCCGCCCGGCGCCATGACCGCGCCGTCGGCGGCGTCACAGTCGCTGGAGCTGCAGCGGGCCAGGATGAACCAGGGCGACCTGGTCGGCACGATCAAGGCGATGATGGGCGCCGGATAGGAGGACAGATGCGTCAGTCCAAGAAGAACTTCGCACTGGGCGGCACGCCGCCCGCCGACGGCCCCTCCAACGTCTTCCAGGGCACAGGCAACCCCAGCCCGGAGGAGGTCGAGCGGCGGCAGCTGCCAACCCAGCCCAACATGTTCCCGCACCAGACGAGTCCGCACACAGACGACGAAGCGCTCGCGCTCACACTCGGGGACTGATCCACGCGGGGGGCGGCCAGGCCGCGAAATCGGGTTCGAGTCCCGGTCCCCCGAATGCCAACTACCACCGCTCTCCTTGCCGAGGAGCGTGGCGCGCACCGGTTGCGGTCTGCACGCGAAGGCGAAGGGGACAAGACGGGTTGGCCGCACGACACCCGTAACAGGGGAATCCAGCCAGGGAAGGAGGTGAAGCGACAATGGCACTGAACCCCAGCAACCTCTTTGCCGCATTCGACGTTATCGACGGCGCCCAGGACCGTGACATTTCCCCTGTCCTGGAAGCCGCCATCTACTACGAGCTGAACCTGCTCAGTGGTGGCATCAACGTCGACTTCGGCAGCCCGGTGTACGACATCAACCACATCTGGGACGAGGAGCAGCTCAATCCCGACACGGTGACCCTGTCAGCGTCTGCCGCCTCAACGGACGGCACGCTAACCCTGGTAGCAGGGCACGGAAACCGTGCGCACATCGGCGACCAGCTGTACTCGACCGCGGCAGGCTCCACCGAAGTCATGCAGATCACCGCGACCGCCTCCGGAAGCGTCACGGTGACCCGCTCCTACGGTGGCACCGTCGCAACCGCCCTCACCAACGGAACGGTGCTCGCACTGATCCGAACGGAGCAGGAGGGGTCGGACATCGGGCCTGACCGGACCTTGAACCCGGTCGTACGCAACAACAACACCCACATCTTCTCGTGCTTCGACCTGCAGATCTCCGGGTCGCAGCTGGCACGAAGGATGGCGACCAACGAGTACCAGGACTTCCTGGGCAGGCAGCTCGCTGCCCGCGCCATCGAGATGAGGATCAACCTGACCAGGGCGTTCCTCTACTCGGAGAAGTCCGCCACCACCGGGTCGGACACGGCCTACCGCTCCATGGGCGGCCTGCGTCCGTTCATTCGCGACAACGGTGGCGTCGTCTCGGCCTCATCGGAGGCTCTGTCCGGCTCCGTGCTGAACCGAGACAACACGCTCGTGGTCAACAAGGGTCTGTTCCCCGACACGCTCGTGATCGGCACCGACCTGGTGAACTCACTCACGACGATCGATGCGAACCTGCGTCGTCTGCGCGAGTCCGACACCACGGTGGGCTACGTCGTTCAGGACGTGCTGCTCAACCAGGGGAACATGGTGACGGTGGTAGTCGACTCCCGCGTCAAGACCGGGGACTACTTCCTCTACAAGAAGGAGAAGGTCCGCGCTCGGCCGATGAACGAACGCGGCATGTTCGTCATCGCCGGGGCAGACTGGGTGGACGGCAAGAAGCGCCGCATCATGGGTGAGTGGACGATGGAGGTCCGCAATCCCGAGGCGGCCGTCTACGGCAGCAACAAGACATAAGATCGCGCCGTGGCGGCGGGAGGCTGGCCGCAGCTCTCGCCGCCACGACCGATAGGCTTGCCCCGATGAAAACGTGCCCAAACTGCCGCATGATCCACGCTGACGACTACGTCGGATCCTGCCCCAACTGCGGCGGCAACATGGCGAACGTGGCCTCCGGCCAGGCAGACCCGCTCGCCTTCCGCTACGCCCAGCAGATCAGCCGCGCCCGCTCCGAGCCGGACGAGAACAGGCTGCGCGGGATGATGCGAACAGGTGACTTTGGCGGCCTGATCGACGATCATCTGCTGGAGGTCTCCAAGAGCTTCCTGATCGAGAAGAGCAAGCAGTGACGCCGCCGAAGAAACAGCCGAAGCCGAAACTGCCCATCACCATGGACTGGCAGCAGCGTGAAGGCTGGCAGCCGTTCACGCACCGCCTCGCGAACCTGTCGCTGGGCAACCAGGGTTTCCTCACAGGACAGCACAAGGTGGAGCGCAAGCAGCCGAAGGCGGGCTGAGTGGCCTCGACGGCGCGTCAGCTGACCGCCCGTGTGCGTCGCTTCCTGCAGGACTGGGGCGACCTGGAGGACCGCCTGACGGCAGCGGCGGGATCGTCCGACACCACGATCACCGTCGCCGACTCGGCCGTCTACGGACGCGGCTGGATCCTGCAGGTCGAAGACGAGGCGATGCAGGTGCTGTCAGCGCCCACCGGCACCACTGTCAGCGTGCGCCGGGCGGTGCGCGGCACGGTGGCCGCAGCGCACGCCACCTCCTCTCTGGTTGCGCTGCGGCCGCACTTCCTCAACCTCGACTACCTGGAGGCCCTGAACAGCGCCGTGGAGGCCTGCTACCCGTGGATCTACCGGCCCGTCACCGACGAGACGATCGTCACCTCGTCCGGCACCTACGAGTACACGATCCCGCCCGTGGACGGCCTGCCGCTCAGGGCGCTCACCCGTGTCTACATTCGCGACACCGGCACGATCCCCTGGGCGCACGTCATGAAATGGGACGTGGTCAGAAACCAGAACACCGTGAAGATCAAGATCGGCTTCGATCCCGGTCCCGCCTCGCTGCGGCTGGTCGGCTTCACGCAGATCCAGCCGTTCCTGAACCTGGACGCCACCCTGGACACGTCGTTCCCGCCCGGCGCCGAGGACGCCCTGGTCTTCTACGCCGCCCAGTACCTGCTCGCCTCCGGTGAGGCGCGCCGGGTGCGCGAAGACACCGGCCTACGCGACGACCGGGAGTCACGCAACGCCGTCGGCTCCTCCGGCAGGATCTCCGAGCAGGTGTACCAGCGCTTCCTGGGCAGGCTCGGCTCCTCCGCGATGCAGCCGATGCCGCGCTACGTCGTCTCGGTGGCCTAGATGGTCGCCGTCGCGGCGGACATCCCGACGATCTTCGATGTCGTCATCGACGGCATCGGCTACATGTTCGACAAGCGCCGCGACGATCAGGCGCAGCTCGGCTACACGCCCACGTTCGTCCCGCGCACCAACACCTCCGGGGCCTACGGCGACAACGAGCAGGACTTCTTCCTCACCAGCACCCAGAAGAACTGGTCGGGCGGCGAGTCGCAGAAGCACTGGGGTCCCGACGAGGACCGCAACAGCCGTTTCTGGCGCGGCGACGGCATCCTGATCGAGAAGGAAGGCCAGTTCAGCTTGATGCCGACGTTGCGGCATCCCGCTACGCCCGCCGCCGGAAATGCGCAGGCTGCGGTCGGCCACCTGGGGCTGCACTACCTGGGCGGCACCACCAACCTGTACCAGGTCTCCACGTCCGGCACCGTCGACTGGGGCGCTCACGGCGCCGGGACGCCCTGCCGCTTCGGCATGTGCTGGGACGGCGTCTACCTGTACATCGCGGGCACCACGTCGATCAGGCGCTGGGACGGCACCAGCTTCACCACCTTCGCCACCGTCGCCAACGCAGGCTCGCTCTGCTTCCTCAACAACCAGCTGTACTCCTGCGACGACAACACGTTGCGCGTCTACAGCTCCAGTGGCGTCCCCACCGCCCTGTACGTCTGGAAGGACGCGGGAGGGATGCCGTACCCGAACCAGACGGCCGTGCAGGAGAAACACCCGAAGCTGCACACCTACGGCTCCAACCTGCTCATCTACTGGACGCGTATCGGCGTCACCCGGCCGGAGCTGTGGATGTACGACGGCGACGCCACCTTCAAGACGGCGCAGCTGCCCGTCGGTCTGGGTGGCGACATCCAGGAGTCCAACGGGGTGGTGTTCCTGTCCAGCGCCGAGGCAGTCGACTCCACCGAGAACGCCTGGACAAGCCCCGGCGGAGTGATCTACGCCTGGGTGAACGGCGTCATCCAGGAGGTGTACCGGGAGGACGAGCCGGGCGGCGGCGTGCTACCACCGATCCCCTTCCAGATCCCGGCGCTCGGAATCCTGTCCGGCTCACTGGTCTTCACCAGCTACTCGCCCAGCGGCTTTCGCATCAAGCGCTACGTGCTGGAGACCGGCGCCGTCGAGTCGATCGGCTCCATCGGAGCCTCGGTGATCAACACGGCCAACCGCATGCAGATCTCCTCAGCGATCGGCTCCATCTGTTTCTCCTCCGACGTGACGCCCGGCTACTGGTACTTCCCCAACACCTCCGACAACAGCGTGGCGCGCAACGGCACCCTGCGCTCCTCCTTCTACGACTTCTCCTCCTCGCTGCAGAAGCTGTTCCGCGGCGTCACCGTCGACTTCGACCCGGCCAGCGGCGGCCAGGTCGACATCCTCTACCGCATCGACGGCGACGTGGACGACGCACTCACCACCCTGCAGCTGAACGCCCAGCCGGGCGTCGAGTATTTCCTGCCCGACAACACGAAGGGACGCCAGATCCAGGTGGCGGTCACGCTCAGCGCCTCCGGCATCACCGCCCCCAGCCCGATCGTGCGTCGCGTCTACACACGCGCCGCCCCCTTCCACCAGTCCTACCGCAAAACCATCTACCACCTGGACCTGTCAGGCTCGCTGGGCAAAACTCCGATCATGCACAGAAACGGCACCGCCGAGCCGCAGACAGGCATGGACCTGGCGCGCATCCTCTACAACGCCGTCACCCTGCAAACCTCCGTGACGATCTCCGATGCGCTCGGCTCCTACACCGGGCTGCTCGACCCGGAGGGCTTCCAGATCACCCAGTTCAACCCGGACGAGTTCTTCGCCACCGTCTCGGCGAGGCAGGTGTGACCAGCCGCAAGCTGGATCTGTCGATCCCGAACGTGCCGTACCCGACCCCGGCGCGCGGCCTGGTGCTCGGCTACAACGGCAAGCTGCCGTCTAGGGTCCTGGAGCCGGGCGGCCCGCCTGGACCGGAAGGGCCGCCCGGCCCCGTCGGCCCCACCGGCGGACAGTTCTACAGCCAGGTGATCGGCGACGGGGCAACGACCATCTTCACCGTCACGCACAACTTCGGTGTGCGCGAAGTGGTGGTGACCGTCTACCGCAACGTCGCGCCCTACGACGAAGTCGAGGCGGATGTCGAACACACCGATGTCAACGCGATCACTGTGCGCACGCTCAAGACGCCGTCCCTGAACGAATTCGTCGTGGCGGTGTCCGCGCCCGGCAACGGGCCAGGAGGCCCTCCCGGACCTGTCGGCCCTATCGGTCCTCCCGGCGGCCAGTTTTACAGTCAGACAATCGGTGACGGCGCGACGACGGTGTTTACCGTCCCGCACAACTTCGGCGCACGCGAAGTGGTGGTCACTGTTTTCCGCAACGTCGCGCCCTACGACGAGGTCGAGGCCGATGTCGAGCACACCACCGCCAACGCGGTCACCGTGCGCACGCCCAGGGCGCCATCCTCGGGTGAGTTTGTTGTTGCAGTGTCCGCGCCCGGTACGGCACCCAACAGCGATCTCAACTATGTGCACACCCAGGGCACCCCTTCCGCCGTCTGGAGTGTCGTTCACAATCTCGGCAAATACGTCTGCATCGAAGTCGTCGACAGCGGCGACTCCGTCGTGCTTCCCGACATCCACTACGACTCCGTGAACGCCATCACGCTCACCTTCGGCTCCCCAACCTCGGGAAAGGCCTTCGTGAACTGAGATGCCCGTACTCGGAAACGCACTCGACTTCGCCAAGTACGAGGGACGCCAGTTTCGCGCCCACCAGCTCGGTGCCGCCCCCTCCTCGCCCGTCACCGGGCAGCTGTACTACAACACCGCCGACAACACGCTCTGGTACTGGAACGGCAGCACCTGGGTGGCAGCCTCGGGCGGCACGCCGCCGGACGCCACCACCAGCAGCAAAGGCATCGTTCAGCTCGCCGGTGACCTGACCGGGACGGCGACCAGCCCGCAGATCGCCGCCGGTGTGGTCACCGACGCCGAGGTGGCGGCCGCCAACAAGGACGGCGTCGCAGGCACAGCCAGCATGCGCACGATCGGCACCGGCGCACAGCAGGCGATGGCGGGCAGCACGCGCCTGGACACGATCGCCGCGCCCACCGGCCCGGTGAGCGCGAACAGCCAGAAGATCACCAACCTGGCCGATCCGACCGTCTCCACGGACGCCGCCAACAAGAACTACGTCGACTCGACCGCACAGGGCCTGGACGCCAAAGCCTCGGTGAAAGCGGCCTCCACCGTAAACCTGACCCTGTCCGCCGCCCAGACCGTGGACGGCATCGCGCTGGTCGCAGGCGACCGCTGCCTGGTCAAAGACCAGACCACTCAGAACCAGAACGGCCTCTACGTGGTCGCCGCAGGCGCCTGGACACGCACCACCGACATGGACGCCTGGACCGAGGTCCCGGCGGCCTACGTGTGGGTGGAGCAGGGCACCGCCAACGCAGACACCGGCTGGGTCTGCACCGCCGACCAGGGCGGCACGCTCGGCACCACGTCGATCACCTGGACGCAGTTCTCCGGCGCAGGATCGATCACCGCCGGTGCCGGTCTCACCAAGACCGGCTCCACGCTGGATGTGGGCGCGGGCGCAGGCATCACGGTGAACGCCGACACGATCCAGGTCTCAAACAACGGCATCACCAACGCCATGCTCGCCGACGGCGCAGTTAATCTCGCCTCAGCCGACGTGACCGGCACGCTGGCGATCGCGAGCGGCGGCACCGGGCAGACCACAGCCAAGACCGCCCGTGAAACGGGTCTCGGGGCCGCCGGGTACTACTCCAGCGCCACACACGGCGCCGGGACGACGATCAGCATCACCCAGGCCACGCACGGCCTGCGGGCCTCCCGCGGCTTGCTGGTGCAGGTGCAGCTGGAAACGGACGGCAGTGTGCTGATCGCCGACATCGCCGTCGCCGCCAACGGTGACGTGACCGTCACCTTCGGCGCCTCCCAGACTGCCAATACGATCCGCGTCACGGTGATCGGCTGATGCCAGAGTTCAGAGGACGCCTCAGAAACCTTACGCTCGCCAGCGCACCCAGCACACCGGCGGCGGGCGAGCAGTATTTCGACAGCGCGCTGTCCCAGCTGCGCTGGTGGAACGGCAGCGCCTGGGTGACCGCAGCGTTTCCCGCCGACACCGTCGTTCCCTCCGGCACGCGCATCATCGCCAACAAGCTGCTCGCAGCCGACACGCAGCCCGACTGGCGTCTGGACGGCAACGGCAAGATCGAATGGGGGGCGGGCGGCTCCAACGCGCTCGACACCAACCTGTACCGCCCGGCCGCCAACACGCTGAAAACCGACAACTTCTTCACGATCGGCAGAAGCCTGACCGTCAACGACGGCACCGCCTACATGTCAGGCCTGGGCGAGTCGGGCGGCATCCCGGTGCTGTCGCTCGGCGACGGGTTTCTTCGCCGCCCCTCAGCGGGCGTGCTGAAAAGCGACGGGCCACTGCAGAGCAGTGGGGACATCTCGGTGTTCACAGACCCGGCCGTGACGCCCAACCCGCAGATCAAGCTCACCGGCAACTACCAGGGTATTGGCCTACCCGGAATTCAGTTCGGCGCGGGCGGCTCCAACGCGCTCGACACGAACCTCTACCGCGCGGCGGCGGGCTTGCTGCGGACGGACGGCGGTCTCGCTGTCGGCCCCACTGCTAATCCTGCCGCTTACGCGACGGGCGTGTCGATGAGCAGCAATGGGGCCATTCTCGCAGTAACGCCGGGGGTGGCGGGGACGGCCCTCTACACGACCGAGAACGGCAACGGCGCGTTTCGCTTCTTGCTCACATCGGACGGCAAGATGCACTGGTCAGCGAGTGGCAGTGGCCCCGATACCTACCTGTACCGCTCGGCGGCGAACGTGCTTAAAACAGACGGCACGTTCAACGCCTACGCCATCAACGCGAACGGTTCGGTTGGCATCACCCTCAACGGCGCGATCCAGTGCTGGTTCGATGACGTGGGTCTGCGACGGCTGATCTGCGGTCCCGCCGACTCGGCAGGGGCGGGCTACCGGACGATCAAGATCGCCAACTGATGATCGAGCCGTTCAAGTACCCGGGGGAGTGCGTACTCGGAGCGAAGCTCCATCACACCGGGTACGCCTACCTGACGACCGACGGGCGCGTTCTACTGGCGCATCGTGTTGCCTGGGAGCAGGCGCACGGGGCGATCCCAGAAGGGCATCAGATCCACCACCTATGCGAGAACAAGGCGTGTGTGAACGTCGAGCACCTCGCATGTCTGACGCCGGTCGAGCACAAGCGTCTGCACCGAACCTGTCCACACGGCGACGAGGATCGGTACGTCAACCCGAAGACCGGGCGAAGCCAGTGTCGGGCGTGCAACCGGGAGACGCATCGTCGTCGTTACGCCGATCCCGTGTACCGAGCGGAGTGGAATGAGAGGCAGCGTGCATACGCCCATGCTTGAGCCCTTTAAATATTTGGTGCAGTGCGTGGCGGTGGAGCGTGACGAGCAGGGCAATGTCGTAGGTGAGAAACTTGCCGAGCCGGTGACCGTCTACCAGCCCGAGCAACTACTGGAGGTTGCTCATCGCTTCGAGCAGCAGCTGCAGCAGATCAACGAACAGGGAGCACAAAATGCCAGTAACGGAAGCGACGGTTCTGCAGATCGCGTGCGACAACCCGCAGTGTCCGGGCAATGAACTGGACGCAAGCGACCGCAACGGCTGGACGTTCGTCAGCTACGAGGTGTACGGGCAGCCGTCCGACAGCGCCGTGTTCTGCTGCGCAGGCTGTCTGAGCGCTTCCGCGGGCGCCGCCGAGGGCGACGAGATTTTCTCCAAGGCATAAAAAAGCGCCCCCCGAAGGGGACGCTTTAGGCCACAACACGTCAGGAGCAGACGAGCCTATCACTACCTCTGGATGTTCCAGCTCGCCACAGCTCTCCTGATCTTCTCGACACGATCCACTTTTCGCTGCGCACGGGCGCAATCAGGCTTCGCGCACCACTCCGGGATGTCGTTCTTCGAGCTTCCCATCGTCGGCCCGCCACAGTTCAAGCACACGCCCGCGTAGGCGGTGCGCTTGCGCCGAGCGACGTTCGCGATCACCTGCTCCCTGTGGGAGGCGTAGTGGCGACGCTGCGCGGCCAGCTTGGCCTGCTTGTCCTTGTAGGGCATCAGAGGCCGCACAGCCTCCTTGTGTTGGGCCACGGCCCGAAGCCGCGACCGGAGAGATAGGCACGGGCAGCGACGGCGATCTGGATCTCCGGGGGCCAGTTGTGAGCCGGTCCCCAGCGACGAAGATACTCGCCGCCGTAGGCCCGCATGAAAGACCAGTCCATCTGCAGGCCGCCGTAGTAGCCGTTGCCGGTGTTCGCGTTCCAGGCACCCTCGAAGCGGTGGATGCACATGAACGCCTGTCTAAGCCAGTTCGGTGTCTTCGTTGCTTCCGCCGTGCTGGCGAAAACGAGTACGGCCAGCACGGCTGCTATGGCGATTGACCGACGGATAGAAGCGTCTCCTTGTGAGATGACGGGACACACGCCACGGGCATGGCGCTCTCAGCAGGGGAAAGGTAAAAGGGACCGCGCGGCGGTGCGGGGGGGTGGGCTTGCCGCGCGATCCCTTGTGGTGCTGGCCTAACGCCCGAAGGCTGCGATCAGAAGCACGATCATGACCAGCACGACGCACGTGGTCGTCATGCCGTCAGGCTACGACCTTCCGCGTACGGATCACGAACCCTGGGCCGCCACTCGCGGCCGGTCCGCTTCCGTGTCCACTGCTCCGGGAACATCAGTCCCCGTGTCGGCTTGCCGCCGCGCGCCTCGATCTCCTGCTCCCACAGGGGGATCGACCCGCCGGATAGCACCGCCAGCGGAAAGCGACTAGCGATCGTGCTCCACTCGGGACACTTTCTCGTGTGCCCGTACAGCTGCCCGATCACGCAGCGGGTGTTGGACGAGAACACCACCATGTCCAGGTTCAGCTGGTTCTCCCAGCCCGGCTTGTCGTCGTCCAGCAGCTCGGCGACGCGCTTCACGTGCAGAGCACGCCGCTCTCCAGGTGAGAGTTCCACAACGATCTCTGTCATTGATTCCTCCTTCCGGCGGGGGCGACCCCGGAGGGCCGCCCCCGCGGCTTGGCTAGAGCAGCTCGTACAGGCTGTCGGACGGCTCGATGGTCAGCGTCGTGTTCGACGCCATCCCGAGCACCCGCACGAACTTCTCCAGGCTGTTCTCGTGGTGCGACGGCTTGATCGCCTTCGCACGCAGGTCGTTCGCCTCGAAGAAGTCGGTGAGCCGCTTCTCCAGGTCCGCCCACGAGGTGGGGTTGAACGACCGCCACAGGTAACCGACGATCTGGTCGGTCTCGTCCAGGACGATCTGGTTGACGGCCAGGCGAGCCTGCTTCTGCCGCTCAGACTCCTCCTGGCGCTTCGCCCTCTCCTCGTCCAGCTGCTCCTGCAGACGGGCGAGCACATCCTCCGTCTTCAGCTTCAGCGGCTCGCGCAGATCGGCCGTATCACTTGATGCCAACGTAGTCCTCCTTCAGTGAGAGTGTGTTCGATCGAACGGGTTACTGCACGACCTCGACCGTCGCCGAGGCCTCGTCCTGCTTCACCTCGACTTGCTCGTCCTGCTTCACCACCTCCTTTTTCGGACGCGGGAATCCCGGCTTGCAGCGCCCCACCTCGTCCAGGGTGAGGCAACATTCGCAGAGCAGCGCCCAGTCGGTCTCACGCGACTCCTCCTTGCCGGGACAGCAGTTGGTCTTGTGCGGGGCCAGCTGATCCTGCTTGAACCAGTGGCCGCAGTCGGCGCAGCGGAAACGGATCTCCCTGGGTAGCGCCGGGGCTTGTGTGGTCGTCGGTCGCGACGTGACGACCGAGGTCTGGGCGTTCGACTGGTAGGCCCAGCCAGCACTGCCACCGCTGTAGCCGCTGTAGCCGTACGACGGAGAGTGGTAGCCGCCGCTCGGGCGTCTCAGCTTCTCCGGCCACAGCAGCGGGTGGTCCGGCTCCACATCCTCGGCGACCGCCTTCGGGCACACGTAGATGCGCATGGCGAAGTTGCCGGGCGTGCCTTCGCCGTTGACGATCCAGGACTCCCAACCGTTCGTGCCGACCGTGCTTGAGACCGCCAACTGCTGCTCCTTGGTGAGCTGCACAAACCACACGCCCTTGTCCCAGGATTCGACCGGCGGGAACGCCGTCCAGTCACCGAAGCCCTTGTCGAGAAAGGTTTTCGTCACGCCGGACGGCTTCGTCTTCTCCTCCGGACGCAGGCCCGTCTCCGGGTCGGCGATGAAATCCTCCGGGATCTTGTCCCTGTGTGAAGGGAAGTGGAAGAGCGTGAACTCCGACTCCCGCTTCCCGTCCAGGGACGTGTGCTTCTTAGTTGCTGGCTTTGACGGCGACTCCTTCGGGCTGGCCTTGGACGACGCCTGGGACTGCCGCGTCGCCGACGACTTCCGTCTTGGCATGCTGATCCTCCTTCGCTTGGTGTGTGAGACCCTCCGTGCCCGGGAACTCGTGGGTGCGCAGCACGGCGATGATCGCCCGCAACGCCGTGTCCCGGCTGTCCGCGGACGGCAGATCCTCCTGGGTGGGCAGATTGTTCGCCAGGCTGCGAAGCTCCTCCACCATTTCGCGGGCCGTCTGCCCGGAGTGGTGCGGCGGCAGGGTTGCCGTCTTCGCCTTGATCTGCCTGCTCGCCTCGGTGTGCACCTTCTCGCGCCAGTTGAGAGTCGCCCGGTGGTAGTCGGCGTTGGCGACCCGCATCACGGTCGCTCGCCTCGTCTGCATCGCCACCTCCATAGCGTGGTGGGCGCTGAGAACCCTGTCCCAGGCGTAGCTCACCTCGTTGGTGGGGGCGAAATACCCCTGCTGAATCGGCGCGGCCTCCATCACCTCCAGCCGCCGCTCGAGGCTCCAGCTGTGGTCGCTGACGGTGCGGAACACCTTGCCCGCGATCATCACGTTGCAATGGTGGCAGTCATGCGCCGGCGCCATCGACGGCCAGCGCACGTTGGCGTGGCGCCCGGCATAGGCCGGGAAGCTGGCCGGCACGATGTGCGTGTGGATGTCGATCGCGTCCGTCGTCATGCGTTCGTTCCCTGGAGCGTTGGTGTATCGTGCCGCGACGTTATGGGAGATCGGATGAAACGCAAAGACCAAGTGCCGGCACGGACGTGAGCCGCCTGCCCAGCTCCGGCCCGACGACGGCATCGAAGCCGAGGGCCTTCGAGAAGATCTGCGACCAGATCCGGTCCCGGCTTGCCGCGGGCAAGCTCAGGCCGGGCGACAAGCTGCCGCCCGAGCGCGAGCTTGCGGCGCAGCTCAAGGTCAGTCGCGCCGCTCTGCGCGAGGCGCTGCGCAGCCTCGAGATCGCCGGCGTCATCGCGCTGCGCAAGGGCGTGAAGGGCGGCGCCTTCGTGCAGTCCGGCGATCCCGCCAACATGACGCGGGTCATGCAGGACCTCGTTCATCTCGGCGCCATCTCGCTGGCCGATCTCACCGAGGCGCGGCAGCTGATCCAGAGCGGCGTGGTGCGCCTGGCCTGCGCGCGCGCCACCGAGGAGGACATCGAGGCGATCGCCCGCAACATCGAGCGCACCGCGGTGATGTCGCGACTCGGCCATGGCGAGGAACGACGGGCAGCGATTGCCGAGTTCTACCGCCTGCTGGCGCTCGCGACGCACAACGAGATTCTCAAGATCCTGGTCGATTCCCTCACCGACATCCTCGTGCGCTTCCTGCGCGGTGTTTCCGAGGGCACCGAGCTGCCCGGCCTGATCGCCCACCGCCGCCGTTTCCTCGAGCACCTGCGGGCGCGCGATGCCGCACGTGCCACCAGGGAGATGGAGACGCACCTCAACAAGCTCCATCGCCTCCTCGCCGGGAGTCGACAAGTAAAGGTCTGACCATTAGACTTCCTCCAAAATGAATGGAGGAAACGTTGGTCACTCGTGCCTGGATGGGGCTGCTGGCTCTCCTTGTGGTTGCTGCGCCTGCCGCGGCCCAGACCTGGCCCGACAAGCCGGTGAAGATCGTGCTCGGGGTGCCGCCGGGCGGCGGGCTCGACGTGCTCGTGCGCGGCATCGCCCAGGAGCTGTCGGTCAAATGGGGCCAGTCGGTCGTTGTCGACAACAAGCCCGGCGCCAGCGGCCTGATCGCGGCCGAGGGTGTCGCCAAGTCGGCGCCCGACGGCTATTCGCTGCTGGCGACGACCGACCAGATCTACCTCGGCAATCGCTTCGTCTTCAAAGCCCTGCCATACGATCCCGACAAATCCTTT